>Ga0206868_10179_pt1:0-12500 | contig 18016 bp, 17 predicted proteins | sample Alteio_BWOrgCont_38_FD_152901 | JGI IMG/M metagenome (GOLD analysis project Ga0206868, IMG submission 152901) | Enriched cells from forest soil in Barre Woods Harvard Forest LTER site, Petersham, Massachusetts, United States -... | ecosystem: Environmental > Terrestrial > Soil > Temperate... | reverse complement strand
GTAAGCCAAGCCCCTGAATTGCAACAAGCAATGTATTACTCCGTATCGAATGGCGGCAAACACTTGCGCTCTTTGCTTGTCTATGCCACTGGCCATATTTTTGATGCTTCATTAGAAAATCTAGATATCCCTGCTTGCGCTGTTGAATTAATTCACAGCTATTCGCTGATCCATGACGATTTACCACCGATGGATAACGCTGATTTACGCCGCGGAAAACCGGCTTGCCATAAACAATTCACTGAAGCCATGGCTATTCTCGCTGGAGACGCTTTGCAACCTCTCGCCTATGAAATCATCGCCAGCCACCCCTCTACCTTGAGCGCGGAACAACGGTTAGCCATGATTCACATGCTATCCCATGCAAGTGGACTGGATGGCATGGCGGCAGGACAAGCGCTTGATATTGTAGGTGTCAACGCACTGCCTGCTCTCGAGCACATGTATGCCTTGAAAACAGGGGCATTGTTCAGGACTAGCATACAATTAGGTATGCTTGCTGCTAACATCAAAACCTACCCTAGCCTAGAAAAATTTGCTGACTATGTTGGTTTAGCGTTTCAAATTCAAGATGACCTCTTAGATCTTGAAAGCGACCCTGCTTTAATAGGAAAACCTGTTGGATTGGACGCCACAAACAACAAAATAACTTATCCCTCCTTATTAAACAAAGAAAAAGCACAAGAAAAAGTGCAAGAATTATTGGCCAATGCAGTGCAAGAATTAGCGCCACTCGCACATAAAGCTGATCTTTTGCGTGAATTAGTTTATTCTATATTAACAATTCGCCCATAACGGCAATGAAGAGGCTATCAGAAAGCAAATGTATTGTCCCTTTTGCAATGCGAACGATACCAAAGTCACTGACTCTCGCTTGATCCGCGAAACGAATCAAGTACGACGACGACGTGAATGCCTGCTCTGTAAAGAGCGCTTTACCACGCATGAAGTGGCCGAATTGGCATTACCTTCTGTGATTAAACGAGATAATAGACGTGATGCTTTTAATCAAGAAAAACTGCGCGCTGGTATTTTGCGTGCCTTGGAAAAACGCCCTGTTGGACTAGAACAAATTGAAACAGCCATCAGCCATATCATGCATCAAGCGCGCGCTTCGGGTGAACGCGAAATTAGCTCTCAACAAATTGGTGAGTGGGTAATGGATGAATTGCGTAATTTGGATCAAGTTGCTTTTGTACGCTTTGCTTCAGTGTACCGCAGCTTTGAAGATATTAATGAGTTTCGCGAAGAAATAAGTCGATTAGAACATGATAACACGAGGAAATAGCATATGACCCCCATCGCACGCCATCTTGCCCGACAATATGCATTGCAAGCCCTTTATCAGTGGCAAATGTCGCAAGCATTGCCTAGTGATATTGAAACTCAGTTTTTGGCGAAACAAATCAATAAAAGAACTGATCTTGATTATTTTAAGGAATTACTTCACACGATCCCCACACAATATGCGGAGCTGGATCATCATATGGCGCCCTTTGTGAGCCGGCCTATTGATGAAATAGATCCTATTGAATTAGCGATATTGCGCTTAAGCATTTATGAATTAGCAAAACGCTTGGATATTCCTTATCGCGTTTCTATTAATGAAGCGTTAGAATTAACAAAAAAATATGGTTCTGCTGAAGGTTTCAAGTTTGTTAACAGTGTGCTGGATCAGGTAGCACGTCAATTGCGAACTCACGAAATTATTTCAAAAAAATGACTTTTCACGAATTTGATATTATAGAACAATTCTTTAATCAACAACCTATACAGCATCCCCATGTTATTTTGGGCATCGGTGATGACGCAGCCATTGTTCAAGTTCCTTCGCAAGATCTCATTATAACCACTGATACATTAGTAAAAAACGTTCATTTTCCTGAGAGTGCATCAGCTTTTGATATTGGTTTTAAAGCATTAGCAGTCAATTTAAGTGATTTAGCAGCAATGGGCGCGACGCCCGCTTGGATTACGCTCGCACTCACATTGCCTGAAGTAAATGAAGATTGGCTTAAGGCATTTTGTGCTGGTCTTTTTGAATTAACACAACGTTACTCTGTGCAACTCATTGGTGGTGATTTGACTCGCGGCCCACTTGCTATCACTATTCAAGCACATGGTTTTACGCCACATCAGCAAGCGATACAGCGCTATGGCGCGCAACCAGGTGATTTAGTCTATGTGACGCATACCTTGGGAGATGCTGCACTTGGTTTATTGTGCACAAAGAAAAAAATCGCTATCTCCCCTGCCTCTGAACTTTTTGTTTTAACGCGTCTCAATCGTCCTGAGCCACGAGTCGAAATCGGAGAAAAACTACGCGGTGTTGCGAGTGCTGCTATTGATATTTCTGATGGACTGGCAAGTGATTTAGGGCACATTTTAAAAAGAAGCGGTGTGGGAGCACGCATTAATGTGGATAGCCTACCTTTTTCTCAAGCATTACGTGAATCTGTTACGCATGAAAAATCGTTAGAGCTTGCGCTTAGTGGAGGTGATGATTATGAATTGTGCTTCACAGTGCCCATCGAGAAAAATAAAGTATTTGATTTTGATTGCACTTGTATTGGTGTGATCACGGATGGGAGAGGCTTAGAATTGCAGCGAGGAGATGGTAGCCAGTATTCTATGAAAATGACTGGGTATCAGCATTTTTAATGAATAGACGTGAATTTTAAAGGAGAAAACATCGATGCGCGATTACACAGCTCAACCCGTTCCTCGCTCTATGTGGGAAAAACCTTCTCACTTCATTGCTTTTGGTTTTGGTAGTGGTGCAGTGCCTTTTGCGCCGGGCACTTTTGGTACGCTGATGGCTATTCCGTTTTATTTTACGATGCAATCACTCTCGCATAGTCTATATCTATTGTTGACGATCATAATCACTCTTGCCAGCATGTGGCTCTGCCACAGAGTGGCAAAAGAAATTAATGTGCATGATCATTCCGGCATGTGCCTGGATGAAATAGTCGGTTACCTTGTGACGATGTATGCCGCACCGCATGGTTTAGCTTGGATTATCGCAGGATTTCTTTTATTTCGCCTATTTGACATCTGGAAACCTTGGCCTATTCGTTATATTGATGAACACGCCTCTGGGGGAATTGGAATTATTTTGGATGATGTGTTAGCGGGAATTTATAGCCTAATTATATTACGCATCATCGCTTGGTTGGTTATTTAATGATTTTTTTCTCTATAAGGGATTGGGTATACTGATCTAATGTACACATCCCTACAGCACTACCCGTTTGAATCACTGAATACATTTGAGCAATTTGATTTTCTCTGATTAAGTTACGAATAGCGGCTGTTCCTAACATAATTTCATATGCTGCTACTCGCCCCCCATTTGTTTTTTGCAAGAGCGTCTGGCATATCACTGCTTGGAGTGACTCTGATAACATATTTCGTATCATCTCTTTTTCACCCGCCGGAAAAACATCCACAACACGGTTAATGGTACGAGGGGCAGAACTGGTGTGCAACGTTGCCATGACTAAATGACCTGTTTCAGCCGCTGTCAAAGCAAGTCGTATGGTTTCTAAATCACGCATTTCGCCGACTAAAATCACATCAGGATCTTCTCTTAAAGCTGAACGTAATGCAGAACCAAAATCTTTTGTATCACGGTGTATTTGACGCTGATTCACTAAGCATTTTTTGCTTTTATGTACAAATTCAATGGGGTCTTCTAAAGTAATAATATGAGAAGCTTCATTCATATTGATGTAATCAATCATCGCTGCCAACGTGGTGCTTTTGCCAGAACCTGTTGGCCCAGTGACCAGTATCAATCCATTGGGAGCACCCACTATTTTCTTGAAAATAGGAGGACACCCTAACTGATCAAGCGTAGGCGATACAGATGGAATAGTACGAAACACACCCGCTATTCCAGTCATTTGTAAAAATATATTCACCCTAAATCTAGCAATATTGGGAATATCGATAGCAAAATCACATTCATGAGACTCTTCAAAATTGGCTTGTTGATTTGGGTTCATCACGCTGTAAATAAATTCTTTTGTTGTTGTCGCATCGAGAGGAGGAATATCTGACAGGAATTGCAAATCCCCATCCAGGCGGATCATGGGTGGAAGTTGCGGTGAGATATGCAGATCTGAGGCATTTGCATTAAAACTTCTTTGTAGTAACGATAACATGTCCATGATGATTCCATTTTCCTGTATGAAGCCTTATCATATGCTGCTACCTAATCTTTTGTAAACACCTTAAACCTAAATTCGGCAGTTGGAACCGTAGCGAGAGAAGCTAATGTGCTGAAGATAGGATTTTTTTCTTATTTTTTTAGCGAAACCGTACTCATCCGTACGGTGAGTTAAAAAAATAAGAAAAAGATTCCTAACTTCAGTGCAGTAGCTTCTCGCAGTGTAATAGCTCAACCCCTATCCTTGTCATTGCGACTGCGATAGGGTGAGCTGTTACTAAGATCCATGAATTAAGCGAGGGACTGAGCTATTACCTCGCAGTAGGTTCCAACTGCCGAATTTAGGTTAAATGGCCTAATGACTTCTAATGTTGGAAAATGCGATATGACTTGATTGAGGTCGTCTGATAAAAATAAGAGTTTTAAATTAGGCCCTGCATCTTGTGTAAAATAAAGAGCAGCGCCTTGCTGACGCAATGCCGTTATTTTTTGTATAGCAGCCATTGTTTCAGGTAAAAAATAATTGACTGGCGGCCAAGCAGATAACATGATGCCATGCATCGTTAACGCATTGGATTCAGCCGTTCTACCCAATAAAAGAAAATCTTTTTCACGAATTGCCTTTTTAATAGCAAACAAATCTTGACTGACCTTTTCAGGCCATAAAGGATACAGCACACTGGTATCCATAGTATGCTGCATCGCATCACGCGAACTGATCTGTTTTTCGTTTGGATTAATCATCAGCAAGCCCACGCATAATTCGGGCCATGTATCAGGGAGTATTTCACCGTAACTATCCATACCATTTGCATCAATCCCTTTGTTCCATTCAACAAACCCAGGACAAATAGAACGACAAGCACTCCCACTTCCTAAACGCGCTAAAATAGATAAGTGATGCGCTTCTAACTGCCAGTTAAATAGTGCATTCAAAGCCAGAACCAGCGCGGCAAAACCAGAAGCGGAAGAAGCCAAACCTGCTGCCACAGGAATAGTCGTTTGCATTTCTATTTTAAAATACAAAGAACGCTCGGCACGGAATAAATCAAGAAAAGCAACCAGCCGTTTACCAAAGTTTGAAAATAAATCCACGGAATTACCATTAAGAAATGCAATATCTTGTGCGTAATCCATCACACTTACTTTTGTTGTCGCACCTTTATCGCCCAATGAAACAGATAAACTAGAAGTCACTGGCAAATTAAGCTCTGCATCACGCTTTCCCCAATATTTACATAAAGCGATATTCGTCGGTGCAAATGCGCTAATAGAAGAATGATTCGGCACATTATGCAAACGCTCTCCCAAGATGAGATTAATCACATCCAATTTTTTCACAGCACACTCCTTGGGTTGCTATTGTCAGTGGAATTCGTTTCGCCCCTTGTGCAACAAAACGGGAGATATAATCATGACTCAAATCACCTAACGCAACAATACTATCACCTAATCCTGAACCAGAAATTTTTGCACCGAGGATAGTGGGCTTTTCTCTTAACTCTTCCACAATACCTTGTAAAACAGGCGTACTGACACCTAATGCATACAGTAAGCCTTGTTGGATATTCATGATTTGGCCTAAGGCAGATAAATGATGATGACGCAATGCCGCTATTCCTTGTAAAGCACATTCATCGATAGCACGCAGTAATTGATTATATAATGAAGGGTAATTAGAGAATAAAGTTTCTACTTGTTTAACAGCCGTCACCGTTGGGGTTTTATGACCTGAATAAACCAAAGCCAGCGAACAAGTTATCTCCATTTTTTCTGCCATGAAAGGTCGTTTGCGATAAGCCACTATACCACCTAGCACACAAGCAGCAACATCTGCACCCGAACCTAAGCCTTGCACTGCTTGCACAATATGGCGGGCTTGACGTATTACTTGTGAGGGTGAATAGAAAATACCTAACCAGGTGGTTACAGCGCTTAAAGTGGCGACTGTCACTGCAGCCGATGAAGCCAAACCCATTTGATCAGACAATCCAGATTCAATCGTTAATGTACAACCTTGCTTAAATTTTCTTTGATATTTTTTTAGAACAGCCAACACAAATTGAAGCGGTGATGTTATTTCGAGGCGAGATAACGTTGTTTTATAGGTACCCAGAGAAGAAATAATGTGTACTTGATCATCGACACGAGGTTGTAATTGTACGTGTATGCGTTGATCAATCGCACAGACTAATGCATGTCCACCTTGTAACACAGCATATTCACCGAGCAACATGATACTGCCGGGCGCAGACGCTTTAATTAACATACACACCTCGCGCTTCGCACTGAATAGGAATAATTTCCTGTTGATAACGGTCAGTGATCTTGTGCAATACGGTTTTATCTTGGATTGCAACAATTACAGCACCTGCATTATTCCCTGCAACAGCACCCGCACCGCTAATTTTAGCTGCACCCCCATTTTGCTCAATCTCAGCAATAAAATGTTGCACTTTTTGTGGTACCACACCAATCGTATTTAATAATTTGTGATTCTCACGCACAGTCAATATAAAATCAGCCATGTTATTACACTGCAAAGCGTTATCCATTGCATCCGTCACCATCGCAAAATCATGACCAATTTGTGTATTTTTAAAATAATTCGCTGCTAGCGTAACACATTCACCCGTACTCGTTTGAGGCTGGCCAGTATTGATCAAATACAGCGGCAACAATGAAGGTGTTCTGGCGGTCACTTGGCCTTCTTTAAAATAAAGGCATCCACCTTGTAAAACACTCTGCAAATCCAGGCCACTCGATTTCCCGTGTTGCATATTTTCAGCTTGTTGCGCTAAATTAAAAAACATCTCAGATGATACGTTCGCTTTTAAATAAGCAGCTAATGCAGTTAACACACTCAAGACGACTGCTGCGGAAGACCCCATTCCACAACCTATCAAAATATCCGTTTGCATCGTCATCCGCATACCAATGTCTGATTCCATATTCACTGCTTCAAATAACAAGCTTAAAGCAAATAAGACTAATTCAACCGGTTCTCGCAGCACTTCTCGTATCGTCAATTCTCCGTTAAGAAAATGATGATAATTTTGTCTGATACGATCTTGTAACTGCATTAAATCAGTCAACCTGACATGACGCTCTGCGCTTAAATGGGGAAAACAAAAAGTGATGTGTGATCCTGTTTGTGGTAATACGGTGGTCGTTACATAGCGATTCACTGCCATCACTAAGGCAGGGTTGCCATAGACAACTGAATGTTCTCCTGAAAGAATCAATTTTCCAGGTGCAATGGCTTGAGTAGGATCAGCTATTTTCATGTCTGTTTTTCATATATCCGACGATGATCACGAATAGCCACCAAACGAAATGGCCCCGTTTGATAACGAGGGATTTCACAAAGACTACCATCTTGCGGATACTTAAAAGAATAAAATGCGGTATATTCGGCATAAGTCAACGCTATGCGATTAACCAACAGTTTTTGATGTTGCACGGTATTTAATACTTTTTGATAGCCTGGCTGTACAACACCGCTAAAAAATTCAGCGACACAGCCAGAGCCATAGCTATAAAAACCGATACGCTTGCCGCTTAAATCTTCTTGTGTCAAATCGAGCAAAGAAGCCAAGCTCACGTATAACGAAGCCGTATAGCTATTTCCAATTTGTCGGCCATATTCTAAAGAATGCGCTAGATGAGCTTGTAATAAAGTATCGGATAATTTATCCACGCCACAAATTTTAGCTAAATGCTGATGCGCTTTTTCGACTAACCGTGGCACTGGCATGTGATAACAATAATGATGATGATCTGCAAAGGTACGGTTAGTTAAAGCATGGTATTGACGCCATGTTTTTTCCAACATATTTAAATATAATTTGCTGGAATATTTGCCTTCTACAAACGCAGCATCTGCGTAATTCGGTCGCCAAAAATCCATAACATTTTCTGTCACAGCACCGTACTCTGTATCAAATGCCAGAATACGAGGGTTCGCTGACAGTACCATTGCGACTGCACCGCAACCTTGAGAAGATTCTCCTGGCGTGTTCAAGCCATAGCGTGCGATATCTGAGGCAATCAATAATACTTTTTTATCGGGGTGTTGGCGTAAAAAAGGCAAGGCGAGTTGTAATGCAATAGTAGCACTGTAGCATGCTTGCTTTAATTCTACTACGCGACATCGTTCAGACAATCCTAATAAATCATGTACATAAATACCGGCTGATTTAGATTGATCAATGCCCGTTTCCGTGGCAAATAATACGATCTCAATGGTATTCAAATCAATATCACGAACTGCGGCTTGTGCCGCAGCCGTTGCCATGGTTACCACGTCTTCATCCGGCGCAGGCACTGCCATGATGCGTTGGCCTAACCCAAGAAAATATTTGTCTGAATCGACGCCACGCGCTTCACTAAGATGCGCCAAATCGAGCGCATAACGCGAAGTGTAAAATGCTAGCGTATCAATCCCCACCTTAAGCACTATTGTTATCCCTCGTTCTTTTTGCGACGCTCTAATTTTAAATGACTTTTCATTAACTCACCTGGCTTGGTTTGCGCAGCCAACAAAGATAATTCCCCGCAAAGCACTGCACAAGCTGCAATAATAGCTAAACGTCTTGCGTTTTCTCCCGGCGCTCTTTGCTCCAAGCAACCGAGTTGACGCAAATTGGTTTGCACAAAATCCCATTCTTTCCCATTGCCCACCGCGCCAATAATCACGTTAGGTAAGGTGACGGAAAAATATAAATCGTCGCCGCGCACTTCTGCATGCACAATGCCTTGTGACCCTTCAATGATATTGGCTGCGTCTTGTCCTGTTGCCAAATAAAAACCCAATAACATATTTGCAAAATGGGCATTAGCTGTGCGAATACTACCCGCAAGGATACTGCCAATCAAATTTTTCTTGATATTGAGCTGCACCATTTGATCAGGGGTAGTTTTTAAGAAACGCTGACACAGCGCACGTGGGAGCATCACTTCAGCAACGACATATTTACCACGGCCTAAAATGCCATTTACAGCAGATGCTTTTTTATCCGCGCAGTAATTGCCAGAAATAGAAACATATCTGACATTTTTAAAACGATCTAATATCCATTCCAACAGACGATCCGCTGCTAAGGTTGCCATATTGTGGCCAGCAGCATCGCCTGTATTAAACTCAAAACGTAAATAAATCAAATGACCGACGATCTGGCTATGAATATCTAAGAGAGAAGCATAACGGCTTGTTTCGGCAATCATCGTTTGCAAGGTTTTTTTTTGTTGTAACACTTGCATCACAACGTCATTGGCTTCAACCACACTATCGACTTCAAGCAAAATAGAACGCGTCATGCGTTCGTCAATAATAACTGCTTTAATACCCCCTGCTTCTGTGCAAACAGTGGCCCCACGGTGAGTCGATGGCCAAAGCGGCGCTTCAAAAGTTGCCAACGGTAAAGGCACGACGGCATTGACTTCCGGGCCAATGATTTTCACAGGCCCTACTAAACGCATAGGGATGGTCGCAATTTGCTCGGTTGTTTGCCAATGCATAAGGCACTTATTTCCGTTGAGGTTATGTGGTATAAAAGCGCTCTATTCTACTGGAAAACGCTTCATGGCAGCAACAGAACAAGTCATTTTAGTCGATGAAAATGACACTCCCCTTGGCACCGCTGAAAAGCTAAAAGCCCACCGCGAGGGCTTATGCCACCGCGCTTTTTCTGTTTTTGTCTTTTATGGGGATTTATTACTGCTGCAACAACGCGCTCAGAGCAAGTACCATTCGCCTGGTTTATGGACAAACACATGTTGCTCTCACCCCCGACCGGGGGAATCTATTTTGGAAGCGGGGCAACGCCGTTTGCAAGAGGAAATGGGGATTAGGGTGCCTTTGTCTGCCGTAGGACGGTTTCATTATATTGCTCATTTTGAGAATGGGTTGATCGAAAATGAAGTGGATTATGTTTTAGTTGGCAAAATCGATCACCAGATGGTCAAGCCTAATGGGGTAGAAGTGGAAGCGTATCGATGGATAAACGTGACTGAGTTGAGCCAAGCGTTAACAGCTCATCCAAACCAGTTTACGCCATGGCTAAAACAGGCGCTTGAGCTTGTAGTGACAGCGATGTAGCTAGGGCGTGTCATCAATTAAATTGATAATTTATTTTTCAGGTTTGATTCATTCTGGCAATATGTACGCATTTTAAAGTGAAAAAGGATTTAAAATGCGCCGCTATGGTTTGAGAGATGATCAGTGGAAAAAGATAGAGAATTTACTGCCGGGCAGAAAAGAAACGGTTGGGGTAACAGCAAAAAATAATCGATTATTTGTAGAAGCGGTTTTATATTGTTATCGCGCTGGCATAGCATGGCGTGATTTGCCTGAGCGTTTCGGAGATTTTAGAGTGATTCATACTCGCCATACACGCTGGAGCCAATCGGGTATTTGGGAAAAAGTTTTTAAAGTATTAACAGAAGATGCTGATAATGAATATGCGATGATTGATTCCACCATTGTACGCGCACACCAACATAGCGCGGGCGCCCAAAAAAAGAGAACGATGATGAAGCCATAGGAAGAAGCAAAGGAGGATTAAGTACTAAAATTCATGTTATTTGTGATGCGCTTGGAAACCCTACAGCATTTCATCTGACAGCAGGCCAGGCTCATGATCTTGAAGGCGCTGACGCATTGATTGATGATATTAAAGCGGATGCATTATTAGCAGATAAAGCCTATGATGCGGAAGAACGAGTTTTGAAAAGATTAGAGAATAAAAACTGTGAAGCGGTTATTCCCCCAAAATCTGTACGAAAAGAGCAGCGATCATATGATAGAGTGAAATATCAAGCGCGTCATTTAATCGAAAATTTTTTTGTTAAACTAAAACAATACAGGGCAATTGCAACACGATATGATAAAACGGCTCGAAACTTTTTAGGCGGGGTTCATGTGGCTGCAGCTGTTATTTTGTTGGCGTAATTAAGCGGTAAAACGGGTATAGATTTTTTTGGTATGAAAAAATACAAGAAAAATGGCTAAACACATTGAAAGCGCCAAACATAATGATGAGCTTGCTGATACACAGCATGCCTTGGCTAAGCAAATACAATCCTAAGAACATTGAGAAGAAAAGTTTAAAACGCCACAGAAAAAGTATGGTACAGAAAAAGTGCTTAAAAATTAAAAGAATGATTGACTCTATAGGAAGTCTTAATAGTTTCTTCAGGTTATTTATGTATTTTAAAGCACAATTTTGTGATACTATAGGTGTCGCTTTAAAAATCAGATAAAAACGAGAGGTGATTAACACAGATGTAGCTCTTAGAGCAAATTAAAAAACATTCTTATCTAGCGGTTGCTACTGCTTTCTTCTTAGGAGCAGCCTCGTGTTTTATTGTACCTGTGGTCACTACTGTATCTATTGTTATAACAGCAGGTATCTGCATAGTAGGAGGCCTATCATTAGGCGGATGTTTAGGTTGGCTGGTTGAAAAAATAAATCCTAATCATCATGTGCCCTTATCTACACCCAGTTCGGCACCTCCAGAAGAAAAACAGGATTTACCCCAGGAGGAAAAAGAGGAAAAATTAGACGGAGTATCAACATCGCTTATTGAAGAAGCGTTTGCTTCTGAAGAGGATTATACTACTACCCTTATAAGTTATTTAGATAATAACGACCACGCAGCTTTAGTTCAAACCTCAAAAAATTTGTATCGATCCTTTCATCCCTCATTACAAGACAAATTGGGTTGTAAATTGTTACAGCATGGAGTCTATGGCGAAGAGAAAAAAGTTGAAGATATTTTAAAGAATGGGAGTCCTCAACAATTACAGTTTTTATTATTTACATTTGAAACAACGGTCACAGACTATTCGAGCCGAAAAATTAAAGGTAACTTTATTAGAATCCTCCTTGGTGCTGAAGATACGGATATGATAAGAATGATACAACCTTTTCTTATACGTGCATGCGGTAGCGAAGGGGTAGCGCAGGCTGAACTCAAGAAACAGTACGACGCGCAATTCTCTGAAGAAAGTAAAGAAGCGGAAGCAAAAAAAGCTGCTGCCGATTCGGAAGCGCTCAACAAAATGATTCAAGCGATTAATGAGGCTCCCGATGTAGATTGTCAGTTTTTATTAGACAATGTAGAAGATAGCAAAGAAACTAAGGAAAAACCAGTTGGGTTAGCACGAGCGCAATTCAGAGCTTATTGGAATAAAAAGATTGAAGCAGTCATCACCACCGGGAAACATTCTAATGCAGAGCCGCTAGCTGAAGCGTTTAATGAATATGATACAAACTATGATGCATTTGGTGGCTGGAATACGCATAAAAATAACTTAGTTTGG
>Ga0206868_10175_pt1 | contig 18063 bp, 10 predicted proteins | sample Alteio_BWOrgCont_38_FD_152901 | JGI IMG/M metagenome (GOLD analysis project Ga0206868, IMG submission 152901) | Enriched cells from forest soil in Barre Woods Harvard Forest LTER site, Petersham, Massachusetts, United States -... | ecosystem: Environmental > Terrestrial > Soil > Temperate forest >... | reverse complement strand
CAGCAGTGTGCGGGGCAGCCAGTCCATTGCATCGCCGGGTGATAGCGCGATCGTGGTCGAGGTTGCATCGAAATCGCCCAGCTCTGCTGCGCCAGGGATGTAGTCGATGTGATGTTGCTGCATCGAGGCCAGGATCGAGGCCTTCAAGTCAGCGCGAAACTGATCGCGCGCCGCCGCATAGCGGCTTGCTTCGTCGGACTTGCCCAGCGCCGCTGCCAGCTCAGCTGCATCGCCGTAACCGATCAGCGACCAGAAGTCGTCCCAATACGAATGCATCGGCTTGGCCGAGTAGCCTTCGTGGCTGATCGAGGCCGGCATCAGTCCATACAGCCCGTGCCGGTCGCCAACCTGGTTGGCTGCCGTGCCTTCGCTGGCCCGCAACCGGTCCATGGTGGCAACGGTGCGTTCGACGTGCGGCCACAACAGGGCCAGTCCGGCGCGATCGTGGCTATAACGCCACCATTCCGCGATGGCAAAGATCAGCTCGCCCTGACTGTCGTTCTCCGGTACCGGATCGGAGCCGCGCGCGTCCACGCAGCACGGCACCTTGCCGGTGCTGAACTGATGCGTGGCATACCAGCGCACGAATTCGCCAACGGCATCGGCATGACCGCTGCGCAGCAGTGCCTCGCTCATCATCGCGCCGTCACGAATCCAGCTGCGACCGTACGAACGCGTGCCTGGCTGCAGCGCCGGACCATCGCGTGACATCAGGATCTGCGCCTGCGCACTGCGCGCGGTGTCGACAATGGCCTGCTGCGCCGGTGGCAACTCCAGCGCCACGCGGTTGAGCTTTTCCCGCCATGAGCCGGCCACCCGATCGTGCTGACTTTGCAGCCACGCAGGTGCATCGGCGGGGGGAATAAGCGGCTGACCCGCACCCGGGACCACCAGCCCGAGCGTAACCTCCGCATGGGCCGGCACGGTCAGGTGATACAGCAGTGCGCCCTGCGCTCGACCATCGGCATCATGCAGGGTACTGACCCGCGGCGCCCTCTCGCTGATGAGTTGCTCGGGCAACGCGTTCGTCACCTGACTGCTGGCAACAAACGCAGAGGGTACCTGCAGCGGCACTACTCGCAGGTCGTGGTTCACCTGCACCGCGTGACCGTCCCACGCAAAGTCATGGATCTGGCTGATGCCGCCAGGCGTGTTGAGGAATTGCGTGGGCGGGTTCACCTGAAATGGGCGCAGCAGCAATGCCAACGTGAGCGAGCGCGGCTGCGCGCCATCGTTGTGCACGATGTATTGCAGCAACAGGCTTGAGCTCGCGGGTGTGCCGTCGGCTATCAAGGTGGTTGCCAGTCCGAGTTCACCGGCCTGCCAGTGCACTGTGGGTATCGGCAGGTAGCCATCCTGCAGGCTCTGCGTGGTTTTCACGTTCGCCCAGTCGATCAGCTTGCGACCATCGATCAGCATCGGCTCGATCGACCAACCGCCCTTCCCTACTTCCACCGCGCCGTCTTCGGAGATAAGCGCCGAATGTGCCGCGCCGCCGTCCACGCCGACTAGCGTCCAGTAACTCTGCTCACCGGAAAACCCACGCGGAAACGTGCCACGTGGCGCGTGCTGCGCCTGCTGCAGAAACAGCGCGTTTGACGAAACGCTCGGCGGTGCGGTCGGCTCACTCGCGGATACTGGCGGCAGTGGCGTCAGCCGCAAGTTGCTCACGCACAGTTCGCCCTTGCCACCATGTCCGGCATAGACGGTGAATTCCAGTGTGCTGGTCTGGCGCAACGTACGGTCCTTGGCCGGCCCCCAGGCGGATTCGATATCGCGCTTGCCTGCGCTGATCGTCTGCCACGTCGCACTGGGTTGAAAACTCTCGCGCCGATACCACCACACGTTGTCGCCGCTGGCGTCGATCAATTTTACCTGGAGGTCATTCGCCGGCATCGCGCCACGCAAGTCGAACGACAGTGCGTAATTGGCGGGGAACTTAACGGGCAAGGCACGCCGAAGGGTGGCGCCGCCGGAAACACCGTTGAAATTGAAATCCAGACATAGCGCGCTGCCATGGCTGTCGGCGATCGGGCGCAACGCGGTGCTGATGTCGTCGGTGCCTTCAGCACGCCAGAGTTCTGGATGGCTGAAATCATCCAGCATGGTTGCCAGCGGCGTATCGGCGGCCCGGATGGTCAGGCCGGTGGTAATCAGCAGACCCATCAGCACAACGCGCAAGAGGGATCCAATGCGATGGTTGTGTATAGGCCCGAGCATCCTCTCAGCCCTTCACGCTGCCTAGCAGCAGCCCTTCAAGGTAATAGCGTTGCATTGCCAGGAACAGCAGCAACACCGGTAGCACGGTGATGACTGAGCCTGCCATCATCAATTCACTGTCCTGCGCGTGCTCGCGCGCCAGCGAGGCCAGTCCGATCGGCAGGGTGTAATGCTCCTGCCCGGTCAGCACGATCAGCGGCCACATGAAGTCGTTCCATGCAGCGAGGAAACTGAAGATCGCCAGCGTCACCATGATCGGCTTCAGCAGCGGCAGCACGATCTGCCCGAAGATTCGCCACTCGCCGGCACCATCGATGCGCGCAGCCTCGATCAGCTCATCCGGAATGCCGCGCGCATACTGGCGCACCAGAAAGATGCCAAATACGCTGGCCATCGCCGGCACGATCACGCCAGCGTAGCTGTTCACCAGACCGATGTATTTCAGCAGCAGGAACAGCGGCAGCATCGCCACCTGGGCGGGAATCACCAGTGCGCCGATCAACGCCTGAAACAGCCGTTCGCGACCGACGAAGCGCAGCTTAGCAAATGCGTATCCGGCCATCAGATTGAACGCGAGCGACAGCGCAGTGATCACACTCGATACGGCGAAGCTGTTGATCAGATAGCGGCCCATGCCGGCATGCACGAACAGTTCGCGGTAGTTGCCCAGCGTGGCGTGTGCCGGCAGAAGCGGCGGCGGCAGCGCGCTGGCGTCGCCTGGTTGCATGAAGGACACCGACAACATCCATAGCAGCGGGAACAACGCCACCACGGCGCCGCCAATCAACAGACCATTGATCAGGGATTTTGCCCAATGCGCGTTCATGCTTCGCTCCCCCGACGTGCGAGTTTCAGCATCACCGCAGTCACCGCGAACATGATCAGGAACAGCAGGAACGCCACCGCCGAGGCAGAGCCCAGGTTCCACCATTTGAAGCCTTCGTCGTACATCAGATACAGCACGCTGGTGGTGCTCTGAAGCGGACCGCCTTCGGTCATCACATAAGGCTCGGCAAACAGCTGGAAATAACCCGAGACGGTGAGGATACTCACCATCAACATCGTCGGCCCGAGCATGGGCAGAGTGATGTGGCGGAACTGTCGCCACGCAGAGGCACCGTCGATGCGTGCAGCTTCATAGAGATCGGCCGGAATCGCCTGCAGGCCGGCGAGGAAGATGATCATGTTGTAGCCGAAGTTCTTCCACACCGCGAACAGGATGATCGTCGGCATCGCCCAGTGCGGATCGCCCAGCCAGTCGATCGAATGAATCCCGAAATGGCCCAGCACGAAGTTCGCCATGCCGTATTTGGTGTTGAACAGATAACGCCAGATCACCGCTACCGCCACCACGGTAGTCACCACCGGCGCAAACAGCGCCGTACGGAAAAATGGCTTGCAGCGTGCCAGCGGAGAGTTCAGCAGCAGCGCGGCGCCGAGCGAGGTACCCATCGACAGCGGCACACCGACCGCGACGAAGTACACCGTATGCCCGAGCGCTGACCAGAACAACGGACGCTGCAACAGCGCCCAGTAGTTCTGCAATGCCACAAAGTGCAGGTTGTGGATATTTGCCAGCGCGTAGAGATCGTAGTCGGTGAGGCTGAGCGCCAGCGCGGCGATCACCGGCAACAGGAAGAACACGCCCAGCACCAGCAGAGCGGGTGTGAGGAACAGCCACGCGGCGCGTCGGGAGTTCATCGGCCGCTTCCTGCATCGGGATGTGCATGATCGAGCATCCAGCGACGCTTCTCCAGGATGCGGTCGGTGCGGCGATCCATCTCGGCGGCGGCCTGGTCAATCGTCAGTTCACCAGCAATCGCCTGCGCGGCGATCAGCTGCATCTCGTTGGCAATGCGCTCCCATTCGGGCACGGCCGGCGTCGGCCGCGCCCGTTCCAGCTGCTCGCGGAACGCAAGCGCCTTTGGATCGTCATGCAACGCCCCGCCCTCCCACGACGAGCGCCGCGGCGGCATGTCGCCCAGCAAGTCGTAGAAGCGTCGCTGCACTTGCGGCTGTGACAGGTATTCGACCAACTGCCACGCTGCGTCCTGATGCCTGGACGTGCGGAAGATCACCAGACTGGAACCACCCGCCACACCGATGCCGGCATCGTTCGGACCAGGCAGTGGCGCGGTCAACCAGTCGTCCTGCTGTTCGGCCGGCAAACGCTTGCGGAACTCGCCGATATTCCACGGTCCTGACAGATAAAACGCGTATACGCCGCGACCGAATTCCGACCACGGGTTGCCCGCTTCCACGTTGGTGATGGCCGGTGCCTGATGCAGGCGGAAGGTGTCCACATAGAAAGTCAGCGCACGCTTGAAGCCCGCGCTCTCGAAATTGCCGTAGCGATTGCCGTCGCGCAGCAACGGATCAGGTTCCTGCAAAGCCAGCGACATCAGCTGCTCGTATTCGTTGGTCGGCAGCAGGACGCCGTAAGTGTGGCGTTGTGGATCGCTCAGTGCGGCAAGCATGCGCCGCCATTGCGCCCAATCGCCCGGAGGCGCATCGAAGCCGGCAGCCTTCAGCAGATCCCTGCGGTAAAACAGCAGCCGCGTGTCGACGTACCACGGTACGCCGTACAGCGTGCCATCGATCCTGTTGGTCGCCCAGATGCTCGCGAAGTAGTCGTCCGGCTTGATCGCCGTGGAACGATCGACACGTGCCTGCAGCGGCTCCAACGCGTCGAGCGCCACCATTTCAGGCAACCATGTGTTGCCGAGCTGGGACATGTCCGGCGTCGAGCCACCGGCAAACGCAGTGAGCAATTTCTGGTGCGCCGCAGACAACGGCAACTGCTGCACATTTACGTGGATGTCGGGGTGCGCATGCTCGAAGTCCGGCAACAGCTTGACGACCGCCTCGCCTTCACGGCCGATCGTCCAGAACGTCAGCTCATGGGTGGTAGCCGGAGCACGCCCGCAACTGCTGATCAGCGCCACCCACAGCACGCTGCACGCTAGCCAAACAACGCGTTGCATCGAACATCGGTCGCGCGATTGACGCAGACGGCCATTGCACTTCATTTCGCAGGCGGTGCCGTGCTCAGCCAGCCGCCGCTGAAGCCAGCGCGCTCAAGCCCCTTGCGGACGTACGGATTCTTCTTCATCACGTTCCACACGAAATCGCTGCGCCAGTTTTCGATCATCAACACGATTGGCCCCTGGTCGATGCCCAGCTGCTTGGTGTCGGACCAACCCTGGCCAGGCATCAGCTGGCCGCTACGCGGTTTGGACTTCGCATGAAAGCTCGGATTGAAGGCATCCACGAAACCGTACTGATCATAGATGGACGCGCCATAGCGCTGCTTCATTTCCTGTAGATCGGGTATCACGATCTCCGGCGCAAACGCGATCGAGCCGCCCGCCGCGGTCGGTGCGATGGTGCCGTCATCGGTAATGTCTTCGAGACCCGCGCCACGCGCGGTGTATCCGAAGTACTTGCGATCACCGGCGCCATCGCTCACCTCGATGTCGCCTGGACCATTGCTGGCAGTCAGCCCCCACATATTGGCGCCGTAGCCAGTCCAGTGGCTGGGATTGGCGATCGCGTAGGCACGCTGTGCGTAGGTCGCGCGACGACTGTTCTCGAAGTAATCGAGGTCATGCTCGCGACTCCACGAATCGCGGATGCCGCGGAAGTCGATCCAGCTCTCGGTGTATTGGTGACCGAACAGCGGGGCGAAATTGAGAAAGGTCTGGCCCTGGAACGTGCCCCAGGTGCGGTCATTGGTGGAAAGCCACGCCTTCCAGGCATCGGGTTCGACCGGGTGGGTCGGCGAGCCCAACGCAAGGATGTAGACCAGCATGCCCTCGTTATAGCCTCTCCAGTCGGACGGGATGAACTTTCCACCCGGTGTCCAGCCCATGCTGATCAGCGGCTTGCGTGCTTGCATCCAGGGCCAGTCGACGTCGCGGTAGATCGCATCTGCGAGTTGCCGGATCTCCTTTTCCTGCGGGGTGTCACGATCGTAGTACGATTCGGCGAACAGCACGCCACCAAGCAGCAAGGTGGTATCGACACTGGATAGTTCGACAAAGCGCTTCACCCGCTTGCCGGTCTGCATGTCGAGGAAGTGGTAATAGAAACCGTGGTAGCCGGTGGCATCATCCTCGCTGTCGTTCTGTGGCGCATTCTTGAAGAAGCGCAAGGTCGCAAGCGTCCGCTCGACCGCCTGTCCGCGCGTGATGTAGCCGCGCTCGACACCAACGCCGTAAGCCGTCAGGCCAAAGCCCACCGCCGCGACGCTTGAGAACGTGTGACCAGGATAGGCGTCGGGTATCAGGCCGGTCTTCGGGTCCGCACTTTGCCAGAACCATTCGAACGTGCGCTGCTCCAGATCGTCGACCAGCACCTGTTGCTGCTTGGGTAACGAGGCGTAGCCATGGTCCGCTGTCCTGGCCGTAGCCAGCGATTGCCAGCCAGTGCCGAGCACCAGCAACGCAACGAGTGCGGTGCCATGCAGGATCTTGAAAAGCTTGCTATGCATGTGAAGCGCTCTATTTCACGGTGGGGTATGTGGAACTATCTGGCGTTCAAGCCGCCATGCTGGGTGCAGCACAGTGGCGATCGATGAATGCCTGGTGCGGCGGCATCGCGTCGACGCATGAGCTGATGACGCTGCTGACGCTGGCCATGAACCCGGCTAGTTCCTTGTCCGACATCTTGTCGACCAGCGGATGGTAGCTCTGCGGCATGATGTGCTGGCCGAGCATCACCTGCACCCAGCTGACGATCGCAAACATTTCCTCGGCATTGCGAAAGAAGCGGCCGCTGTCCCTGAACAATCGAATATTGTCCTGCAGCGGCGCTGGAATCGACATCGTGCGGCACTGGTTCCAGAACGGCGTGTCAGCGCGTTCGGTGGCGTGATAGTGCAGGATCAGGAAATCGCGAATACGCTCATACTCGAACGTCGCCTGCGCGTTGTAGCGATCGATCACGACTTCACTGAAATCGCGTTGCGGAAACAGACTTAGCAGGCGGGCGATGCCCGACTGGATCATGTAGATGCTGGTCGATTCGAGCGGCTCCAGAAAGCCGCTCGCCAGGCCTAGAGCGACGACGTTCTTGTTCCAGAATTTCTTGCGCACGCCGGTGGTAAAACGCAGTGGGCGCGGATCGCTCAGCGGTCGACCGTCCAGATTTTTCAACAGGGTCGCGGCCGCCTCGTCGTCACTGATGTGCGCGCTCGAATACACATAACCATTACCCGTGCGGTGCTGCAGAGGGATGCGCCACTGCCAGCCGGCGCTGCGCGCCGTCGAACGGGTATACGGCGTGGGCGGCCCGACCTTTTCGCAAGGCACCGCCATGGCACGATCGCATGGCAGCCAGTGGGTGAAATCGAGATACCCGGTGTGCAGTGCCTGCTCGATCAACAGGCCGCGAAAACCGGAGCAATCGATGAACAGGTCACCTTCCAGACGTTCGCCGCTTTCCAGGACCACTGCCTCGACGAATCCGTCATGGAGTCGCAGCAAGGTCTGAGCAATCTTCCCTTCGGTGCGGCGCACGCCACGCTGCTCCGCGTAGCGGCGTAAAAACTTTGCATACAAGCCTGCGTCGAAGTGATACGCGTAAGCAATGTCCGACAACGGCGATGTGGCAGGTACATCCGCAGCGGAAGTCATGAACTTGCCGCGCGGCGCCGCCACCGTATTCAACGAGTACGCGCCGATATCGGAGGCCATGCCTTTCTGGGTCGCCTTGATCCAGAACTGGTGAAACGGCAACAGGCTCACGTCATGGCCGATCGTGCCAAAGCCATGAATATAGGAATCACCCATCCGGCCCCAGTCATTGAACTGGATGCCGAGCTTGAACGTGCTCTGGGTCTGTCTGATGAATTCGATCTCGTCGATTTCGAGCAGGTTGTTGAACAGTTTCAAATGCGGCACCGTCGCCTCGCCCACACCGACGGTACCGATTTCCTCTGATTCCACCAGCCGAACCGAATACTCGGAGCCGAGTACCTTGGCAAATGCCGCTGCAGCCATCCAGCCAGCGGTACCCCCGCCGACGACAACAACATTCTTTATGCGCGTGTCGGTCATAACAACCCTGCAACCAGCAAGAGACTAGCCAAGATGATGCCTCACAAAACAAAGCCTGCACGCTGCAGGCTTTGTGTGAGGGTGGATACCATTGCCGGTCTCCACCCTCGGGAGCAGGCCTAAAAGCTTATGCCCATGGAGAGTTTCAGAGTACGTGGATAGCCGGTGATATCGCCGGTCGGGTCGTAGATGACCGGCGTCTTGTTGAGTACGCCGTTCGAGCCATAGTTTTCGATGTAGTCGACGTAATTGTTCCAGTTGAATACGTTGAGCAGATCGATACGGACATAGGCGTTCAGGCCGCCGTAGACCTTGAAGTTCTTGGTGGCCTGAAAATCAATGTCCCGATCACCGTAAATCTTGCCGCCGATCAGGAAGCGCCCGTTGCCCGGTGGCACGACCGACAAAGAGCGACAACCGGCACCGGAAATACCGTTGGCGTCCTGATTCGTGGCCGGTGCCCCGTAACATGCAAGGTTGAGATTGGGAATTGGCGTGGCCAGAGTCAACTTGGCGCCAAGCACGAAACCCCATGGACCATTGAAGCTGCCCGTGGCCACCAGGCGATGCTTGGCGACGGCTGCATCGGTGAAGGGATAGTTGCCGATCGTCTCGTAGTCGAACGCATACTGATCGGTCGGATCCTGGCTGTCGTTGTTCTGCTTCGCGTGGCTGTAGGTATAGGCGATGGTCGTGCCCCAGCCGGATTCCGTGGTGAAGGGCTTGTCGGCTTCGAGCAACACCTGGGTGGTCCTCGTCTCAAGCCCATTGTTGCCGATGATCAGGCTACCGAAACCAGGGATGCCATTACCCCATGGCTGGCTACCGCCCTCCCAGAAAGCGCCGCTCGGATAGCGGTTGCCGAGAGTGAAAACCAGACCGTCATAGCTGTTGATGCGCGCAATGGTTGCGCTGGTATTCCAGTCGCCGAGTTTGTTGCGCATGCCGATACTGAACTGGTCGGAGTACGGCGCCTTCAGGTTGTTGTTGACCATGTCGACTTCCTTGCCGGCGGTGGTTCCTGCCACCAACGCCTGCAGGGTGCTGATGTCCAGGTAGCTCGGGTTCCACGTCAGGCAGCTTGGCCCCAACGTGCAGGGCTCAAGCGGCGTGTTGAACAGGAGCGTCGGTTGCGACAGCACCGACTTGGTCTGCTCCACCTGTAGTGATTCGTAGAGGTCGCGGTCGTAGGAGCGACCGAGGCCGCCGAAGATCACATGGTCTTCGTCTCCGTTGATGTCGTAGGAGAAACCCAGGCGTGGCTGGAACTCGTTGGTCGGCGCGTGACGATTGCTCCCGGTGCTGATGTAGTCATTGACGTTGACACCGCCCTTTGCCAGCGTCTGCGCGTAAGTCTGACCCGTCGGCGCGTTGGGATCCTGCATGTTGAACGCGGCAACCACGTTCGCCGGGGTGACATAGTTGAGGTACGAGGGGGTTTTCTCGTAGTCCCAGCGCACACCGAGGTTCAGGGTCAGGTGATCGTTGACCGCCCAATCGTCCTGGATATACGTGCCGAACTGCTTGTCCGAGCTGGTGGCGACGGGACTCTGCCCCGGTGTCGGTGATCCGAACTGCACCTGAAACGGGATGGATTCCGTACCGTTGTTGGGGGTTACGGCATAGCTGTAAAGCGCATTGCTATCGCCCGCGTCCTGCGCCGTCAGTCTCACCTCTTTGTACTTGACGCCCATCTTGATGACATGGTCGCCATTCCACTCGAAGTCGTTGAAGGTAAGGTCATCCTGCAATGACGGGCCTTTTTGGCCCTTGTTCTGCTGGGCCAGCGGCGAATTGCCTGTGGTCAGGATCGTCTCATTCAGATCGGTGGCTTGCACATACGTAGCACCATAGCCAGTAAGCACAGGCGTCGGCGTGTAAAACGCATCCTCGTAGGTCGCCTGCAGTCGGTTGAACCAGGTATCCGTGCTGTGATCCCAACGAATGTCGAAGCGTTTGTCGGTATTGATCGTATTGAGCGCGGCCGACGCTGTAGAAACGCCGCCGATACCACTTAGGGACGTTTCGTCGCGGTACTTTCCGCTGATCTCGAAACGATCCTTGTCCGACGGTTCGAAATCGACTTTGCCGAACCAGTCGTCTTCCTTGAAAGGCAGGCTGGCAGGTCCGAACTGCGCTTGTGCGCTTGCCGGCAACTGACTCCAATAGACCTGATCGCCACCAGGCACGACCGTAATCGGCGTATCGAATTCCTTGCCTTCATACGCTATGTAGAAGTGCGCCATGTCCTTTGCGATCGGGCCACCGAAATCGAAGCCATAGTCCTTCTCGTGCGACGGCGTCTTGTGGCCAGCCGCCTCTTCGGACGGTGTTTCTGCACGCATGGCGGTATTGGTGAAGCTGCCGAACACGTCACCATGGAACTCGTTGGTGCCCGACTTGGTTTCGGCGGTCACCGCAGCGCTCGAGATCTGGTCGTATTCCGCCTTGTAGTTGGACGTGATGACCTTGTATTCGGCAATCGCCAGTTGCGGAAACGGGTTGCCCTGGCTGTTGTTCTGACCGGTAACACCGCCGGACAAGACATAGTTTTTCTGGCCCACACCGTCGATGTACACATTGATGGCGCTGCTCGCCTGGGCACCGGACTGCAGATTGGTCGTGCCATTCGCATTTCTCGTGAACACCATGCCAGGCACGGTATCGGCGAACTCGAGGAAGTTGCGGGACGCTTCTGGAATGGTATTGATATCGTGCAGCGACACCTGCGTGCCGACTTCCGAGGTTTTTACTTCCCTCAGTGTCTGAGCCGAAACCGTTACTGCGTTCAGGGTCGTGGCGTTGGCTGTCGACACCGCACCGACCAGATCAAGCGTCGCAGTGGACGCCACGGTAAGGGTGACGGTTCGTGTGGTACCCGCGCCCGCATCGACCTGGTAGGTCCCAGGCGGCAGTCCGACCAGCGCGTAGCTGCCGTCCTTGTCTGCTGTCGTACGTCGTGTCGCACCCGTATCTATCTGTTTGGCCGTAACCACCGCGCCGGCCGGCGCATGACCGCGCAGGTTGGCGTCGGAGCTGGCTGCAATCGACACAACCGACGTGCTGACGGCGAACGTTGCGAACGACGCCTTGATGATACTTGCGAGCATTTTCTTCTTGAAATACGTGTGCGTTTTCATGGCTCCCCTCCCGCAAAGACAGCTGATTTATCGAACTTGGAATGTTTCCTGATACCGCGCGCGGCGCGCACTCATGCATGCGCCCGCGAAATGCACACCGGATGACGTGTTGCTCTTTTCATGACCTGACGCCCTCCCTCAACAAGCTTTGAGTAGAGCCAGCCCTGGCCGCAGTCCTGTGCGATGGATGCAGGTGGCGCCCCGTTCGCCCACCTGTTGAAACAAATCCGACGTCGGATCGATTAAGGCGGATGTCGCCCCGCATCCATCGTCGTTGTCGTTGCGAATGTCTCTCTCTGTACCGGCTCACTGGTGCGCGACGCCGTCGATGCGCGTACTACCAAAGTCGCCGTGACGCGCTGGTGTATCGGCATCAGGCTGCCCGGTTCGGCAATCTGCATGCACAGCTGTTCCAGCGCCAACCTGCCCAGTTCGGCAATGCGCACACTCACCGTCGTCAACGGCGGAGTGACGTAACGCGCCATCGGCACATCATCAAAACCAGCGACGGCTATGTCGTCGGGAATGCGCAGGCCAGCCTCGCGCAGAGCCGCCATGCAGCCGATCGCCATCATGTCGTTGGCGGCGAACACCGCATCCGGTCGTGGACGCAGCGCAAGCAACTGTTGTCCGGCGTCATAGCCCGATTGCTCGCTGAAATCACCGGGCAGGATCACCGCGTCCCCGGTCGCAGCATGCTCGGCAAGTACTTCATGAAAAGCTTGCTCGCGCTCGCGCACATCCTGGTTCCTGGCCGGGCCCTGGATAAAGGCAATCCGCTGGCGACCGCACTCCAGCAAGTGTTCCAGCACCAGTCGCACTCCGCTTCGGTTGTCCACTGAAAGCGTTGCGTAGTCATGGTTCGTTTCCAGCGTGTTCATCAACACGCTGGGGAGCGTCACTTGCAGGTTCCTGCGCAGGAAATCCTCATCGGCATGCGGCGACATCACCAGCAAGCCATCGACCCGGCCGTGCATGGAGCGCAACGCGATCGCCGCTTCATCGGCATCATCGTGGGAACTCGATACCAGGATGTTCAGGCCGCGCGCACGAGCGGCCAGATCGATACCGCGAATCAGCTCGGAAAAGAACTCGCCATACAGATCGGGCAGCAGAACCCCGATGGTGTTGGTGCGCCGGGTAATCATGCTGCGCGCCGCGTTGTCCGGCACATAGCGCAGGCGTGTCGCGACTTCACGCACAATCTTCACGGTGTCCGGGGTTACTCCTCCGCTGCCGTTGAGCGCACGCGACACCGAAGCCACCGAAAGCTTGGCTTCGCGCGCCACGTCTTTAATGGTCACGGTCCTGGACACCACAACCCCGCCCCGCTGGCAGGCGCAGCCCATTGCTGCGCTTTCGAGTGCAACGTAAACGTTTTCATGACGCCTTGTAAAGCGGCCGAAACCTAATATTTTCGCTGCAATGCGGCAGGAATCCCGACAATCCGACGGCTGTTGCCTGGATGAATCGCGAAGCGCGCCCCTGCGTCAGGCATGCGCTATCACGGCGCCCTGATATGGCAATGCAACAATCGAGGTTCAATTATTTTTTAACCCACCAGCGATCCGTCGTACGGGACCGGAAGCGAAACGAACCGCGGCATAGCGATCTCGCACTACCGCGGAGGATTCCGCCGATGGCTGAACATCCATGGCCACAATTCCGGCATGGCGTAGGCAGGCACCCAGGAGCCGTGGTTCACACCGGGAAATTCGGTGTAGCGCACGTCATCTCCCTGCGCTTTCAGCGCGGCATACATGTCACGCGAACCTTGCGGCGGCACGATGTCGTCCGCCGCACCGTGAAAAATCCATACGGGCAATGGCGCGACGCGATGGGCCACCCACGTGTATGGGTTCTTACCCGTCGGCGCTCCCTGGAAATGCAATTCCGGACTATCCGACGGCGGCAACAGCCCGCCACACACGACAGCCGCGGCCGCGAACATGCCCGGATGATCCGCTGCGATCTGCCAGACACCATAGCCGCCCATGGACAGGCCGGTCAGATAAAGCCGGTCGCGATCGCCATGGAAAGCTTCGATGCTGTCCTGCAACGCTGCGAGCGACATCCGCTCGGGATCTCCGTACCAGTAGGTGTCCTGAGGCGCTTGTGGGATCACCACTACCGCGGGGAAATCGGCTCCATGCTCCTTCAGCCACGGCGGCAGCCCCTGACTCAACTGCGCACGATTGTCACTGCCCCGCTCGCCGCTGCCATGCAGGAACAGAACGACCGGCCAGTTCCGCTTGCTGTCCCAACCTGCCGGCAGAAATACCCGATAGGCATAGCTGTGACCGTCAACGCGCACCTGCCTTTCGGCGAAATGCGACGTATCGACATCTGCGGCATGGCAGGAGAAACCGACAACCATCAACCCGACGAACAACGGCATCAGCAATCGTTTCATGGACGGCTACTCACTCGTGGTCCGTCGGATTGTGGCATAGGCCAATCATCCGATCATGCGATGACCACGCACAGTGGGCATTGGTCGGCGTCGACCATAGCTGGTCGACGAATCGGTCTAGGACTTGAAGCGATCCGATGAAGCGAGCAACGATGCTTTCCGTCGCTGGTCGGAATTGCCTGCCACCGTCATGGCGAGGTTATTTTCGATGTTGAGGCATTGATCCGCGACCGCCGCCACACCGCTTCTGTGCGATACGACGATCAGGATCGTCTGCGGCAGGCGGCGCTTCAGCGCTGAAAGAACGGCGATCTCGGAGGCGGTATCGAGTGCGCTCGTCGCCTCGTCCAGCAAGGCAAGAAAAGGCTGCCGCAGGATGACCTGAGCCAACAGCAGCCGCTGCAGTTCGCCGCCGGATAGCCGGCTCGAAGAGCTATGCAGTGCGGTGTCGAGTCCTTGCCCGGATCTGGCCAGCCGATGGTCGAGGCCGACATCCATCAGCACACCGTGCAACATCTCGTCTGTCGCTTCAGGCTTTGCCCATAGCAGGCACTCGCGTACGGAATGCTGCCAGGGTCGGACATTCTGGCTGACGTAAGCGCCACGCCGAACAAGCTCGCGGTACTCGTCAAAATCGATGGATCGTTCGCCCACGCGTGCCGCAAAAGTCTCGGGCGTCATCATGCCCGCCAGGACATCGACCAGGCTGCTCTTGCCGATGCCGGAGTCACCGGAAATCAAGGTCAGGTCGCCAGGCACCAAAAGCAGGTCACCGACATCGAGCCCGGCGGCTGGCGGTATCAACCGCATCTGCTCGATATGCAGCGCACTGCCAGGGGTCGGCGTGCGCAAGGGAACCGTGGATGCGCGGACAGAATCCAGACTCATGTAACGCTGCCACAGGGCGAATGCCGGGGTGGCCGAACGCAGCTGCTGAAAACTCTGCCGTGTCGTTACCAGATAAGGCAGCAAGCGTCCGAGCAACAGGCACACCGCGATGAGCGACGACTGATCGATCCCGTGCCAGCGATGGGCAAGCACGAAGAGTCCAGCGATACCGATCGCCGCCAGCAGCTCCATCATCAACCGCCCTGAAGCCACCAGCTCCAGCTGACGCCGGTAGCCGTAGCACAGCCGGGCGGTAATGGCGCCATAGCTTTCTTTCTCCACATTCTCCTTTTCGAACGAGCGGACGTGGCGCAGGCGCCGCGGAAAATCCTCGCTGTGCCAGAACAACCGTGTCATGTCTTTGACGTACTCACGGCAGACCAGTGCTTGCTCACGACCATAGGCACGCGACGCGATCAGCCCAAAAACCGCGAGCAGCGGCGCCGCGAGCATCAGTGGTGGAGAAACCCAGAACGCGAAACCCAGGCTCACGGCAGCGCTGATGCCGGCGATCAGCAGTTGCTGCAGGGCGCTGAAGCCCTGGACGATGACCTCGACATTGTGGGTGAGGACATTGGCGATTTCCGCGGACGTCGAATCTGCCAGCGACGTCAGCGGAGCGTCGATCAGGCCCGCATGAACCCGGCGACGCAGGTTCATGCCAAAGCGACCCACCAGGCGCGCCCCAAGACGAGCGGCCTGCCAACGGATCAGGGCAAACGCACTCATCGCCGCGGCGAAGATGGCCGCCTGCATTTCGACGCTGCGGTGTGCATTGAGCAGCGCGCCACCGAACGGCAGCGTGTGTCCCGGCTGGACCAGTGGCACCAGCAGCACCGCCGCGAAACTGCCGGCAAACGCCGCGCCGAGTGACAGCACGACATACGCCGCGGTTTCCGCCAGCTCGATGCCGGTGAGCGTGCGCAGCAGCGAACGCAGCAGACCGCGTGCTCGCTCGGGTGCTGGCGACGGCTTGGCTGACATCATTACGAACTCACATGGCTGGCCAGCAGCATCGGCCGCAGCTTCAATGACAATTCAAGGTGATTCAGAACCGCGCCACTCCGAGCCGGATTACCCATGCAGGTAAGTGCGACCGGCAGAAGAAAAGGTTGCGCACTGATGGCGCCCCCGGATGGCATCCGCGGCACTTCTGACGGACCCGAGCTGCTTCATTCGCTACGCGAAACGGACGCGTGCACGGCCGCATGCAGTCGACCTGGGCGAACCCGGGAACTGGACCTGGCGCAAAAAAAGTTCGATCGGGCTTAAACCAAACCCGCGGCATCCAGCACTCACGGGGCCATGTGAATACAAATAGTTCTCATTAACTCCATGGTTCTCATTGTCGTTTTGGAAAAACCCGGTCACTTACCAAGGAAGCCCGATGCCGTATGCCGCTGACGACAGCCCCTCGATTCCAGTCACTTGCATCCATGCGCCTCGCCCGAAGGGAGCACGACCCGGGCGATCGATACTCTTTCTCATGCTCGCTTCGGCGCTGGCGGCCCATGACGCCCATGCTCAGGACGTTCGCAGCGCCGTTACGCTGCCCACGGTTCCCGTGATGGGGACAGCGGATCGAAGCGATCGTGTCAGCACTCCGAAACAGACTGCCACGCTAAGCAAGACCGATACGAAGCTGGCAGATATTCCCGCCAGCATTCAGGTCATACCCCGCGCGCTCTTGTCCGAGCAAGGTGCCAACATGCTGCGCGACGCGGTCTACAACGCCAGCGGCGTCAACTTTGGTGGCCAGGATTCCAAGGGTTATTACGATCACTTCCTGATCCGTGGTCTCAATGCGCAAATTTATAGCGACGGATTTTCCGACGGGGACGAGCTCAGCGGGCTTTCGCATTCCCTCAACGGCGTCGAACGCGTCGAAATTCTCGAAGGACCGGGATCAGCCCTGTTCGGCAGCGGACCACCAGGAGGAACGATCAACATCGTCCACTACACACCCGCCTCCTCCCTGCACTACGGCGGCAGCCTGCAAACTGGTTCGTTTGGCATACTGACCAATAGCGACTATGTCACCGGCCCGACCGGCATCACCGGCCTCAACTACCGGATCGATAGCACGTTCTCGCACGCCGACGGGTTTCGCGACCTCAGCAGTCGCGATGAGGAAGTCAGGCCGGCATTCCAGTGGCAATGGGGCGATCACGTCACCGACTTCGCGCTCGATCTGCGCCGAATCCATGAAACACCCGATTCCTACGGTCTGATCTATTTCGACGGCTCACCTATCCGGGATGTGTCGATCGATGCGAAATACTCATCACCGTTCGCATCTGCCCACTCCACTCTCGTCCGTCCAACCCTCACCGACCAGTGGGCGATCAATGATTTCCTGACGATCAACAATCGGCTCTCTTATCTGCATCGCACGCTGGATGCGCTGGTCAACGGCGATAGTTCGAGCACGAAAGTCAGCGACGGCGAAGTAGTCAATCGCCAGCTGCGTCAGCAGGACGATCAGGACAACAGCATCGACTATCAGCTGGAGCCAGTCTGGAAGTTCGCTACCGGCACGATCCAGCATACGCTGCTCACCGGATTCGAATATCAGCAGCAGAGACTCTCCACCGAGCGCTCCACCGCCGACCTGCCGAATATTCCGGATGCCTTCGCGCCGGTCCCACTGGAAACGTCGCCAGACAATCTCGTATTCCAGTGCAATGCCAAGCACTCGTGCGACAACGATCGCCTGGCCGCCAGCTATTACAGCCTCTATGCCACCGACCAGATCGACGTCACCGACCAGTGGAAAATTCGTGCCGGCATGCGTCAGGACTGGTGGGATACCGCGCTGACTCCGCTGATCACCGTACCCGGACGCTTTGGCACCGATGGCAAGCCGCTGTTGGCCAACGTCAAGGACACGCGCGATGACGCACCGATAAGCTGGAACATCGGCACGCTGTACAAGCTCACTTCCTGGATGTCGCCTTACGCGGGCGTGTCGGAAAGCCACCTGACAAATTTCAATTCCGAAAACACCCAGAACGGCGTGGGTGCTCCTGAGTCCGCGCTGCAATACGAGGCAGGCATCAAGTTCGCGTGGTTTGACGACAGGCTGGTGCTTAACACTGCTGCCTTCAACGTCAAACGCGACAATGTGGCGTCAGCTGTGACCATCAACGGTATCGAGACGGTCGTCTTCGATAGCCAGAAGACCAGGGGCGAAGAAGCGTCGCTGGATGCAGCGCTCACCGATCAATGGCACATCCTGGTCAATGCGACCAGCCAGGACCCGGTGATCACCAATAATCCACAGGGCGTGACATCGGTCGGCAATCATCCCCAGGGGGCGCCGGATTTCCTGGCCAATTTCTGG
>Ga0206868_10178_pt1 | contig 18064 bp, 10 predicted proteins | sample Alteio_BWOrgCont_38_FD_152901 | JGI IMG/M metagenome (GOLD analysis project Ga0206868, IMG submission 152901) | Enriched cells from forest soil in Barre Woods Harvard Forest LTER site, Petersham, Massachusetts, United States -... | ecosystem: Environmental > Terrestrial > Soil > Temperate forest >... | reverse complement strand
GGCGATTCCGGTTTTACCGCCGCCGAGATCGAAACGATGACGAAGATCAAGCCGGGAGCGCGAGTCCTCGAGGCAAGTACAACACGCGCCCTGGAGCGGTTGCGGAGGCAATATCAGAAACGAGACCGGCTGGAGGCGCAGGTATCGCTGGCGCGCAAAACCTACAACTCGGAATCCAACACCGTCGATTTCACCTTTACCGTCGATCGCGGGCCCAAAGTGCACATCGCGGTGGAAGGCGCGAAGCTCTATGGATGGCAGGTGAAACGATATATCCCCGTCTATGAAGAGAACGCGGCGGATGACGATCTGCTCAACGAAGGCACGCGCAACCTCCGCGATTACTTCCAGAGCAAGGGTTATTTCGACGTGAAGGTGCGCTTCACGAGAAAAAGCGATGAGACCAACAACGAGTTGAGCATTGTTTACAGCGTAGAACCGGGGCCGAGGCACAAGCTGTTGGCGGTGTCGATTGAAGGCAACAAATATTTTCCGACGGACTCGATCAAGGAACGGCTGACGGTGCAGGCGGCCAGCTATCTCAATGAAAATGGAAAGTTCAGCCAGACCATCCTGGCGCGAGATGTGCAGGCCATCACGGCTCTGTACAAGACCAACGGTTTCGCCGATGTCAACGTAAAGGCCGACGTTCAGGACGACTATCAAGGTCGCTCGGGTGTGCTGCGCGTCGTCTTTCAGATCGACGAAGGCCAACAGACGCGGGTGCACAACCTGATCGTGCTCGGCAATTTGGCGATTCCAACGAATGAGCTGCTGCCACAGGTAAGCCTGGCCGATGGTGAGCCGTATTCGGACTACGCCGTTTCCGGGGACCGCGACTCGGTTGTGAGTTACTACTTCAACCGCGGATTTCCTGACATGGACATGGAGATCACGGCAATCCCTTTCAACGGCGACAAACATTTTATGGATGTGAAGTACGAGATTCGCGAAGGGAGCAGGGAGTTCGTGGATCGCGTCTATATTTCCGGATTGCACTACACGCGAGCGAAGGTCGCGCAGCGCAAACTGCGAATCCACGATGGCGATCCACTCAGCCAGGTCGACATGCTGGACACTCAACGCGGGCTCTACGATCTCGGGCTGTTCAGCGAAGTGAATCTCGCGGTGCAGGATCCGGACGGAACCGCGCTGCGAAAGAACGTGCTGTTTCAGGTCACCGAGGCGCGACGCTGGACCTTTACTTATGGCGCGGGCTTTGAAGTTTCGACCGGAAGTGCTCCGTCCGGGACGCTGAGCAGCGGGTCGAAGAATACGACTCCGCAAGGCCCGACCGGGTGGAGCCCGCGAATTTCGTTTGAAATTACGCGACTCAATTTTGACGGACGCGATCACACCATCGTTTTGAAAGCGCGATACGGAAGACTGGAGCAACGCGGGCTGATCAGCTACGAGGCGCCGCATCTCTTCAACCGAGACAACTGGCGGCTCACGGTCAGCGGCTTCTTCGACAAATCGGCCGACGTACGCACGTTTACCGCACAACGTTTAGAAGGGTCGATTCAGGCAGACGACGTCGTGAATAAGACGCTCACCGTGCTTTACCGCTATAGCTACCGAAAGGTGAACGTCGATCCCACGACCCTCGACATCGATCCCGCCCTGGTGAGCTTGTATTCCAAGCCGGCGCGCATCGGGATGCCCAGCGTCACCGTGATTTATGACAAGCGCGATGACCCCATCGACGCGCACAAAGGCAACTACACGACGGCGGACTTCGGCGTTGCGGGAAGCTTTTTCGGATCGGAGTCGAGCTTCGGCCGCGTGCTGTTGCAGAACTCAAGCTACTACCAGTTCGGCGCGAAAAAATATGTGTTCGCTCGGTCGACAAGAATCGGCATCGAGTCGCCGTTTCAGAGTTCGGAAATCGTGCCCTTGCCCGAGCGTTTTTATGCCGGCGGCGGAAACTCGCTGCGAGGCTTTTCGATCAATCAAGCCGGACCGCGCGATCAGGAAACCGGCTTTCCCGTGGGCGGGAATGCGCTCTTCGAGAACGATACCGAGCTGCGATTGCCTCCGCCGACGCTGCCCTATGTGCAGGACAATTTGAGCTTCGTCCTCTTTCATGACATGGGCAATGTATTTGATACGACCAGCCACTTGGTGAAAGGGGTCTTCCGGCTGCATCAGGCGTCGATTGCAGCTTGCTCGCAATCGGACCAGGTGCCATGCAACTACAATTACATGGAGCAGGCTGTGGGAATAGGGCTTCGCTATCGCACCCCCGTCGGTCCGGTGCGGTTCGATTTGGGCTATGCGTTGAATCCGGCGCGGTTCCCGATCCTCGATAGTAAGATCACCGAAACAACGCAGCGGATCAACGTATTTTTCAGTATCGGTCAATCCTTCTGATGATGAGACACGCGCTCAAGGTCGCAGTTGTTGTTTTGTTCGCCGTGGCGGCGAGCCAGGCATTTGCCGGCGAGGTGATAGACCGCTTGGTTGCGTCTATCAACAATGTGCCGATATTGCAGAGCGATTGGGACCAGGAGGTTCAACTGGAGGCGATTGAGCAGGGACGAACGATAGCATCGTTCAATCCTGAAGAGCGGCGCGCGGCTCTCGATCGCCTTGTCGATCAGCAACTGCTTCGAATGCAAATGGGGGATGAGAACATTGCCGCCGCCGATCCGCGGGAGGTCACTCAGCAGGTCGAGAAGATCCGGGAAGCGTTTCCGCAAGCCAAGAGCGACGATGGTTGGCAGCAAGTGCTGACGCGGTATGGCATCGACCAGGCGTGGCTGAATAAGAAGGTTGCGAGACAGATCCAGGTGATGCACTTCATCGATCTCCGGCTGCGCCCCGAGGCGCGCGTGGCGCGCGAAGATGTGGAGACGTATTACACCGATACGCTTATTCCGGCGGTGGAGAACAAAGGAGAAAAGCCGCAGAGCCTTGCGCAGGTGTATCCCCAGATCGAGGAAATTCTCCGGCAACAAAAGATGGATACGCTGCTTACCTCGTGGACACACGATCTGCGCGCACAGAGCGATATTCAATGGCTTGATGCAAAGGGAAGTGGTCCAGTCGAAGACTCGACGGCAACGGCAGCTACCGGAGGCCACTGAGTCAATATGGCCGACGCGAAGGTGCAGTCTTCAAAGCGACGCAAGCTTCGCCAACTCATCTACGGCTCGCTGGTTGTATTGTTTTTTGTCGGCTCCGCGTGGTTTCTCACCAGTGACATCTTCCGCGAGTTGATTCGCCACCGTCTGATCACTCAACTCGAGGATGCCACCGGAGGCAAAGTTGAAATTGGCCGCGTAGAGTGGAACCTGGCACGGCTGCGGATCGGTATCGAGGGCCTGACCATCCACGGTTTGGAATCTCCGACCGACGCACCGCTGGTTCACGTCAGTCGCATTGATGCCAGCCTGCGAATCATTTCGTTATTCGGCCGCGAGATTAGTTTCAAGTCGCTTGCGTTCACTTCGCCCGCAGTCAACCTCATTGTCTATCCCGATGGACGGACGAACCAGCCGAGTCCGCGAGTGCGATGGAATGGCTCGCGACAGAGTTTCCTGGACCACATTTTTGACATCGCGGTCCGTGAGTTCGAGGTGAAGAACGGACTGGTACAGGTGAACCAGCAAAAACTTCCGTTCGATTTTCGCGCCGCCGATGTTGTGGCCGATCTGCATTATCAAGGTAATCCGGAGTTCTACGAAGCAAAGGTGAGCGTCGGCAAGTTCGATTCGAGTTTTAAGGGCTATCGTCCGTTCTCATCAACGGCTAGCGTTGTGTTTCGGCTCTACCACAATGCGCTCGAAGTGCAGTCCGCGCAGATTGGGTCAGAACGCTCCGCGATCTCATTCGAAGGCAAGCTCACGAATTTTGTGAAGCCCAGTATCGAAGGGAATTACACGGCCAAGATCGACTTGAAACAGGTCGGCGCGGTCGGCCGCGTCAATGATCTGCAAGCGGGCATCCTCGAACTGAGCGGTCATGGCCGGTACGATGCGCAGCAAGCGTCAACTTCGGGGAAGATGCAACTCACCGATGGGGCATGGAATGATCCGGTCGTCCACGCAAGCGGCGTGGCGGGAACCGCGATCTATCGCATTGATCAAGACCGGCTCGAGGTGAGCCACATCATCGCGAATGCATTGGGCGGAACGGCTACCGGGGAGCTTACAGTGACGCATTGGAACGCGCCTCCACATGCGCCTGCCGAGCCGCGGACCGTGGCACGGAATGAGCACGTGATTGAGCCGCGAGAGCAATCGGCCGATGCGAAGTTTGACCTTCACGGGCTGCAGATCGACAGGATCGCTGCCCTATTTTCCTCACAAAAACTTCCTTTCAGCGACCTGCACTTGTCGGGGGTAGCGGATGGAACCGCGGAGCTGTCGTGGGCGGGGGCGCCGGAATACTCTGAGCTGCGGCTTGCTGTGCGCGCCAGTGCGAACCCGAACCCGGTGGGCCAGGAGATTCCGGTAGACGCGCACGTTGTGGGCACGTTTTCTTTTCTTACCCATACCATGCAAATCGGGCAGGCCGAGGTCCAAACCGCAAGCAGTCATCTGAACGCGACCGGATCGCTGAGCGCAAGCGCGGTTGATTTGGCGGTCGGCGTGACTACTTCGAGGATGCAGGAACTCGAGCCCCTGTTGACGGCGAATGGCCGCATTCTTCCGGTGCAGCTTGCCGGTGAAGGGTCATTTCAGGGGACGCTGGACGGCCGCACCTCCTTGCCCAATATTGCTGGGCACTTGAAGCTTGTCGATTTCAGCACGGTCGTACGTCCTGCGACGACTACCGCGACCGCCCCTGAGCTGGTAAAGGCGTTGCACAAGAAGGGCAAGGTGGTTATACCTCAGGCCGCGCCAGTAGAGTTGCCGACAACGCTCAAGCCGGTGCGCTTCCACTGGGATTCGTTTGACGGTTTTATTTCGTATGGGCCCGACGCAGCGTCAGTGAAGGGCGGCGTACTGCGAACCGGAAGCGCGCGCTTCGAGATCGCGGTGAATACCGCGCTGGTGGAAGGCAAGTTCACGGACACTTCGGAGTTCCACGCCAGTTCGCGAATTCGCGATGCACGAGTAAAAGACGCGGAGATGCTTCTGGGAGTGACGTATCCGGTGACCGGTACCGTGAACGTGGAAATGCAGATGTCGGGTACACTTCGCGATCCCCAAGGTTCGGGAAAGCTAACGATCGAAGACGGCACCGCTTACGGGCAGCCGATGCAGTCACTTTCCACGGATATTGCATTCGCCGGGAGAGAAGCACGTTTCACCAATGTTCATGCGGTGTCCGACGCCGCCAAGGCCGAGGGGTCGGGCTCGATCAACGTGTCGAGCGAGCAGTTTCATTTCGACCTGCAAGGCTCAGGCATCGATCTGCTGCGCTTTCCAGGACTACAGACACCCAAGGTCAAATTAACGGGCGTCGCTGATTTCGCGGCGACGGGGAATGGAACGCTCTCTGCACCTGTGATTTCGGGGAAGGCGCGTATCCGCGACATTTCGCTGGGAGGTAAGCGTGAAGGCGACCTCATTGTTGATGCGACGACCCAGGGCGAAGACCTCGAACTCAGCGCGACTTCGCAATTCGTCACCGCGACGGTGACAGCGAGTGGTCACATTCGACTGCGTGGCGATTTCGCGAGTGATATCACGGCGAAATTCAGCAAAGTGGATTTACAGCCGTTCCTTGTCGGCATCGCACGAGGTCACTCCTCGATCGACGGAACGTTTCGAGTGACCGGACCACTGCGCCATCCAGCGGAGCTTAGCGCGCGCCTTGAGATTCCAACCTACGAATCGGAAGTTGAGGGCGTGGTGCTGCGAAATAGCGGCCCGATCGTGGCCACCTACAAGAATGGCATCGCGACAATGGAATCGTTTCGACTGGTTGGCGATGCAACCGACATCTCGTCGTCCGGTACGATTCAGCTCACCGATGGCCACGAGATGAGTTTGCGTGCAGACGGTCGCCTGAATCTGAAATTGGTGCAAAGCTTCAATCCCGAGATTGCAGCCTATGGCCAGACGTCGATCGGAGTGCAGTTAGGCGGTTCCTTCAGCGCTCCTGCCATGCGCGGACGCATCACGATCGAACATGCAGGCATTTCCTATGTCGACTTGCCCAACGGCCTTACCGACCTGAATGGCACGATGATTTTTAACGAGAACCGGCTGCAGGTGGAAAAGCTCACAGCGCACACCGGCGGCGGAGACCTCGCTATCGGCGGCTTCATTACGTATGGTCGCACCATCGGTTTCAACCTCACGGCGACGGGAAAAGATATTCGCATTCGCTATCCCGAGGGCGTGAGCGCGAACGGTGACGCCGAGTTGCGACTGGCCGGGACGGTGCAGAATGCCACTCTCTCCGGCGAGATCGTGATCAACAAGTTCGGGCTGAATCCACGTTTCGACTTTGCCTACTACCTCACGCGATCGAAACAGGTGACGACAACTCCGAATCCGGATTCGCCGCTGAACGGCTTGCACTTCGATGTGCGCGTGGTTTCCACGCCGGAGCTGCAGGTGCAGACATCACTCGCCAAGATCACCGGCGATGTCGATCTTCGGGTGCGCGGCACGGCGTTTCGTCCGGTTGTGCTTGGCCGCATCAGCATTGTGGAAGGCGACATCACCTTCAACGGCACGAAGTATCGGCTCGATCGCGGCGATATTCTCTTCACGAACCCAGCAAAGATCGAACCCGTGCTCGATCTCGAAGCGTCCGCACGCGTTAGCGATTACGACATCTCGATCGGCTTGCATGGGACGACCGACAAGCTGAACACCACGTATCGCTCAGACCCACCGCTGCCGACGGCCGATGTCTTCGCGCTGCTAGCTTTCGGGCGTACCAGCGATCCGTCCAACACCGCGCCGCAAAGCAACTCCTTCACTGAGACTGCTTCCAGCGCCGTGCTCGGCTCTGCGTTGAATGCCGCAGTCGGCAGCCGCGTACAAAAGCTTTTTGGTGCGAGCCGCATTAAGATCGACCCTGAAGTTGGAGGTGCGGAGAACAATCCTAATGCCCGTATCACGGTGGAACAACAGGTGTCCGGCAACATCACGCTCACGTACATCACGAACCTCGCGCAGTCGGCGCAGCAGGTGATTCAATTCCAATACAACGTGAATCGCAATGTTTCGATCGTCGGAGTTCGCGACGAATACGGAGTCGTAGGATTTGAAGTTCAAATACGGCAGCGCAAACGGTAGCCACACGCATCTCTTAACGGTAGATGGCAGCGAATCCCAATTCGAGTTTGCTCGCAATTGAACGGGCGCACATGGTCGAGGAACAACTGCGGCAGCGTGGCGTTCGCGACGAACGTGTGCTTGAGGCCATGGGCACGGTGCCGCGCGAGGAGTTCGTGGTCGAGCGATATCGCGACCAGGCATACGCCGATCATCCGTTGCCGATTCCGCTGGGACAAACTGTGTCGCAGCCATTCATCGTGGCACGGATGATTGAAGCCGCCGAAGTGAAGTCCGGAACGAAGGTTTTGGAAGTAGGATCGGGCACCGGCTACGAAGCGGCAGTGCTCGCCGAGATGGGCGCGAACGTATTCACCGTGGAGCGGCACGCAGAACTGGCGGCGATTGCGCGCATGAACCTGGAACGTATGGGATACGGCAAAGTGGTCGTTGAGACTGCGGATGGCAGTGAAGGATACATGCAAGAGGCGCCGTTTGAGGCAATCTTAGTGGCAGCGGCGGTGCCTGATATTCCGCCGGCGTTGTTTGAACAGTTGGCGGAAGGTGGGCGATTGGTGATCCCAATCGGGCCGCCGGATCTACAGGTGCTCTCGCTGGTGAAAAAGCAAAACCGAAAGATGGTGATGAACCGGCTGGAGGATTGCCGGTTCGTTCCGTTGATTGGAAACCAGGGCTATGCGCCTGCCAAGCCCTGAAAAGACGCCGATGGAGGGCGAGCCCATCGCCCTCCGAGAGCCTATTTGTGGTTCGCAGTTTCAGCGGCTTGCTTGATTTCCGAGTCGGCTTGTTCGAGCAATTGTTTTGCCTTGGCGGCGTGGCCGTTCATGTCCCATTCGTTAGCCGCTTGAGCGGCGCTGATCTTGTTCAATGCCATACCGATGTGATTCTGGGCGGCGGCGAGGTTGGGATGACGGCCGGGGCTGACCTTCTGTCCGATAGCTGCACCAGTAAGGAGCAACGCAAGCCCTGCAACGCCAATCTGTAGCTTCTTCTTCATAGTCTCTCCATGCACTTTTAATTTGCGATCGTGAATCGATCGCTAAACGATCCAACACACAATACGCATTTTGGTTGCGAATACAACGGAGAAAATGGTGGGTATGCGCAAAAAATATAGAGGCGGAAGTTTATTCCGCCTCTGTCGTTTTCGCGAAAAGCATCGCTAAAACGCATACTTGTTGGCGTCAAGGACGCGTTGGGCCACCTGCTGCTGGATCGCGATCACATTGACCGGATCGTGTTTTACGAGGCGGCGAAGGATCATGAGTTGGGTGCGGAGCATGTCGCCTTCGGCAACCGCAGCCATGACTTTCTTGGCTGCGGCTTCGATGCGAGCGATGGCGCCGGCAATATAAATCTGGGTCATCGCAGTGGCGAGTGAAGATTCCTTCTCGCCCTTGGCATCGACGAGTTTCATGGTGCGGAGGACGGCTGACTCCATCGCGAAGGCCTCGATGATGATGTCGGCGATCGCGCCCATGATCTCCTGCTGATTGACGAGCTCCTGCATATATTTCTGCGAGGCCGCACCGGCAACGAGAAGCCCGATCCTCTTCATGTTGGCGACGATCGTCCGCTCGGCTGCGAGGGTGCCTTCGATTTCGTCGGTGGAGGGGCCGGCGAGGACTTCGTCCATGACCTTCTTGATTGCGGGCAGGAGAGCGAGTTGGCCGCTGAGCGCGCGCTTCATGAGGAAGCCCGTGATGATCATGCGGTTAATTTCGTTGGTGCCCTCGAAGATGCGGTTCACGCGGGAATCGCGATAAGCACGTTCGGCTGGGTACTCTTCGACGAAGCCGTAGCCGCCGAAGATCTGCACGGTTTCATCGACGGTCATGTCGAGCATTTCGGAGGCCCAGACCTTAATGATGGAGCACTCGATAGCGTATTCCTCGATGGCCTTGCGGGTCTCTTTGGATTCGTCAGGGCTGCCTTTTTCGATCTCGGAGAGAGCGTTGTCCATCATGCCGACGGTGCGATAGACCATCGCCTCGCCGGTGTAGATGCCCGTCGCTATCTGCGCGAGCTTCTCGCGGATAAGACCGAAGTCGGCGATGACTTTCCCGAAGGCTTTGCGCTGCTTGGCGTAGGCGATGGCGTGGGTCAGGATGTTGCGCGCGCCGCCTACGCAGGCCGCGCCGAGCTTGAAGCGGCCGATGTTGAGGATGTTGAACGCAATAATGTGCCCTTTGCCGATCTCCCCGAGAAGGTTCTCGACGGGTACCTGGCAGTCGTTGAGGATAAGGGGCGCGGTTGAGGAGCCTCGGATGCCGAGCTTTTTCTCTTCCGCGCCAACCGAGAAGCCCGGGAAGGTCTTCTCGACAATAAAGGCGGTGAACTTTTCGCCTTCGACCTTGGCGAAGACGATATACAGGTCGGCGAAGTTGGCGTTGGTGATCCACATTTTCTCGCCGTTGAGGACGTAATGCTTGCCGTCGGCGGAGAGCACGGCCTTGGTGCGCGGGTTCATCGCGTCAGAGCCGCTGGTGCTCTCGCTGAGCGCGTAAGCGCCAATGAGTTCGCCGCTGGCGAGCCGAGGCAGATATTTCTTTTTCTGGTCTTCGGTGCCGAAGTAGACGATGGGCAGGGTGCCGATACCGCTGTGTGCGCCATAGCTGACGGAGAAGCTGCCGCACTTGGCGATGCGGTCGGCGATGATGGCCGAGGAGACCTTGTCCATCTCGGAGCCACCGTACTCGGCGGGGACGTCGGCGTTGGTGAGGCCGGCCTCGCTGGCCTTCTTGAGGAGGTCGCGAGTGACGGACCACTCTTTGTGCTCGATCTTCTCGATGACGGGAACGATTTCGTTGGTGGCGAAATCGTCGGCGAGCTTGGCGACCATCTGCTGGTCTTCGTTGAAATCTTCGGGCGTAAAGACGTTGTCGAGCTTGTGCTCTTCGAGCAGGAAGCTGCCGCCGACTGTACGCTGCTTGGAAACCGATGCGGTTGTTGCCATCTTTACTCCTCCAAATTCAAAATCTTGAACCACGAAGGACACGAAGGTCACGAAGGGTGGACTGTTTATTCATGACTGCGTCGATCCGCCTTGAAACTCAATTCTTCAACCCGACAACCCTTCGTGTACTTAGTGTCCTTCGTGTTGAAGGTTTTCAATAATTCCAGCGGCGCCCATGCCGCCGCCGACGCACATGGTTACGATGCCGTACTTGCCGTTGCGGCGCTTCAGGTCGCGGATGATGGTTGCCGTGAGCTTGGCGCCGGTGCAGCCTAGCGGGTGTCCGAGTGCGACTGCTCCGCCGTTGGGGTTGATTTTGTTGATGTCGAGGCCGGCTTCTTTGATCACCGCCAGGGATTGGGCGGCGAAGGCTTCGTTGAGCTCGAAGACGTCGATGTCTTCGAGCTTGAGGCCGGCGAGCTTGAGGACTTTTGGAATTGCGTAAACGGGGCCGATGCCCATTTCTTCGGGCTTGTATCCGGCAGTGGCGAAGGCGACGAAGCGGGCTAGCGGTTTGAGACCTAGCGCACGAGCGCGCTCGGCGGACATGACGACCGCGGCGGCAGCGCCGTCGGACATTTGCGACGAGTTGCCGGCGGTGACGGTGCCCTTGGCGTGGAAGGCGGCCTTGAGTGCGCTGAGGGCTTCCATGGTGGTGTCGGCGCGCGGGCCTTCGTCCATCTTGAAGACGATTTCCTGCCGCTTGGGCTTGGAGCCGTTGGGCGTGGTGAAGCTGACGGGAACCGGAACGATCTCGTCGTCGAAGTAGCCGGCCTGGATGGCGGCGATGGCCTTCTTATGGCTGTTGAGGGAGAACTCGTCGGCCATCTCGCGGGTGATGCCATGTCGCTTCGCGAGGTTTTCGGCGGTGAGTCCCATGGAGAGATAGGCGTCGGGATAACTGGCGATGAGCCCGGGGTTGGCGGTGAACTTGTGGCCGCCCATGGGGACCATGGTCATGCTCTCGGTGCCGCCGGCGACGATGACTTCCGCGCCACCCATCGCGATACGATCTGCCGCGATGGCGATGGCTTGCAGGCCGGAGGAGCAAAAGCGGTTGATCGTCATGGCAGAGCACTCGACGGGCAAACCGGCGCGCAGGGAAGCGATGCGGGCGACGTTCATGCCTTGTTCGGCTTCGGGCATGGCGCAACCCATGATGACGTCTTCAATCTCTCGGACATCAACTTGAGGGACGCGATCCAACGCGCCCTTAATGGCAACGGCGCCGAGGTCGTCGGGGCGCGTGGTGCGCAGGGTTCCTTTGTAAGCTTTGCCGACCGGCGTCCGGACAGCGGATACGATGACTACTTCGCGCATGATTTATTCCTCTACTTCAGTTCACCGACACTGCAGCTATCGAGCCCGTCTGGCGCCATGTGAATGGCGATTTTCTTCAGTGCGCCCTCCGGATCGAGATGTACTCCGAACGAGGTCGCGCAGAATTCCTTACAAGTAACGACCAACTCGTAATAACCCGGCTTGATGTTGTCGAACTTGTACTCTCCGTTGGTATCTACCTCTGCGCTCGCAACAAAGTGTCTTCCGTTCTTTGTAAAGAGCCTTATGCACGCATCCGCAAGAGCCTTCTTGTCACCGTCATCCACCACCCCTGCGAGATGTTGCACCCGCCACTCTTTGTTATTTGCGATCGTAATGTCACCCCCGAATGCCCGGTCTTGACAGCGAGCACTACAGAAGGAGTAGACCGTTGACGAGAGCAATGTCACGAAAAGAAATGCGATGCGCATCTAATTCCTCAGGGGCTTGCCGGTCTTCAACGTGAACTGGATTCTTTCTTGCGTCTTCTTCTCGCCGCAGAGGGACTTGAAGCCTTCGCGTTCGAGATCGAGCAAGTATTGTTCGCTGACGAGCGTGCCCGGCGACACAGCCCCGCCGCACAGGACTTCCGCGACCTTGTTGCCGATTTTCTGTTCGTGGTCCGATATGAATTCGCCCTGGCGCATGATGTGCACGCCGAGTTTCAGGGTGGCAAGAATGCTTTCGCCAGGAGCGGGGATGTCGGTGCGCATGACGGGGGCTTTGTAACCCTCACGGACCATGTCGAGTGCTTTTGCTTTCGCGTCGGTAAGGATACGGTCGCGGTTCATGACGATGACGTCATCGCGATGCAGGAAGCCGAGGCTCTTGGCTTCGACGGCCGAGGTGGAAACCTTGGCCATGGCGATGGTCTCGAAAGCCTTCTTCATAGCTTCCATCATTTCGACCGATTCGCCTCGACCATCGGGTCGGATGTTCTGCGCCGCATCGACGGCCCGCAGAGTCATCTCCTTGCAACCGCCGCCGCCGGGGAGCAGGCCGACTCCGACTTCCACAAGACCGCAGTACAGCTCCGCATGGGGCTGGCGCGCGGGCGAATGCAGCACGACCTCACAGCCTCCACCGAGCGTCGTACCAAACGGAGCAACGACCACCGGCTTCTGCGAGAACTTGATCGCCTGGGTCATGTTCTGGAACTGGCGGATCATCATGTCGATCTCATCCCACTCTTCTTCCTGGGTGGCCATGAGAAGCATCATGATGTTGGCGCCAACGGAGAAGTTCTGCGCGTCGTTGGTGATGACTAAGGCGTCGAAGTGATCGCCGACGCCGCCGGGTTTGAGCGATGCGGTGATCATCTGAATGATGTCGCCGCCGAGCGAGTTCATTTTCGAATGGAACTCAATGCAGCCGACGCCGTTGCCGATGTCGATGAGCGATGCTCCAGAGTTCTTCTTGACGACATTGTTTGATTTCTTCGCGACGGTGACGGACCAGACGCCCTGCGCGGCGGGGACATCTTTGTACGCGCCCGAGGCGAGGTCGTAATAGGCGCGTCCGGAGCGGGCTTTCGCGGCGTCGGTGTACCAGGACTTGTTGCCGGAGGCGAGAAGCTTTTCAACGTTGGTGGCAACGGGCTTGCCTTCGGCTTTCATGCGCGTGACCGTTTGCTCCACGCCGGCGGCGTCCCAAAGCTCGAAGGGGCCGAGTTCCCAGTTGAAGCCCATGCGCATCGCGGCGTCGATTTCAACAACGGTGTCGCTGATTTCAGGAATGCGGTTGGCGGCGTAGGTCCAGAGTTCGGTGAGCGTGGTCCAGAGGAACTGTCCCGCCTTGTCGCCTTTTTGCGGGCCGTTGCCGTCGAGACCGAGAAGCGCACGCAAGCGCTCGGGCGTGGCCTCGATGTTTTTGGCGACTTCAAGGGCAGGGAACTTGGGCTTGGAGCGCGGATGATACTCCAGCGTCTTCCAGTCCAAAGCCATGCGTTCTTCGCCGCCCGGGCCTTTCTGTTTTTTGTAGAAGCCGCCCTTGGTTTTGTCGCCGAGCCACTTCTTCTCGACCATCTTCTTGTAGAAGTCTGGAATCTGCAGATCGCTACGCTCGTCAGTGACGTTGGCTTTCATGTTGCCGACGACGTGCCCAAGAATGTCGAGGCCGACGAGGTCGATGGTGCGGAAGGTGGCGGATTTCGGCCAGCCGACGGCAGAGCCGGTGAGCATGTCGATCTCCTCAATAGAGAGATCCATCTCCTGCATGACGCGGATGACGTTCATCACGCTGAAGGTGCCAATGCGGTTTCCGATGAAGTTCGGCGTGTCCTTGGCATGGACGATGCCTTTACCCAACTGCACATCGCAAAGATGCGCGACGGCCTCCATGGCCTTGGGATCGGTGTCAGGTGTCGGGATCAGTTCTAGAAGGCGCATGTAGCGCGGCGGATTGAAGAAGTGCGTGCCAAACCAATTGCGGCGGAAATCTTCGCTGAAGCCCTGGCTGATGGAAGCGACCGGGAGTCCGCTGGTGTTGGTGGTGATGAGGGTGCCGGGCTTGCGGACGGCTTCGATCTTCTTGAGGAGCGCGCGCTTGAGGTCGAGGTTTTCAACCACGGCCTCGATGATCCAATCGACTTCCGAGAGCTTGGCGAGATCGTCTTCGAAATTTCCGATGGTCACAAGCTTGGCGAGATCGGGATGGAAGAAGGCTGCCGGCTTGGATTTCTTCGCAGCATCGAGTCCTGCGGCGGCAAACTTGTTCCGCGCCACGCCGTCCGCGTCGGGTGGAACAATGTCGAAGAGATAAGAGGGAATACCTGCGTTGGCGAAGTGGGCGGCAATGCGGGCACCCATGGTGCCGGCGCCGAGGACAGCGACTTTATCGATGCGCTTCAACATGTGATTTCAGACTCACCCTCTAGATCGATAACCATCAATATCGACAACTCTTGCGCGCTGCTCTGGATTCGATGTCCGAACCTGGAGATTGCGACGCACGACTTCCACATATTCCCAACTGCCTGCGACAAGAAATCGCGACGACATGCTGCGGCGCCGCCTTATGTGGCGTCGTTTTATCGTTGTTAATCCGCGCCTCGGGCGCTCTGTCTGTCTAGAACCATTAGGAACAACATTGAGTTAAGAGAACCAGGGAAAATAAGGCGGCGCACGCCGATAGATGTGGGGTTGAGGATGGCAACGGCGTGCGCCTATTCAATTGAGGCTATCCTAATGAATGAATGCTCATTCAGTCAACAAAAATCGTGAACTCAACATCGCGTTTCCCACTATAGGCAATCAATCCGAGCCGACAGGATGAACCGCCGACAGCTCTGGATGCGCTTCTACATACGCAAGTGCTTCCCGCGCCATCTGCCGTTCGCCTTTATAACTGAGCAACTTGGGGGCATCTTCTAAAGGAGTCCAGAAGCATTGCTGGACCTCGTGGCGCATCTCCGGGGTGATGTTTCCGAGCTTCCCGCTGACGTACCGAAACAGGTAAAAGCTGACCACTTTGAAGACGCGCGCCCGATCTCCCCACGACCGAACGTAGAAATACTTGATGTCGGCGAGCTTCGAGATGATCTCGGCCCGCAGCCCAGTCTCCTCGTGGACCTCACGCTGGGCGGTCTGGCGCGGCTTCTCGCCGGGGTCAACGGTACCCTTCGGGAGCGCCAGGATCTGCGGCTTGCGCGGCTGGCCGGGCTTCGGCGCCTGCTTCGGACGCTCGCTATAGGGTTCAATGGTGGCAATATGCCAGCGCCCCCGCATCATGCGGAGCACTACGCCGCCGGCCGAGAATTCACGCACCATGGTTGGAGAATTGCCAATCAGAAGACCCATCATCTCAGTTTGATTGAACCCTGACAACCTGCCGCCAATCCGCGCCAATTGCCGATTCTGAGTACCTCGGTGGAAAAAAGCAGCGCTGAAGCGGGTACTTTGCATCGTAGGTGGTGCGAGTCTTTTTGCCGGCTGCGGGTTTGAGGTGAGCAGAGAGGCCGCGTATGTGGACGGTGCGCGTGGCGCATATTTCGAAGATCGTTCGCTCGGTGCGAGCCTTCACCCGCGAACTTAACCGGCAACAGGGAGCCTCGCCGCAACCACCCGCCGTAGTTCCACAAGCACCCCCAAAAATCGGAATCGCTCTTGGCGGCGGCTTCGCCCGCGGTCTGGCCCACATCGGTGTTCTGCGCATCCTGCACGAAGAAGGCATTCCCATCGACTACGTAGCCGGCACCAGTGTCGGTTCCATCGTTGGCGCCTCGTATTGCAGCGGGATATCGCCGCGCGAGATGCAAGAAATCGCGGGCATCATCCGCTTCAAGGATTTCGCCCGATGGTCATTCAATAAATTGGGCTTTTGCACCAACGATCGCATGAACAACTTCCTCTGCAAGATCGTAAAGTGCAAGACCTTCGAGGAGCTCCAGACGCCACTCGCCGTCGTAGCCACGGATTTTGCCACCGGCGAAGCTGTTGTCTTCCGCTCAGGACCCATCGTAGAAGCGGTGCGCGCCAGCTGCGCCTATCCCTGCATGTTCCAGCCGGTGAAGGTGAACGGCCGGCTGCTGGTGGACGGCATGTTGTCTCACGCCGTTCCAACGACGCCGCTGCGCCAGATGGGTGCTGACCGAGTGCTTGCCGTACATCTCAACGCGCATTGGGTAGATACGAAGGGCCCGCGTCACGTCTTCGACGTGATCGGCCAGTGCTTCTCGATCGCGCAGGCGCAGATGAGTAGCCTCTGGAAGCGCGATGCCGACCTCGTGATCGAACCTAACGTCGATGGCTTTACCTACGATGGATTTGAGCGCGCTAAGGACCTGATGCTTGCCGGAGAGAACTCCATTCGCCCGGTTCTGCCCGCGATCAAAGACTGGATGAAAGTCGCTGAAGTTCCGCTGGGGAGCGTGCCGAAGCTAGCTACAGAAAAGACCGTCCCACGAGTAATAGCGCCGGCACCCTCCGGCCTCTCTGCCTGATTACACCGGAGTTACTTCGGGTACTCCTGAATCACTAGACTTTCGTGTACTCTTACGGCTCAAAGCTCTCGACCCTCGATTGCAGCCGCGTTGCTCTTCACAGGATTTGCCGGAATCGATGAAGAAGTTTCCCATCCTAATTGCGCTGGTGGGCCTGCTCGCCAACCAGCCGCGGGCCTCCGAGTTTGGCGATGCCGCCAAGCCCGTTTTTGATCCCCCAACCACGATCGCCGGTTTTGGATCCCCCGCTGAGCAACTCGCGCTGGAGAAGAAGTTTCTCGCCGTACCCGACCCTAAGAAGGCAGAGCAGGAACTGCGTACTCTGACTTCTGCGCCGCATCTCGCTACGACTCCGGAAGACCGCAAGACCGCGGAATATGTCCTGCAGCGCTACAAAGAAGCTGGCTTGCAGGCGAGCATTGAGGAGTACAAGGTCTATTTCGGCATTCCGCTTTCCGTGAGCATCGATATTGTCGCGCCGGAAAACGTATCCATGCACGGGCCGAGCCCAGAGCACGTAGAGGGCGACGATCCTTACCAGAACGATCGCCGCATCCTTCCCGCGTTTAATGGATACTCGCCCTCCGCGGACGTAACCGCGGACGTGGTCTACGCAAACTACGGTCGCCCCGAAGATTTCGAAACCCTCACGAAGTTGGGTATCGACGTCAAAGGGAAGCTCGTCATCGTGCGCTACGGCGAGAACTTTCGCGGCGTGAAGGCACTGCTGGCGCAAGAGCACGGCGCGGCGGGGATCATTATCTACTCCGATCCCATGGACGATGGCTACTTCAAAGGCGACGTGTATCCAAAAGGCCCTTACCGTCCGGCGACCTCCGTGCAGCGCGGCGACGTGCACTACATGTTCCAGTATCCCGGCGATCCGACCACGCCTGGGGCGCCGTCATTGCCGAGTTTGACCGCGTCTCAGCGCACCGATCCCGCGGACGCTGCGAGCCTGCCGAAAATTCCTTCGATACCGCTCTCCTACGCTGACGCCTCGCCAATTCTGCAACATCTCGACGGGCCAGAGTCGCCGCGCGCGTGGCAGGGAGCATTGCCGTTTACCTATCACATTGGCCCGGGACCGGTGCGAGTGCGGTTAAAGCTCGATATCGAGTATGACTATCGAACCATTTGGGACGTGATCGGCACGATCAAAGGCTCGGAATATCCCAATGACCTGGTGATCTCCGGCAACCACCGGGATGCGTGGGTCTATGGCGCCGCCGATCCCAACAGTGGCTCCGCAGCGCAGTTGGAAGCCGTGCGCGGCATCGGTGTGCTCTTGAAGAGTGGATGGCGTCCGAAGCGCACCATCATCTTCGCCAGTTGGGACGCCGAAGAGCAGGGAATGGTGGGCTCAACGGAATGGTGTGAGCAACACGCAAAGGAACTGTCTGGCGCGGTAGCGTACTTCAACATGGATGTCGCGGTGAGTGGTCCGAACTTCGCGGCTGCTTCGGTGCCCAGCCTCAAGCAGTTCATGCGCGACGTTGCCAAGAGCGTACCGAGCCCGCAGGGTGGAAGCGTGTACGATGCGTGGGAAGAACGCACCTCCGGTAAGTCTCCGCTGAAGAGCGACACCTTCCCGGACGTGAATGGATCCGCGCGCCACTCTTCCGCCGCACCTTCGCGGCAGGA
>Ga0206868_10041_pt3 | contig 18118 bp, 15 predicted proteins | sample Alteio_BWOrgCont_38_FD_152901 | JGI IMG/M metagenome (GOLD analysis project Ga0206868, IMG submission 152901) | Enriched cells from forest soil in Barre Woods Harvard Forest LTER site, Petersham, Massachusetts, United States -... | ecosystem: Environmental > Terrestrial > Soil > Temperate forest >... | reverse complement strand
TCGGCGCCCCAGAGGCAGTCTTTCACAACCCTTTCGGAGAAGGTTCCTTCGACCCGGAAATTTTGGAGGAGTACGTTTCAACCTATCGCGAACCGGTGCGGGTACACGGCATCTGCGAGGAATATCGAGCCGCGGCGACGATCGACGTTGAGCATGACCGCGTGGACAAGGAAGCTTCGAAACGAATCGAATGCCCAATGTTGCACCTGTGGGCGGAGGGCGGTCCGCTCGACACTTTCTACGCAAAAGAGGGCGGTCCGCTCGGCATTTGGCGACAATGGGCGCCGCACGCCCAGGGGCAGGCGATGAAGGGTGGCCACTTCTTCCCTGAAGAAAATCCTGACGATACGTTCGTTTTGGTGCAGCAGTTCCTCGCTGCTTGAATCGCTATGGGAGTGAGGAAGTTTAATGTCTGATTTGGGGGAAGCGTCCCACGCTCTGGTCTGCAACGAAGTGTGGGGCGGAAATCGCAAGATTGTGGGCTCAGTGCAGCTGCCAAGCGTAACCGCATGGGTCGCCTCACTTCCATTAGACGAAGAATTGAACCCTCGCACTCGGCAGGTCTCTTCGAAATGCCTCGGCACCGGCAGGAATGAAGAAAGGATCGTTCTTGCCCCAAATTGCCAGCAATGGCGGTTCCCATTTATGGAAATACTCCTGGAACGCCGGGTACAGCTTAAGGTTCGACGCGTAATTGAGGAACAAATCCAGCTGAATGTCTTTGTTCCCTGGACGTTCCAGCAGGCTCGCATCCAACGTGTACGACTCAGGGGGCACGCTTCCGGGGGCGCTAACGCCGTAGGTGTACTGCCATCGAGTTGCTTCGGGCGTCAGAATGCTTCTGCGGAGCACATCCCGATTTTCAGTTGTTGGCTCAGCCCAATACTTGCGGATCGGACCCCAGGCGTCACCAAGCCCCTCTTCGTAGGCATTGCCGTTCTGCGAAATGATCGCCGTGACTTGATCCGGGTGAGCCATCGCGAGGCGGAACCCTGTTGGCGCACCGTAATCGAATACATAAACCGCATAGCGGTTGAGGCTAAGTGTTTCGGTGAAAGCCTCGATTGTCGACGCGAGTCCATCGAACGTATATGAATACCTTCGTTCTTCGGGGACCTCGGTAAACCCAAACCCCGGGAGGTCGGGAGCGATCACATGATAGGAGCTGGCCAGACGTGGAATCAGTTCTCGGAACATGAAAGACGAGGCCGGGAACCCATGTAGCAAGAGAATGACCGGAGCTGCCGGATCGCCCGCTTCGCGGTAAAAAATTCTCACGCCGTCGGCAGAGACGATGTGGAGGAATGTGCGAGGTATGGCGAGCGGGGACCCAGTTGAAGGGTTATGAAAGGATGATGACGGTTGAATCGCACTGCGATTTGTCGTTGGAGTGGCTTTGCTCATTCGAGTGTTCCTCCATAATTCCAACATTTAAGAAGGTTGGTCTGAAATCCCTTACGGCCGTTGCATCTGGAAGAAGGGATGCATGGGAGCTGCCAAACTGGGAGTCGGCAGTTATCGCCTTCACACACAGGGGATTAGCGAGCAGACGCCAGGCTGAGTTGTGGATGGCCGTGACGACCCTAAGACCGAGCGTCGAAATATCGACACCTCTATCGTTGGGCGACGCTTTTAGCGATCGAGGATCAGTTCAGCGATTGGCCCTTATATCTTGGTATGCCATTGCAATCGCTCCAAATGTAAAATCGTGGTGCGGAAGGGTCAGTATGCGTGAGAGCAAGATTGCGCTGGGTATCACCGACGATGAGGTGCCCCTAGGAAGCCATCTCATCCATTTCTGGAATACAGACGAAGAATTTGAATCCGGAGTTCGCTTTCTTCGACTCGGGATCGACAATCAATCGGAATACTGCGTCCTTTTTGGGCACGACGAAGCCAATGCGCGAGTGATGGAAACCCTGCGCAAGACCGCAAGTGACCTCGATCTGGCACTTGAGCAACGGCGGCTCGTTGTTCTGCGTCGGGATTCGTCGGCCGGTGCGACGTTGAAAAAGATTGAAGATTCATTTCGAACCGCCATCCGCAGCGGAGCCACTGCAATCCGACACTTGGGTATTTTGGGAATGGGTCGCGATCCGCTACCCGGAAAAGGCGCCAGCGAAGTAATCGAGCTTGAAACGAGCGTGACCGCCCTCGCGCACCGTTATCCCTGCGTGATGGTTTGTATGTACGATGTCAACACTGTGTCTGGGCATCTCTTGCTGGCGAGCGGATTTGCGACACACTCTCTTGCAGTTTGGAACGAAGAACTGAAAGAAAATCCGTACTTTGATAAATCGGATGAAGGGATGGAATAAGGCTGACCCCGTACAGTTGCGATTTCAATAAACGATGTTCCGGCCCCTCGCGGCCCTGAGGCACCCAACCGGACATTCGCACAATGATCAGTAGCCCATGCCGATGAAAAACACGCTGCCCCAGCACGGCGATTCGATGGACTTGCAGAACGTCATCGAAACCATTCCGGCGCTGGTCCTATGCGCATTGCCAGACGGCACGGTTGAATCTGTAAATCTCTCGTGGCAGGAATATACCGGTTACTCACCACAAAAACTAAACGAATCGGGTTGGCGCTCTATTGTTCACCGAGACGATCTTGCCAAATTCATTGAGCAATGGAACATCGCTTTTTCTGCCGGCAGGTCCTTCGAAACCGAGGCCCGAATACAGGGTTCTGACGGCCAGTATCGCTGGTTTTCGATCAAAAAGGCATTGGCTGTGCTCGGAACACGAAACATCAAGTCTTCCTTGCGCACTCTCATTGCGTTTGAGGACATCAGCGATAGAAAAGAGTCGCAGATTAAGCTGCAGCAGAGTGAGGCGCGTTACCGCCTCTTGATCGAAACGGCAAGTGATGCCGTCATCAGTGCAGATGAGAGTGGCACGATCACGTTTGCCAACCCCTCCACGATGAGAATCTTTGGTCATTCCCCGAAAGATTTGATAGGTCAAGCCCTGACCGTGCTAATGCCAGATTTTCTTCGACCTGCGTTCCTGAACGGATTGCGACGCTATTCGTCGATCGGACACAAAAGATTCGACTGGCGCGGTGTTGAACTAGTTGGGATTCGCAAAGATGGACAAGAGTTCCCGATATCGGTTTCCCTAGGCGAATTGAGCAGGGACGGTCATCGTGTTTTCACCGCATTTGTTCGTGACGTCAGCGAGCAAAAACACATCGAGAAATCCCTCCGCTTCGCTCACAGCTACCTGGCGCAGGCCGAGAGACTGGCGGGCATTGGCACTTTCGCGTGGGAGGCCCCTGAACGGAAACCAGTGTATCTCTCCGAGGAATGGTATCGCATATACGGCTTTGATCCGGACCATGGTGCCCCCACGTGGGAACAGTTCGTGCAGCGTGTTCACCCCGAGGACCGAGCCCGATTGAAGGCGACGAGTGACCGGGCAATCGCCGAAAAGTCTGATTATGATGTCGAATTTCGAGTTCTCATTCCGCTCGCTCCGGTGAAATTCCTCCATGCTGTAGGGGAGCCTGTTTTCGGACCATCAGGAGAGTTGCTGCAATTCGTCGGCGTTGTGATGGACGTTACAGAAAGCAAGCGGGCGGAGGAAGAACGTGAACGATTGCGTCGCGCGCAAGCTGATCTTTCACATATGAACCGTATCAGTACCCTGGGCGAGCTGACCGCCTCCTTGGCACATGAGATCAAGCAGCCCATCGGAGCAGCGGTAACTAACGCGGAAGCCTGCTTGCGACTCCTAAATCGCGATCAACCCGATCTTCTCGAGGCCCGCGCGGCTGCGTTCGAGATGGTAAGAGACGCCAGGCGTGCCGCCGACATCATCGACCGCGTTCGCTTGCTCTACCAGAAGGGGGTTTCACAACCGGAGGAACTTGACGTAAACGAGGTCATCGGAGAGATGGTGGTCATGTTACAGAACGAGGCGAATCGGAAGTCGATCATGATTCGCACGGATTTCGCCAACGCGCTCCCCAACGTGAAGGCCGACCGAGTGCAGTTGCAACAGGTATTGATGAACCTAATGATGAACAGTATCGAGGCGATGCAGGGTATGAGCGGAGAACTCGGGATCAAGTCGCAGTTGAATGATTGCGGGAAACTACTCATCTCTGTCACTGACACAGGCACGGGACTGCCGGCCGAGATCGCTGAAAGAATCTTTGACCCATTCTTCACAACCAAGCCTCAGGGCACGGGTCTGGGACTCGCCATTACCCGTTCGATAGTGGAGGCGCACGGTGGATGCATTTGGGCCACTGCGAACCCTGGTGAAGGCGCAACACTCCACTTCACACTGCCTGCGTCGTAGCCTGAAACCTTAGACTCTCATTCCCCACGCTCAGATCATGATGCTTGATCGCGGTTTCCCGCACTTGAGTTCGATATTGAAGGTTCGGAAGAGAACAGTGGAATGAGGCCTTCGCCCATGCTCGGGTGGACGAGAATAGAATCGCGAAGTGCTGTGTAAGGAAGTCCCGCAACCATCGCGATTTGAACCGCTGTCATCACCGCGCCTGCATCGACGCCGAACATGGTGAATCCGAGGATCCGATCGCTATCCGCCGCGACGAGCGCCTTTAAGAACCCACGCGTCTCAAGGAGGGTATGAGCGCGCAAAATGGCTTCCGCGGGAACTTTAAAAACGCGGTATTTCAAGCCTTGCGCTTTCGCTTGGGTTTCGTTCATCCCGACCTGCGCGAGTTCCGGGTCAGTAAACATGCAAAATGGAACCAACCTGTCAGTGGTTACATGGTGGCTGCCACTGATGTTGTCGTGGACCACGCGGAAATCATCGATGCTGATATGGGTAAATTGCGGACTTCCGGCTACCTCACCGATCGCCCACACTCCTGGGGCGGTGGTTTGCAACTTCTCATTCACCTTTAAGTACCCGCGATTGGTCACTGCGACTCCGGCGTCCTCGATTCCAATTCCTTCGGTAATAGGAATACGTCCGGCGGCAACCAGCAAGTGTGTTCCCTCAAGAGTGTGCTCAACGCCTTGCTGCTCGATCAGGATCCTCACCGATTCTCCTGATTTCCCCGAAATGCGTTTGATGGAGGCGTTCAGTACAACCTCTATCCCCTCGTCGACAAAGAGACTGCCAAGGGCATCGCTTACATCCGCGTCTTCTCGGTGTAGGAGTCGGTCGTTGCGATCGATGACCGTCACTTTGCTCCCGAAGCGACACATAGCTTGTGAGAGCTCGATACCGACATAGCCGCCGCCGATCACAACCAAGTGCCCGGGGACCTGATCGAGTTCGAGAGCTTCGATATGTGTGAGCGGCCGAGCTTCCATTAGGCCCGGAATTCGCTCCAGGGCAGCGCGGGTTCCTGTACTGATGATCACATTCGCGCCCAATAGCTGACGTGTAGTTCCGTCTGGAAGTGCAACTTCCACCGTTCGAGGTCCGATGAACCGTCCTGATCCGAAAATGAGCTCCGCTCCGGTCGTCTCATAATTCTTGAGATACATCTCGTTCAAGCTGGAGACCATTCTCCGCTTGCGCTCTCGGACATCGCTCATGTTGACTGCAAGGCTTCCTCGATCAATGCCGTACTCATTGCTGTGCCGGACATATGCTGCGATCTTCGCACTCTGGATGATGTTCTTGCTCGGGAGGCAGGCGATGTTCGGGCAAGATCCACCGATGTATTTGCGGTCAACCACTGCTACCCGTTGTCCTTTGCTGGCGAAGGTCCAAGCGGCGACGGTCGAGCCGGTGCCTCCGCCGAGAATCACCAGATCGAATTCCTCCGGCCCGTCGTTATTCCTCTGCGTCGGTGAATCTCCTTTTGCCGCCATACGACGAATCCTCCCTCAGACGTCAGACATTCAAATGAGGATTACTCAGCTCTCAAGGGAGCGGCGCCGAAGTTCACCGCGAATCGCTTGCACCAAATGGAAACCGTTCGGTATTTCGCCAGATCCAAGTCGCGACCTAAGGCATAGTTCTGGTCACCGATATTTCCTTTGATGGTTCCCAAGTCGATGAACTCAGTATGCTTGACGGTTGCACTGTCTTTTGCATCGGCCGCCGCGACAAGATACACGTGAACATCTGGTCCGTTCGATGTTCTGAAGTTGGTGAAACGCAGAATGCGATCTCCATCCGCGAGGCGGAAGATGGTTGCAGTACCTATCGTCGGGTGAGCTATCCCGGAGAACGTGCCGGATTCAACCGCTTCGGCGGAGGACGCCTGAGTAGGGACGGGGAAAGCTTCGTTCACGACGCGATTTATGATGAGACGCTCTGGCCGGAACGCGAGCCATGCGGCGAATAACATGATAGCAAGTACGGAGAGAGAGAGTTTCCACTTGTTCATCTTCGCTTCTCCTTTAAGCAGAATCCGGGGACTATCCGTGGCGGAATATGCAGCGCTTGTCATTGTCGTGATGGAGCTTTGCACAGTAAGGGCCAACTCCTCCGCGAGCTCGTAGGAATGCCTGGGAAGCGGCTAACATGCCAATCGTCGGAGCAACCAAATAGACCCAAAATGCTCGCCAGTATCCAGCCTGAAGTGCCGAACCAAAGGTCCGCGCAGGGTTCATGCTCATTCCGGAGAGTGGGGTTTCAACGGTTATGAACGTTGCGTAGAGAACGCCTACCAGGACGGGTGTGTATCGTGCGAGAGCCTTGCGATTCGACGTGACTAAAATGACGACCATGAGGGTGAAGGAAATGCCCAATTCCCCTAAGAATGCGCCGACATCGCCGAATGTCCCGGGAGCCGTCACAGCGTAGTTAACGGACGGTATCCTGGGCGCATCTCGAAGCAACGTGGATGCTAACCCTACACCGCCCACCGCGCCTGCGAATTGCGCTACCACATAAAACAACGTGTCCCACGGTGCCAACTTTCCGAGCCGATAAAAGGCGAAAGTCATCGCAGGATTGAAATGTCCCCCCGACTGTTTGCCCCAAGGAGTCAAGACGATTGCGACGACGGCTGCACCGACTAAAAGCCCCATGAGAGCTCGGCGCAGAACCGCACACTGGATGAAGTCTCGGACCGGGGAGACGGGATGCTGCAACAGCGTGGCGAATGTGCAAACAAGAAACATGTATGACGCTATTTCGCCGGCTTCCATAAGATACTCCGGCCAGTGGGCGCGCAAGCTGCTGAGTGCGGTCAACGGCGCATAGCTGCACGACGCAGCTCGGGGAGGGAATTCGTCTGTGCCGTTTGCTTTGTTTTCCAAGAACTCACTTGTGTGAGTTCTACAGGGCACTGGATGAATGTCAGGATCTGACCGCATGCTCCTTGTCACGAGCAAGAGAAGAGCCAAACTCACTCAAGCGCATCGGATCGGTCATCTTCGTTCGTTTGTACGGGAGCGAGCGGTTCAGTGCACAGGTGAGTGCGAAACAGTTAGGAGCAGTGTGTCGACATAGAGACGCAGAGACTTCAATACGACAGGAGATGTCCGTCGACGATCTACCGGCTTGACTCCATTCATCTTCCATAATTTGATTGCCGCACGGTTAACCGCGCGCATTGCACGACTGGCCCAATTCTTGCAATGAGCGACCTGAGAGGCTGCTCTAGAACGACACTTGGCGTGCCGGCCAATAGCTTTGACGAAAACCGGCGAAGCCCTTTGCCGAAGACCGGAATGATCGATAAAGATGCGCCAAGCGGTCGCTGGCGGATGAACGGATGAATGTTCTTGCGGTGGACATCGGTGGAAGCCATGTGAAGGTTCTTGCAAACGGTGGCGGAGAACCGCGCCAGTTCGAGTCCGGTCCCGCCCTCGGGCCAAAACGCATGGTGCTGCGAGTGAAGCAGATCACTAAAGATTGGAACTATCGGGCTCTCTCCATAGGCTATCCAGGGCCCGTGCTTCGCAACCGTCCTGTCTCGGAGCCACACAACCTCGGACTCGGTTGGGTAGGGTTTGACTTCGAGGCAGCATTTGGGCGTCCGATCAAGCTGATCAATGACGCGGCGATGCAAGCATTGGGGAGCTACCGTGGAGGCAAGATGTTGTTTCTCGGTCTGGGCACCGGTTTGGGATCGGCGATGATCGTCAGCGGAATCGTCGAGCCGATGGAACTGGGACATCTTCCCTATAAGAAACGGACCTATGAAGACTACGTCGGGCAGAGGGGGCTGGACGCAAACGGCAAACGCAAGTGGCGCCGTTTCGTCACGGATGTCGTCGACCAGCTTGTTAGAGCGCTCGAACCGGAAGAGGTCGTGCTCGGAGGGGGCAACGTGAGACATCTCACTGAGTTGCCGCCCCTTTGCCGAATGGGCAACAACTCAGACGCATTCCTAGGCGGGTTCCGCCTGTGGGCGCATGCAGGTGAGGCGTCACAAACCGGCGGAACCTCCAAATATGCGAGTATGAAATATCCACGCATTCAGGAGCAAGAAAATGGGAGCTTTTCTTGAAGAGCTGAACCAACGTGTTTTGACGGAGCGACGCCTCTATGTCCTACCGTTCGATCATCGGCATTCGTTCCAGACGAAATTGTTTGGCTGGAGCGGAGCTTTGAGTCCGGAACAAACGGCTCAGGCGGCGGACGCAAAGAATGTGATCTACGACGCGTTTAAGCTCGCGATTGGATCAGGCATACCCAAAGAAAGCGCCGGCATTCTTGTTGATGAGCAGTTCGGCCGCAAGATCCTCATCGACGCCCGCGCGCGCGGCTACATTACCATCTGCCCAACGGAAAAAAGCGGTCAAGTGGAGTTTGATTTTGAATACGGCGAGCGTTTCGCAGAGCATATCGAGGAATTCCGTCCAACTTTATCCAAGGCCCTTGTTCGGTACAACCCCCGCGGAGATACTCCGCTGAACCAACGTCAGGCAATGCGATTGAGAAGTCTATCCGAGTATCTCCACAATCGAAGCAGCATTGGTTTCATGATCGAATTACTTGTACCTGCGGAAAAGTCACAGCTCGAACAGTTCGGTGGAGACCAAAAGGCATACGATCGACGGCTTCGTCCACGACTTATGGTCGAGGCCATCGAGCAACTGCAAGAAGCCGGAGTGGAGCCGGACGTTTGGAAAGTCGAAGGACTGGATTCTCGTGAAGATTGCGAAGAGGTTGTGGCTGTCGCCCGGAAGGATGGTCGGGACAACGTGGGTTGCATCGTTCTCGGCCGTGGCGAAGACGAACGAAAGGTGCGCGAATGGCTTGCCACCGCGGCAGGAGTCTCTGGGTTTATAGGTTTCGCTGTGGGGCGTACAAGCTTTTGGAATCCACTTGTCAAATGGCGCGCGAAGGAAATCAGGCGCGAAGAAGCTGTTTATGCCATCGCACGACGTTATTGTGAATTCGCGAAGATGTTCGATGGACATTCGTGCACTGCGTGAAGAAATCTGATTAGCGATCTCAGTTCGACGTTGAGCCCGCGAATTCTTACTGCATCAGCCCGCAATTCCTAAGTCAGCCTTCTTCTTACGCGACATCGGGTGCCTACAATCTGCCCGGCTCTTTCGCGGCTCAACGCGTTTACACTCCCAACTACATGTTTCGCTCAAACTCGTGAGCGCGCCGGAATTACGCCATCATGATGTTGCCCCAGAGTCACGTGTCGTGATGACGACTCGGCAACACCGTGTGCCGCAGACCAAGAGGACAACCGAATTTAACAAGGATCCAGAGAGACTGTTCTCGCTTGGCTCGAAAATCGCCTCCAGCAAATAGGACGTTGCAAGCAAGTGGCGGCAAGCCGCAAGCCACTTCCTGACTATTGGATGGAACTCAGCATGCACTAAAGCGTGCAAAGGGGTCTCATGTCATGGCAACCACCGCTCCGCAATTGAATCCAGAACCAGTTCCGATCGGCCATCATTCCAGCAGAGTGGAGGAACTAATCGACGTGATTGCTCACTACACGCCAAGGTTTCGTCGGATCGCCCTAGAGCATCTGGGCGACGTGGCCGACGCCGAGGACGCGATTCAAGACGCTCTCTTGTCAGCCTTGACGCATGTGGACCAATTCAAAGGCAACGCCAAGATGTCCACTTGGCTCACATCGATCGTGATCAATTCCTCAAGGCAGACGCTGCGCAAACGTGTCGGTCAGGTGAACTTAGCCTGGGACCAAAGCAACGGAATGGAACTTGCGCTTGCTGAGATAATCCCCGATACACGGCCCGGGCCCGAAGAAGAGTTTCGCAAGCGAGAAATCGGTGATGCCCTCGCTACCGCAATTTCACGGCTGTCGCCCATTTTGTTCACGACATTTCAATTGCGCGACATCCATGGTTTCAGCATCAGGGAAACGGCGCGCGTCCTTGGAGTACAGCCTGAAACAGTAAAGGTGCGCCTCTTAAGAGCCCGTGCGCGACTCAAGGAAATGATGGGAAGAAGCACCCGTAAATATTCGAGTCGGCTATCCTCTGTCGGAATCCCAGCTTCCCCCGCGAGAAAGTGGCAGGGCGCTAACGCTCAGCAGTAGAATTATTTTAAGCGTATGACGTCTCCCGCCGCTCCCACCGTGTTCATTGTTGATGATGACGACCGTATGCGTGCGGCAATCCAGCGTTTATTAAGTACGGTTGGCTTACATTCAGAGGCGTTCTCTTTGCCACAGGATTTCCTCCGGCACAATCTGCCCGACACCCCCAATTGCCTTGTGCTGGATGTGCGACTTCCAGGAATGAGTGGATTAGAGGTCCAGCGGAAGCTAAACGAAACCGGAGCCCAAATTCCAATCATATTCATCACCAGCCATGGGGACATTCCCATGACGGTGCAAGCGATGAGGTCCGGCGGTGGAATTCCTGACAAAGCCTTTTCGGGACCAAGATCTTATCGATGCAATCCAGCGCGCTTTAAAGAGCGATATGGAGACCCGACAACAGCAGGCCGAGATTGCACACTTGAAGGAACGCTACACCAAGCTGACCGCTCGTGAGCGGCAGGTCATGCGTCTCATCGTTTCTGGCATGCTCACGAAACAGATTGCTTCGACAATTGGGACCACCGAGATCACCGCAACGGTCCATCGCGGCCAAGTGATGCGCAAGATGCAGGCGAATTCGCCCGCTGAATTGGGAAGAATGGCCGAGCAACTGAAGCTCCCGACCATCGCCTAGTCGCAATCGCCCACGAGTCTGTCCGACCCCGGTGTGGAGAATCGCGTTATACATACCTATTAACGCCCCTATCAAAACCAATAGTTGCCTTCTTGCGACCGGCAGATCGATTCTTTAATCGTATGGAAGGGGCAAAGAAGTCAAAGATGATTGCCGTCATTGAAGACGACGAGTCGTATCGACTCGCTGTACAGCGTCTGCTGAAATCGGCTGGCTTCCCGGCGCAATCCTTTGCCTCCGCGGAGGATTTCTTGAATTCTGGCCAGCAAAAGGAGACGGGCTGTTTGATCGCTGACATTCGAATGCCTCGGATGTCGGGGCTAGACCTCCAATCACAGTTGAACGATGAGCATTGTCCGATTCCGACAATCTTCATCACTGCCCATGGCGACGAAAAGATGCGGCTGCAGGCGATGCGACACGGTGCGGTGAGGTTCTTGGCAAAGCCCTTCGACGGCGAAACGCTGCTCGATGCCGTCCGAGTGGCGCTTGAGTCCTGACGGCTGACCCGAGTCTGCACCACGGTTCCAGGAAGAGGATATTGTGGGTTCTCTCTCAAAATTTCGGGCTGATCGCCAGGACGAAAGAGAAAGCCAGTTTGACCAAATTGTAGGCAAGAGCCCTGCTCTAGAACGTTTGCTTTCAGAGGTCGAACGTGTGTCACGCACTGACTCGACCGTGTTGGTCTTAGGAGAAACCGGGACAGGCAAAGAGCTGATCGCTCGAGCCATACACAACCTGAGCCCACGCTATGCACGCCCGTTCGTGAAGCTGAACTGCTCTGCTATCCCGTTCGATTTATTGGAGAGCGAATTGTTCGGGCACGAGAGAGGCGCTTTCACTGGGGCGGTCGGACAGAAAATTGGCCGCTTCGAAATGGCCGATACCGGCACTCTATTCCTGGACGAAATTGGAGACCTGCCTTTGGCCCTGCAGCCCAAGATTTTGCGTGCTTTGCAGGAGCAAGAGTTCGAGCGTTTAGGCTGCGGCCAGACTCGCCGTATCAATGTTCGCCTGGTCGCCGCCACCCATCGTGACCTGGGGAAGATGGTTGCGGCCAATGAATTTCGCAGTGATCTTTACTACCGGCTGAACGTATTTCCTGTCACGGTTCCTCCGCTGCGGGAACGCCGAAACGACATTCGTCAGTTGGTTCTGCATTTCGTAGCTGTATTTGGCCGGCGCATGGGCAAACACATCGAACACATTCCTGAGTCAACGATGAATGCATTTATTGCATACCCATGGCCAGGAAATGTGCGGGAGCTTCAAAACTTAATCGAGCGAGCGGTGATCCGTTCCGACGGTGGGGTGCTTCCGAACCCCCTCCCATCGTCGGGAAGAAATCTGGTGTCTCCGATCGCCATGCAAGGAACACTCCGGGATCACGAAGTGGCTTTGATATTGGAAACTGTCCGAGCCGCTGGAGGAATGATAGGTGGGCCGCAAGGAGCAGCCGCTCGGCTAGGGCTTAAACGTACGACTTTGGTTTCCAAGATGAAGAGGCTCGGGATCTTTCGACCACAGCGCCGAGGTGAGTCCGAGGGCGGAAATGAATTGGATGAGTCGATTCCTCAGAGAACGTGAGCGGGGATCTGAACATCTTGGTAATGGATTGGGTAAGTTGAGGCACTCGTGGTTACGCTATTTTTCGAGAGCCTGCTTAACAGCGATCGCCCTCCTGCCAGTGTGTTCCGTTGCCGTCTGCTCGCTGGCTCAAGAGCAGCGCCTTTCGCAGTACACCCATCGTGTCTGGCTGATGCGTGACGGCTTTTTCAGTGGCTCGCCGAACGTAGTTACGCAGACGACGGACGGGTACATCTGGATCGGGACGGCTTCGGGCCTTTTTCGCTTCGACGGTTCCCACTTCGAGCCATGGTCCTCGCCGGACGGCAAGAAACTTCCGTCGAATTTGATTTATGGGCTTTTAGGCGCCCGCGATGGAAGCCTATGGATCGGCATGAATGGAGGCCTGGCGCACTTCGTTGATCGCAAGCTGATTGTCTATCCCGATTTTCATGACGACGTGGCCGGCCTGCTCGAGGACCCGTCCGGCAATATCTGGTTCACGCGAAGCGAAGCTGGTGGGGCTCTGCGAACTCCCCTTTGCCAGGCGTTGCCAACAAAAATCCACTGCCTGGACCAATCCGACGGGTTTGCTGGGAAGTCCTGCTGCTCGTACCGCCTGGCTCAAGATACGGAAGGTTACCTCTGGGTACAGTCGGAAGGTCCGCTCTTACGCTGGAAGCCAGGTCACTTCGAGAGCTACCTCCCCAAGGAGTGGTTACCAACGAAAGGGATTGAAACTGTCGGCGATGTGATTGGAATGCCCGATGGCTCTGTTTTAGTTGGTGGAGCCGTCGGGGGACTGCAAAAACTCTCGATGGGTCACTGGGAGTCGGTGAAAGTACCGGGATTTGACGGCTCAAAAGTCGAGGTCCTTGCAGCGTTTCGTGATAATCATGCGGGAATCTGGTTAGGCACCGCAAATCAGGGGATTTATCACATTCACGGAAATGAGTTTGAAAAGTTCGGTATTCAGGATGGTCTCTCCGGAGACTTTGTCATTGGGTTCTATCAGGATCGCGAAAATGGCATCTGGGTAGTCACCTCGGGCGGCGTGGACTACTTTCATCCGCGCAAAATTACGACCTTTTCGAAGCGCGAGGGCTTACCCGGCGAAATCATCGATGCGGTTACCGCTGGGTCCGATAATGCAGTGTGGTTCGGCTCTGGTGGCCTGGATTTGTTGAAGAACGGCCACGTTGACAGAATTCGACCCGACCCAGGATCGCCAGGTTTTCTCGCCATTTTCGAAGACAGCTTGGGCCGGATCTGGTGTGGAATTAACAATGACCTCTATCGCTACGATCACGCCCAATTTCGGAGAGTCCGTGGCAAGTTCGGTGGCTCGACTCATTTCATCGTCGGCATTACAGAAGATTCCGCTCACGATATTTGGGCGGAGGTCAGCGGCGGCAGTCATGAACTAATACATATTCACGCTCTGCAGGTGGTCGAGACGTATCCGGAAGCGGTCATACCTTCCGCTCGCGCGTTGGCGGCCGGACCGAATGGGGCGCTGTGGCTTGGCCTCCGAAATGGCGACCTCGCCCGGTTCCACGACGGTCAAGCCGAAGTATTTCCTTCGCCCGGCGGCCCCAAATCCTACGTCTACCAGGTTCTTGTCAATCCGGACGGCAGCGTTTTCGCGACCACATCGGCAGGTTTGGTCGGTTGGAAAGATGGCACCTCGCGCCTCCTGTCGTCGAAAAATGGGTTGCCGTGTGACGCGGTGATCGGTGCCGAATGGGACAATCAGGGCTCGCTCTGGCTGTACACGGGATGCGGCGTCGCCACGATTGACCAAGAGGAGATGAACCACTGGTGGCGCGACGACAAGAGCCTCGTTACTCCCAAACTGTTTGATGCGTTTGATGGTGCGGAGGCCGGAGGTACCCCTAATTTTAATCCGATGGCACGGACGCCAGACGGCCGCCTTTGGATCGCGAATAGGCACATGCTGGAGATCCTCGATCCCGCACACCTGACCAAGAATGAAGTCGTTCCGCCCGTCCAGATTGAGAAAGTTGTCGTCGATCGCAAACCATATGAGCCGAACGACAAACTGGTTTTTCCTGCGCGGATGCGCGATCTGGAGATTGATTACGCTGCGCTGAGTTTCGTCAACCCGCAGAAAGTGCGCTTCCGCTACAGGCTCGAAGGAAGAGACACGGCCTGGCAGGACGCCGGAGTTCGCCGGCAGGCGTTTTACACCGACCTGCCACCGGGGTCCTATCGCTTTCGTGTGATCGCATCCAATAACGACGGAGTCTGGAATGAGAGCGGGGCACAGATTGCATTTACGATCCCACCAGCGTTCACACAGAGTATTCGGTTCAAAATGATTTGTTTGCTTTGTTTCGTAAGTATCGTGTTTTCGGCATACCGATTCCGGGTTCGCCAAGTGACTTTACAGCTGCACGGGCGCATGTTCGAGCGGCTCGCGGAGCGAGAGCGGATCGCAAGGGATTTGCATGACACGTTTTTTCAAGGAATCCAGGGCTTATTGCTCCGTTTCCATACAGCCACAACTCAGCTCAGCAAAGAAGAGCCCGCCCGGCAAATCCTTGAAGAAACGTTGAAACAATCAGATCAAGTGATGCTAGAAGGACGCGAGCTGGTATTGGACCTGCGCGCTAGTGTTTCCGAACCTGCTGATTTACCGGCCGCACTCGCAAATTTCGGTGAGGAGATGAGGAATGGCAGCTGTTCCGCCTTTCAGGTCGTCGTCAATGGTTCGGTTCGTTCCCTGCATCCGGTGGTTTTTGAGGAACTCTTGAAGATCGGCAAAGAGGCACTCGGAAATGCTTTTCGGCATTCCTGCGCACACTCAGTTGAAGCGGAGCTGAACTATGAGCCGAGCGAGTTGCGCGTGCGAATCCGTGACGACGGCAGAGGAATTGACCCCGCCATTCTTCGCCAAGGGTATCGAGATGGGCACTTTGGATTGCCGGGAATGAGAGAGCGTGCACAGAAGGTTGGCGCTCACCTGGACATCTGGAGCCGGACAGGAGCAGGCACTGAGGTTGAACTGCGAATAACCGGCGCCGTGGCGTACATATCAGAATCGAATGGCCACAAATGGAAGCTGCAGCGATTGTGGCGCCGCACCAAACCAGCAGGCAGTTCATGCCTTAAAGAAAATGCGTTCGACAAGGATTAAGACATAAAGTACGAGTTCGCTTTCCCAGTTACATATCAAGCAATCCCCGTTTTAGAGCAATCATCACGGCGTGCGTGCGGTCGCTCGCATTAAGCTTCGAAAGTATGCTCTTCAGATGATTCTTGACCGTATGCTCAGAAATGTGCAGGTCAGACGCGATAATCTTGTTGGAATTTCCGCTCGCCACGCCACGAAGCACGTCGAGCTCACGAGTAGAGATGGAATCATCCGTTGCATGTTCGGCGATTTGCTGGGCGATCTCCGGAGGAATGCGTTTGTGACCACCGTGAACCAGCCGAATTGTCTCCAGTAATTCTGTCCGCAACAGATTCTTGAGCAGATAGCCCACCGCACCAGCTTTGAACGCCCGAACAACTTGAACGTCCCCGGCGGAGGTAGTCAATACGACGATTCTGGCGTGCGGAAATTCCTGCCGAATGGATGCAATTGCGGCGATACCGTTGACTCTCGGCATCCGTATATCCATTAAGGTGACATCGGGATGGTATTTGCGAAAAAGCGCCACGGCCTCGTCTCCGTCGTTTGCCTCCGCAACGGTGTGCATATCAGTCTGTGCATTGATCTCGCCTACGATCCCAGCCATCATCAACGGATGATCATCTACGGCCATGACACGAATGACACGGGTTTCAGTCATACAGAGACCTCTACTTCATCCTGCCCCAGGTAATGATACGACCATTCAGTGAGCGCTGACCCCCTCGAAAGGGCCAATCGCTTTTCCCTCGTTATGGTATTCCCGGCAAGCCACGCGACGCGTAGCTTAAGGCCGTGCAAAGACTGTTTTCGATGTTTCCCTCAGGCGCCGCCGGCTGGGGGCTCTTGCTGTTACGCTTTTGCGCCGCGGCGATGCTTGTTCGAAACCTAAGCACAGAGCTAACCTCGCCGCTGGCCATCTGGGAAATTATCGCCGCAAGCATTCTCGCCGGAGTGTACTGCGTTGGAGTATTTACTCCAGTCAATTGCTGTATCTCTGGTCTCCTGCAGGTTTTCGCACTGTTATGCGGCCACAAGCCTGACCCTTTTCAATTTGCGTTCTCACTCTGTGTAACCGCAGCTCTTTTCCTCCTGGGACCCGGTGCATTTTCACTTGATTCACGCCTATTCGGCCGCCGACTGCTCGTCCGTTCAAGGTCAGATTAACCGCGCAAAGCCCCCGCCGCCGCATCGCTCAATCCCGCACCTATGGATCCGGTTCGCCATCCCCAGACCTATTTAGAACAATCTGGCTCGAACGAGGCAATCCCGCTTTGCCCCATTTGGGCTTATCCATCGCTAACTAAATCGTTACTGTCTTAATGGAGACACGGTGAGGCGAAGGAGGCCCAAATGGCGACCGGACAACTTCCAAGATTTGGTGCAGCGAGACAGCATATTCATCAGCAGCAGCAACACGATCAGGTCCGGGACAGCATCGCTGAACTAATGTCCACCGACGAAGTCCAATCAAACGACGAGATTGGAAGTAAAGCCGCGTTCAGCGGAGTGATCGGCAGCAGTCCTGCTCTGAAATTAGTATTCTCCGAAGTGGAGCGAGTAGCGCCCACAGACTCCACTGCGCTGCTCTTGGGAGAAACCGGAACAGGCAAGGAGTTGATAGCTCGTGCGATTCACAACCTGAGTGCCCGACGCAAAGGTCCATTCGTCAAGGTCAATTGCGCTGCGATTCCGTTTGATCTTTTAGAAAGTGAACTGTTCGGACACGAGAAGGGTGCGTTTACCGGGGCGATCGCCCAGAAAATTGGCCGCTTCGAAATGGCGGATATGGGAACTCTTTTCCTCGATGAGATCGGAGATCTGCCGCTCGCATTGCAGCCCAAACTCCTACGAGTCTTACAGGAACAGGAACTCGAACGTCTGGGTGGCAGTCGAACGCATAAGATCAACATCCGATTAATCGCTGCAACCCATCGAGATCTCGGCGATATGGTTGCGCGCAAGGCTTTCCGCGATGATCTGTATTACCGTCTTAACGTCTTTCCCGTCGAGCTGCCACCATTGCGTGAGCGGATAAGTGACATCCCCCAGTTGATCTCGCATTTTGTGGACGTTTTTGCGAGGCGTATGGAGAAACCGATTCGACTCATTCCGTCCGAAACGGTCGCGGCGCTTACTTCCTACCATTGGCCCGGTAACGTCCGCGAACTTCAAAACTTGATTGAACGAGCCGTAATTCGATCGAATGACGGAGTGCTTTCCAATCCATTACCGATATCTGGCCGGACGCCAACGCAGGTTCAAAACACTGCAACCGTGAGCTGCACATCGAGTACGTTTAACGATTCCGTACGGCTCTTGATCT
>Ga0206868_10177_pt1 | contig 18184 bp, 11 predicted proteins | sample Alteio_BWOrgCont_38_FD_152901 | JGI IMG/M metagenome (GOLD analysis project Ga0206868, IMG submission 152901) | Enriched cells from forest soil in Barre Woods Harvard Forest LTER site, Petersham, Massachusetts, United States -... | ecosystem: Environmental > Terrestrial > Soil > Temperate forest >... | reverse complement strand
AAGCAGGATTCCCTGTACCAGCGTAAAGATGGCCGCATTGGCACCGATACCCAGCGCCAGCGTGATCACCGCGGTCAGCGTGAAGCCCGGCGATTTCATCAACTGACGTAGTGCGTATCGAATGTCGTGCATCAAGCCGTTCATCTAACTTCTCCCAATCCTGTGAAGCTCTTGTTCCTCGAAATTATTCAGTGCGCAGCGCCTGCATTGGTTCCATGCGTGCAGCCCTGCGCGCCGGCAGCAACGCTGCACATGTCGCCACCAGCACCATGGCAACAATCGCAATCGCAAAGCTAACCGGGTCAAATGGAGACATCTGGTACAGCATGGACTTCAGCGGACGAATGGCTAGATAGGTCAACGGCAGCCCCAGCAACAGCCCCGCCGCCAGTATCCATAAGCTCTCGCCCATTACCATCGCCAGCACCTGCATACGCGTCGCGCCCAGCGCCATGCGAACGCCAATCTCAGTGGTGCGGCGGCTCACGCGGAAAGAGTGTGTCCCATACAGGCCGGTGGCTACGAGCAGTGCAGCCAGCGCTCCGAAGAAGCCGCCCATTGCGGCAAACATCCGCTGTTGGGCAAAGGATTTATCGAACTGCTCCTCTTGCGTCATCGGCTGCTGCAGAGGCACGTTGGGATAAGCCTGCGCCACAACCTTGCGCAGCACCGGCAACATGGCAGGGGCATCGCCTCGCGTCCGCACTTCGATGTGCATCAGGCCCAGCGATGGAGCTTGCATCGAAGCGTAGTAAGTCATAGCCTCCGGCTCTTCGCTCACCGATGTGTACTTGCTGTTGGCCACCACGCCAACGATGGTCAAGCGTTGGCCTCCGCTGCCGATCCAATGTCCGATCGGGCTCGAGTGCGGATAGAAGCGATCGGCCAGCGTCTGATTCACCACCGCTACGAACTGCGATTTCTCCACGTCGGTTCCGAGAATCTCTCGTCCTTGAAGAACCGGCACGCCCATGGTGTGAAAGAACCCCGCGCCCACTCCATTCGAGCGAAGTGGGGCCTCTTTATGCTCCACTCCATCCAGAATCACGTAGTTGTTGTTGCTCCACCCCGAGCCCGGGCGGTTTTCCACCATGGAGGCCGATTCAACTCCAGGCGTGGCGCGCAATCGCTCCAGCAAATCGCGATAGAAAACATGCGTGTCTGGTTGATTTTGCGGCGCTACTCCAAATACCAAAAGTCCTTCTGTGTGGAAGCCAAGATTTTGCGTGGCATAGTTCCTCAGCGTGCGCAGCAGCAAGCCTCCAGCCATCAGCAGCACCAGGCAGACCGCCATCTGCGCCGCCAGGATGACTCGTCCACCAAGCACTCTTCCGCGATGCGCGGTTGTGTTGCTCGCCGTCGAGCGAAGTACCCCGGCAACCGGCGCATTGACCGCGCTCCACAACGGAACCAGCCCAAATAGCAGCGCGGCCGTTACCGACACCAGCAAGGTGAAAAGAAGCACCGTGCGATCCGGGCTAAGGCCGCTTTCGATGCCCGACCAGGCCGTCAGCGCGCGCGTAGCCGAGAGCGCAAAGAGCCATCCCAGACCAGCGCCTGCCGTCACCAGCACCAGGCTTTCGCAGAGCAGTTGTCGAAAGATGCGAGCCCGCCCCGCGCCGATCGCCATGCGCAGGCTAAACTCACGCTGGCGCACCGTGTTGCGCGCCTGGATCATCATCGCCACATTGGTGCAGGCGATCAACAACACCAGCACGACAAGGCCCATCAGGATCTGCACCGGCTCGCGATACTGATCGTTCAGACCGGCAATGCCGCGCGCCGGAATGAACTCCAGAAGCGGCTTCCATTGTTTGGGATCGATCTTGCCCAGGCTCTTGGTGACCACTTCGCCCAAGGTACCCGCCAAGGCCTGCTGAGCCTGCAATGAGGACACTCCAGGCCGCAGACGCGCCATCATGCGCAGGCACCACCACTTAGGCGAACCGTAGAGAGTTTCCTGGTACTCGGCTCCCCACGCATTCAATCGCGCATCCTGCTGCAACGGAATCCAGAAATCCGCGGACTGGCCCGGCTCGATTCCCTTGAAGCCCCGCGCCGTGATGCCCACGACAGTCAGCGCAACGCCCTTCACATACAAGGTCTGGCCAAGAACCGCTGGATCGCGTGAAAAGCGCCGCGTCCAATAGTTGTAACTGATAACAGCGATCGGTGCATGGCTCTTCTCATCGTTCAGCGTGAATCCTCGGCCGCGTTCCAGCCTGGCTCCTACGCCGGAGAAGAAATTCCCACTAACCTCTTCGCCCTCGCTCTCTTCAGGCAGCTCGCCATAGCGCACGGCGACGCTGCCTGTAAAGCTGAGCGGCACATACGCGATCAGTTCTTCGAAGACATCGCTGCGTTGGCGCAGAGCTTCAAAGGTCTCTTCAGTAAAGGAAGTCGCCGAGTCGCCTGTATTGCTACCGCCCGGCGCCTGACCCTGACCATTCGCCATGGAAACATAGCTCAGCCCCTCGGGCCGGCTCACCGGAAGCATCTGCAAAAGAATCGCATTCATCACGCTGAAGACTGCAGTATTCGCGCCAATGCCCATCGCCAGCGTAAGGACCACCACCAGCGTAAAGCCCCAGGACTTGCGCAACTGGCGCAGTGCGTAACGCATGTCTTGCAATACTGACTGCATAGTGCCTCTCTCTTCTCTGAACCTACTCGGACCGCAAAGCCTGCATCGGTTCTACTGACGCTGCTCGTCGCGCCGGCAGCCAACTAGCTACAAGGGAAGCAGCAATAATTGCGCAGGCTGCCAGTGCCGCTGCCGTTGCAGCGTTCATCACAATTCCCGCAGCCCCTGCCCCTGCATCTACTCCTGCATCCGCCAGCAGATGCGTCACCACCGGCCTCAGCATCCAGCTTGCCGCCCAACCCAGCGCCACACCCGTGATCGCCAGCATCATGCCGCGCCCCACGAATCCACGCAGGATCACGCCACGATCCGCTCCCAGCGCCATGCGCACTCCTATCTCGCGCGTACGCTGCGTAACCTGATAGCTCAGCAGCCCAAATAACCCGATCACCGTCAACACCACTGCGAAACCCGAGAAGCCCGCCGCCACCAGTGAAAAGAACCGCGGCGCCCGGATGCTGCCGTCAATGACTGCCTGCATCGTGGTCAGCTTGGCTACTGGAATCTCCATATCCGCCTGCGCCACAGCCTGTTGCGCCGTTTCAGCAAGATTCACATGCGCCGCTGTGCGCACCGCAAAACTGGTTGAAAACCATCCATTGACGATTGCCGAAAACTCGTCGGAAATCTGCACCATCGGCACATACAAAATGATCCTGTCGCTTTCGACCAGGGAGTTCGTTTGCACATTGCCCGCCACTCCCACCACGCGCCAGTTCTGCTCGTTGCCAATGCGTACATACTCGCCAATCGGCGACCGGCCCGGCCACCATTTCTTCGCCGCGGCCTCTCCAATCACCGCCACTGGCGTACCTCCCGTGTGGTCGCTTTCATCGATCGCCCTGCCCTCCAGCAAAGGAATGCCCATGGTCCGGAAATATCCCGGCGTAACCGTTCGCAGCCCGACAATCTGGTTGAGATTGGCACGATCTGAAGGAGAGCCGCTGATATTCAGGCCTCGATCCAGCGGCAAGCCATTCACTGCTGCTGCGCTATCCACTCCCGGAGTCCGGCGCAACTGGTCCAGCACCGTTTCGACGAATTGCGAAGTCCGCTGCGTATGCGCATAAGCGTCGCCCTGCAACGTCACCTGAAAGACCGTCAGTTGCTTCGGCGCAACTCCGGAAGGCAATGCGCGCAGCCGCACGAAGGTCCCCAGCAGTACCGAAGCCGTCGAAACCAGCACCATTGCCAGCGCCACCTGCGCCAGCATCAATATCCGGGAAAGCCGCACATGAGAAACCGTGTCTCCCAACATCGCCCTGCCCGACATCGCTCCGCCCAGCCGTGCCAGGCGGTCCTGCGAACGCAGAATCATCCATGACGGCAGTGCCGAAAACACGGCCATTGCAACCAACGCAACCACTGCCACGATTCCGCTCAGAAGCCACGCATTTCCTTCTCCATGCAGAGTGGGCACAGGGAGCGGAGACGCTCTTAGCAACACCCGCACCGATGACAGCGCCACCGCAATTCCCAGCGCACCACCTCCGGCAGACAGCAACAGTCCTTCACACAGAACCAGGCGCAACAGTTGCATGGTCGTAGCGCCAAGAGCACTCCGTACTGCGATCTCTCTCGTTCGCTGCATAGCCCGCGCAGTCATCAGCCCGGCCAGATTCAAACAGGCCACCAGCAGCACCGCCACAACGGCGCCCATGACCGTCAGCAAAGTGCGGCGCACATCGCTCACTACCACATCCTGCAGCTTCCACGCGCGAAACGTATGCAGTTCGTTGTCGCGCGAATACCACTTCCGGTAATTCGGATATCGCTGATAAAAGGGCTGCTGCAGAGTGCTCAGGTGCTGCCGCATCTGCTCGAGCGTCACTCCCGGCCGCAGTCGCGCAACCATCTCATAGTTGTCGCCGTCATAGCCCGGGTCCTTCGGTCCCAGTTGCAACGGCTGCCACAGTTCCGGAGTAGCCATCACACCCGGAGCGCTTTCGGTATTCACGGCAAACTGCGCCGGCATAACGCCCACCACGGTAAAGGCTTCTTCGTTGATGCGAATCACGCGGCCTGCAATTCCCGGGTCCTGGGCGAAGACTCGCTTCCAAAGACCATCGCTCAGCACCACAACTCTCGGGCCGCTTGGCCTGTCTTCTTCCGCCAAAAAACCACGCCCCAGCGCCGGAGCGACGCCAAGCGTGCGAAAGTAGCCTTCCGATACGCGCAGAGCCATCACCTGTGCTGCGTGGCCGCCGCTGATCGAGAGATTCACCGCCTGGCCGTGATCGTCCATTACTGCCGTTGAGGAAAACTCCGCACCGTGATCCCGGACAAAATCCGCCGAACCGCCAGTCTGCTCGGCATTCGGCTTGTCCTCCGGATAAGCGAAGGCCACACCCACAAGGCTGCCCGGATCGGCATACGGCAACGGCTCCAGCAACACCGTCTGAATCACGCTGTAGACAGCCGCTGTGATACCTACACCCAGCGCCAGCGTAATCAGCGCAGTCAACGTAAATCCAGGCGACTTGCGCAACTGACGCAGCGCGTAGCGAAGATCTTGAATGATTGAATGCATCATGGCTCTCCTTTACTCGCTCCGCAACGCTTGCATGGGCTCGATGGAAGCAGCATGGCGCGCAGGTAGCCACGCTGCAAAAAACGAAGCTGCGGCCAGTACAACAACGACCGCAGTAAATGTCAGAGCATCGTGTGTCTGCACGCCGTAGATATAACTGCGCGTCAGTGAGACGACAAACCACGCCATCGCACCGCCGCACACCAGCCCGGCACCCACAAGCAACAATGCGCGCCGTAGAACAAGATTGAGGATGTTCACCCTCTGTGCGCCCAGCGCGATGCGCAGGCCAATCTCGCGCGTTCGCTGTGCCACAGCGAACGAGAGCAATCCATAGAGGCCGACCGAAGCAATCAGGAGCGCTAGTCCCGCGAAGCCCTCAAGCAGATACGATGTCAGCGTCTGGCTGCCGAAAGAATCTTCTACCGCTTCGTGAATCGTCTTCACGTCCGTCGTCGTCGCATCCGGCGCAACCTCGTGCAGCGCCTTGTCGAACTGAGCACGCAAAGCATCGGCTGGAACCGCGCCGCGAATCGCAACCTGGATAAAGGCCGTGGCGATGTTATAAAGCGGAGTGCCGGGAGCAATCTGGGCGAGGTCGAAATATAACTCCGGCTTCGTATCCTTCGTTACATCCGTCTGCTTCACATCGCCGATCACGCCAACAATGTGCGCATCCTCAAACCGCCCTTTGCCCATCGAGATAACGTGTCCGATAGGGTCCAATCCATGCAGGTATTTGTTCACGAAAGCTTCATTCGCCACCACTACCACCGGCGACGTAGAAGAATCGTCTTCATTGAAGTACCTGCCGCGCACCATGGGAATCCCCATAGCATCCACCAGTCCCGCCGACGCCAGCCGCCCATCCGCATCAGGCTCATGATCCTTGGGCCCCTGTTTGTGGTCGAGCACAACCGACACCGTTACCCCAAATTCCGAGCGCATAGGCAGCACCGAACTGAGCGCCACCACTCGAACGCCGGGGATGGCACGTAGCCGCTCCAGCAGCGGCAGATACGTAGTCTGCACAATGTTCCCGCTTTTCGGAGAATCCTTGTCCTCGATCGTTGAACTCTGGTTGAGAATGATGCCACCGGTAAGAACATTTCGCTGCGCAAAGCCAAGCGGTACCTGCCGCAAAGCATGAATCGTGCGCAGAAACAATCCGGCTCCGACAAGAAAGACCAAGGTGAGCGCAAGCTGTGCAACTACCAGAACCTCGCGTGTCCGGTTGTGGCTGGCGGAGGCCGTTGTGTTGACTCCATGCAGACCGCTCTGCACATTGCGGCGCGTAGCCCGTAGCGCAGGAAAGAGGCCAACAATCAATGCCGTAAGAAGCGTAAGCAAAGCCAGACCGGCAACCACGCGCCACTCCATATGAACGGCCCTGGTCATCGGCAGACTGTGCTCGATCTGCCGCCACAGCAGTTTCAGCGTGACCTGTCCGGCAAGCAATCCAAATACACTCCCAATACCGCTGAGCAGCAGGCTCTCGATAATCGCTTGTTGCAGCAATCGCACGCGGCTCGCGCCTAGCGCCGCGCGAACAGCCTGCTCCCTGCTGCGCGCGACAGCGCGGGCCAGCATCAGGCTCGTAACGTTCAGGCAGGCCAAAGCCCAGATACCCAGCACGACTGCATACAGCAACGCCAACGGTTTGCGCGCATGCGCATTCAGCGAAGTTTGGTATTGCTTTACCTCCACGAAGGCAGGCGGCCCGCCATCGGGAATTTCTTTCGCAATCCTCGCCTGCGCGCGATTCAAATTTGCGGCAAGTTGACTCTCCGTCATCCCCTCCGGAAGCCGCGCAAAGAGCGAGGCCCACACCGCGTTCGATCCGCTTACCGCAGTCTTCGCCGTCGCCCCAATCGCTGCGGGCGACCATACCTCCATCTCCTCGCCGAAGGGAAAAGCAAAACCCCTGGGCATGACACCGGCGATTGTGTAGGTCTTGCTCTTGATAGTAAGCGTCTTGCCCACAACCTGCGGGTCGCCGGCATAGAGCTTGCGCCACACATCTTCACCTAGCAACACGATGCTGTTGCGGCCAGGATCATTCTCCTCATCGAGAAAGCTACGGCCCAGAATCGGCTGCACGCCTAGCATCCTCGTCAGCCCAGCCGTGACATCGACCTTCTCAATCTGCAATCTGCCACCGGGCCCAACGACGCTCGCCATGGACTGATCCAGCACCGCGCCCGTCTGAACCGTCGTTCCCGCGGCATCCACGAGCTGCCTCACGTTGGCATAGCTTAGCGACTCTGTGAATCCATTGGCCTCAGGCCCGCTGACGGCCACAATTCGATTCGCCTGCGCATACGGCAGCGGCCGCAGCAAAATTCCATCCAGCAGCGTAAAGACCGCGATATTCGCTCCCAGCCCTAACGCCAGCACCGCAATCGCCGTCAAGGCAAACCCCGGCGACTTGCGCAACTGGCGCAGCGCGTAGCGAATGTCCTGCATGAATGCGTTCGTCAATGCCTGCTCCTTTCACGCCTGCGCGCCCATGTGCCCGAAAAGTTAAACCTACTCGCCTCTAAGCGCCTGCACCGGTTCAACGTTCGCTACCCTGCGCGCGGGAATGACCGACGCCACAATGGCCAGCAGGAAAATCGATACCGCCGCGAGAACAAGAACCATCGGATCCAACGGGTCAACCTGAAACAGCATGGATCGCAACATGCGAGTCGCGAAGAACGCCACCACCGCCCCAATCCCACAGCCTGCCAGCCCCAGCTTGGCGCCAGAGGCAACGATGATCTGCATCACACTCGACCGCTGCGAACCAAGCGCCAATCGAATTGCCATCTCCTGCGTTCGCAGCGCGGCGGAGAATGCAATCACACTGTAGATGCCCAGCAACGCCAGCAACACTGCGGCAGCGGCAAACGCCGAGATGATGGCCGTATTGAAGCGGCGCGGCGCCTGCCCTTCCTCAACCACGCGCTCCATCGACTCCACCTGCGTCAGAGGCAATCGCGGATCGATGGATCGGACCGCAGCCCGCAGCGCATCTGTCATCTGATCCGGCGGAAGCGCGCTGCGCAGCACAATCGAACCACCATTGCCGTCCAACGAGCCTTCAGGCGCGAACTGCCCCAGCGAAATCGTGAACTGCCCATTGGGCTGGTAGATCTGGTCCTGCGTCGGCTCATCCGCAGAGCTTTGCTTCACGTCGCCAATCTCGCCCACCACCGTCATCCACGGCAGCGGAGTCTCCATCAGTCCCCAATGAATGCGCTTGCCGATCGGGTCCTGCCCCGGCCAGTAACGCTGCGCCAGCGTGTGATTCACAATGACCACCAACGGAGAACCAGCCCGATCGGCATCGGTAAAGTCGCGGCCGCGCAGAATCGGAATGCCTTCGGCGCTGAAATAACTGCCGATCACCTGCGATGTCCAGGAAAGATTCATCCCTGCCCCCTTGGGCGGAACATAGCCCTCAGGAATAAATGAATTGCTGCTCGACTGCCCTGAAGCCGGTAGTTGCGAGGTAATTCCCGCTGTCTGCACGCCCGGCGACTGGCGCAGCTTGCGCAGCAGTGTATCGTTGAATCCATCGACTACAGTCTGCGTCGGATACTCGTGCCTCGGAAGGCTATAGGAGGCCGTCAGTGTGTGATCCGCGCGAAAGCCTAGGTTCACCGCGCGCAGCTTCTCAAAGCTGCGCAGCAACAACCCGGAGGCCACCAGCAAGACCAGTGCCACTGCCACTTCCGCAATCACCAGGGCAGATCGCAAACGCGCATGACCGCCACCCACAGTGCCTGTGCGGCCGCCTTCTTTCAAGCCATCGTTGACACTCGTATGCGAAGCCGCAAAAGCAGGAATGACCCCGCACAGCAACCCAGTGACAACTGCCAGCAGCAACGCGAAGAGCACTACCTTCCAATCCAGGCCGATCGCATTGATGCGAGGAAGTGTCTCCGGCAAAAAGTTGATGCCTACGCGCAGCGCAACCGAAGCCAGCGCAAGCCCCAGCAGCCCTCCCGCAATGCTGAGCGTCAGCGTCTCCACCAGTGACTGCCGCAGCACTGCCGCATTGCCTGCGCCCAGCGCCAGCCGCACGGCAATCTCACGCCGGCGTCGAATCACACGCACCAGCAGCAGGCCGGCAAGATTGGCGCAGGCAATAAAGAGAACCACCGTCACCGCAAGAAAAAGCGTACGCACCAGCGGCCTGGCCTGCGCAACCGTATCCTCGTTGAGCAGCGTCACCACCGGGTGAATACGCAGACTGGCCATAGGCCCCGGAAATCCGCGCATGATTTCCTGCGCCACGCGCATCGCGTCAGACTGTGCCTGGACGGGTGTAATGCCCGCCTTCAGCCGCCCAACCATGCGGTAGTTCCAGCTTGATTGATTGGCCAGCTCGCCCGCCGACAAACTCATTGGGACCCAAAGCTCACTACGATTCAACTGCCCCGGCGCCAGCGGAAATTCAAACTCCCGCGGCATTACGCCGATGATCTCGTATGGCTTGCGATCCAGCAAAATCTTCTGCCCCAGAATGTGCGCGTCTCCATGAAAACGGCTCTGCCACGTCTGGTAGCTCAAGAGCGTGACGGGTGCGCGGCCAGTATCCTCCTGCGCCGTAAACGCCCGCCCCATGATCGGCGAAACACCTAGTACCGGAAAAATGCTCGCAGTAAGACGTGTCGCGTTGACTTGTGCAGGCTCTCCCACTCCCGACAGTTCATATCCCGCCTGCGCATAACCTCCAAGACCGGAGAAAGCCCTGGTGTCGCGCACATAGCTGGCGATCTCCGGCGCAGCAACAGCCGGCGTAGGCAATGCATCGGCGCCCGCTGTATCTAACTGGTCACCCAGCGTCACCAGAGTGCTCTGATCCGCGAATGGCAGCGGCCGCAGCAGTACTCCTTCAACAATCGAGAAGATGGCTGTGGTCGCAGCGATGCCAAACGCCAGCGTGAGTATCGCAGTCAGTGCAAATCCCGGCGACTTGCGCAGTTGGCGCAATGCATAACGGACATCGTTGAGCAAACCATTCATCTCTGCCATCCTCATACTTCTTTTCTGCGCTATTCCGACCGCAATGCCTTCACCGGCTCCGTGGAAGCCGCACGCGCCGCTGGAATCATCGCCGCCAACAGTCCTGCCACCATCAGCAACGCAGCCAGAGCCAGTGTGCCGCCCGCCTCTTTCTGCGGCTCAAAATAAATCACCATGCCCACTACGCTGCGGGCCAGCACCGTGAGTCCAAGCCCCGCTGCCACGCCAACTGCCAGCATTGCCGATACGCGGCGCAACACCATCGCCAGAATCCGTCCGCGCGTCGCGCCCACCGCCATGCGCACGCCGATGTCGCGCGAGCTCTGCTCCACTTCGTTGCTCACCAGCCCATACAGTCCCACCAGCGCTAGCGCCAACGCCAGTCCCGCAAAGATGCCGAACAGCCAGCTCTCCATGCGCTCAAAAACCAGCGCTGCGGCCACTACCTCGCCCATCGTTTCCGGCTCTTCAAACGGAACCTCCGGATCGAGATCGTGCAGCACCGAGCGCACCGCCGGAATCGCCAACTTCGGATCGCCCGCCGTTCGCACCAGCAGCATCATCGTCGCCAGCCGGTCCGTTCGGCCCTTCACATCGAACTCGTCCATCAGCCAGTCGCGCTCCGGCATCGACGGCTGGTAGATATCCTGCCGCACATTGCTCACCACGCCCACAATCTTCGTCCAGTCCTCCGGCTTATCCGCGTCGTCCATCCGCTGCGCCGTGGGGTCTAGGCCATTCGGAATAAACTTCTTCACGAATGCCTCATTCACCAGCACCGTTCCACCCGTATTCTCCGGATGATCCAAACTCGGCGTCAGCCTGCGCCCGCCGCGCAGTTGCAATCCCATCACGTCGAAGTAGCCCATGCTCACCGTGCGGCCCTCGGCCAACACCTGTTCATTGGGCCTGTTAGGCGGCTGCCCCGCAATATGGATATCCGAGTTCGAACCCCAGCTGTCGATCGGCGCAATATCGATCAGCCCCGCCGCCTTCACGCCCGGCAGTTGATGAATACGCTCTTCGAGGGGCCTGTAGAAATCCGCCACTACATCGCGCCCCGCATACTTCACCCGCGAAATCTCCACTGGGAACATCACAATGTGCGCCGCATCGAAGCCCAGATCGGCGTTCTGATAGCGCGACACCATCCGCAGCAGCAGTCCCGCCACAAACAGCAGCACCAGTGTCAGCGCCATCTGCGTCACCACAAAGCCCGCGCGCAGCCTATGCTGATGCCGCCCCGTCCCCGCGCTTCCGCCTGCCTTCAACGCGCGATTCGGATCGACCCCCGAAAGCCGCAGCCCTGGGTAGAGCGATGCAGCGAGGCTCGCCACCATCGCCGCAGCAACCGCTGCCAGCAACACCACCCAGTTCATCTGCACATCGGCGCCGCGTGTTAGCGCATGAATCAGGAAGGTACGCATTGCGCTCAGCATCGCCCAGGCCAAAGCCACGCCGCCCGCGGCGCCCACCAGCGCCAGCAGCAGTCCCTCCGTTAACAGTTGGCGCAGCAGGCGTGCGCGCCCGGCTCCAATCGCCACTCGCATCGCCATCTCGCGCTCGCGCTTCACGCCGCGCGCCAGCAGCAGACCTGCCACATTCACGCAGCCAATCGCCAGCACAGCCAGCACCGCGCCCAGCAGTGTCCACAGCGGCCCGCGGCTCTTCTCGCTCACGCTTTGCGCCATCTCCTGCAAGGTCACCGTGCGTCCCAGGTCGGCCGAATTCGCCGCCCCAAGGTTGGCGAACACATGCTGCAAATCGGCCTGCGCCTGCTGGATCGAAAGGCCGTCCTTCACCCGGCCTACCGTGCGCAGCCAATGCGCGCCGCGCTGCTTCATCCAGCCCTTGTCGATCAGCAGCGGCGTATAAATCTCATCCCGCATATTGAGCGGAAACCGGAACCCCGCCGGCATCACGCCAATCACCGTGAATGGCTTGCCGCTCAGCCGCACCGCCGAGCCCACCACATGCGCGTCGCCATTGAAGTGCTTCTGCCACACGCCGTAGCTCAACACCACTACATCGCCGCGGCCGCCCTCGCGCTCATTCGGCGCAAAGGTGCGTCCCAGAATCGGCTGCACGCCAAACACCTGGAAGAAGTTCTCCGTCGCGCCTACGCCCTTCAGAGAAACCGCTTCGCCCTGCGGCGTCTCCAGCGTAGAGGTATTGAAGTCCCAGTACGCCGCCAACGCCGTAAAGGCCGTCGCCTGCCGCCGTTCGTCCTGATACGCGGGCCATGAAGCAGGCTGCGTATAGCCGCTCGGGCTCTTGCTCAGGATTGCGACAATCTTCTCCTGCCCCACAAAAGGCAGCGGGCGCAGAATCACCGCATCAATCACACAGAAAACCGCTGTCGCCACGCCCACACTCAGCGCCAACGTCAACACAACCGTGAAGGCAAATCCCGGCGCCTTGCGCAGCTGGCGCAGAGCGAATCGCAAGTCTTGAAAAACAGCACCCATCATTACGACCACCTCCGCGCTCGCTGCCGACAACCCGAAACTGAAATTGCGCTTAGACCTCGGCCAGCAACTGGTTCAACTCGCCCTCGGCAACCACCTTGCCGTCGAAGAGATGCACCTGGCGCTCGGCATGAGCGGCAAAGCGAGGATCGTGCGTCACCATGCAGATCGTCGCGCCCTCGGCATGAAGCTCCTGCAGCAGCTTCATTACTGCTTCGCCGTTCTTCGAATCCAAGTTACCGGTAGGCTCGTCAGCCAGCAGGATCGAAGGTGATCCGGCCAATGCGCGCGCCACAGCCACCCTCTGCTGTTGACCGCCCGAGAGCTGTGCCGGATAGTGCCGCATACGATGCGCCATATTCACGCGCTCCAGCGACTCCTGCACCTTCTTCTTGCGCTCCGCCGAAGGCATGCCGGTGCGATACGTCAGCGGCAGCTCAACGTTCTCGGCAACCGTAAGATCGCCGATCAGGTTGAAGCTCTGGAAGATGAAGCCAATCTCCTGGTTGCGGATGCGCGAGCGGTCGGCGAAGTTGAGGTTCGCAACCTCTTTACTGTTCAAGGTGTAGCGGCCGGCGGTAGGCGTATCGAGCAGTCCGATGATCGACAGCAGCGTCGACTTGCCGCAACCCGAAGGGCCGCTCATGGCGACATATTCGCCGCGTGCAATCGTCAGGTGAACGCCGGACAGAGCATGGGTCTCAATCTCGTCCGTATAGAAGACCTTGGTCATTTGCTCGATTTCGATAATGTTCTGGCTCATGCTGATTGTTCCTCTCCTGTCCCGATTCTTTTGTCCGATTCCCGTAGCCCAATACTTATGCTTGTCATCCTGATCGCTATGCTTGTCATCCTGAGCGCAGCGAAGGATCTGCTTCTATCAACCTGCAGCCCTTACTCCAGGCGAATCTTGTCCGTGTTGTCTTCCCTGCTCATATCCGAAAGAATGACCGTATCCCCTGTCTGCAAACCTTCCTTGATCTGGATCACGTTCACCGCCGCCAACCCCACCTTCACCTGCACCCGTGTTGCCGTCTTGCCATCCGGGTTGAGCTTGAAGAGGCTGATGGTGCTGTTCTCGTTGCCAAATGCCGGGCGGCCCACATAAAGGGTGTCCGTCAAGCGGTCGAGGTCAATCACTCCGTCCACGCTCAGGTCAGGCCGCGCCCCTTGCGGAAGCGCCCCAGCAAGCTCTACGTCAACGGTGACCGTTCCGTTCAATACACCGGGATCGATTCGGCTGACCTTGCCCGAAATAATGCCGTTATGCGTGTCAACCTCGGCTGGCTGGCCAATCTGAATATCCCGCGCCTGGGTTTCCGCAATCTTCAGGCTCGCCTTCAGCTTGTCGGTCTGAATCACCTCAGCTACCGAAGTACCGACGGCCACATGCTGACCCACCTGCAGCGGCGTCGGCAGCGCAACCAGCACGCCGGCGATACCCGCCTTCACCTGCAGCGAAGCTTCCTGCTTCTCATACAGATCAAGCAGCGCATGCGCCTGGTCGACCTTGGTCTGCGAAGACGCCAGTTGGACCTGAATCGCCTTAGTGTTGACGTCGATCTGCTCCACACTGATCTGGTGTTGCGTCGTCAGTTGGTCGGCCTTGTTTTTCGAGGCGTTGGCAGCTACTCCTGAAAGCACGCCCAGTTCAAAGAGCTGATGATCGATCTGTGCCTGCAACTGATCCTGCGTAAAGTCGGAGTTCACCTGAGCCGAAGCAGCCTTCTTGTCCATCAAAGTGCTTTGCAGCGTCGCCTGCATATTCTTGTAATCCGCCTCCGCGCCCTTCAGAGCCAGTTGCGCGTCCAGCAGTTTCTGCTGCAGCAGCGGATCTGCCAGATCCAGCAGAATCGTGTCCGGCGTCACTTTGGTTCCCGGCAGCACCCGAATCTTGACCACCGTCGCATCGGTCTGCGCCGGAATCAACTGAATGCTCTCCTCGCGGGGAACCAGCGTGCCCGGTCCGCGCACCTGGCGGTCAAACGAACCGCGTTTCACCGTGTCGGTCCAAATCGTGGCCCGGTCTACAGGCGTCAGAGCAGGTTTGAGCCGGGTAACGAAAAACGCAATCGCAGCCACCACGACCACTGCAACCGCGCCCCAGAGGATCTGCTGCCGGCGCTTCTTCTTCTTGATGTCAGGTCTTGAAATATCCATCGCGCCTATACGAGTTGCACGTCGATGGCCATCGCAGGCTACACATTCTCAAGGGCTTATATAAGGCTCAGAAAGAGAAGTTGTCCGCAGCCGGATTCAATCGTCCATTTGTGGACACATGGAGAGGAGGATTTGATGGTGAATCGCCCCACCAAAATAAAAGCCCCCTCCGCCGGAGACATGACCGTCGCCAGAAGAGAGGACTTTTGGGGGAGGGCTAGAGAGCGAGTGCAGCCACCGGCCGCACTCCTACAGGATTTACCGCTTGACGCTAACCGTCAGATCCATATCGACCGCAATGGGCTGGTGGTCCAGCGTGGCCGGACGGAAATGCGACTGAAGCACCGCTGTAACCACGCGGGCATCCAGTTCCGGGTTGGCTGACTTCACAATGCGAACGTTCTGAGCATTGCCCTTCTCATCCACGTTCAACGAGAGAACTACCTGGGCAAAGCCGGCGCCGGTTTGGCCAAGCGCGCTTGGCGAAATGCGGAAAGTGGAATCAATGATCGCGGGAACGGCAACGCCGGTGCTGGTACGGTGATACTCCGCTGGAGCAGGAGCGTCGGACTTGGGCTGGCTGGCGACTGCCGATGCGGCAACTAGCATCGGGGAGAGCAGAAGGCTTGCTACGAGAGTAGGACGCATAAATTTCCTCCGAATGAATAGAAGTACCCGTCACAATTATGGATACATTTCTATTTAATTGTCAACTTATTAAGGTTACCTTATATATTTCAATCACTTAGATTTCGCCAATCTTCTGCCTCTCAGAGAGCGTCTCACATCATGAAGCACTCAGTCCTCAAACTCCCAAGCCATCAACATCCCCTCTGAATTGGCAAAAATGCACGCGGAAAAACTCAGAAAAGGCAGCAGGCCGCCCACTAAGAACCTGTCTAAGAACTTCTTCGCAGGAGCACAAAAGCGGGTGCCCCACCTTCGCCACGCCGTTGTTTTTGTGGCTAAGGTGGGATATCGATATCTATAGTTTTTTACAGTCTTTCCAAACTCGAACAGCCACAACTCGTACTTTTGATATCCGGACTCCCGCCAGGTTTTTAGACAAATTCTGAAAATCTAGCATCAATGAGAGATTCGAAGGATTGGCATTACGGGCAAGTTCAGGTCATTGAGTTGTTAAGTTCAAGTCGTCAAGTTATAGATCAACCCGAACTGATCCCTCACATAGCACCGCGGAAACTCCGGCTCGTCCTTGACGATCACGCAACCGTTCTTCACCAGCCGCGCCTTGGCTTCTTCCACATTGCCCACACTCACTTCCAGCACCGGCCCCAGCGCCGGGCCACGCTCGATAAATAGATTGATATGCCTGCCATGCAAACTGATCATCTCCGCCGTTTCGCCTGTAACCTCAAATCCAAGCTGCTCAACGTAAAAGCCAGCCGCGCTCTTTGGGTCAGGCGCCTGAATCAAAATATCCGAGCCAAACAGATTCCCCACAATCACCTCACCAGCCCTTGGCCTGTTCCCTGGTCCCTGTTCCCTGTTCCCTGTTTTAAGGCTCGTCCCGATAAATCCCCACCTGCGCCGTCCCGCCCTCAGCCAACTTGGCGCGAAACATCCCCGGCGTATTGAAGCTCCAGGCAAGCTGCCCATCCGGCGTAAGCGCAATGATGCCGCCGTCACCATGAATTTCCCCAAGCTGCTTCTGAACGACCTCATCCGCGGCAGCCTGCAGAGGCATGTTTTTGTATTGCACCAGCGCGCAAATCGTCCGCGCCACCGTGAGCCGGATAAAGTATTCACCCGTCCCGGTGGACGAAACCGCGCACGACTGGTTCGATGCATAGGTCCCAGCGCCAATCACCGGCGTATCGCCCACGCGATTCCATCGTTTGCCGGTCGTTCCGCCCGTCGAAGTGCCCGCCGCAACATTGCCATTGCGATCGAGAGCCACCACGCCCACCGTCCCGTATTTATGGTTCTCCGGCGTCTCAAAGAAAGCCACCGGCTTCGCCGGAGCAGGCGGAGCACCCTCAGGCCGCGCCGGGATCGGCTCGCCTTTCTTCTTCAAGTCCTCCACCAGTTGCTGCCAGCGATGCTCGGTAAAGAAAAAGCTGGGCGGAACCTGCTCCAGATGCACATGCGCGGCAAAGGCATCCGCTCCTGCGCCCACCAGAAATACATGCGGCGACTGCTCCATCACCGCCCGCGCCAGCGAAATCGGATGCCGCGTCCGCTGCACATCGGCCACCGCCCCGGCCTGCATCGTCTTGCCATCCATAATCGAAGCATCGAGCTGGTTGGTGCCATCGGCAGCAAAGACCGCTCCCCGCCCCGCATTGAAGAGCGGATTGTCCTCCAGCAGCTTGATCGCCGTCTCCACCGCATCCAGCGATGATCCACCCTTATCCAGCACCGCAGCCGCCGCGTCCAACGCTTCCTTGATGCCCGCGCGATACTGAGCTTCAGCCTCGGGCGTCATCGAAGAGCGCTCAATCACCCCAGCTCCGCCATGCACCACCAGAGCCCATTTATGCTGCGCTGGAATTTGCGCGCTACCTCGTCCTAACACCATCACCGTCAGCATCAATGCCGGCCAAACCCGCATTCTCATCATCCTGTTCCCTATTCCCTGTTCCCTGTTCCCTGCCCTTTGTAGACCAACCCATTCTTCATCACGAATTTCACCGACTTCAACACCGAAATATTCTCCAACGGATTTCCATCCACCGCGATCACATCTGCAAAGTACCCCTTCTTCAGCTCGCCAATCTGCCCCTCCCAATCCAGCAGCCGAGCCCCATGAATCAGGTCTGCCTTCAAGACCTCCGCCGGGCTCATTCCGTACTGCACCATCAACTCCATCTCCCGCGCCTGCGTTCCATGCGGAAACGGCCCCACATCCGACCCCACCGCAAACGGCACCCCGGCCGCCATCTGCTTCTTGAACTCCGCCGCATGATACGCCAGAATCGCATCCCCCCAGCCCAGCCCGGCCGTATCCGAGGTCTTGGCAAAGTACTCCAGAATCGCAAACGTAGGCACCGCGTAGATCTGCTTCTCCTTCATAATGCGGATCGTCTCGTCGCTCAACTGAAACGCGTGATCGATTGACGCCACCCCAGCCTTCGCCGCATACAGCGCGCCTGGCTCTCCGCCGCAATGCACGCCTATGCGCGTTCCCTGCCGCTTTGCCTCCGTCACCGCCGCTTCCAACTCAGCCTCGGTGTACTGGTAGGGCGTCGAGAACTTCCCATCCACCAGCCGGTCCGTCCCCGTCTCGTAGATCTTGATGAAATCCGCGCCTTCCTTCAGTTGCCGCCGGATCGTCTCCACCAACTCTGCCGCGTTGTTCGCATAGTCCGCATTCGAAGGAATATGCGACGCCGGGTTGAAATG
>Ga0206868_10170_pt2 | contig 18190 bp, 7 predicted proteins | sample Alteio_BWOrgCont_38_FD_152901 | JGI IMG/M metagenome (GOLD analysis project Ga0206868, IMG submission 152901) | Enriched cells from forest soil in Barre Woods Harvard Forest LTER site, Petersham, Massachusetts, United States -... | ecosystem: Environmental > Terrestrial > Soil > Temperate forest >... | reverse complement strand
GTTGTTGCCGACATACTGCACAACCCAGATGATCGAGGGCTTGAGCTCATGCTGGATGCCGAGACTGTATTGTGCAACCGCCGGCGCTTTGTAGGTCTTGTCCAGACTGAACAGGTTCGCTGGCAGAATGGGCAGAGTAGTGACGCTGAGGCAGTTCGCGGGATCGGATGTTGGTGCAAGAGATGACCATGCGCAATGTGGATTCGAATAGTAGTTATTGCTCAAGCCCGGAATGTACTGGTTAGGCACATTTCCGTTAGCAGTGCCATAGATGTCGTTCCCTTGCATGCGTTCGAAGAAGATACCGATGCCTCCACGGAGAACGGTCTTGCCCCTTCCTGTAACGTCATAGGAAAATCCAACCCGTGGCTGCAGGGTGTTGTAGTCATTGGTCACCAGACCCTTGGGATATCCATTTTGTCCCGGTATCTGGATGCCGTTCAGATAGAACGGAATCTGCGAACCCATCGGTACAGAGACTCCCGCGCTCGTCGGTGCAATGGACCCATCCGCGTTCCATGTTGGTGGCGTGTTGATGTAGCTATTCGGGTCGAAGTTGGATGTCTGGTTTTGCCGCTCCCATGCGTGGGGCAACGCGTCATAGCGCAGTCCGAGTTGGAGGCTAAGCTTCGGATTGACTTTCCAGTTGTCATTTACGTAGCCAGATGTTGTCTGGTTGACGTAGTGGCGAATCGGCAGGTGTTCCGCTTGTGAATAGCTATTAGAAAGTCCGAGCGCAAGAGATATCCAAGGATCTCCACCAAGGACCTGACCCACCTGGAATGCACCGCTGCTATTGAAACAACCGGCGTTGGCCTGGCTTGCTGCATCGTCGGCCAGACAGGTAAACCCAGTCTGATTTCTCGAGAAACTGAAGTCGCCTCCAGGATTGGCCTGCAGTTGCTGGTTCTTCGTATAACGGTTATAGCTGAAGCCGAACTTCATGGCGTGCTTGCCGCTGGTATAAGACACATCCAGTTTCGGGCTGTAGTCCTCGGCTGCATTGTGCCAGGTGCCATAACCGGTCTGCTCGTTGACGCCGATATTCGTTCCATTGATCGCGATGCCAGGCAGGTTCGGTGAGCCGTTGTTGAAGAGGACTTGAGCCGTCCAGCCACTGGGCTTATTGGCAGTGTTTGCGTTGACGATGTTGATGACGTTGCCATCGTAGTTGAACGAGGCTTCCATCAACAGATTTGGCGAGAGCGTTCCGCTCATCTTTACGGCGGCGCTGTTTGAGGGATTGCTCAGCGTGCTACTCACCGTGTTGTACGACTCAGCTTTCCAACCGAGATCGGCATCGGGAAAGCCCTGATTCACGGAGTCATGGATATAGTGTCCGAGAATCTGCCATTTGTCGCTGACCTTGTGATCGACTCGCACAATCTCTTCAGTGACGTTGATAGGGTTGGTGGCAGATGAAGCCACGACATCCTGACCCGCTTGAGATGGCTTGGGAATATTCGGCAAGCTCAGATAGAGCGCCGCGTTCGGGTCGATCAGGTTCGCAGGAATCACACCGCCAGGAAAGGCCATTCCCGGTATCAGACCGTCCGCAGTCTCAGCGGCAGTATAGGTCGGATCGGCTACGCGAGGCACATAGAGGACCTGCCCAGGTGAATAGCTCGGAGCTACATACGTCAAGGCCTGCCCGGCAGTTGGCCTATCCAATGTAGGAATTGTGTTTTGAATGTTCGGCTGACTGCCCTGAATGATCTTGCGCCATTCCTGGTTGTAGAAAAAGAACGTCTTTTGCCTGGATTGGTTGAAGACATGCGGAATGAAGAGCGGTCCGCCGGCATTGGCCCCGAAAATGTTTTGCCTGAGCTTCGGAACGGCAGCGGTCGCGCCGTTGTACTTGTTGAAGAAAGCATTGGCGTCAAGATCGTCGTTACGGAGGAATTCGTAGGCTTCCCCATGGAATTTCTGCGTACCGCTCTTGAGGGCAAGGCTCATGGTCGCGCCGGAAGAAATACCGTAGTCCGGTGGGTAGTTGCTGGCCAGCACTTCGAACTGAGCAATGGCGTCCATCGAGGGCATGATATCCATACCACCGGCTCCGCCACGGTCATCGGCTTCGCCGCCATCAATCAGCCAGATGTTGTGCGACTGGCGCAGGCCATTGACGCTGATGGCGAAGCTGGATGCAACCGAGGTTGGAGTGTTGCTATCCGGCAGCATCGAACTGACACCCATGCCAAGAGCCGCCAATGCTGCGAAGTTGCGATTTTCCGTGGCGATTTCTGTGACCTGTTCTCCACTGATTAACGTGCTGACGGTGTTCGAATCGGTCTGCACTTGCAGTGCGTCGGCGGTGACGGACACATTGACAGTTGCCGCGCCAATGGTCAGCTTGACGTCGTTCCCCAGGGTCTGCGAAACGTTCAACGTCAGTCCGGAAGCAGTGTAGCCTTCGAACCCATTGGCCGATACTTTTAGGGTATAAGTCCCAACATTCAGGCCGGGAAAGACATACCCTCCGGTGGCGTTGCTGACAGTGTTGTAGACGAAACCGGTTTCGCTCTGTGTCAGGGTAAGGGCTGCGCTTGGTACTGCTGCGCCAGTCTGGTCCGTAACGGTGCCGACGATCTCGGAGTTCTGCTGCGCTCTAACCCCAACGCATGCGAACAGCAAGAATAGCGCGGGCAGAAGCCAACTACATTTCGCGTGATTCATATGGCCATCCTTTTCAAAGTTGATGCTGGTTTATCGCTTTTGTTTTGCTGTTCTCGTTTCCTGATGAACAGTTCATGCCATCGCATTTGCACGCCACGAGTCCCTTTCAATAACTCGGCTAGCTCCGCGAGATTTTCCGTCCGGGGCGATCGGACACGAGTGCCACAGAGAAGTTCAGTGGCGCAACCTCCATTTATCGCGACAGAAGTGGTCGGCGACAATAGCCATTGATGTCAGTTAATGCATAACCACTTGAAGAGGCTATTGCATGGTCGTAATGCATTTGCCCACTGTCCCCACGCGAGAAGAGCTTGTGGAGAGTCCTGCCATCAGGGACGCTTGAGAAATCAGGGAAGGCATGCAGCGGAAAAGTTCACCAGGTGATCTATATGGTGAAATTCAGCTTAGGACTCAATAAAAGAGGTAGATTAAGAATCAACATATGCCGATTAAGAATCGACACATGCCCCAAACTTGGCTTTAGGAGCTCTTTTTGGAAAACGGCTATAATCCCGATTCGAGTAGGTCGTCTCGATGAAAAGATGGATGCTCGTGGGCTCGGTCATTCTCGGATGCATCCTGGGATGGACCCCGGCTTTTGGGGCAACAGCGCCGGCTGCTCTCACGACGTTGCAAGCAATTCACGTCCTCAGCCACGCGGAAGCCGCACAAGGACTTCCAGTGTCCTTCGAGGGCTCGGTTACCTATTACAACAAGAGCGACATCGATCTGTTTGTCCAGGAGAATGGCCTGGGCATCTACGTACAGACAACTATGGGCGCCAATCTGGCTCTGGGCGACCGCGTTCTCGTGCGAGGACACATGCGGGATAGTTTCCGCCCAGACATAATTGGCGAAAGCGTAACCGTTCTCCGCCACGGCGACCTGCCTCGCCCTCTGCCCGCCGACTTCGATCGCATGATCGGCTCCCAGTTGGACTGCATGCGTGTGACCGTCCGCGCCGTCGTCCGCAGCGCCGATATGGTAGTGGATGGGAACCGATACAACCTCTACATGCACCTGCTCATGGACGGCGGTTATATTGACGCCACTGTGATTGCTAGCAACGCCACCATGCTCAAGGAACTGCTGGACTCCGAGGTTGAGCTTACCGGAGTGGCATCGGGAAAGTTCGATAGCAAGAATCAACTCACCGGAGTCCTGCTTCAGATCCCAACGCTCGCTGACGTGAAAATCCTGAAACGCGCCAACATGAACCCAGAAGCACTCCCCATCACGCCGATGGATGAGGTCCTCAGCGGCTATCATGTTCGAGATTTTACCCGCAGGATCAGGGTTCAGGGAACGATCACATACTTTGAGCCCGGTTCGGCGATCGTGCTCCAGAGCGGGACCAAGAGCCTGTGGATCAACACTCAGTCGGAGAAACGCCAGCGGCTGGGTAACTTGGCTGACGTCACAGGATTTCCCAATGCCGGTGGTGGCTCACTGACCATGGCGCTTGGCGAAATCTTGGACACCGATGTGCAATTGCCCATCACGCCACGGCCGGTTACCGAGCCGGAACTGGCTGCCGGGACTTACGAATTCAATCTTGTCTCTACGGAGGGGCAGGTGTTGACCTCGGTGCGCCAAGCCGCTCAGGATGAGTACGTGCTGGTCTCCGGCGGTCACGTATTCTCCGCCATCTATCACCACATGGATGAAGCCGACGGTATTCAGCTTCCGCCCATGAAATTGATCCCTATTGGCTCCCAGGTGCGTGTGACCGGCATCAGCATGGTCACCTATGGTTCCAACCCATTCCAGGGGCCGGTGTCTTTCAGTCTGCTGATGCGCTCTTTCGATGACATCACCGTAGTCGCCAAACCCTCCTGGCTTACCGTCCGCAACCTCATCTGGCTTGTCAGCCTGCTCGTGCTGGTGGTGCTCGCTTTCGCTGTCCGGCAATGGATCCTGGAGCGTAAGGTACATCGTCAGACCGTCGCATTGGCCAACCGCATCGAGGCAAAGGCCGCGCTGGAGCGCCGCATGGCTCAGCTCGAACAGCGGCGCAGCCATATCCTGGAGGACATTAACGGAACACGCCCCCTTGCAGAGATCATCGAACATATTGCCGGGATGGTCAGTTTCACACTCCACGACAGTCCTTGCTGGTGCGAAATTGCCGACGGGGCAACGCTTGGGAGCTCGTCGATCGGAGTTCTCGGCCAGCGCATCCTGCATCAGGACATTCTGTCTCAATCGGGGCAAGTGCTGGGCAAGATGTATGCAGCGCTCGGCGAACATAACGAAAATCCCGGCGATGAGGCCGAGGCACTCGCTGCGGGGGCGCGGCTTGCGACACTGGCGATTGAAACGCGGCGAATCTACTCCGATCTTGTATACCGCTCCGAGTTCGATCAACTCACCGACATTCACAACCGCTTCTCCCTCGACAAGCATCTCGACCACTGTATTGAAGAGGCACGTCAGAAGGCCGGACTCTTTGGGCTCATCTATATCGACCTCAATAAATTCAAGCTCGTAAATGACCTATATGGACATCACGTCGGAGATCTATATCTGCAAGAAGTAGCACTGCGCATGATGCGGCAGCTTCGGTCCGTCGACGTCCTTGCCCGCTTGGGCGGCGACGAATTTGCCGCGTTGATCCCCGCCGTGCGCAGCCGTGCAGATGTTAAGGAAGTGGCGATCCGGCTGGAGCGTTGTTTCGACGAACCGTTTACCGTGGAAGGGTATGTTCTTCAAGGTTCGGCAAGTGTAGGCATCGCAACATACCCAGAGGATGGTACGACGAAAGACAGCATGTTGACCGCAGCTGACGCCGCCATGTACGTGGGTAAACAAACCGGACGTCAGCTCTAAATTAATCCGCCTGTTAGTCGCTCTAGTTCTCTATTTCTTTTCAGTCTCGATCATGAATTTGATGAGTTCGTCCTTCCAGATGGATGCCACAGTGTGGGTTCCGTGGCCACGGGTGGCGTCGCTGATGGGGATAAGCACGAAACGGGTCTTCGGCATTTTGGGGAGTACGCGATTGTTGATGATCTGCTGACCGAGCTCAGGCGGGTTGATGAAGTCGTCGGCGGAGTTGATCCAGAGGGCTGGGGCGACGATCGACGAGAGTTTTGGCTCAGGGTTGTAGTCGCGCGAGGCGTTGACGTAGTAGATGAGATCGTTGGCGTCGATGTGGGGAATGGTCCGCGCCATATAGTCGTCGACGTATTTCTCCGCTTGCGCGCGCGTGGGTTGATGCTCCTGCATTTGCAGAGGTGCGGAGCCCATGACGAGGAGCATGGCTTCTGCTCCGCGTATGCCTTCTACGGGAGGTGTTGTGTATTCGCCGTTCTTCCAGGCGGGATCATTCTTGATGCTCTCGATGGCGATGTAGCGGGTCATGCGATTGCGGCCTGCGAGTTCAACGGGATAGCAGGCGAAGGGTGCGAGAGCGTCCATAAATTGGGGGTAGGTCTCTCCCCACACCCAGGACTGCATGCAGCCCATTGAGGTGCCAAGGATGAGGCGCAGATGGTCGACGTGCAGGTCCTCGGTAAGCATGAGGTACTGCGAGCGGACCATGTCGTCGTAGTCGTATTGAGGGAATTTCATGTGGAGGCCGTCGGAGGGTTTAGAGGAATCCCCGTGGCCGATGTCGTCGGGGAAGATGAGGAAATACTTGGTGATGTCGAAGGGCTGGCCGGGGCCGAAGAGCACGTCGGCAAAGACGGGATTGAACAGAGTGCGGCGGTTGCCTCCGGTGCCGTGGAGGAGAAGGATGGCGTTGTCGACGTGACCGTCGGCTCCGCGGTGTGGCTGGCCCAGGGTGAGGTAATGCAGGTTGAGCTGAGGAAGAGTTTCGCCACTGCCGAACCGGAAGTTCTGGAGGACATAGAGGTGATCGGCTGCGTCCCATTTGGAGGTTGGCGGATTCTGGCCGACAACAGTGAGAGCACACGAGAGTATGAGGCCGAGAATAGTGGCGAGGCGCATGAGATTCCCCTTGTACTGGAAATTAATTTTAGGGGAACGGGCTAGTGGAGTTGCGGGTAAAGTGCATATGCTAACTGCGAAAAATGGCAGGTTGAGTGAGTACAGAATATCCGGGGAAGATCGTCCAACACCCGAACTAGTCGCGCAAGCCCTCGCAGAGAGAAAGACGTTTTACATCTCTGAGGATGTCAATGCCGTTCCGCTGGAGATTCCTAGCGATGTTGCGCAACGGATGGCAATTGCAGAATCTAGATTGAATTGAATAGAACGTAGATAGAAATTCTTCAACGTCTTTGGCGCTTCATTAGTTAGCTGGCCTCCCGCTTCGGAATTAGCTAGCCTTTCGCTCTGGCGCATCGACATGAGGCCGATTGAATTCTCCGTTGGGATCGCATAGATGGGTTTCTTCATAAGTAGTTAGATCACTCTGATGATCGGAGCTGGCAATGGTCTGGTAGCACTTGGTGCAGATCGAATCGACTGATAAGTCGTGATTTTTCCTTCTAGCGAAAGAGATAAACCTAGTCATTGCATCACCAATGAAGCAGCCTTCAGCAAACTCGAGATTCTTTTAAAGATGGCTGTCTAGATCTCACGCTACCGCGGGGCTAGCGATTAGGTATGGTCTGTATTGCTCATTGCTTGAGCCCGGCAACGCCATCGCGCTTAGAAAGATGTTCACGTCGTCGAAGCTGGTTGCCGTGTCTACCGAAGTGCATCATCGGCAGGATTGCGCTGGGTCGCATCTAATTGAAGATGGCGAATGATGAATGGGAACACGAGTATCACCTCACCCCTCAAGGCTGGATCGCAGGCAGTTTCTACTTCCGTGGGACGCTGGCCAAACAGGTTCCAGTGCCGCACGATAGGCTCATGACGGTGACGCAGGAAAACATGTACTTCTCTGCGGATGCACCTGTCAAAACCACCTGGAGATGCGATTGGAGATCTTCGGATCATACTGCGGAAGAAATCAATACGATTCTCCTGCAATATGGTCACCGGCCTCCCGAATGGATTACATCTCCAATATCGAATTTGATGGCCAAGGGCAATCAAGCCCAAATTTAACCGGCCTCTCGATGCTTGATTCATCCACGCAGTTCTGGGATTGGACTGCTACCATTGCGAATGTTCAATCTAGGTAGACCGGCAACTCCGGGACAATGGCTTGTCCATATCCTGCTGGCTTTCGTGGCACTATTTCTTGTTTGGTGGCTGCTACATATGTATGTAATGTGATTGGCACGTTTTTAGCCAGAGGCCAATGGCATATCGCCAAATATACGAGAAATAATCAAGACCATTAGTTGCAAAAGAGAACACTTCAGGGAAGGCGAGTTGCGTAGAGTGTATTGATTCAGTTTCGCGAGCAAAATTTAGTCATTGAAGGGCTGGGGATGGCTGCCTTGGTTTATGTTGTAGATGATGAAAAGATCATAGCGTTTACGGTGACTGAGATTCTTAATCAGAACGGCTTTGAGGCTATTGCGTTTATAGACCCGCTTGACGCTTTAATGGCCGCGGAATCCAGGTGCCCGGATGTGTTGCTATCAGATGTCATGATGCCTCAATTGAATGGAGTTGATTTGGGTGTTCTATTCAAATCAATCCATCCGACGTGTAGAGTGTTGCTCTTCTCAGGAAATATGGCCGCGTCAAACCTCATGAGGGACGCCGGCCTGAAAGGGCACAATTTCGATTTGCTGGCAAAGCCGATACACCCAACCGATCTTGTCGGGGCGATCAAGAACCTGACTGACGGATTACTCTGCCAATAGAGACAATGATTCCTAGTAACCTTGACGTTCGGCTTGCGGTCCGATCAACACAGATTTACAGAAAAAGGTGCCTTAACCGGTAGGTAGACCGGATTTCATCAACGTCTTGAGCGTCATTTGAAGCCCCGAATCAGGCTGGCCACCAGCAGCCTGGTACCCATGCCGGTAAGGCCGTCCTTTCTTGCGCAATTTACTAAGTCCAACTAGCCCACTTAATTCGCGACTTCATTCATCGCCGCTACGATCTGCTCAGTCAAACGCCGAATGTTGGAGATAAGTTTCCAGGTTATATCCAGCATCCTTTGCATCACTACAGGCTCGCGAGACGGCGCGCTCAATCTTTTGTAAAGAAACCGATTTCTGAGTGTCAGTTTCGGCAACCTTGAGCAACGAGGGTAACTGCAACCAACAGAGCAATTCTTCGAATTGTTCTTTGTTCATGTAAGTTTTGTCGAATGCCTCATGAACTCCCGTAAGCCACCGGACGTCTGGATCTGCCCAAAACGTGGCTGACCTGATCGAAATTTCAGGCACACCTTCGAGCAGCAACAAAACCCGTATACGCGCCGCAATACGCCATGTGTTTTGTTCATCTACTCCCAAGGACGCGAAGATTTCTGCCAGGGTCGAGCGAAGGTGAAGTTCATCGAAGATATTGGTCCGAGCCCCAACTGCAGGAAGACTCCGGAGAACGACCCAAGCAAGAATCGGCGCCCAAGTCTGCTCTGAAGGCATTCCCGGTTCGTAGTTGGGCAACATATAACCAACTGCAGGTGGCCATGCAGTCGAAAAATCACGCCCCATCTGCGGTAATTGAAGGACAGAGAAAGTCGCCGTTCGAATGGCCTGCTCGAACTGTCTTCTTGGGCGAAGTAGTTCTCGACCCTGTACAGAAAAATCAAGACTCGCCTTTGGTTTTCCGTCTTCTTCCAACGAGTCTGGAGATTCTTTCGTTGGTGCAAAAACATCCGTTGGGAGGTTTTTTAAAATTGTCTCGAACCAGGCTCGGCTCTGTTCGAAGAAATCGGCGAAGCGTTCATCAAGCGATGGAGGGATCAAGCTGTCGGAAGGTTTGCGTATTGTGGCGTCGAGATTTTTTCCCATGAGAGGCTCGGCAAGCGGATCATCCGCTTGTGGGCCAGAACTGCCGGAGGTCTCAAGAGGAGATTCGATCTTTTCAAACCTTGATTCTGGGCTTGTCCGCTTTACTCCAGCCGCGACCTCGGCAAAGAGGCGGGCATTTTTGCCGCTGATAGTTCGATTCAGTTGCTCATGCAACGCTCGCAGACGGAACTTCAAGAGTGCGTCGTCAACGCTATTAATTCCGCGGCCGCCAAGCATGTCGCATAGCCCTTCCCACGGCTGTTCTATGGTTGATCGGAGTTCGCGCCAATTCAGCAGAACCACATATTGATAACCCCGCAATTCAATACTCATACCGTGATGTTGTAAGTCGCCCGCGCGACGAAGATATTCAAGCCCGCTGACTATGTCACGATAAGCAAAGACAATCGGGCCGTCCGAGGCAAGGCCTAGCCCATCGCCCAGGCTTGTTTGCTGTAGCGAGCCGCTAGCCTTATTCATCGAGGCGGCAGATACATGGATAGATCCTCGCGTACTCCCGTATCGGTTATTGTAAAAAACAAGTGCGCGTTGATCGTGCAAACGATTTGAGAACGTGAAGACGTTCTCGTCCACAGTTCCATGATCTGTCCAGAAGTCATACAGCACAAAGTTAGTGCTCTCAGCAAATAGCTTGCGGTTCTTCAGAAGCGGCGCGATGTCATGCTGATGGCGAGCTATCAGGTCGTTATTTGAGTGCTCATCCATTCTTGCCCGTTTAAATTCCATTCCGTATCGTTCGGTAAAGCCTTCGATCTGTCCATGGCCAAACATCGGCAGGCCAGGTAGTGTAGCAAGCAAGGTGCAAGTGCCGAAATACTTATCGCCAGAACCGAATTGATCGATAGCGGTGCGCTCGTCCGGATTACTCATGAAATTCACATAGCGCTTCAGGATATCCGGATCAAATTCGATCGTCTTCTTTAGATAGGATCGATACTTCGCATTCTCTTCATCGCGCAGCATGTTCATGAAAGCACTGTTGTAAACCCGGTGCATGCCCAGCGTCCGTACGAAATAGCCCTCAAGCAGCCAGAACGCCTCTGCAAGCAAGAGCGTCCCTGGCACCTCAGCTGCAACGCGGTCGACAACCTCGCGCCAGAATTCGTTCGGCATCAGAGCATCGAAATGCTCCTGGGACATTGCGTTTTCAGCGCGCGATGGAATCGAGCCGCCTGCCCCAGGCAATGGGAACCAGAGCCTCTGAACATGGCGTTTGGCCAGTACCATAGCAGCATCAAAACGGATAATCGGAAATTGTCGCGCAACATGCAATATGGTCTGCATTACATGTTCGCGTACCACTGCCTGCGAATAGTCCAACTGCGCCGTGTCATTCCACGCAAAGGAGGTTCCATCGTTGCCGTGGTAAACAAATCGAGTACTTCCGTTGTGGTGATGCCTTAGACGAAAGACCACAGCAGCGTCGGTCTGATCGTAATAGTGGTCCTCAATCTTGATTTCTACGCGGCTATCGGGAGAAATATCAGGGCCGTCGAATTGATACACAGGAAACGGACTTTCGGGCCTGGAGATAAACCAGTCGGGATGATCGATAACCCATGGGGAGTCGATTCCCATATGGTTCGGAACCATATCGCTGGCTAGCCGAATACCTTGCGCTGAAGCACGATCGCGCAAAATAGTGTAGGCATTCGGTCCGCCGAGGTCTTCCGCGATGTTGTAATCCTTGAGTGAATACGCCGACGCCACTGCATCGCTCTGGCCGCGCAGCCGCTTGATGGTCTTTGATGCGATGCTTCTTTCCCACAATCCGATCAACCAAAGCCCGTTGATGCCCCTCGCAGCGAGCAGTCTTAACTCCTCATCGGGGATGTGGTCGAGATGATGGATGTGACGTCCATATTTCTTAGACAACTGCTCTAGCCAGACGTAGGTGCTCTTGGCCATCAATACGACGTTGCGCATCCAGGCCTGGTCTACGCTAAAGGCCTCGTACTCATGCAAAGGCGCCTGGTAATCCGTGGCATAACGCCGGTGCCTGACTCCGTCTGGACCGATTACAAAGCCGGAGCCAAACTCCTCGTCGTATCCGATAAACTCATCCCCCTTGAAACCTTCGCCTCCCCAGCCTGGTGCCGCGTGGCGATGATGATCTGGGCCCGGTGGATGAAAGCGCATCCAGATCGCCACATCTTCTTCGCGCAGAACATCGATCGCCATAAGCACGCGGCTGAGGTCTTGTCCCAGATACTTTGGCCAGTTCTCACGTATGAATTCCAACTGCCCCGTGATCGAATCCGGCGATGCCAGCATTGGAGCCCGCAGCACTTCAAGCAAGCTTCCTATTTCAGGCGCAACCGGCGGTCGCGTTTCGAGATAGCCTGGAAGAACCGAGGTTACGTTAGGATAGGCTGTTTTCGTTTGGAGACCCCGGTCGTCGAACAGCTTGCGAAATGAAGTGAATGCTGGATTGATGTTGCTCAACCACAAGAGCATGAGTTCTTCGAGGGCAGCTTCGCGGTTAGGCCTTCCATCTGCGGCCGCGCCAAGCCAATCTGCGGCGCTGAGTTTGCCTTCAAAGACTGAGGTATTCGGGAATTGGCTCACGAAAGCGAGAAGAAGCCGCTGCACATTCTCAGCCCCCACCTTCTCAGTAAAAAAGAGAATTGCATCCGACAGCAGTTTGGGGTCGATGTCCTCTCGATAACGGGCTATCAACGCGTGATTCAGTTCGTCGATCAGTCCCATTGCGAACAACGCGCCCGCATTGACGATATCTGCGGGATCAGGATTTGGACCAAGAGCGTCGTTAAGCCGAGCTGCTAATTTCCGGCTCGCCGTTACGTTTGCGAAAACTACATTGCCCGTATAGCTGAAAAGCAGCTCACTGATGTCAAGCTTTTCTCGGACTGCTCGCGAAATATGAAATTCCATTAAGGACCACTCCAATGCTGCTTGTTTTTAGATGCGTTCGCCTACCAGATCACTTTGATGAGGCCAAGGAAAGATGATGCTAGTATGGCGCCGGCACTTCTGTCTCGTGCAATTTTTGTCATCGGCATTTGCACCAGAAGAGAGCTCCGCGTGTCTCTATGCTCGACTTCCTGTGCGGGGAACTCCGCTGCGACTTCGCCATAGTCGAATGTAGCAGTCTCGAACCGAACATGAGCGTTGCCAACGAGCCCTCCAAGCACAAGTCCGCCGAGGTCCCAAGTTGAGATTTGACCGCGCAGGCGAATCACTTCGTCTATAGAGAGACCCGCAGGGTCAAAATCGGATTGGCACAATCATGAAACCACTTGCTGCGGATCAACACGGCTTCATCCCTCGGACATCTCATTTGAAGCCTCCCTTGTACGAATATGATGGTTCGAAACGCATTGTGAAATCGGTCAAATATGCTCTAGCCATGAAGAGTTCGTGAGGAGATGTTTTGCCTCCGCCGACTTAACCCGATACCGTGGGCAGTCGCAGCAGAACGGACCCTATGATGAATGGCGACAGGATTCCTCATGCCCCAGCTTTTAGAGGCTAATACCAGGCACATGCATCAGGTTTCTCATATGGTTTTCGGTTAGGGCAACATGCTTGATTACATGCTTTTCTGATCGCCGCACAACTTTTAAGTATCAATTAACTAGACGTGGAATGGCGGAGAGAGTGGGATTCGAACCCACGTTACCTTGCGGTAAACACGCTTTCCAAGCGTGCGCCTTCAGCCACTCGGCCATCTCTCCAACTCGGCTATCGTCAAACGTAAGTGTACCAGATAGGCTCTTCGGCGACCCGTCGGAAATCCTCGAAGAAAGCGTTTACCGCATCTCGTTCAGTCCTGTATATTCTGGTGTACCGATCGCTTCTCTAGAATTAGTGCCATCGCAAAGAGCACATTCTCCATCCAGACTCCAAGCACAACCCTATTCGAGAGGAACCAGTCATGCCCAGTGTCTCTCGCCGCGATCTGCTTCGTTCCACGCTCGTTACCGGTGCCGCCTTCTCCGCCTCGTCGCTGCTCATCCCATCTGCATGGGGCCGCGCCGAGAACGTGATCGCTGCCTCACTTGAGACCGAATCTGCTCTCGCCCCGCGTGAGAAACTCCTCTTCGACTTCGGCTGGAAGTTTCAGTTTGGCAATTCCATCGACCCCGCCAAAGACCTTGGCTTTGGCGATAGCCAGGGAGACTTCGCAAAGACCGGCGACTTCGACTTCGCAAAGATCGCTTTCGACGACTCCAAATGGCGCACACTCAACCTGCCTCACGACTGGGCGGTAGAGCTCCCCTTTGTACGCGACGAAGTGCAGAACTCCCACGGTTACAAGCCCGTAGGCCGCCGTTACCCTGAAAGCAGTGTTGGCTGGTATCGCCGTGTCTTCGACATTCCGGCCACTGACCAAGGCCGTCGCGTCGCCATCGACTTCGACGGAGCCTTCCGCGACGTTCTCGTCTGGGTCAACGGCTGCTTTATCGGCCGCAACGACAACGGCTATGCACCCTTCCATTTCGACATCACAGACTTCCTGGTTCTCGGCCAGAAGAACTGCATCGTAGTCCGCGTCGACGCCAGCTTCGGCGATGGCTGGTTCTACGAGGGCGCCGGCATCTACCGCCATGTCTGGCTCACCAAGACAGACGCCGTCCATCTAGGCAAATTCGAAAGCTACGCCCGTTCGACCGTCAACGGCTCGTCAGCCACCATCAACCTCGGCACCGTTGTCCAGAATCAAGCCGCTCAATCCGTCAGCGCGAAAGTGACCTGGAAGATCCTCGACCCAGCAGGGAAGACCGTTGCCACCGCCGAAGCCGCCGCGCAGTCCATCACCACGGACGGATCGGCAACCTACACAGCAACAGCCAAGCTCACCAATCCCTCTTTATGGTCGATTGAATCGCCAAGTCTCTACGCAGCCATCATCACCGTCGAATCCAACGGCAAGGCAGTGGACGCCGAGCGTCACACCTTCGGCATCCGCACCGTAGTCTTCGATGCCGACAAAGGCTTTTCGCTCAACGGCAAGTCCATAAAGATCCAAGGCACCTGCAATCACCAGGACCACGCCGGCGTCGGCGCAGCACTTCCTGACCGCCTGCAATACTTCCGCCTCGGCGTCCTGAAAGAAATGGGCGGCAACGCCGTCCGCACCTCGCATAACATGCCCACCCCGGAGTGGGTGGATGGCTGCGATCGCATGGGCCTCATGATGATGTGCGAAACGCGCCAGATGAGCTCCAATCCCGAAGGCCTCGCCCAGCTCGAAGCTCTGGTCAAGCGCTACCGCAACTCGCCCTCCATCATCCTCTGGTCGATCGGCAACGAAGAAAACCAGCTACAGAATGGCATGGCCGAACAAGGTGCCAGAATTGGCGCAACCATGGTCCGCCGCTGCCACGAACTCGACCCCACCCGCCCCGTCTCAGCAGCCGTCAATGCCGATAACGAAAAAGGCGTCTCCGATGCTCTCGACGCCATCGGTTTCAACTACAACCTCAACAACCCTGAGCCGTACCACAAGCAGCATCCCACCAAAGCCATCTACGGCTCTGAAACAGCCAGCGCCATCTCCACCCGCGGCGTCTATTCGACCGACCCGCTACGCAATACGGTCAGCGCCTACGACATCAACGAGCCCGGCTGGGGAGAAACCGCGGAAACCTGGTGGAAGTATTACGCCACACGCGATTGGACCTGTGGCGGCTTTGCCTGGACCGGCTTCGACTACCGCGGCGAACCAACCCCTTATGGTTGGCCCTCAATCAACTCTCAGTTCGGCATCGTCGATACCTGTGGCTTCCCAAAAGACACCTTCTACTACTACAAAGCCTGGTGGAGTCAGGAATCCGTCCTACATCTCTTTCCCCACTGGAACTGGGAAGGGAAGGAAGGCGAACCCATCAAGATCTGGGTTCACTCCAATCTTGATGAAGTAGAACTCTTCGTCAACGGCGCCAGCCTCGGCAGCCAGAAAGTTCCTCACCTCGGCCATCTCGAATGGACCGCCAAATATCAGCCCGGCACCATCGAAGCCCGCGGCAACAAAGGCGGCAAAGTCCTCCTCACCGAAAAACGCGAAACCACAGGCATCCCAGCCAGCATCAAGCTAACCGCCGACCGCACTGAGATAGACGCCGACGGCGAAGACATCGCCGTCCTCCGTGTCGAAGCCCTCGACAAAGAAGGCCGCCCAGTCCCCACCGCCAGCAATCACATCGGCTTCAAAGTCTCCGGCAACGGCACTCTCATCGGCGTAGGCAATGGCGACCCCAACTGCCATGAGTCCGACAAAGAGCCCCGCCGCAGCCTCTTCAACGGCCTGGCTCAAGTCATCCTTCAATCCACTAAAGAGCCAGGAGAAATCCACATCGAAGCCTTCAAAGAAGGCTGGGAAGGAGTAGAACTAACTCCCTTCAAACTCACCATCACCACAAAGAAAGTTGATCTGCGTCCTCAGGTAAGCTAACACCCCTTCACCCCGCCAGCGAGCCCTCAATAGCCAGCGCAGGCCCGCTCGTATCCGAGTCTTCCAGCTTGTCCTGAATCAGCTCCTGAAAAGCCGCCATCGCTGGCGATACCCACTTATCCTTGTGCCATGAAATATGCGTTGCAATATCTAACGAAGACCCCGACCACGCCAGCGCCTTGAACTGGTGCTGCCGCAGTTCCCGTGAAACTACAATCGCCGGCAGCAGCGCCAATCCCATCCCCGCGATCACGCACTGCTTGATCGCCTCCACACTCGAAAATTCCGTAACATTCCCGACGCGGATATTCCTGAGCGCAAGCACCCGATCCAGCTTTTCCCTATAGCCGCAACCAGCCTCGGTCAGCAGTAACATCTGCCCGGTTAGATCCTCTGGCGTCACAATCCGCCGTTTCGTTAACGGGTGGCTTGTTTCAGCCAGTAGAAACACCCGTTCGGTTCGCAGCCGAATAGACTTCAATGCCGGATTCGGAGGGGCATCCGTCATCTGGATTGCCATATCCAATTTTCCTGTCTCCAGCATTGAGCAAACCGCCGCATCCGAGTAAGGCCGGAACATCAGCTCCACATGCGGAAAGCGTTTGCGGTAGGCGTGCAGCACTTGCGGCAGCCGGTACGTCAGCACACTCTCCGGGGCTCCAATGCGCAGTGGTCCGCTCGGCTCTGCATCTGCGTGAATCGCCCGCTGTCCCTGTTCCATCGCCGCCAGCGCCTGTTCGGCAAAGGGTTGAAAGCGGCGCCCTGCATCGGTCAACGTCACGCGCCGTCCCAGCCGGTCAAACAGCGGCACCCCTAGCTCATCCTCCAAAGCCTTGATCTGAGCTGTCACATTCGACTGCACGGTGTGAACCATCTCCGCCGTCCGCGTAAAGTTCAGCTCTTCAGCCAGGATGCGAAAAATCTGCAATTGCCGTACTTCCATAACCATCTCCAATTCAGATCGATTCTATCCCATCAATCTATTGGACGGATACTCAGGTCGAGATCAGACTCACTGTACGGCCGGGATTTCGAAAGCCAACATCGTCGAAGCCACCCCTAAAGAGTGCGGGAGATTGAAGGCAAGATCCGGATATCGGGCACCGATCCTCTCCCGCTACGATCGCACTCGGCAGCAAAGACAGGAGCTCTTTATGAACGTTGAAACGAGATCGAGTCAGGCAGTGCACTTCAACAGGGACGCGCATACAGAAGGGAAGAGACACGGGAACTTTCTTCCCGCAATATTTCTCTTTTCATTTCTCATCATTCTTCCATTGATGCCCATCGGCTCACAGTGTGCTGCGCAGACCCTGCAAGCTCTAAATCAACCTCAGTCGGCACAGACAACGCTGGCCATCTTCACCGATCCGCATGCTCCGCGTATCTCCGATGGGCTTTGGACGGCCTTGGTCGCTGCTCTTGATCGGGAGCTGATTTCCGGGGATTCTGAAACGAACAACCTTATCAATCATGCGGTGGGCGATATGACCAAGCAGACTGTATCGGTCGACACGTCCGCACACATCAACATCGTTCGCGGAGACACGATCGCATCCGGCGTCGTTATCGACAACTCGATCTCCGTTTACATTCATGGAGAGTGTGTGGCAATGCCTACTCCACGCCCTGAACCCATCGATCGAGAGCATATACCCCCCGCGTTAGGATGGGTCCGCGTCCATAACGGTGTGATCGAACCTTTCATTCACGTCGAATGCACGCAAATCAGCCGGGTATTGGGATTGCAGGGAATGGGCGTAAAAGGCTATCAGCGCGATCAACTCATGGCTCAAGCCATCGCGCACGTGATTGCCCATGAATGGATTCATATCTCAACCCAAAGCAAGCATCACGGCAAGAACGGAATAACAAAAGCTCAGTTTGGCTTTTCAGATCTCGTCGCGCACACTTCAAAGCCCAGAGAAAAACATGGAAAGCCATCTCCAGCCACGGATCAATCAGGTGGCGCCGATTGCAGTTTGTTCCCCGATCTCCATTCTCCGGCACAGCCCTGCCTGAAAGGCACAAAATGAGAATGCTAAAATCCGCCATATGCTCACAGCAATTCGCCGACATGCCTTCCTGTCCATACCTTCCATCAGCATTGCCTTTCTGTTGTGCAGTGCAATATCGATCGACAGCCTGACAGCCGAGGCACAGACGGCGCTCTCTCCGGTAGAGCAAAAGATGGCCAACCATATCGACGCTCACGTGAGGGAGGACACTGTCCTCC
>Ga0206868_10176_pt1 | contig 18222 bp, 19 predicted proteins | sample Alteio_BWOrgCont_38_FD_152901 | JGI IMG/M metagenome (GOLD analysis project Ga0206868, IMG submission 152901) | Enriched cells from forest soil in Barre Woods Harvard Forest LTER site, Petersham, Massachusetts, United States -... | ecosystem: Environmental > Terrestrial > Soil > Temperate forest >... | reverse complement strand
AGAATTTTGCTGCCCGCGCAGGCCTCTGTTAAATTAGAAGCAGATCGACCCTCTCTTGGGCGCTTAACTCAGCGGTAGAGTGCCACCTTCACACGGTGGAAGTCGCAGGTTCAAATCCTGCAGCGCCCACCATCGTATCAACAGCCTGCAGCGCCTGTGCCGCGAAAGAGGCACCAAAATGGGGATAAAATCCCTGTTTTGATCCCTTTCCTGTCATCGCACCACCTTGCACGCTGCCGTGAAAATGGCAGGTCCACGACGCGGCTCTGGGCCGGTCGCTTCTTCGGCATACGAGCGTGCGAATGGAACTCCATTGTGTCTTTTTATGCTGGCTAGTAGCAACATTTCCTGCGCATTGTGACATCCCTCTTATTCGCCTGTGCAGGCCGCGCCTTGCATTTTGAGAGCGCCGCTTCCGGGTGCGCCTCGACCTTCATTTCGTCGCACAGCTTGGCGAAGGAGATTGCATGTTTTCACCCACCCGAAAACTTTTGCTCGTGCTACTCTGCACGCTTTTCACAACCGCGCTCTGGAGCGCCAATTTCAACGGCACCATGAATGCGCCGGCAGCAGGAAACAGTGCCACCCTTACCTGGAACGGCGGCCCGGTTTCCGGAACCTACGGAGTTGCCGGCGTTGAGACCATCCCTTGCACCAGCGTCTCCTGCGACATCTATACCCTGACGGTGAATGTGCCCGCTACGTTCTATACGGCGAATCCGAACTATGCGCTGAATATCGGCATCAATTGGAGTTCGAACCTGAACGATCTCGATCTCTATATTGCCGACGCGAGCGGCAACGTGGTCTGCTCGTCGGCGCAAGGACTCACGAATTTCGAACTCGCCGATTGCGGCCAACTGGCCTCTGGCGTTTATACCGTTTCGATCGAAGCTTCCGCGGCAGTCAATACGACCTATTCCGGCACGATCACGCTCGCACCCGAGCCTGCGACGCCCGCCGGCAAGGCACGCTATCGCCCGGGCACGTTTACGTTCAGCACGCCGATGACGATGCCGGGACCGAGTGATCTCGCGACCGGCGAACAGGACATTGAGCCGCGCGTGAGCGTCGACCAGCTGGGCAACATCTATGGTGCGGCGATTGAAGGTATTCCGGCCGGCACCGACACGTGGAAGTCTTACGACGGCGGCAAGACCTGGAGCTACCTGGGTGAGCCGGATGGCGCGCAGGCTGCGGCTGCGCTCGGCGTCCGCGGCGTCGGCCTCGGAGGTGGTGATGAAGACATTGCGATCGGCACGACTGGGCTCGTCAATGTGACCAGCCTGTGGCTGGGATCGGCAACGGAAAGCGTTTCCTCAACCGGTGGCTCGACGTGGGTCGCGAATCCGCTCGCCACCGACATCCCCGGTGACGATCGCCAGTGGATTGCCGCCGACGGTCCTTCCACGGTGTATCTCACTTACAAGCAACTTGGGGCGGCGTTGAGCGGTACCGAGTCGATCGTCGCGCTGAAGTCCACCGACGGCGGAATCACGTTCGGGAACCCGGCGCTGGTCACGACGCCGGAATCCGGAGTCCAACCCGGCGACCAGGGCAACATCATCGTCGATCCGAACAACCACGCGGTGTACACCGTGTTCATCGGCGCCAACAGCAACCAGGTGTATCTTGCGAAGTCCACCGACGGCGGCGGTACGTGGATATTGAAGCTTGTCTTCCAGGCAGCCACTGGGACCTCGCTGGCGAACGTGTTTCCGAATGTCGCAGTCGATAAGGCGAGCAACCTGTATGTCGCGTACTCCGACGGCACTAACGTTCACCTTACCGCGTCCACCGATGGCGGCGCGACCTGGAACGTACCGATTCGCGTGAATAACGGTGCGACCACGAAGACGGCGCTCGCGCCATGGATTGTCGCGGGCTCGGCAGGAAAGATCAACGTCACCTGGTGGGGTACTTCGAGCAGCAGCAACATGGACCTGAACGCGCAGTGGATGGTGTTCATGTCGCAAAGCCAGAACGCTCTGGCGAAGGTCCCAACGTATTCGCAGGTCGCGGTGACGCCGGTGATGCACGTGGGCGCTATTTGCGTGGATGGCACGGGATGCGCCAGCGGGACCCGCAACCTGGCGGAATACTTCGCGCCAACGTCGTACATCGATGGCAACGAACTGATCTTGTACTCGGACGACCACAACAACGCCAGCCCGCTGGGTACGTTCACTCGTCAGATCTCAGGGCCAACGATCAAGTAGCCACACAGTAATTGCGAGAAACCATCCCTGCAGATGATGCAGGGCTGGTTTCTCACTGCCAAATCGCGCGAACTGCAATCCCACGTGCTTGTCTCTCCAGCGCCTGATACGAAGGTATTGCCCAATACCATGGTCTGATTGTTCTGCTTTCGATCTCCTGTTGTCATGCTCACGTCGCATGCGGTGCCATGAGGGCATGCGCAAAGAAGGAGAACGTCATGACCCCAGCCGCTTCAGCACAAACAATCGGCAAAGACTCTGACAAGACGGCAGTCCGTCCGTTCCATGTGAACGTTCCGGAGAGCGAACTCACCGAATTGCGCCGACGCATTCAGGCCACCAATTGGCCGGAGCGAGAGACGGTGACGGACGCAACACAAGGCGTACAACTCGCGACGACGCAGGCCCTGGCGCGTTATTGGGCGACCGACTACGACTGGCGCAAGATCGAGGCGAAGCTCAACGCCTTGCCGCAGTTCATCACCGAGATCGATGGGCTCGACATTCATTTCATTCACGTCCGGTCGAAACATGAAAACGCGCTGCCGCTAATCGTTACGCACGGATGGCCGGGCTCGATCATCGAGCAGATGAAGATCATCGAACCGCTGACCAACCCGACGGCGCATGGCGGCAGCGCAACCGATGCGTTCGACGTGGTGATCCCGTCCATGCCGGGCTACGGATACTCAGGCAAACCGACCACGACCGGGTGGGATGTCGATCACATCGCGCAGGCGTGGATCGTGCTGATGAAGCGCTTGGGATACACGAAGTTCGTGGCGCAAGGCGGCGACTGGGGCGCGGTCATCACCGAACAAATGGGAGTGCTGGCGCCTCCGGAATTGCTCGGCATTCATACCAACATGCCCGGCATTTTTCCCAACGACATCGACAAGGCAGCTTTCTCTGGAGCGCCGGCGCCGGCGAGCCTTTCCGCGGATGAGAAGGTCGCCTACGACCGGCTCCAGTTCGTGTATCAGAAGGGAATCGCGTATGGGTTCCAGATGGGACTGCGACCGCAGACACTCTACGGCATCGCAGACTCACCCGTCGGTCTGGCGGCTTACTTCCTCGATCACGACGCGCGCAGCTACGAGCTGATCGCACGCGTGTTTGCGGGAGGGTCTGAAGGACTGACGCGCGACGACATTCTCGACAACATCACCATCACCTGGCTGACGAACACGGCGCTTTCGGGCGGGCGTCTGTACTGGGAGAACTGGGGCAAGCTCGGCTATTTCAATGCCAAGGGCGTCAAGATCCCGGTGGCCGTGAGCGTGTTCCCCGATGAGCTCTATCCCGCCCCGCGGAGTTGGACGGAGCAGGCGTTCCCCAAGCTGATCCACTACAACCGCTTGCCCAAGGGCGGACACTTCGCGGCGTGGGAGCAACCGGAGTTCCTGTCCCAAGAGGTTCGCGCCGGATTCCGATCCTTGCGCAAGGAACTGGCAAAAGCAGCGTAGTCGCGAATTAACGATCCAGTGCGGAGTGATGCACTCCGCACTTCTCTTTTAATTGGTTGTGGATGCCGCTGTCCATCATCCACACCTCGAAAATATCTACTCTCCTAAAGCCAACAAAATTTCTTTCCGCAACCGGTTTGCGGCTCGCGCATCGAACCGATTAGACGTTCGACCGCGAAAGACTCGCCATGCCTTCCCCTCAAAAGCTCGATACTCACCACAAAGCGCTGACCCTGAATCTCGATGCATCCTCCTTTGGTTCTTTCGCCGAAATCGGCGCCGGACAGGAAGTCGCGCGTTGGTTCCTGCTGGTGGGAGGCGCGTCCGGTACGGTCGCCAAAGCCATCTCCGCCTACGACAAGGAAGTCAGCGACGACCTCTACGGTTCTGGATCGCGCTACGTTTCCCAGCAGCGGCTCGAGGCCATGCTGGAGAACGAATGGGCCCAACTGCTCAGGGAGCTAAATAAATCTCGCGGCGCGCGGACCAAGTTCTTTTGCTTCGTCGATACCGTATCGGCGCGTAATTTTGCCGGAACCAACGACTCGCACGGATGGATCGGGCTCCGCTTTCAGTCGCAGCCCGGCGGCCCTCCCAACGATGTCCTTCTGCACGTCAACATGCGAGATCCTTCCAATGTGCTCCAGCAGCAAGCCATTGGAATCCTGGGTGTCAACCTCATCTACGCTGCGTTCTTCGACGGAGATACTCAGGAATCATTGCTCGCCAGCGTTTCCGAGGACGTAGTTCCCGAGCGAATCGAGATCGACTACATCGATCTTCGCGGGCCGGCGTTCGAAGGTTGGGACCGCAGCGCCCTGCTGGTCCACCTAGTCCGTGCTGGACTCGCAGAGGCCGTGTTTTTCTCTTCCAAGGGTTTGCTCGTTCCGCCTAACGAGGTTCTGCATAAGAAAGCCGTCGTTCTTGCGCCGGGATATTTTGACCACACGGATCCAGATCACTCCCAACTTCATTTGCGATTACTGGATTCAGGCATGAAACAACTCAAGGAGGACCTTGGCGAAACCGAAGCCCCACCCGTTGGTTTCTTTTGCCTGACCGTTTCTCCATTCCCGCCGACCGAGCCGCCTCCGGAAACTTCCGAATTGCTTCGTCGCATCAGCGCGCTTCTCGCCGCCGGCGGAGACGTATTGCTCTTCCGTCGACCCGAGCTCTACCACATGACCTGCCTGGTCAATCAATATACGAATGCGCCGGTGCGCTTCGTCGCCGGTCTCTCCCTGATCATTCGAGCGTTTGAAGACATTTACGGCAATCTCGAGGGCAGGCTTCTGGAGGCGCTCTCGCGCCTCTTCGCACAGAATGTCCGCATCTACCTCTATCCCATGACTGCCGCGGATCTGGAGGAATGGCTGAAGAGCGTTTCCGTAATTGGTTGGGAGTGGACTGAGACGAATGGATGGGTTTCTGGCAGCCAGTTGCGCCGCACGCCGCCTCTGGGACATCTATTCGCTTATCTTCTCGCCAGCAATTTTCTTGTCCCGATGCGAGTGCCTGCTGTCGCAAATTCAAGTCCGGCGGCTGCCACCATCCCCTAGAATCCGTGCAATTGCAGGAATCCCATCACCTGCCGCTCAAATTCCTCCGGCTTTTCCAAGTACATCAAGTGCCCCGTGTCAGGGACGACGATCCGCACCGCGCCCGGTATTTGCGTCACCAACGCGCCCGCAATCGCCTGTACATCCGGAATGTCCGCCGACCCGACCAGGATCAACGTTGGGACCTTGATCTCATGCGCGCGCGGAAGCACCGCCGCTTCCGGCAGGTTCATGTCCTCATGCGTCAGGTCTTGCGGCGTCGCGGTGAGGATCTCGTGCATGCGTTTTCGCGCGGCCTCGCTTCCCGGGGCGGTCAGGTACGGGTCGTTCGTCGCGGACGCGATCTGCTCATCCGCTTTCCCCTTGCCGAGCTTTTCGCCGCGCAACAAAAAGTGAGCAGAGTAGGGAAATCCGCTGGCCGCCGCACCCACCAGCACCAGGTGGCTCACCAGCTCCGGATATCGTAAAGCCACCGCCATCGCCAGCTCGCCGCCATGCGAACTCGCCACCAGCGCAACCCTCTCAATCCTTCTGGCATGCAGCAGCGCCGCCACATCATCGGCTTCGTAATAAGGTTTTGTCGCCACCGGCGAGCGCCCATAGCCGCGACGATCGTAGCGAATCACGTGATACTGCTTGCAGAGTGCCGGCCACACGTCGCTCCACGCATTCGAGTCGAGCACCCCGTCGTGCACCAGCAGCACCGCCTTCGAACCGGTTCGGCACTCTTCGTAATACAGCTTCCCGCCATCGACGTCGACAAACGACCCCGCCGCCGGCTGTGCAACCGCGGCCATCGCCGACAAAATCATCAGCCCCACTAGCATCCACTGCTTCATGCTGGCCTCTCTATAATTCCTTCGTCATTTTCACCACCGGCAAAACCTCTCCATTCGGCAGCGGGATGTCGATCCGCTCCCGCTCGACATATCCCTTCAACTTGTAGAGCGGCACGCCAGTTAACGTGGATCCCATTTCCAGCCGGGTGAATCCCGCGGCGGCGGCAACGTCTTCGCAGTGCTTCAAAATCAAGCTCCCGATTCCGCGTCGCGCGAAATCCGGATGCACGAAAATCGCCCGAATCTTCGCCGCATCGGTCTTCGGGTCGAGCAGGTCGCTCTGCCGGTTTGGACCACCATCGCTTCCGAAAAGCGTTTTCCGATTGCTCCATCCGCCGCAGGCCACCATCTGCATCGCGCCGTCGGCGTCTCGGATCTCGGCTATGAAGTAGGTCCGGTCGGCCACCAATTGGGTGTCGAGCCCTAGCGCATGGCCGAGTGCACCTTCGATTTGCGCCGGAGTATAGTCTCCGGCCTGCAGCCGCCTTACCGAGAGCTCAATCAGCTCACGCAGTTGCGGTACGTCCGTCTCGGTGGCGGCGCGGATATCGATCTTGTGTACGGGTACGTCCATCAAAATCCCCGGAAGCAGGCTGTCGATTTTATCGCGTGTAGAAATTTCCTCGTCCCGACGGTCCCAGAATCTCTTGCAACTTGTAGGGCGCGGCGGCATCCAACCCAGCAGTTGTGGTCCTCTTTCGCGCTTGCGTTTACACAGCCAGTGCGGGTAGTATCACAATTGTCCTCCAAATAGGCCGCACTTCCCGTGCTGGCATTCCGGTGCATACAGTTTCTGGACGCCCCGGGCGATTTGACGAAGACTTTCCAGCCGTAGCCTGCAAGTGATGAACGCGCGAGATCGCGCGGACCCCAGTCAGGCATCTGGCGGCAGAGTACGTGGGTTACCAGGTAAGACAGGACAAGAGAGAAATATGAGTGAAGGACCGAACCATCCTTCGGGTCAACCACCCGCAGGGGGCAGAGGCCGTAGGCGGCGTCGCGGACGTCGTGGTCCAGGTGCAAAGCCCGGACAGCCCGGCCAGCAACAGGGTCAACCTGTTCAACAACAGTCGTCGCAACAGCCCCAGAACAACGGTGGCGGCGGCAGCAGCAACGCCGGCGGCGGTGGCGGCGGCTTCAAGGGCCGTTCGCAGCGCAAGCGTTTTCGCGGCGGCAAGAAGTTCGGCAAGCCTCGCCAGAACGAAAATGCCCAGCCCGGCGTCTTCAGCTCGCCCATGGACCACAGCTATCGCGCCAACGCGAATGGCAACTTCAACGGCAACGACAGTAATGGCAACGGTAACGGCAATGGCAACGGATTCCCGCGCCAGTTCAGCCGTCCCCAGCCCCCGTCGAAGGCCTATCGCGAACCACAGTTGGAGCCGGTTCCGGCCGGACAGCCCGACTCGGTAGCGAAAATTTACGCTTTCATCGAAGACTTGTTCTTCCTGGCCAAAATCCAGGAAACCGCGCGTAAGCTCAACGTGAAGGTCGATTTCGTCAAGACTGAGAAAGACGTGCTCGATCGCATTGAGAGCTCCGGCGAGAAGCCTTCGCTCATCATCTTCGACCTCAATAACCACCTGGCGAATCCGCTCAAGACGATCCCCAAGCTGAAGAAGGAACTCAAGAAAGAGACCAACTTCCTCGGTTTCGTCTCGCATATCCAGGGAGACCTGAAGTTGAAGGCCATCGAGGCCGGCTGCGACACCGTCGTGCCCCGGTCAGCTTTCTCCCAGAACTTGCCCAACCTGCTCCGCCGTCATGGAGCCCCGGACGAGATCGAAGAACTTCAGTAGTTCGTTTTTGAATCATGCCCCATCCCGAAACCTGCGCGAGCCGCAGGGAACGGATGGGGTTTTCCTTTTTGCGATTGGCCAACTTGCGCCACCACGAAAGTCCGTTTGAAATCTCGCCTGCGCCCTGAAACAATCCCTCGACGATTGGAGGACAGATTTGGCGAAGCCTATCGGGACTGAGGGAATGACGGACGACCAACTCCGGTTTGAGATCAATCGCGGCGGGAGGTTCGTTTACTACCAGTATTGCGTCAGCGTCATCATCATCACCTTTCGGCGGAATTCGCCGATCTACTTCATTAAAGAAGGTGAAAGCCGCACCTCTAAAGGTGTGCCGTGGACGCTCCTCACCCTGCTGGCAGGCTGGTGGGGCATTCCATTCGGACCGATTTTCTCCATACAGTCCCTCATCACCAACTTCCGCGGCGGCAAAGACGTCACGAACCAACTGGTGATCAACGTCCAGCCGGCGGCAGCTGCAAGAACCGCAGCCGGCGCGCAGTAACGCGATCGGCCGTTACGGGACTTTCACAAACCGCGGCAACGCGCTCCAATCTGTCTCCGTCTAACTGACGGGGGACTCATGCCGCTCGTCCGCGCACTCGAACTCAATGAAGTCACGCCCGACCTCCGGCCCGTTTACGACCAGATCCGGCATTCGCTCGACATTCCGTACGTCCCAACGATTTTCAAAGTGGCCGCCGGAAATTCCGCCTACCTGCGCGAAGTGTGGGATGACCTCTATGATGTAGCGTGCTCCAAGGAGTTTCACGCCGCCGCCGAAACCCTTGCACAATTCGTCAGCGGCCGCGTCATCAGCACCGACTGGCAGCTTTCCAACCAGGAGCGTCTGCTCGCCGCGCAAAAGTTCTCGCGCGCCGATGTCCGTGTGATGTCCGGCGTTGTTGCGACCTTTTTGCGCTCCGCTCCGCGACTCGCGCTGCTCGCCCGCCTCATGCAGCGCGGTTATAGCGGCGGCGAAAAAGGACGCGTCACCGCCCGTCGTGCCGCCTCGCCCATGGCGCGCATGATCACCCTTCACGTCCCCAGCGAAAGCGAAGCCTCACTGCGCGCGTGGATGGTCTATTCCGAAATCAAGCGCACCACCGGATCGAAGCACGTGCCGAGCATGTTCCGCGCCGTCTCTCCGTATCCCAGTTATCTCGCGTCAGTGTGGGTCGATATGAAGAAGCTCTTCGCCGATCCAGAGTTCCTGCGCGCGCGCGACGAAGTTTCGCGCCGCACTCTCAGCCTGCTTCATGGATTACCGGTAAGCGATCATCGCACCCTGCTCGACGACCTCACTCCCGCGCAGTGGACCGAGATCGAGCAGATGGTCGACAGCTTTGCGCGCCTGCTCCCGCAATTCGCCCTCGGCGCAGCCGTCTGGCGACGCTCCTTTGCCACCGAGCAAAACCAGTTGATGGCCAGCTAGCATTAACACGATTTAATTCGAGTTGTGATAAGACCGATCAAAGGTGGTAAGTCTGCGCGATTCGGGGAATATCGCTGCTGCGAAATCCAGATTATCGTTACGACATGATTTCTAGTTCGAAGACTTGTCCGGAGTGCGGCACCCACGAAATCAAAGTCCTCACTCCGATGACGGAATCCCAGCCCGCCTATCTCTGCGAGAACGGCCACTTCTTCCTCGAGCCTCCTCTGGTGGAGCGCACTTCGGATATGCTGCGCGTTAGTTAGCCCGGAGGCCAAGTCATATCGCGGCCGCCGATCAGGTGCAGGTGCAGATGAAACACCGACTGCCCTGACTTCGGTCCCACGTTGAACACCGTTCGATAGCCGTCTTCGACCTTGTATTCGTGCCCGAGCTTCGCCGCGATCAAATGGCAATAGCCGATGATCTCAGCGTCTTTTTCCGTGGCCTCTTTCAGGCCAACGATATGCTCGCGCGGAATGATCAAAAAGTGCACCGGCGCCTGCGGATTGATGTCCTGAAATACGAAGACTTTCTCGTCTTCATAGATTTTTTTCGAAGGGATCTGGCCGGCAATGATCTTGCAGAATAAACAATCAGACATCGATTTTCTCCGCGGTCAGTATAACCACCCTCATTGCCGTCTGGTTGCATGGCCTCTGCTATTTCGGCTGTTGCACTTCTCCAAACCCCACGATCCTCGACGAGGCACCAAACTTCTTGTAGTCGCGGTAGGTCTGATCGAGATCTACGTTGAAGCTCTTCACTAGCGCCAGCCGTACATCCACTTTGACCGCCACTTCCTTGGGTAGCCAGACCTCGTCGTTCACCCTCGTCTGTTCGAGCATGAACCGCGAACCCTTATGAAAGCGCGCCAGGAACAAACCCCAGGAAACGGTATCGAGGCACTCTGCGTCCATCTTTGCCAGTTGCAGGTCGACCTTGTCGATCCAGACGCGTCCGCGAAAATGCGGGAGCATCTTCGCTTCTTTCGACTTCGGCTGAAATCCGGGCCTCGGCTCGGCGTCGATAATCCATGCGGCACGTCCGCTGATCTGCTCCGTGCCAACCAATGTGAAGTTGTAGGCGTCGGCCACTTCCTTCACGAACTTGCGCTCTTCCTCGCGGTCCTTCTCTTCATTTTCTTCGCGCTTCCGGCGGTCCGAGTCCGATTCGTTCTTGCGTTTATCCATCACTTTCTGGATCTTTTCTTCTTCTTTGGCCGCGTCTTTAGCGCTTAGCGGTTTGTCGTTTTTTTCGATCAGCCGCTCCACCTGTTCGCCATAGATTTCCAGGACCTCGGAGGTCTTCGTCTCGGTGGACTTCACCGTCCCCTTCCCGTCGAGGCTGTGCGAGACCTGTCGCTCGATGTACGTGTAATTTCGTTGCAGCTTGTCGTTCTCCAAGTCCTTATCCGCGACAACCCGAAACAGCTGCTGCATCTGCGCCTGGGAGAGCTTTCCATCCGGCCCCGGAGATAAGTCAATGGAAGCCGTGCTGGGCAGAGCGGGCGCAGATTGAGGCGTGTCGGAGGATGGCGCTTGTCCCCAAGCGCAGGATGCACCGACGACAAGCAGGAGGCTCAGAAAAGCGCGTTGCAACGTCATAATTAATCTACGTTAGAAAAAGAAAGCGGTTCCGGAAAAGAAGATGCTTCAATCCAGTCGCACCAAGAACACCGTGCCCTCGTCCACATGGGTTGCGCGCGCAACTTCTTGCGCCCGCTTCTTGTCATCTTGTGGGACTTTCACCCGCACCCAGTAGCCGCCGTCCGGTGCAGGGAACTGGATCACCTGCGTCGTCTCGAAGCTCTCCAGCAGATGCTCCTTCAGCCGAATCGCATCTTTCTGCTTAGTGATCGCCCCGATCTGAACGCACCAGCGCCCACCGTGGTCGATCGGCGCCGGAGAACTAATCACCTCGAGCTTTACCAGCGCGGTTCCGCTGCGCCAGACATCCACTGCCTTCGCTGCCGCAAGCGATAGGTCGATGATGCGATTCGGCACAAATGGACCGCGGTCGGTAATGCGGACCACCGCCGAGGCCCCGGTCTTTTCATTGGTGACACGCACCACGCTGTTGAGCGGAAAATCACGGTGCGCCGCCGTCATGGCGTTCATGTTGTAAACCTCGCCATTCGACGCGCGCCGGTTGTGAAACCCCGGCCCATACCAACTTGCATAGCCCTCTTGCGTGTAAAGCGAGGTTCCGCTGCGCGGCTTTCGGGCGGTTTGCGCCGGCTGGGTTTGCTGTGGTGCAGGCGTGGTACTCGCTGGGGTTTGCGACGGTGGAGGAGGCGGAGGAACCTGGTTCCGAGCCTGCTTCTTACTCCCGCACGAAGTCACTATCAGCAGCAGACAAACTACCGCCGCCGACCGCGCGAAAGGCAAGGAAACAGGCTGTTTCAAGGCTTTTTCTCGTCGGGAGGCGGCTCTTCTTTGCCGCCATGCTTGTCCATGTAATCCGCAAACGCCGCCAATTTTTCCGCGGCAATTCGCAACCCCCGGCTGGAGTGCTCCCGAACCGCGGGCACCACCTCATCATTGAGGTACGTGATCAGCTTTTCGGACTCGCGATCGAGCCGCGTCGCGGCCCCATGAATCGCGTCGTTGAAGCGTTCGTCGAACGGCCGGTTTTTGGGATCTTCTGAAGACATGGACACTTCCCCACGATACGAAATGCCAGAGCACTCCGATTATCGGCCCCTGTTTGCGGCGAATCAACCGGGGGCATACGACTAGCAACCGCCCCACATGACCGTGAAAACCCGCTCCGGAGCCACAAGTTTCCCGCTTCTTGCGATTCTGACTCAACCGAAGCTCTGCCATTTAGCAAAGGTTGGCCCAGCGACAGGGCGAAACTACTAGTAACTGCGGTTCAGGTACTTACGATTGGTAAAAATTGGTGCAATTCAAATATTTTGAATCGCGAATACAGCCGCTCATCATAGAATTGCGCTCTAAGTAAAGCAGCAGGATGGCTGCAAGAAATGAAGTTGGCTGCGCGACATTTCGCGGTCGCTGTACTGGGGTTCTGCCCCGTACTGCTTATGGCACAGGATGCCTCGTTGCCATCCGCTCCGTCGGCCGTGGCCGCCCAGCGCGACATACGGGACAATGCCGAGTTCAGTTTCCCGGTGGTTGCTGCACAGGTCTCGATTGCCGCGCCTTCCGCCCGCTTCGACAGCAACCAGAAGTTCAGCAACTTCGTTGAGCAATCCATGTCGCCGTACGCGACATTCTCTTCCGCCATCACTGCCGGATTCCGGCCGGCCTGGAATAGCTCACAGTATTCCGACTACGCTTCTCGTTTGGGCCACAACATGGCCGACCAGACGGAAGAGGGCTTCTTTACCAAGTTTCTCCTGCCGTCGATGCTGCACCAGGATCCCCGCTACTACCGTTCCAGCGATGACGGAGATACCGACCGGGCCACCTACGCCATCTCGCGTGTCTTTATCACCCGCAACGACAATGGAAGATCCACGCTGAATACCTCGGAATTGCTCGGTGCGGTGCTGGCGGCGTCCATATCCAGTGCCTACCATCCTTACCGCCGCACATCGACCGGCCAGATCGCGGGTAATGCCGCCGGTACCATCGGTTCCGATGCTGGTATTAATATGCTTCGCGAGTTCTGGCCCGATATCCGTGAGCGCCTGATGGACCATGGCCCCAAGATGATGCAGAGCATGGTCGCGCGTTTCGCTCCCCGGACTATCCCCAACACCCTTCCGCCGACAAACTAGCCCCCGTTTGCACTATCCCTGTTGATTCCGGTGACTAACGTAATGTTTTAACTTGCCCAATTGCGGGTTAAAGTTCCGTCCAAGGAATAAGGCAAGTATGCAAGGTCGATGTGGATTGATTGTCTCAGTGTTTCTGGCCCTCGCCTGCACGGCAGGTTTCTGCCAATCGCAGCTGGCCAATGGCGCGCCTGTGCTTCGTGACGGTACGCCCGTTCACCTTGCCATGGGACGCACCGTCTCTTCGGGGAGCGATCAGCCCGGGGAAGTCGTCGAATTCCTTGTGAAGGAAGACGTCACGGTAGGCGACGCCATCGTCCTGCCCGAGGGCTCCTCCGTATACGGCAAGGTCACTGCCGCCCGGTGTGACGACCGCTCCGGCACCGGTGGCATGGTCGAGTTTCAGCTCGAATCACTAAAGCTTTCCAACGGGCAAGAAGTGCCTCTGCGTAACCTCAAGCAGTTGCCCACCGGCGCGAGTGCCGACATTTCGCCCGAGAAACTCACAAACCTGGTGAACTCGCCATACGCCCCCTTTGCACACTTCAACATGGGCAACGAGACCACGGTTCCGAAAAACAGTCTGCTTACGCTTTACGTCGCGGCCGACGTAGCGATCAGTAACCAAATGGTCGCAACCAAGCCTGCGGCGGGTAGCCAGGTAGATTCGTTGGCGGCCCACATTATCGACAAAAACACCGGCGCCAAGTCGCTGGGCGATGTCGCCCGCGAGCAGCGCGAGCGCGGCAAAATCGGCGGCGGGATGGTCAGCAGCCCGCAGTAAATTTCTGGGCCCTGCAGGACCTCAGCAAGCCCGATGTGGCGTGGCTGAGATGACATAGGACCTCCGGAGCGGCAGACCCCAAAATCTGCCGCTATTTTTTTGCCTACATCCCTTCAAAACCAATAACATAGCCCTGTGACGCACGTCACCATTCGATGTGAGATCAGTGCAGCTAAGCCTGTATTCATCGCCATTCCGCGCTAATGCATTCCCCGAAAGATGACCTCCCCGTAATCTAATAACAGCTCAGGGTGTCGGAATTCGTCCATCTCCGCACCAGTTCGATCATTTAGGCAAAACGAGAGGCAGAATGCATAAGCCGGTAAAATATTTCGAAAAGGCAATGACCTTCGGCGCCAAGGGCGCATGGGCTGTTTTCGACAAGCTCAACAGTATTAATCAGAAACCCTCGTTTACGCCGAAGTGGAGCGACAAGCCGCTCCTCAAGTCGTACCAGAAGTCGAAGCCGCCGCTCGGCTGGCCGCGCACCACCGACTCGCTCTGCCCGAAGTGCGTCCCCGAGATCCGCAACCAGATCGTCGACGGCAAAATGCCGCACGAGGTGCTGCTCAACGAGCGCGCGGGCGAAATCAAGGCGCAGATCATCGAGCGCGACGGTAAGATCCTGATGGTGAAGGATTGCCCCAAGCACGGTCACTTCGAAGACGTGATGGCGATCGACACCGCGTTCTTCAAGCACCTCGAGGAAGTTTTCCCGGGCCGCGACATCCGCGCCCACAACGACGAAAAGCTCCATCACCACGGCAGTTCGACGGTGAAGTATGGCCGCGGCTCGGTGCTGACGATCGATCTCACCAACCGCTGCAACATGATGTGCGACCCCTGCTTCATGGACGCCAACCAGGTTGGCTTCGTCCACGAACTGCAGTGGGAAGAAATCAAGACCATGCTCGACAACGCCATCACCATCAAGCCGAAGCGCCAGATGAGCGTGCAGTTCTCCGGCGGTGAGCCCACGTTGTCCCCGTACTTCCTCGATGCCGTAGCCTACGCCCGCAAGGTTGGTTACAACTCCGTGCAGGCTGCGACCAACGGTATCGAGTTCGCGAAGAGCCCTGAGTTCGCCAAGCAAGCCGCGGAAGCCGGTCTGCGTTATGCATACTTGCAATTTGACGGCATCGGTAACGCCGCCAACTCACACCGCGCCGTCGGAAACCTGTTCGACGTGAAACTGCGCGCGATCGAGAACCTGCACAATGCCGGCGTCGACATCGTTCCCGTCACCACGATTGTGAACGGCGTCAACAACGAGCAGGTTGGCCGCATCATTCAGTTTGCGCTCGACAACCCGAAGCGCATCTCGTTCCTGTCCTTCCAGCCGGTTTCGTTCACCGGTCGCGACGAAGAGATCACCGACGAGCGTCGCGAAGCGCAGCGTTACACGCTGAGCCATCTCGCGCACGACGTGAAGAGCCAGACCGGACTCGGCGAGCCGACCCGCGACTGGTTCCCGATCAGCTTCATGAGCACGTTCAGCGATTGGGCTGACCTCACCCACGGTCCGAACAGCGACTGGGGTTCACTCTCCTGCGGATGTCACCCGAACTGCGGCGTCGGCATGGCGCTGATGATCGACAAGGAAACCAAGGAAGCCGTTCCCGTCACTGCGTTCCTCAATGGCGACAACATCGCCAAGGACGTGGCCAAGGTCAACGACGCCGCCCGCGGCCGCTTCCTCAGCGTGCTCGGTATGGCGCTCGCTCTCGGACGCAACTACGACCCCTTCAAGTCCCCGAAGCATTTCAAGTTCATGGACTTGATGAAGAAGTTCGATAAGACCTTTGCCGCGACCCCGGGCGCCGACAAGCGCTACGGCAAGAGCACTCCGGACCGCACCATCGAAGACGTGAAGATCCGCCGGCAAGACCGCTGGAACTTCCTGTTCGTCGCCGGTATGTGGTTCCAGGACTTGTTCAACTACGACTTCCGCCGCACCGAGCAGTGCATCATTCCCTACGCCACGCAGGAAGGCGAGATCAGCTTCTGCGCCTACAACACGGGCGTGGGCTGGCGCAACATCGTGGAGAAGATGCACATGACTGCCACGCTCACCAAGTGGTACGAAGAGCACGGCCGTCACGAGATCTTCGCGGGCAATAAGAAGGTCGCAATGACCACCGAAGCACACTCGCTCAACCTGAATGAAGAGCACGTGCACGCGGAACGCAACCACACCCTCGACGATCTCGGCATTGCCAAGACGGCGCGCGAAGAAAAAACTCGCGCCCGCGATGCGAAGCTGAAGTCCACCGAGCAGATCAAGCAGGACGCGGAAAACGCCCGCATGATGGCGCTCTACAAGGAGCACGTCCTCGGCGAAAAGATCGCGCCTCCGCAGGAAGGCTTCATTCCTCTAGGCCAGATCGGTGGCATCAAGCCCGCCGCTCCGGTCGTCGACAAGAAGGAAGAAGTCTTCGGCGACTAAGTTCCTCTCCTGAACTGCAACAGAAAAGCCATCGCGCAAGCGACGGCTTTTTTGTTTTGTCCGCTTGATTCCGCTTCGGGAATCAAATTGCGTCGTACCACGATTGTGGGTCACCGTGCTCGCATGTCAAAGCCGCACAATGAAATGAGTCCAAACTTGAGGTCGCAATTTGCGACCTCAAGTTGCAGGCACAATCAAATGGCCCAGAAATTCGCAATCGTTAAACGCACCATTGCCAGCAAGATTTGTTTTGTTCGCGAGAAGCGAATCATCCTCGACCACGATCTCGCGCTGCTTTATGGCGTGAACGTGAAGCGCTTGAACGAGCAGGTGAAGCGCAACCAGGATCGCTTCCCCGAAGATTTTCTTTTTCACCTTACCCAGGAAGAGTTCGAAAACTTGAGGTCGCAATTTGCGACCTCAAGTTCTGCCCATGGTGGCCGCCGCTACACGCCCTACGCTTTCACAGAGCATGGCGCGGTCATGGTTGCGACGATTCTGAACTCTCCACGCGCGGTGGAAATGAGTGTCTTCGTGGTTCGTGCCTTCGTTCGGCTGCGGGAAATGCTCAGCCGGCACCAGGAGATCGCCGCCAGGTTTTCAGAGCTGGAGCAACGCTTGGACACGCATGACGAATCGATTCAGACCATCGTCGACGCGATCAAATCTCTCATGCAGCCGGCCACGCCCTCAACGAGGCGAATCGGCTTTCGCAATGTCGACGAAGGCGAGCCAAAACCGAAGCAAGAAAATAAACGCGCGCTCCAGCGGACACCACGGCGGGGATGATCACCTCGGCTTCCGACTCTGCGGCGTAAACTATCTCATGCCTCACGCCGATTTAATTCGCGATCAATTCACCCGTCAAGCTGCTGCCTACGCCGCCGCGCAGCCGATTAAGAATGAGGAAATCCTCCAGCGCATCCTCGCAGCATGCGATCCGCAGCCGAACGACCAGGCTCTCGATATCGCTTGCGGCCCAGGCATCTTGACTTGCGCATTGGCGCAAAAAGCGAAGCACGCAACCGGTATTGATCTCACGCCCGCGATGCTCGACCAAGCCCGCAAACTCCAGGCCGACCAAAACCTCCACAATCTCACATGGATCGAAGGCGACGTTACCCATCTGCCTTTTGCCGACGCCAGCTTCACTCTTGTCACCTGTCGCTATGCCTTCCATCACTTTCACGAGCCATTTGGAGTGCTAAAAGAGATGAAGAGAGTCTGCCAGCCGGACGGTCGAGTTGTGGTCGTCGACACCGCACCTTCTCGCGAAAAGGCCGACGCCTTCGATCGAATGGAAAAACTTCGCGACAACTCGCACGTGCGCGCGCTGCCCGTCGAAGATATGGTGGAACTCTTCGCGCAAGCTGGGCTTCCGAATCCCAAGGTCGAAACTCTGCGCATGGCGGGAGACCTGAACAGCCTGCTGGCGCGGTCTTATTGCCAACCCGGCGACGACGTTCGCTGCCGTCAAATTTACGAAGAGTCGCTACACGAGGATCGCATCGACATGCAGCCGCGCCGCGAGGGAAAAAACATCCTGTATGCATTCCCGGTCGCGATCACGGTTGCGCGCAACCCGTAATCTCCGGCGCGGGGGCGCCAACCGACATGGAAACCAGACTGAAGATGCAGCGCAAGAACCAAGTCCTATTGGCCAATGCACTCTTGCTGGCGGCAATCCTCTTCAATATTTTCATCGCCCACTCATCGAAGCTCGCCGTATACGCCGGAGTCGCCCTACTCCTCTTCGTCAACGTCATGTTCGTTATCGAATCGAAACGTGGCGGAATGACCAAGGGTTGAAACGCAACCGTTTTATGAACTCTTTATAGCTTTATCGCAGCCGATACCAACTCCGATCAGCATCTCTGATTCCAATTTTATTTTGGACTCTCATGCTGATTCGGAAAGCCCTGTTCTGCGG
>Ga0206868_10174_pt1 | contig 18454 bp, 17 predicted proteins | sample Alteio_BWOrgCont_38_FD_152901 | JGI IMG/M metagenome (GOLD analysis project Ga0206868, IMG submission 152901) | Enriched cells from forest soil in Barre Woods Harvard Forest LTER site, Petersham, Massachusetts, United States -... | ecosystem: Environmental > Terrestrial > Soil > Temperate forest >... | reverse complement strand
CCCTCCTGAATAATTTTATGACCCGCATGTTGAATTTGTTTTCCAACAGCGTGCAATAGCAATGGTCGAGAAGTGATGGCTTCTAAGTGTTGATTAGGTTCAATGAGCCTTACAAAAAGCGTCCACCAATTGTAAATTAATGCAATAATGCGAGCCATCAAACGACAACGATGTAAATCCTGCGTTGTGTAACCAGACCATCCCCATTGATTTTTTAATTCATCAAAATTATTTTCACTGTCGGCGCGATCACGATAATGCGAACCTAATGTGATAATCTCTGCATCCATATTCGTCACTAATGCTGCATACTCATACGCCTCTATTTCTTCTCCCATATCTGCAAATTGAAATACCATTTGACCAGTCAAGGCTTTTTTATTTAATACTCCCATTTCTTTTTTCATTCTTCTTCGCAAAATAATCACACGCCTTGCTTTTTCCCAACCCATTAATCGTAACTCGCCTGATGAGCCTTGCCACCCTTGACCAGCGTTTTCCCATTCCCCTGAAACCATCTTTTCACTTATAAAACGCTTGATATTAGGCGTTTGTTTTAGCTTGAATAAATAAAATAATTTCCTTGCTTTGCATTCGTTCATGACCTTATCTGTCCCAAATGAACAATCTCCTCGGATAAAAGCAGGGCGATGTGCACGCGGGATCGAATCTAGCCATGAAAATAAATACGGCAATGTATGAATCGATGCATTTTCATTTCCTGGCATTACTTCAACATCTAATATCATCTTAATATTAGCAATCATGTAAGTATGGTAAACATGTGACGGCCTGCCTGGCTTTTGCGGATTGTAACCAACTACCGCTCCTTCTTGATGTCCATACAGACATTTGACAGTCGTATCTACATCTAGTATCCAAGGAACATGCAAGACCTCTGAATAACAATTTTTTAATTCTGGGACCAAGCAGTTTACACTTTCAGTTTCTGTTATTTTTATTAATGCGCGACGGACTGAATCTGCACTCACAATTTTCTTCATCCCTAATAATGGCCCGTTTACTTTATCCGTCCTCACTGTAGTGATATGGGAGTAACGTGTATGACCTGACAAAACAGATAATAAAATCGTTCCTAAAATATCTCTCACTTGCGGCGCGTTAGGGCTGCTTAGTTTTAATGGACAAGCTTCTACCCAATGGTCAAATAATTCTGTCCGTTTCAAAAATTCAATAAAAAATGAAAGCTGGCCAAAGGGGGTAACACGCGCTTCATGATCCCAGTCGATATACACTCGACCGTCATAGGTGTCTACAGGAATTCTGTTTGTATTCTGCACAATTGCGCGCTTGGATTTTTCACCATTTGGGTGATTTTTTTTGAAGGTAATTTCATCGCTTTAATCCATCTTTTTATGACTAAAGCGCTATTATTTCAATTTCTAACTGCCGTTTCTAGGTTTATGTTTTCACGCACAAAGGAAAACCGCTGGCTCAGATGTTGAGTACGGGTTGGCGGAAAGCGAGGATTCAGGCGGAGGTGCCTCATGTGCGGGTGCATGACTTGAAGCATACGTATGGGAGGAGGCTCAGGGCAGCAGGAGTGAGTTTTGAAGATCGGCAGGATTTGCTTGGACATAAGTCAGGCAGAATCACGACTCATTACTCTGCGGCGGAGTTGGAAAACTTGCTTACGGCTACAAATAAAGTTTGCGAAAGGCGTGCAGGCGGCGTCCTGACTGTGCTGCGGAGGATAGATCCCGCAAAAGTCCCGCAAGCGGTTTTGAGGGTCGTGGGGGGGGGTGGCTCTAAGTGATTGATTATACATGGGCCCACTAGGACTCGAACCTAGGACCAAGGGATTATGAGTCCCCTGCTCTAACCAACTGAGCTATGGGCCCCTCTGGACATGAAGAGGGGATGTTGGCCGCATTCTTCATGTGCGCAAAAGTATACAAGTGACAAAGTGTTTTGTCACTCTTGTTCTTCTAGGAAACTACGTAATTGTTCAGATCTCGAAGGATGACGTAATTTGCGTAATGCTTTTGCTTCAATTTGACGAATTCGTTCGCGTGTCACATCAAACTGCTTGCCTACTTCTTCTAATGTGTGGTCAGTATTCATATTAATTCCAAAGCGCATGCGCAGTACTTTTGCCTCACGTGGCGTCAGAGAGTTTAAAATCTTTTGTGTTGCTTCAGATAAGCCTGTATTCGTTGCTGCATCTAGAGGTGATTCAATATTAATATCTTCAATAAAGTCCCCTAAATGAGAATCTTCATCATCGCCTATGGGGGTTTCCATTGAGATGGGTTCTTTTGCAATCTTCAACACTTTGCGAATTTTTTCTTCTGGCAAATCCATGCGTTTACTTAATTCTTCAGGTGTCGGTTCTAAACCAGTTTCTTGCAAAATTTGCCTTGAAATACGATTCAATTTATTGATTGTTTCAATCATATGTACGGGAATACGGATTGTGCGAGCCTGGTCAGCAATAGAGCGTGTAATAGCTTGGCGTATCCACCAAGTGGCATAGGTTGAAAATTTATAACCACGTTGATATTCGAATTTATCAACTGCTTTCATTAAACCAATATTACCTTCTTGGATTAAATCCAAAAATTGTAAGCCACGGTTTGTATATTTTTTTGCAATGGAAATAACTAAACGTAAGTTGGCCTCTACCATTTCTTTCTTGGCGCGACGTGCTTTTGCTTCACCAATGGACATGCGTCGGTTTATTTCTTTAATTTCAGCAATGGACATTCTCATTAAATCTTGCAGTGAAATTAATTTATTTTGTGCGCGTAGAATTTCGGCGGAGAAAGTGAGTAAATCATTATAATGGCTTTTACCTTTATGCCCTGCTACCCAATCGAGATTGGTTTCATTATTTAAAAAAGAAGAGATAAAAATCTTGCGTGGCATACGCGCTTTGTTCACGGCAAGATTCATGATGTGACGTTCTTGTGTTCGAATTTCATCGAGCAAGGTGCGCATTTTTTTAGAAAGCTTATTAAACTGGCGTGAAGCAAGCTTGATATCCATAAAGCATTTTGCGAGAGCATCACGCTTGTTTAACCATTTCTTGCTTTGGGTGCCATGCTTTTTTTCAGCAGCTATTGTCTCATCATAGAATTGCCGTAATTCAGCAAAACGTGCTTTTGCAATTTCTGGATCGGGCCCTGTTTCTTCTTCGAGGAAATCACCGCCTGTTTCGCCACCTTCTTCTTCCTCATCAGCCACTGTCGCTGCGACTTTTTCTTTTTCAGTAGAATCTTCTTCGGTGAGGATAATGGGTTCAACATAGCCGCTAATAATATCACTTAACCGTATTTCCCCTTTTTCAACATTATCGTAATCAGCCAATACTTCAGCAATCATTTGTGGTTGATTAGCAAGCGTAGTGAGCATTTGATTCATGCCAGCTTCAATGCGTTTAGCAATCGCAATTTCGCCTTCACGAGAGAGTAGCTCTACGCTGCCCATTTCACGCATATACATGCGCACAGGATCAGTTGTTCGACCAAATTCACTATCGACGGCCGCAAGCGCGCTAGCCACTTCTTCTTCGGCTACTTCGTCTGTGGCTCCTCCCTCATTATCAACTAATAGCAACTCCTCCGCTTCAGACGCGACTTCTAATACGCGGATACCCATGCTATTGATCATTTTGATGATATCTTCGATCTGTTCAGGATCGGCGATGTCAGTTGGCAGGTGATCGTTGACTTCTGCGTTGGTTAAATAACCTTGCTCTTTACCGCGGGCAATAAGCTCCTTTAGGCGAGACCGTTGCTGTTCTAGATCCATAGTGTTTTGACCCATTAACTTAGCGTATTGTGAAAGGGAACCGCATAAACCAACCATTATACATGTTGTTGCAGGACGAGAATAGGGTCTGTTGACAATTCTACTATGCTGGGCGTAACGCCTAGCGAATTGTCAACAGACCCTAGGGTGGTTTCTAACTATTATTTTTATTATGAATGAGCTCATGCAGCAATTGTTTCTCCTCTAGCGATAGGTTATTTTGTGCCGCTTTCCCTAATAACTGCTTGATTTGCTGATTATAGGCAAGTTTTTTCAATTGCTCTATTGCACCCAGAAACTCATTTTTGATGCCATTGGCTGGAATCATGTGCTCAACGCGGGCCAGTTTTTCCAGTAGCTTTTTTTCTTTACGGTCACGCCAATGTTCAAGTAACGCGCCTGTGTTAGGAAAGGAGAATTTTTTAATATTTTCAATAAGTTCCATGAATAAAGCGGCGCCTGGAATTTCCAGTGAGGGAATTGTTTCGTATAGGTCACTGGCCAGAAGTGGTTCTTGCACCAACAAAGTAATCGCTAAACGCAGAGTAGAGGGTGAGCGCGCCCTGACAGTAGTTGTTTTTTTGTAAGATGCTTTTTTAGGTTGTTTTAGCTGTGTGACATCGGTGCGGGTCTTTTTAGCCAACTCTTCAAACATCATGTCTTGGAAAATGCCAGGCGGTAATTGTTTCAGATGTTCAGTGGCTACATTAATAAAGCGTGCGCGGCCATCCATGCTGCTGAGATCAGCTTGGGCGCTTAGTGCTTGGAAAAAGAAGCTTGATAATGTCAGGGCGGTTTGCATCCGTTGCTCAAAACGGTCTCGACCTTCTTTGCGCACTAAAGTATCAGGATCTTCCCCCTCAGGTAAAAACATAAAGCGTATTTGGGCGTTATCACGAATGACAGGTAAGGTGACTTGCAAAGCGCGCCAAGCGGCAGTCCGACCGGCGGCATCGCCATCAAAGCAAAAAATAATTTCTGTTGTATAACGGAATAAATGTTGTAAATGGTGGGCTGTAGTTGCTGTCCCCAATGTAGCAACGGCATAGGTTATTTCATGTTGAAATAGTGCGATGACATCCATGTATCCTTCTACAATGAGCGCGCGCTGCAAGTGACGGTTGGCTTGTAATGCTTGATAGAGGCCATATAATTCATGGCCTTTCTGAAAAAGGAGTGTCTCAGGGGAATTCAGATATTTGGGTTCGCCTTTATCGAGAATGCGTCCACCAAAACCAATGACTCTGCCGCGTCGGTCATGGATGGGAAACATAATGCGTTCGCGGAAACGGTCATAATAGCCGCCATCCTCTTTTTTAATAAGCATCCCTGCGTCGAGTAACTGCTGTTTTAAAGCGGGCGTTTTACCAAAAGCCCGTAATAGATGATCCCAACCGGAGGGGGCATAACCTATACAAAAATCACGTGCCACAGTGCCAGACATACCGCGTTGTTTTAAGTAATCGATGGCTTGTTCGGCACCGCGTAATTCAGTTTGATAAAATTGGGTGATACGAGTCAAAAGTTCATAGATATCATCGTTAATGGTGGGTCGGGTGGAGGTTTTTGATTCGCGAGGTATTTCCATGCCAGCTTGTTTGGCGAGAGCCTCAATGGCTTCAGGGAATGACAGTCGATCGTATTGCATAAGAAAATCAATGGCGTTGCCATGCGCTCCACAGCCAAAACAGTAGTAGAATTGTTTGTTTTGGCTGACGGAGAAAGAAGGTGATTTTTCTGTATGAAAAGGGCAGCAGGCAAAATAATTATTGCTGGATTTTTTACGTAAAGGGACACGGCCATCAATTAAATCAACAAGCTCGATGCGGGCTAACAAAAGCTGGATAAATTCCCGAGGAATTTGTTGTTGGGTCATAGAACCTCTACTATTCAAGCATGCAGATAAATGCCAGACCAATGACAATAACTTAAGTAATGTCAGACCCTGCTGAATAACAAACCGAATAGAGCGATAGGCGTTTTTATGTAGGCAAACGTTCTTTAATTTTAGCACTCACAGCGGCGATATCGGCGCGTCCTTGCAATTTTGGCTTTAATATTGCCATGACCTTACCCATGTCACGTACAGATGCAGCACTTGATTCTTGAATGGCGGCATCAATTAATGTATTCACTTCAGTATCCGAAAACGGTGTGGGCAAATAATGTTGGATAATCCGCACTTCTTCCTCTTCTTTTTGTGCGAGGTCTGGGCGGTTTCCAGCTTGGTATTGGATAATGGACTCACGGCGTTGTTTTAACATTTTATCGAGTATAACGAGTACTTGCTCATCTGCCAGCGTAATCCGTTCATCTACTTCACGTTGTTTGAAAGCGGCTAAAATAAGACGAATAGTGGCCAGGCGCTCTTTGTCATGACTGCGCATGGCTTCTTTCATATCTTCGGTAATTCTCTCTTTGATCGCTGATCCTGTCATGGTGCACTATCCTAAATTTTAAAGAGAACAATTAACGTTGCTTATCTTTGTCTTTAGCAACCACTGCACGCGATATTTTTTTCTGAAAACGCTTTACCGCAGACGCTTTTTTACGCTTGCGCTTCCAGGTAGGTTTTTCATAAAATTCATGACGTCTTAAATCGGAAAGCACGCCTGCTTTTTCGGTCAAACGCTTAAAGCGGCGTAGGCTAATTTCAAAATTTTCATTGTCTTTAACGCGTATACTTGGCATTGTTGACACTCTACTCCTTTGGGTAGTTGGGAAATGGCAGATTCTAATGGCTAATGAAGAGAAATGCAAAGCGAAATGCGTGTACTAGGTATAGAAACCTCCTGTGATGAAACAGCTGTGGCAGTTTATGACTCAGAAAAAGGGCTATTGGCTCATGCGTTGCATAGCCAAATTATGACCCATGCTGCGTATGGTGGGGTCGTGCCTGAGCTCGCTTCACGAGACCATGTGTGTAAAGTGATTAGCTTGATTGAAGAAGCAATGACTGGAGCTGGTTCCACTGCAAAAGATATCACGGGTATTGCTTATACGGCGGGGCCTGGGCTAGCGGGTGCTTTATTAGTGGGGGCGAGTGTTGGTCGGAGCATTGGTTTTGCTTGGGATTTGCCCACGGTAGAGGTGCACCATATGGAGGGGCATTTATTGGCACCTATGCTAGAGCCGGATCCGCCTTCTTATCCTTTCGTCGCGTTATTGGTGTCAGGCGGTCATACCATGCTTGTTAAAGTAACCCAATTGGGTAATTACACGCTGCTGGGCGAGTCCGTCGATGACGCAGTAGGAGAAGCGTTTGACAAAATAGCTAAATTGTTAGGGTTAGGTTATCCCGGAGGTGCTGCACTCGCGGCATTGGCAGAACGGGGTAATTCCCAGCGCTTTCATTTTCCACGGCCCATGATTAATCGCTCGGGCTTAGATTTTAGTTTTAGCGGATTAAAGACTTTTGCAGCCAATACTGCTTCAGAATATGCATTAGATGAGCAAACAAAGGCGGATATTGCGCGTGCTTTTCAAGATGCGGCAGTTGAAACATTAGTGATTAAATGCCATCGCGCTTTACGCTTGACTGGGCTAAATACATTAGTTGTGGCCGGCGGGGTAGGCGCTAATTTGGCATTGCGCGCACAATTACAGCACATGGTTAAAGAGGAAGGAGGTGCTGTTTATTTCCCTCGACATGAATTTTGTACCGATAACGGTGCCATGATCGCTTATGTAGGTTGTCAGCGGTTGTTGGCGGGCCATAAAAATGGGTTGGCCATTCGTGTCTTGCCGCGGTGGGCGCTGGATGCGATTTAACAGATAGTGGATGTCCTTTCACTTTTTCCCAATTTTAGTTTCTTTCCCCGTACACAAATTCCGAATATTTTTTGCATGACGGTAAATCAGCAAAAGACTCATGCCTATTGTCATTAACGCAAATGTATTATTTGTAAAATACCAGGCATAAACCGGCGCAATAAGAGCGCTCAGCAGTGCTGCGAGAGAAGAGTAGCGCGTGATAATGGCAATGAAAAGCCACGTGATAGCCAACAATACCCCGACGGGCCAAGCCAGCGCCAGCCAACAGCCCAAGGCAGAGGCTACGCCTTTTCCCCCTTTGAAATGAAAAAATACAGGATAGAGATGGCCAAAAAAAGCAGCAAAAGCAACTAGTGCTAATCCGAGTTCGTTGAAACCATATGCTTTTGCTAGCCAGATAGGAATGGCGCATTTTAATGCATCGCCTATCAATGTGATAATAGCGACTTTTTTGCCACCATACCGTAATACATTGGTTGCCCCTGGGTTTCCTGAGCCTTGGGAGCGTGGGTCGGGCAGGTGCAATATTTTACAGACAATAATGGCAGTGGAGAGTGAGCCGCATAAATAAGCAATCACAATGGCGATGAGGTTCTCAATCATAACGTTCTCTTTTATTTTTAGAGGAATCAATTCTAATACATTGTGCCGACTGTTAGAATACATCCCATGATAACAAGGAAACTCTATGACTTTTAGTGCAGACAATTTGATTTGGCTTGACCTAGAAATGACCGGTCTTGATCCAGAGAAAGAACGTATTATTGAAATGGCCATGATTGTGACTGATTCGAACCTTCATGTGCTTGCAGAAGCACCTGTGATTACAGTGCATCAATCAGATGATTTACTGGATGCAATGGATGCTTGGAACACAAAACAACATAATGCATCTGGTTTGGTCGCGCGCGTTAAAGAAAGTAAGGTGACAGAAGTAGAAGCAGAAGCGATGATGTTGCAGTTTTTAAAGCAACATGTTCCTGCAGGAAAATCGCCTATGTGTGGTAACACCATTTGTCAAGATCGGCGGTTTTTACATCGCTACATGCCAGAATTAGAAAAATATTTTCATTATCGCTTGTTGGATGTCAGTACGCTTAAAGAATTGGCGTTTCGTTGGGCGCCACGAGTGTATGCTGGAGTGGAAAAAGAATCTAAACATTTAGCGTTGGATGATGTGCGGGAGTCGATCGAGGAGCTGAAGTATTATCGAACGCATTTATTTAATCAGGAAGTAATCAATAGTTAAGATTGAGGTAACAGCTTACCCTATCGCTGTCATTGCGAGCGAAGCGAAGCAACCTAGGCTTTTCAACGCTGCTTCCGAGTTTCATGAATTATTCTAATCAGCTCTCAAAAGCCTGGGTTGCTTCGCTTTGCTCGCAATGACAAGGATAGGGGTTGAGTTATTACAAATTGAGAAAACTCCCTTTGTCATCCTTCGCTCTGCTCCGGATGACAAGGAGAGTCAGAATCTTTTTATTTTGTTGGATTCACGGCAGCAGGTTCTGTTGTGCTTGCTGGTGGATTGCTAGTATCGTCTGAAACATCAATAGTGACTTCTGCTGTATTATCTCCAGTGAGAGTAGTGTGAACGGTATTATCTCTCAATTCATCTGTATTAAGAATAACAGGGCCGCCTTTGATTTTATCCCATCCAGCAAAGAGAGCAACCACTTTTCCTTCACTATTCAAAACCTCTGTGACTGAGTCGACGTGTTTATCAAAAACGATTTTATTGCCCTGTTCACTCACTGGGATAGCGGATTGATCACCTGCTTTTAGAAGGTAAGTCATTTTTATTACTTGTTTTTGATCATCTGTGATTTTAGAGTATTTTTTTATAGTGTTTATTTTAAGAAGAACAAATTCCTTGCTGTCGACATTGCTGGCTTTTAGGTTGCTAGAGTCATCACCAAAAGAAATGCCCGAGAACGCTAGAAATGGAACGCTGATGAGCAGTAGCTTAGAAATTTTTCTCATAATATTAGTAGCTCCTAGACTGATTGTTTTTTTGACACACCTGTATGCATGACCATCATGCAAGGCTGGATTATTATATGTAAGTTATTAGATTGTTAATATGCTATGATTGTAGAAAAAATAGCTCAAGGAAATAAATCAATGGATTCGATTAGTACTTGGTGGATGTGGGTCAGTTTTTTTATTTTTATTTTAATTGTCTTAGCGGCAGATATTTTTTTATTAGGTAGAAATAAGGAAAATCCAGTTTCTTCGCGACAAGCATTTTGTTGGGTATTGTTGTGGCTTGTGTGTGCGCTTTGTTTTGATGCATTATTGTGGTGGTACCTTTCGCAAACGCATAGTCTTGTGGTTGCAAATGAAAAAGCATTGGAATTTTTGACTGGTTATGTCGTTGAGCAATCACTTTCAGTTGATAATATGTTTGTTTTCGTCATGATCTTTAACTATTTTGTTGTGCCGCCGGAATATCAACGTCGTGTATTATTATACGGCGTTCTAAGTGCCATTGTTTTGCGTCTATTAGTGATATTAGGCGGTACTTGGTTGGTCGCAGAGTTTCATTGGGTATTATACATATTTGGTTTCCTCTTGGCTGTAACCGGAACTAAAATGTTATTTACCGAAGAAACCCCGAAAGATTTAGCAAGAAATCCTATTCTGCGTTGGGTGCGACAGCACTTCCATATCACTGATCAGTTTCATAGAGAAAGATTTTTTGTCAAACAAAAAAATCGTTGGCATATGACGCCACTATTTTTAGTGCTTATTTTAATTGAAATAAGTGATTTAATTTTCGCAATGGATAGTGTTCCTGCTATTTTTGCACTGACAAATGATGCATTCATTATATTTACCTCCAATATTTTTGCGATCATGGGGTTACGCGCACTTTATTTCTTGTTGGCAAACTTATTGCCGCGGTTTCATTTATTGAAATATGGTATTGCATTGGTACTCATTTTTGTCGGCGCAAAAATGTTATTTGCGCCCTGGATAGAAATACCCATATTATTAGCTTTAGGTATAGTGGTAGCTATTTTGATGACGACAGTTGTGTTAAGTATGTTGAATCGTGCCCGAGGTAAACATGGCTATTGAAGTATTACAGTTGACACAGTTTGCTCCTTATCTTAAGCCGCGATCACGTGATAGCCATAAGGGTGTATTTGGACATCTCCTGGTGATTGGGGGTGACTATGGTTTCTTCGGTTCGGTTTGTTTGGCAGCGGAAGCAGCGTTACGAGTAGGCGTTGGATTAGTAAGTGTTGCTACACGACCTGAGCATGCGATGACTTTAAGCCTAGGGCGGCCTGAAGTAATGTGCCATGGTATTCAACATGTCAAAGACTTAGCGCCTTTACTTACCAAAGCAACGGTAGTCGTGCTTGGGCCGGGCTTGGGCCAGTCCCGTTGGGCTCAAAAAATAGGGCAGTCTGTACTGAAGAGTAAAAAACCATTGATAATGGATGCAGATGCTTTAAATTTATTAGCTAAAAAACCTATTCGTTGTGCAGCATGGGTTTTGACGCCACATCCTGGCGAAGCGGCTCGATTATTGTGTACGACTAGTGAAGCTATTCAGCGGGATCGCTTAGCTGCAGTGATCGCATTGCAAAAAAAATATGGTGGTGTCAGTGTGTTGAAAGGAGCAGGGACATACATTGCTACAGAAGAGGGTGAGCCTATGTTGTGCGAAGCCGGGAATCCTGGAATGGCCACGGCAGGTATGGGAGATGTATTAAGCGGTGTGATTGGTGGGCTTGCGGCGCAAGGGGTTCCACTTGCTAGTGCGGCAAAATTAGGTGTGTTAGTGCATGCAAAAGCGGGTGACTTAGCAGCTAAAGAGGGCGAGCGTGGAATGATTGCGAGTGATTTATTTCCTTATTTACGACAAATAGTGAATGCTTGAAATGAAAAGAACGATATCCATCCCTGATGAAGCGAGCATGCTAGATTTTGGCCAAAGGATGGCGCAAGCGTTGCTGTGCCAGAGTGAAGCCCAGGAAAATTTAAATAGCGTGATATTTTTGCAGGGTTCATTAGGTGCAGGTAAAACTACTTTAGTACGTGGTTTTTTACGTGGCTTTGGCTATCAAGATAAAGTGAAAAGTCCAACCTACACGTTAGTGGAGTCCTATCTATTTGGGGCCTATGCTGTTTTTCATTTTGATTTATATAGGTTGCATCATTCCCAAGAACTTGAATCCATCGGTATCCAGGATTATTTTATTCCTAGCGCGATCTGTCTTATTGAGTGGCCAGAGCATGGTAAAGGGTTGTTGCCTACGCCAGATTTATCTTGTTATATTAGCTTGCATGATAATAGCCGTGAAATAAAGCTGATTGCTCAATCAGCACATGGCGAAACTCTTTTACAGCGATTATGGCATGATCAATAAATGGCGGTTATTTCTAAGTGGGTTCCTTATAGCATGGCCGCTGCTTGTGTGTGCTGTACCTGCAAAAATCACAACTATTCAAATTTCCAATACAGTTTCCCCCACGCGCATCACAATCAAATTATCCGTGCCAAACAAACCCCGTATTTTTACTTTAGCGCATCCTGATCGCTTGGTTTTTGATTTCACTGATACACGATTAGGTGTGAAACTACAAGCATGCTCTTTCACCAATCCAAATATCACAAGCATCCGCAGTGGCCAACCTCAACCAGGCATGCTCCGTTTAGTATTTGATCTTGCTCACGCTTTTCATTATAAAACGATTAATTCATTGCCCGCACAGCAGATTACGGTTGCGCTCTCTCCTTTGGCCGGGAGCGCTAAAAATCCCCGAATTGCTACACAAAAAAAACCATCCAATATTGACCATGTAACGCCTCCATTGATTGTGATGATTGATCCAGGGCATGGCGGAAAAGACACGGGTGCTATAGGTGATTCAGGGACGAGAGAAAAAGATGTGGTGCTCAACATTGCAAAACAGTTAGCTGAATTAGTTAATAAAGACCCTCATATGAAAGCTGTTCTCACACGCAGCGGTGATTATTATGTGACATTACATAATCGCCTAGTGTACGCTCGTCAAAATAAAGCGGATGTATACATTTCCATTCACGCAGATTCTTATTTTAATAAAAGCGCTAGCGGTGCATCTGTGTTTGCATTATCTAAAAACGGCGCAACTAGTATTGCTGCCAGATGGTTAGCAAGGCGCGATAATTATTCTGAATTACAAGGTGTTGAACTGAGTGAGTTAAACGATCAAAGTCCACAGTTGCGTTCAGTATTAATTGATCTTGCACAAACAGCGACGGTAACCAATAGCATGCGTTTAGGTACTTCATTGCTAGATGCATTGGATGACGTCGCAATGTTGCATTACGCTCGAGTCGAACAAGCGCCTTTCATGGTGCTAAAATCCCCTGATATTCCTTCTATTTTGGTTGAAACAGGGTTTCTTTCTAACCCCAAAGAAGAAGTACGTTTGCATGATAAAGCTTATCAACGTAAAGTGGCTGTTGCTTTATTTAATGGGATTCAGCGTTATCAGAAGAAATACTTTGTGGTGAGTAGTGGTTAGGTTTTGAGTTATGTTCTACAGGCTGTCATGAAAAAACAATTAAATCTAGATTACTTACAGGGCAATACTTACTTTGTTGACAATATCAAAGAAATATATCTTGAAATAGGTCATCAATGGCTATTAAATTTACCGACACAAGTGATTCAGTTATCAGAAAAATGGGGATTTGAATTCACGCAAACCATGCCTGAATTAAGTTATAGCTTTGTGGCTCTTGTTAAGTGTCAGAATAAACCCGCTATTATAAAAATAGCACCACCACAGCAATCGCTTGCAAGAGAGAGTTTATGTCTTTCTAGTTTTCATAAAGATTCTCCTATCATTTTTCATTTCGATGAGAAATCAAATGCCATACTCATGGAGTATATTTATCCTGGTGAACCACTAAAAAATTTAGTGAAAGCAGGGCAGGATGAGCAGGCCACGAAAATAATTTGCGGTATTATTCGAGAATTGAGGTTTCAAGATATACCGCAGCAACACTCTTTTAAACATTTATCTGAGCTTGCAAACGATTTATCTATTTTAAAAGGTCATTTCGATGAAAAATTACTTAACAAAGCAATCTATCTTTTTCAGGAACTTACCGTTGATCGGTCAGAAGATATTATGCTTCATGGCGACTTGCATCACGATAATATTTTATCATCCGACCATGGCTGGAAGATCATTGATCCCCATGGTTATATAGGTGAGCCTACTGCTGAAGTAGGTGCCATGATTCGCAACCCCTACAATTGTTTTCCCACAGACAAGCCATTAAGAAAAATTTTAGAAAGGCGCCTCTCTATTTTGAAAGCTGAATTGCCTTATGATATTGAGCGTATTAAAGCATGGTGCTACTGCATCAGTGTTTTATCTGTGGCTTGGACTTATGAAGGGTTCAAGAAAGTGAATGCTAGTGAAGTAGCTTTGGTTCAGGCGCTAAGTCAAGTTTGTTTCTAAGGAACGGCGTATACAGAGATTGGTAATTATAGTGATTAAGTTAATTGAAAATTGACATGTATAATTAAAGATATTATAATATCCATTATATCGGTTATATAGTAATAAGGTATACAATAGTGTCTGAAATAATGATGACGCCTCATGAAGTGGCAGCCCATTTAGCCAAAAAAGCGAGGACTAAAAGATTATCAATGAACTTGAGTCAGCAAACGCTGTCAGAGCGCTCTGGTGTGAGTTATGGCGTTTTAAAAAAATTTGAACGTAACGGTCAGATTTCACTTGGATCGTTATTAAAGCTAGCCCTGAGTTTAGATGCCATGGGCGATTTTTATTGCTTGTTCGATCTTAAGAAAGCGGAGAGTGCCGCTTCTTTAGATGAGTTAATCGAAGATCATACTCGCAAAAGAGGTAGAAAATGATGTGGACACCTCAGAATCTTGTCTACGTTTATTTTAATGGTCTCAAAGAAAAATGTTCTGTGGGACGCTTGCTGCTTAAAAACAAAAAAATATTTTTTGAATATAGCCCTGAGTTTCTCAAGCTCAATCTTGAACTATCGCCTTTTAAATTGCCGCTTAAAACTGGGGTGATTAGTAATGATGATCGAACCTTTGATGGGTTATTTGGGGTTTTTAATGATAGCTTGCCTGATGGTTGGGGGAGATTACTGCTGGATCGTAAGCTCATGAGTTTAGGACTCAATCCTGCTAGTCTTTCTCCACTCGATCGCCTTTGTTTTGTAGGTTCTCATGGTATGGGAGCGTTATCTTACGAGCCTGAAAACCCACAAACAATGAGTACTATTCACCGAGATTTAGATGAAGTGGACTATGAAATTCAAAGTGTGCAAGAGGAAAGTGGTAACCAATACCTAGATGATTTACTTGCGTTAGGTGGTTCTTCCGCAGGTGCGCGACCTAAAATTTTGATGCGGATAGAAGATGGAGATTGGTTAATCAAATTCAGATCTAGCTTTGATCCAAAAGATATTGGCTGTATTGAATATGCATACCATCTCATGGCAATAGAAGCGAAGCTGGATGTACCAGAAGCAAAACTTTTTCCCTCAAAAAAAGGCGCAGGATTTTTTGGGGTGAAGCGGTTTGACCGTAACAATGGCAAGTCTATTCACATGCATACTATGGCAGGCCTTTTGCATGCTGATCACAGAGAACCTGCGCTGGATTATGAAACAATTATGAAAACAACCTTGTATTTGACACGCGATGTGAGAGAGTGTGAAAAGCAATTTCGTAACGCCGTGTTTAATGTGCTAAGTCATAATCGAGATGATCATGCGAAAAATTTTTCGTTTTTAATGAATGACCAAGGAACATGGAAGGTATCACCTGCCTATGATTTAACATTTTCATCGGGTCTTCAGGGTGAGCATTCAACGATGGTGATGGGCGAAGGTAAAAAACCGACGCAAGATCATCTACTCAAGCTCGCAGCAGTAGGGGAAATAAAAAAAACAACAGCCACAGAGATTGTCGCCCAAGTTTTTTCTGCAGTGAATCAGTGGGAACATTTTGCAGAAAGGGCTGGTGTATCAAAGCTGCAAATGAAAAGTATTACGGCCACTTTTCGGAGATAGGATAATAGCCTGAGGTTGTTTATGATCAAGCAATTGGTCTTAAATGTATCTTGAAAATTACATTTGCGTGATAAAGCCTATCAGAATAAAATTGGCCCTCGGAGCTTTTAGGTCAGAGGCCTGAGCTTTTTGTGGTCTATGGTAAGGCGTGCTCTTTGTGTCATAGCCCTAGGTAAGAATGTCCTCTCGTTTTCAAGCGCGGAAAGCGCATAATAGTTTGATAATAACAGGTGTATCAAGTGCCTCGAATCCAAAAACTCAGCAACATACTTGCCAACCAAATTGCCGCAGGCGAAGTGGTAGAGCGACCTGCGTCCGTCGTAAAAGAATTAGTGGAGAATAGCTTGGATGCCGGTGCCACTAAAATTGATTTAGATATTGATCAAGGCGGCACACGTTTAATACGCGTGCGCGACAATGGATCAGGCGTGCATCCTGATGATTTAGTGTTAGCACTGAGCCGGCATACCACCAGTAAAATACAAAACCTCGATGATCTTGAACAAATTAATACGCTAGGATTTCGTGGAGAAGCGTTAGCGAGTATCAGTTCTGTTTCACGATTGTCATTAATTTCTGCTGTTGAAAACAATACTGGCTGGCAAGTGCAATCAGAAGGCACTGAAAAAGAATTACAACCTATGCCTGCCGCGCACCCCCGGGGCACCACTATTGAAGTGCGTGATTTATTTTTTAATACCCCAGCGCGTAAAAAATTCTTACGCACTGAAAAAACTGAGTTTGATCACATTGATGAATTAATCAAGCGCATGGCGCTTAGCGCGTTCGATGTGAATTTCACATTAAAGCATAATCAAAAATTAATACGTCAATACCGCGCCGCACGTTCTGATACGGAGCGTGAACAGCGCGTTAGCAGTTTATGCGGCGAAGTTTTTATGGAAAACGCATTAAAAATCGAAAGCGCGATTTTAGGATTAAAACTATCAGGCTGGATTGCCTTGCCCACTTTTTCCCGTGCCCAAGCTGATTTGCAATATTTCTACGTCAATGGCCGTATTGTACGAGACAAATTAGTGAATCACGCAGTACGCCAAGCGTATCATGATGTACTGTATGGTGATCGGCATCCTGCATTTGTTTTATTTTTAGAGATAGAACCACAACAAGTGGATGTCAATGTGCATCCAACAAAACATGAAGTACGTTTTCGTGAAAGCCGCTTGGTGCATGATTTTATTTCTCGCAGTATTCACGATGCATTAGCCCATGTTCGACCAGGACAAGCGATTGCTTCTCCAGCCACTGAAGAATGTGCCATGAGCCACGTCTTATCTGCTTCTCCAGTACTATCAGTACAACCCAAACCTGCTATTCCAACAGAAAAAAATAACTTCGCTTATCAGCCTCATCAGCACGGTTCTCCATTGAAGGTGCGCGAGCAAATGACTGCGTACCATCAATTACACATGGATACTGCTGTACCCACTGATACAAATCTGAAAACAGAAAATCAGAAAACAGAGATGGTTATCCCGCCATTAGGTTTTGCTTTAGCACAACTGCGAAATATTTTTATTCTGGCAGAAAATGCAGAGGGCCTGGTGTTAGTCGATATGCACGCTGCACATGAGCGCGTGCTATACGAACAATTTAAAAAAATTTTTGCATCACATCACTTGGTGGCACAACCTTTGTTATTTCCGCTGACGGTGAAATTAAGCGAACGTGAAATTCGTTTAATGGAAGAAAATCAAAAAACTCTTCAACAACTCGGATTGTTCATAGAGCGCATTAGTCAAGAAGCATTGGTCGTCCGTGAGGTACCGGAAGTATTGCGCGAAAGCAATATCGAACAATTACTGCGTGATATTGCATCGGATTTAATGACGAACGAAAGCAGTACTCGAATAGAAGAACGTATTGAGCATTGGCTAGGCACTATGGCATGCCATGCAGCCGTGCGAGCGCAGCGTAAATTATCTATTCCTGAAATGAATGCTTTATTACGCGCAATGGAAAATACAGAGCACAGCGGCCAATGTAACCACGGCCGGCCGACGTGGAAACAATTTTCATTGGCTGAATTAGATCGCTTATTTTTGCGTGGGCAATAATGACACTTAAAAAAAACAGTATTGTATGTTTGATGGGCCCTACTGCATCGGGTAAAACACAATTAGCGGTGCAGTTAGTGCAACGATTCCCTTTTGAAATTATTAGCGTTGATTCTGCGATGGTCTATCGTGGGATGAATATTGGCACAGCTAAACCAGATCCTGCTATATTGTCGATTGCCCCGCACCGATTAATTAATATTCGTGAGCCACAAGATGCGTATTCAGCGGCGCAATTTAGAGAAGATGCCTTACATGAAATAGCTGATATTCAAGCAAAAGGAAATATTCCACTGCTAGTCGGTGGAACCATGCTTTATTTTCACGCCTTACAACAAGGCATTGCTAAAATGCCCTCTGCTAATGCTGAATTAAGGCTGCAATTGTCGCGCGAAGCAGAGCAACAAGGTTGGCCTGCACTGCATGCTCGCTTAGCTGCAGTGGATTCTGTTGCTGCACAGCGTATTCATCCGCATGATAGCCAACGTATTCAACGTGCTTTAGAAATCCACGCGTTAACGGGAAAAAATTTAACGACTTGGCATCAAGAGCAAGATAAAAGCGATGTGCAGTGTAGAGTGCATTCTTTAATAGTGGCACCAAACGACCGTGCTATTTTACATAAACGCATCGAACAACGATTTTTGCAAATGCTAAACGCAGGGTTTATCAATGAAGTGCAACAATTAGTTGCGCGTGGTAAATTGAATTTAGAAACACCCGCTATTCGCTCAGTAGGATATAGGCAAAT
>Ga0206868_10173_pt1 | contig 18492 bp, 16 predicted proteins | sample Alteio_BWOrgCont_38_FD_152901 | JGI IMG/M metagenome (GOLD analysis project Ga0206868, IMG submission 152901) | Enriched cells from forest soil in Barre Woods Harvard Forest LTER site, Petersham, Massachusetts, United States -... | ecosystem: Environmental > Terrestrial > Soil > Temperate forest >... | reverse complement strand
TTGTGTCCGCCCCTTTTGCATGCTTTGGTAACACGGTTAGAAGGTGAAGCGCGCCGCGAACTGGATGATGCGCGGGTCGTAGGTGGATGTGATTTGGCCGAAGGTTTCGTCGTTGATGTTTGTATCGGGCGTCTTGAACTGAGCGTGGTTGAAGATGTTGAACATCTCAACGCGTAGCTGCATGGAGACCCGTTCGCTGAGTTTTGTAGTCTTCGCGACTTCCAAGTCGAGGTTGGTGTAGTCGGGGCCGCGCAGGAAATTGCGGGGAAGAGTTCCGTAGGGGGTGTTATACGGAACGTCTCCAGGGGCGCAATTCGAACTGCCTGCGAACTCGCAGCTGTCGTTATTACTAAACGAGTTGGGGTTGAACCAATAGTAATTACCGAAGCTGTACGTGGCATGAGGGTTGAGGGTGGCAGTGGGGCCGACTATGTTGGCGTGGGCAAGGGTAGGATCACCGGCCCCAGAAGGTCCGGGATTGGTGGGGTCATACTTGTCGCCAAAATTCGCCGGGATATCGAACGGGAGTCCGCTATGCCAAGTGAAGATCGGGAACAGGCTCCAGCCCTGAGTAACTTTTTTCCATCCGGACTCCCACCACTTGTCGATAGCGAGATCCCAACCGCCGCTGATCGTAATGCGGTGGCGCATGTCGAGATCGGAAGAGGCGCGGAACTCGTCAGGGTTGTAATAAGGAACACCGGAATTGCGCTGACGAAAGCCAGAGGCATTGTCGATGCTGTGTGCCCAGGTGTAGCCGATGGTGTAGTAGGTGTCGCCGAGCGACCCGGTAGCGGTGGGCTGGCGAGTGATGCTGGTTTCCAGGGCGTTGTAGCTCTGGGAGGAAACATTCCGGAATTCTGGCATATTTGCGAAGCAATAGCCGAAGGTGGCGTCGCAGGCCTGAACGCTGGCTTGCTCGTTGAGGATGCGAACACCGCTATTGGTCGAGAGATCAAATGGATTGACGTCGACGAGCGAGGTCAGCTTGCGGCCTTGGCTTCCGACGTAGGACGCATCGACGGTGGTGTTCTTCGCAATCTCGTGCTCAAGACTCAGGTTGTACTGCATGACGTAAGGTGTGCGCAAATGAGGATCGACCATATAAACCGATCCACCGGAATTGAAGGGCAGGAAGCCAGCAGCGCCGAAGTCGATGTTGTGATCGACGGGTTTTGAGGGGAACGGATTGGGAACGCCGGCGGTCCCAAAGGGATCGCTCATATAGGTGTAGTTGGAGGTTGCTCCCGGATTGGGGGAGTTGAAATACAAACCTGCCGATGAGAAGAAGGGTGGCTGTCCATTGAACTGGAGGTTGTCCTCGCCCTTGAGAACGTCATAGAAGACGCCAAAGCCGCCGCGAATACTGGTCTTGCCGGTGCCGGTGGGGTCCAGCGCGAAGCCGAAGCGTGGTGCAAAGTCGTTCTTGTCGGGGAAATTGGCGCCTGTGGGGGCTCCAGAATCACCGGGGAATACCAAGCTCTGCGGGGCGTTCGGGAATACGGTGGACTGCTCGCCGGGGACGATGGAGAAGCTACGGCCTTGAGTGTCGAGCTTCGGGGTGCTGTATTCGTAGCGAACTCCGAGGTTCAGAACGAGGCGACGATTGACGTGCCATTCGTCCTGGGCGAACCAGAACGTATTCTTGCTGCGAATGTTGGATGGCGCGGAGGGGTACTGGTAAAGGCTGTTCACGATGCCGAGGAGGAAATCGGCGTAGGAATTGCCGGTGCCAATGCCGCCGTTGCCGACGAAATCCATTTCGCCGTTCACGTAGTAGTCATAGAGGGTGTTGTTCTCGTAAGGAGTGAAGCCAGCACCGAACTTCCAGTTGTGCTTGCCTTTCACCCACGAGAAGGTATCGGCGTAGGAGAAGGTGTCGTCGGCTTCATGAGTTGGCCCTTGCTCGCTGTAGCCGATATAAAGTCCGGTATCGAACCAGAGGTTTGGGGGGCCGGTTGGCTGGTCGGGAGTAATTCCCGAACCGAGCGAAGCGGCAGTGTTTTGCGCGTTCTGTCCGCTTACCAACTCCTGGAGAATGTTATTCCGCTGTGCCGTGAAGCGGAACTCATTGAGCATCGTATTCGAGATGGTTCGGGTGTACGTGATGTTGGCGAAGTACTGGTCGGAACCGTTGATATTCGGAAACCCATTTACAGATGCGAAGGCGTACGGATCTTCGGTAGTTTCGCGATGGCCGCCCAAAGTAGCAGAGATCTTGTCCTTGGCGGTCATGTTGTAGTCGACCTTGATGCTCAGTTCATTGAAGTTGTCGGTGTATATCGAAGTGGGCGCGATAATGCCGGTTGGGTTGCTGGTGCTCGGGATGAGCCCGGCGGCGATGTATTTCTGGGCGACGGGATCAAACTTCGTCGGGTCGATTATGGCCTGAGAAGGAGTCGTCCCGGGAGCCATGAAATACGGGTTGGCCGAGAGGAACGCAGCCACTCCGGGGTCGCCATTGAAGTTACCCTGCTGCAGTTCTGCTGTGGTGAAGACCTGGGTGGTGCTGGTGTCTCCGTAGTTTGATGGGTTTTCCTTGGCAGTCAGTCTCTGACCTTGATAGCTGACAAAGAAAAAGAGCTTGTCCCTGAGGATCGGGCCGCCGATGGTGCCGCCGTATTGATTGCGCTTGAGAATATCGCGCGGGAGGTCATTGGCCTTGTTGAAAAACGAATTGGCATTGAAAGCGTCATTGCGAAGGAATTCAAAGCCGCTGCCGTGCAGGGCATTCGTCCCGGACTTGGTCACAACGCTAATGACGCCACCGCCGTTGCGTCCGTATTCCGCCGTGTAGTTGTTCTGGAGGATGCGGAACTCGGCGATGCTGTCTGGATCTGGTTTGAAGACGACACCGTTGTCGAGCAAGTCGTTGTTCACTCCACCATCAAGGAGGAAGGTGACCGAGTCTGTACGGCCTCCTGCGATGCTGAAGGTGCCAGCGCCGCCATTGTCATCGTTCTGCTCGGTAACGCCGGGCTGCAGTTTCGCGAGTTGGAGGACGTCGCGGCCGTTTAGCGGGAGGTCGATGATGGGGCGGCTGGTGACGGATTGGCCGAGGGTGGAGTTTACGGTCTCAACACCGGCGGCGGTTCCGGAGACGTCGACGACTTCCTGCTGGGTGCCGACCTTCATCTTGAGGTCGAAGCGGATGTTTTGATTGATCTGGAGAGTCTGGGCGTCAGTGCTCAGCTTGGCGAACCCGGGATGCTCGGCGGTGACGATGTAAGGCCCGATGGGGAGATCGATGACGTGGAAGGCGCCATCTTTGTCGGTCGTGGCTGTCTTGGCGATACCCGTACCGGTATTGGTGACGGTGATCTTCACGCCGGGTACGACTGCGCCCTGCGGATCGGTGACGGTGCCGAGTACGGTGCCCGTGGCCTGCTGTGCGAAGGCTGGGGAGATCATTAGGGACAGGGTGAGGGCGATTGCGAGGACGAGGCCAAATCGAATCTGGAGTTTCCGCAAGGAAGTTTCTCCTAAATTGAGTGGTGACAGTTTGTTACAGCACAGCAATCGTCGTGCCGCCCGCGCTGCGCTGAATTTAAACGCTTTAAATACAGCGATCCTGAGGTTGCCGGGTACGATACGCAAAAGAGAAGCGTGTGTCTACACTTTTCGGGAGGAATGCAGGGCGGAAACGACAGTAAACACACGCGAAATTGCTATAGCTGCCAGCGATATAACGAGGGGATAGCACTCGAGGGTGTAGCGGGTCTCGGGATTCTCTAACGTGCCGAGGAAGGCGGTGCGGATTACGAGATAGGCGATGACGACGAAGAGGTAGCGTGGGCGCGGGCGGAGGAACAGCGCTGCGATGGCTAACCCGACGTAGAAGAGATTGATTAGGGCGAGCGCGGCGGCCTTGGCGGAGTTCCAGAAATCGTCGGTGTAGTCCTGCCACCAGCGGCTGTCGAGCGGGAGGGTTTCGGTGCGGGGACGAAACCACATGTCAGCGATGCGCATTAACGGCAGCTGGACGTAGTAGCGCAAAGGATGGCGGGCGACGCGTTGTTCGGCCAGTTGTTCGAACTGTTGGTCGAGCTCGGGCCAGATCGCGGTGCGGGTTTGATATTGCTCGAAGAGCTGGCGGGTTCGGGCTTCTTCTTCAGGAGTGTCGTAGGCGCGCGCGGGAAGAAGATTGACGTCGACATCGGAGCCCGGCATTTGCCAGTAGATGTCTTCGACGGAGACATACTCGGCCATCCAGGTGCGGACCCAATGGTTGAATCCGAGCGGAGTAAATTCGTCGATATCGCTAGCGTATCGAGGGGCCAAGGGTTGGAAGCGGCGGAACATCTGCCAGTTACGGTAGGTCCACGGGGCTAGTGGGGCTAGCGAGATGATGAGCACTAGCAATCCGGCGATGACGGTGGTGCGGCGCTCGGTGGGGACGCGGAACAATCGGACGATTAGGAAGAGACCGATCGCGGCTAAGAGCATTCCGCCGTCGGGGCGGAGGACGATGGCGAAAGCTATTGAGAGGCCGCAGAGGGTCCAGTAGCTGAAACAAAGGGTAGCTCCACTCCGAATGCGGGAAGTCGCCGCATTCTCCGGTCGCCATGACAGATCTTCTTGGCAATCCAGCGCGGCGTAGAGGCACCAGAAGGCTGCGGCTAGCGCGAAGACGGAGAGCGTCTCTGGCATAGGGGACGCGACGTAGTTGGCGGTGAAGGGGCAGATGCAGGCGAGGATGAAGGCGATTTTGCCGGCGCGTTCGTCGATCATGCGGCGGGCGATGTCGGCGATGAGGAAACACGTGGCGACATCGACGAAGAGCTGGACGAACATCACGGCGGTGTAGTGTTCGCGTCCAAAGAGGAAGAAACAGATGGCGAGGAAGCCGGGATAGCCGGGGAGGCGGATCCAGGTGGGTTCGGGATCGGCGCCGGGATGAGAGAAGCCGTAGACGCCGTGGTCGATCCAGTTCTTGGCGATGTCGCCATAGATGTAGGTGTCGCCGGTGACGTGGGGGAACTTGAGGATGAAGACGAGGCGCAGGGCGATCGCGAAGATGGTGCCGAAGAGGAAATACCACTTCGCGCTGCGGAGGAATTGGATCACCTGAAAAATATATACTTTAGTGGGATGCGGGGCGCGAGCAAGTTCGGGCGCGGACGGGTTTAAGAGGACGAGAGAGCAACGAAAACCCTGAATTGACGCGGGTAATCGCGCACCATACGATAGAAAAGTACCCATAATGCCAAGCCCTGTTTTTTATGATCCGGAGCGAAAACGCTGGAGACGATTGAGGCTGGCGCTCGATGTCACGGGCGTGCTGGCGAGCCTGCTGATCGTTTTCTTCATTGGAAGTATCGTCCGGAATACGAATGTGCCTTCGATTGGGCTGACGGAAGTCAAGAAGCCTTACCACGCCTTGAAGGATGCGCAGAAGCGGAAGTATCTGCGCAAGGTCAGCACCCATCGCAAGACGAAAAAAGAGGCGTCGCAAGTCGTGCTGAACACGACGGAAGGCATTCGGGCCGCGTTTTACGTGGATTGGGACGCGGCCAGTTTTTCGTCGCTCAAGCAGTACTACCCGCAAGTTGACTTGCTCTTCCCTGAGTTTCTGCATGTGTTGACGCCGGACGGGCATCTGCAGGGAGTTACGGGGGAGAACAAGCTGTTCGATGTCCTCGATGCTGCGGGCAAGCCGCGTCCTGTCGATGACAAGTTGATGCCGTTCCTCAAGGCGGAAAAAGCGGAGACGGAAGTGTTTCCGCTGGTGAACAACTTTGATCCGATCTCGAATGAGTGGAAGACCGACATTGGGGATTTTCTGGATGATGCCGATGGGCGGGCGCGGTTTCGAAAAGAGATTGATGTTTTCCTGGCCACCGACCGCTATCGCGGGCTGACCCTGGACTTCGAAGAGTTTCCGGTGGATGCGATGCCCGGTTATCGCGCGCTGGTGGCGGAACTCTACCAGGACCTGCATGCTTCGGGGAAAAAGCTGTACTTGAGCGTGCCGGCGAAGAATACCGACTTCGATTACGAAGGCGTCGCGAAGAATGCCGATGGGCTGATCATGATGAATTACGACGAGCACTATCCAGGCGGCGAAGCCGGGCCGGTGGCGTCGCAGGATTGGTTTGTCGAGAACTTGAAGTTCGCGCTGAAGCATGTGCCGCGCGAGAAGATCATTTGCGCGATCAGCAATTACGGATACGAGTGGACGACCACGGGGAACTCGAAGCTGCCGCAGACGGCACACACGGTGAGCGTCCAGGATGCGTGGACGAGCGCGGAGGATTCAGATGCGTCGGTGGATTTGGATGGCGATGCGCTGAATCCGCATGTCTCCTTCATGGAGGGCGACGATGCGCGGCACGAGGTTTGGTTTACGGACGCGGTGTCGGCGCTGAACGAGATGCGCGCGGCGCAGGAGTTGGGGATCAACACGTTTGCGCTTTGGCGGCTGGGTTCGGAAGATCGTTCGCTGTGGAACGTTTGGGACCAGCCGGGGGAAGCGATTGCACCGGACAAGCTTAGGGAAGTTCCGCCTGGACAAGATGTGGATATGGAGGACGCTGGGGAGATCCTGCAGATTGAGGAGCGTCCATCGCCGGGACAGCGAACGATTACGGTCGATAACACGACCGGCATGATCACGGCGGAGGATTTCACGAAGCTGCCGACACCGTACCGGATCGCGCGCTATGGAGCTTCAGACAAGAAGATGGCAATCACGTTCGATGATGGGCCGGACCCGAACTGGACTCCGAAGATCATGGCGGTGCTCGACAAGTATGGAGTGAAGGGAACGTTTTTCCTGATCGGCGTGCAGGCGGAAAAATATTCGGCGCTGACCAAGAAGCTCTATGAAGACGGTCAGGAAATTGGGAACCACACGTTTACGCATCCGGACATCGCGAGTATTTCGCGGGCGTATTTCAAGGTTGAGCTGAACCTGACGGAGCGGTTATTTGCGGCGAAGCTCGGCGTTAAGCCGGTGCTGTTTCGTCCGCCGTACTCAATCGACCAGGAGCCCGATACGGCCGACCAGGTGGGGCCGCTGGAACTGTCGCAGGACATGGGGTACATCACGGTCGGCGACAAGATCGATACGAATGATTGGCGGGAAAATCCAAAGCGCACGGCGAACGAGATGGCTGCCGATGTATTGAGCAACCTGCCGCCATGCAAGCCCACGAATTTCCTGACGTGCGGGAATGTCATCCTGATGCACGATGGCGGCGGCGACCGCAGCGAAACGGTCAAAGCGCTGGACATCATTATTCCGGCGATGAAGGCGCGCGGGTACGACATTGTGCCGGTGTCCGAACTGCTGGGGAAGACGACCGCGCAGGTGATGCCGCCGATCAGCAAGAACGAACGCGGGGCGGCGATGGTGGCGAGCTTGAGTTTCCTGCTGGTTGGAGCCCTGAGCAACTTCATCATCTTCGTATTCTTCGTTGGTGACGTGCTGATGACCGGACGGCTGTTGTTTATCGGCGTGCTGGCGATTTATGACCGCATTCGAGGGCCGCGGATACATGCCGATCCGAGTTACCAGCCGGACGTCGCGGTACTGATTCCGGCATACAACGAAGAGATGGTGATCGAACGAACGGTTCGGGGAGTGCTGGATTCGGATTACCCGAAACTGCGGGCGATCGTGATTGATGATGGGTCGAAGGACGCGACCGTCGAGGTTGTTGAGAGAGTTTTCGCGGCAGAGATTGCGAGTGGAAAAGTCACCGTGCTGACGAAGGCAAATTCCGGCAAAGCCGATGCGCTGAACTATGGTTTGGAGTTTGTGACGGAGGAGATTTTTGTCGGGATCGATGCGGACACGATCATTGCGACGGATGCGATTCGGTTGCTGGTGCCGCACTTCATGAATCCGAAGATTGCAGCAATGGCGGGCAATGCGAAGGTTGGCAACCGCGTGAACCTGTGGACGCGCTGGCAGGCGTTGGAGTACATCACGAGCCAGAATTTTGAGCGGCGGGCGCTGGATGTGTTTGGTGCGGTGAGTGTGGTTCCGGGGGCGATTGGCGCGTGGAGAACGGCGGCAGTACGTGCGGCGGGCGGGTATCACCATGACACGGTGGCCGAGGACGCCGATTTGACGATGGCGCTCTTGCAGAACGGATATCGGGTGGAGTACGAGGATCTGGCGCTGGCGTACACGGAGGCACCGAGCACGGCGAATGGGCTGATGCGGCAACGATTCCGGTGGTCGTTCGGGATCATGCAGTCGGTTTATAAGCATCGGTCGGCGTTCAAGCAGGGCGGGGGATTGGGGTGGTTCGCGCTGCCTAACGTAGTGATTTTTCAGATCTTATTGCCGATGGTGTCGCCGTTTATAGACTTTATGTTTGTTTTCGGGGCGGGGTCGTACGCGTGGAACCGCTATATGCATCCGGAATCGACCGATCCTTCCAGCTTCCACAAGTTGGTGGTGTACTTCGCGCTGTTCCTGGTGATTGATTTCATTGCGTCGACGATTGCCTTCACTCTGGAGCGGCGGCAGCCGGGCGGGCAGAAGGATTTCTGGCTCCTGGCGCATGTTTGGCTGCAGCGGTTTGCCTACCGGCAGCTGTTTTCGGTGGTCCTGTTGAAGACGTTGAAGCGGGCGATTGAGGGCGGCAACTTTGCGTGGGACAAACTGGAGCGCACCGCCTCGGTGCGGCCGGCGGGAGTGCCACAAACTAGGTAGGCGTCGCTGACCAAGGTCGTATGGCGACAGATAGCGTTCGGTTGCATCCTGCTTCTAACGCAATTCCCTGGAGCAAACAACCGAATGTTGAAACAGCAGCCAAAGATTTTGTTCGTGGAAGATTCCGGGTTTTTCCGGAAGGCCGTCGCTCAGAACCTGACGGGCGAAGGGTTTAACGTGATCACCGCTGGTACGGGCGAAGAGGCCTTGAAGTCAGCGCAGACCGATCAACCTGATCTCATATTGCTGGACTTGATGTTGCCGCGTCTGGATGGAATGATGGTGTTGAGGATTCTGCGGGCGTCGTCCGAAACGCGCAATATCCCAGTGATTGTGTTGTCGGGCGCAGCCGTGGAGCGCGACAAGGTCGTAGCGTTGAAGCTGGGAATCAGCCAATTCTTCCGTAAGGATGCTTCGCCGATGGAAGAGCTGGTCGCGTCGATTCGGTCTACACTGGGAGTGGTCGCGTAAATGGTATAAGGGTATGAAGCATTCGATCCTGATCGTTGACGATAACCTTGGCGTATCGGCGCCGATGGCGGAGTATCTCGAGAATGCCGGAATCGAGGTTAAGGTGGCGCAGTCGTCGGTGGATGCGAAAAAGGCCATTGGCGGAAAGAGCTTTTCGCTGGTGATTACCGACCTCCGGATGGAGAGCGGGACTGACGAAGACGGGCTTGAGTTCGTGCGGCATCTGCGCAAAGTCAAGCCGGGATTGCCGGTGTTCATTCTGACCGCATCGGGATCGCCGGACACCGCAGCGGAGGGTATTCGTCTTCAGGTCAACAAAATCCTAGGTAAACCCATTTCCATGCCAAAGTTGCTGGCGACGGTTCGGCAATTCCTGAATGAGTTTTACGGTGCCGCAAGTTAGATCCTCTGCTCTTCTTTGAACCTTCCCTAAGTTCCCGGCCATCTGTTCTAACAGTGATAAAATTGAGAGTTTTCGTCGCCGCTCCGGTCCCGAACTGCGAGCTGCCGGAGGATTGCAATCATGGCAACAACCCTAACTAGCCGTGTGGAAGTTCGGATTCCGAAGACTTTTACCAATGAACCGCTGACCGACTTCTCTCGTGAAGACAACGCGCGGAAGATGCGCAGCGCCATCGAGAAAGTGCGTGAGGAACTGGGTCGCGAATATGACCTGATCATTGGTGGCAAGCGGATCAAGCTGGCGAAGAAGCTGCAGTCGCTCAACCCGTGTAATCCGGCGCAGGTGGTTGGCGTGTTCCAAGAAGCGGGCGCGGATGAAGTTGAGCCGGCAATGAAGGCAGCGCTGAAGGCCTATGAGAGTTGGAGCCGGACGCCGATCGAAGAACGCGCGGAATTGTTGTTCCGGGTGGCGAACCTACTGCAGGAGCGCAAGTTTGAGTTCTCGGCCTGGATGGTATTTGAGGTTGGCAAGAACTGGGTCGAGGCGGATGCAGATGTCGCGGAGACGATCGACTTCGCATATTTCTATGGTCTGGAAGCGCTGAAACTTGCGAAGGCGACCACGCCGATCCAACTGCCGGGCGAGAAGAATACTTTACAGTATGTTCCGCTGGGCGTGGGCGCGGTGATTCCGCCGTGGAATTTTCCGTGCGCCATTATGGCGGGCATGACGATGGCGTCGATTGTGTGCGGGAACACGGTGGTGCTGAAGCCGTCGAGCGATTCACCAACGATTGCGGCGAAGTTCATTGAGCTGCTGGAAGAGGCAGGAGTTCCAGATGGCGTGGTGAACTTCTGCACCGGTGGCGGCCGCAGCTTTGGCGGGACGCTGGTGAATCATCCGAAGACGCGGTATATCGCGTTCACGGGCTCGAAAGAAGTCGGGCTCGACATTCACGAGCACGCTGCGAAGACGCAACCCGGGCAGGTTTGGATCAAGCGAACAGTGCTGGAGATGGGCGGCAAGGATTCGATTGTCGTGGATGCGGATGCGGATTTCGATGCTGCGGTGGAAGGCGTGGCACAGGCGGCATTCGGATTCAGCGGACAGAAGTGCTCGGCTTGTTCACGCGCGATTGTGAATGAGCAGATCTACGATCGGTTCGTGGCTGCGCTGAAGGAGCGGGTGGAGAAGATTACGGTGGGCGACACGACGAAGAACTTCGGGATGGGCCCGGTGATCAATGAAGGGTCGATGAAGAAGATCCTGGAGTACGTGGAAAAGGGCGTGCAAGAAGGTGGCCGGCTGATTACGGGAGGAACGCGCGACGAGAATGCGGGCGATGGTTTCTACATCAAGCCGACGGTGATTGCCGATGTCGCCCCGAATGCGACGATCTCACAGGAGGAGATTTTCGGGCCGGTGCTGGCAGTGATCAAGTGCCGCGACTTCGAAGACGGCGTGAAGATCGCCAACAATACCGAGTTTGGATTGACGGGCGCGGTTTATACGGCGTCGCGCGACAAGCTGGATTACGCCGCGAACGAGTACTTCTGCGGGAACCTTTACTTGAACCGGAAGTGCACGGGCGCGATGGTCGGAGCACATCCGTTTGGCGGCTTTAACATGTCGGGAACGGACTCAAAGGCGGGCGGCCCGGACTATTTGCTGCTATTCACGCAGGCAAAGTCGGTGGCGGAAAAGATTACCCGTTAGTTACTGCTGGTGATTTGCGGAAGGGAAGGCTGCGGCCTTCCCTTTCTTATTCCAGAGCTGAACAGAGGCCGCGATTGACAACTGAACGTAAGTACACAAGAATAGGGCGCAGACTGTGCCGCCCGGTTGCGACCACTCCTGGCGGTGAGACGCCTATCCTGCTCAAAGGAAGCCATGGCGAGAATTTTGTGTATCGACGATGAGCCTCACGTTGTGACGCTCAAGTGCGCCATCCTGGAAGCCGCCGGACACACGGTGACTGCTTCAACGTCGGCTCACGATGCGATCGAAAAGTTAAAGACCCACGAGTACGATGCCGTGGTTACCGACTGGCGCTTGGGAGATGCCAATGGTCGCGCGGTGGTGCAGGCTGCCAAGTCGCACTCCAGCGTGCCGGTGGTCGTGGTTTCGGGATATGTGGCGGAAGCGTTTCAGGCGGCGGAGCCGTTGGCGGATCTGTATTTGGAGAAGCCGGTGAATCCGGAAGAGCTGGTTACGATCGTGAACGAGTTGCTGAAGACTAGCGAGCGCTCGGCGTAGTTTCGCGGTGGCGCATGCCCACTGCAAGATCCTTCGACTGCGAATGCGCAAGGTGGGCGCATTCTTCGCTCAGGATGACATTCGAAAACAAAAAATAAAAAGCCTGCCGAGATGGCAGGCTTTGTTGCGGAAGCTTTTCGCTACTGGAGCATCCGACCCTCGGTGGTCGCAGCTGCGGCCTCGGCTAGGATGTGGTGATGGATTGTAAATAGCGCGAGTTCGAGGCGATCGGAAACACCGATCTTGTCGTAGACGTTGCGCAGGTAGTTCTTGATTACCTGCTCGGTGGTCCCGAGTTGGACGGCGATTTCCTTGTTCTTGTAGCCCTGAACGATGAGCGCAACAATGCGCAGCTCTTTCGGGGTGAGACGATCGCGGACGCGCGCGCCGACGAAATCTTCGCTGTCGGGAGCAGCAGCCGCGGGTTTTGTCTCCTGCGTAAAGCGGTCGCCGCGCGAGACTTTGCGCACGCATTCGACCAGCATGTCGCCGCTGACGTTGCGGTAGACGACGCCACGCACACCGGCATTCAGGTACTTGTTGGCATTTTCGCCGTTCTCGGCGACCACGATGAGGCCCGTCTTGCAGCGATTAGCGCCCTGTACCAGTACGGCCAGATCAGGCACGAAGCTCGCGGAGAAGATCATGACGGCGGCGCGGAATTTATCGAGCGCCATCATCATCTGCTCCTGGGTTTGGGCCTGGGCCACTACGCGCAGATCGTCTTCCACGGCAAGCACCTTGGCGATGCCCGCCCGGAAAATTGCCTGATTATCAGCCAGAAGGATCTTTAGCATTTCTCCGTCCGCTCAGCGAATGAACTCGTATCGATCGATGACACAAGCTACGCCACTGTTCTTGGTACCGTCTTTCGGGGCCTCGTTCCGAACCACGCGGCCGTTGCAGTGAATCCGAACATCCTTATCGGAGCCGATGACGGAGGCAGGCATGGTGATGTCGAACTCCACCGCCGACCCGACTTCGAGAGAAGAATCGAGCGACAGGTAAACGCCTGCGGCGCTCAAATTGTCGGTTTGACCTTCATGTGCCTCCGCCCCTTCCGGAGTGGTGATCTTAATGGGCAGGTGCACCTCAAACCGTTTGCCAGTACGAACCTCAGACACGGAACCTCCTCCGGGTCCAAAAACCTTGAATTAAGGCTGAAAATAAGACCTCTGATGGGGGTTTATATCACGGAAGGTGAGATTGCGGAAGCATGGCGATGGTTTCGAGCCTGATGCGCGGGCGCAACAGGCTCGAAGCGGGAGTCCAGATCGCGAGGTTAGTCGGCGAAAATGCCGGCGATGCCGTGACCGACGACGAGGGCGACGAGGCTGGCGACGCCGACTGCGGTCCAGAAGTGATCGCGGGCGTGGCGCTTGACGTTGAGCGTCTCGCGGACATTGTCCGTCAGATTGGACTTCAATTGCTTGAGGTCATCGACCGAGTTATCGATCTTTTTGCGCTGTTCGGCGGCGCGCTGTTCCAACACGTCGAGAGGGATGTTGCCGTTGCTCATGCCCGTAACCTCGTGGCTTGGGATTCGATCCAGACGCGGTCGTCACGGAGTACGTGAACCGTTTTCTCGGGTTTCAGGCCTTCTTTGGAGAAGGCATTGCGACCGACGACGGCGAGGATTGCTCCCACAATCGCGTAAAAAATGCCGACCGCCGCGAAACTGATGGCGTAAGCCCAAGGGTTGTTCGGCAAGAGCATGGCGACGGTGGCGACGATGGCGCCGGTGACGAGCAGCCATGCGGTGAAAAGAAGTGCCGCGCCGATCATGATCTTCGGGAGAGCGGATTTCCAGTTCTCGGCCTTCTGGCGCATTTCCGCTTCGAAAAGGTCGAGTCGGCTGGTGACGAACGAGATGGTCTCGATCTTGAAATCGTGGAGGACGTCGGCCAGCGACTTGCCGGTGGCGGTGTGCACATCCTTAATAGTCATTGCCAGACCTCCAGACCCTTAGGGCGAAACCGAGAACGAAAGCCGCTCCCGCGATGACGAGAATGGCTTCGACGGGATGCTCGTCGCGCGCGGTGGCGGCTTGCTTGCGAAGCTCTTTGATCCGAGTGGCGGCCCTGAAACGGAGCACGCCCATTTCCTCATTTAAGGCGCGGGTGAACTGAGAGACTCTCTCTTCCGCGACGTCGGTGATGCGGTCGACCTTCTCGACTACGGCTGCGGAGAGATTCTCGGCCTGTTGCGAGACCGTTTCGGAGAGATCGCGTGCGAGTTCGCGCTCGCGCTTTTGAACCAGCGTGAGGCCGGAACGAACACGACCAACGGTGGTGCCCAGGGCTGACCCGATGCTTTCGGCGGTGCGATTAAGGCGCGGGTTTGTTTGCCCGTGCAGGGGCGCGTCAGCACTCGAGGGAAGACCAGCTAGAAGCTGGTCTATGCTTTGCTCGTCCAGCGCAGGGGTAGCCGACGGACGAATCGGAATGCTTGTTTCGTTACGAAGTGGATCAGCCATCCAACGCTCCAAGGGCTTCGTGGTCGAGACCCAGAAGGTAGGATGTCAGTTTGTGGCCGCGCGTTTGAAGAAGCTTTGTGGAAGTGCGCGATTAGGGCTGTCGAGGCTGGGTGGAGCTCACGAATTGTGCTACCGCGGTGATGTATTTTGCCCCGCCGATGAGAGCGGAGTCGTCGTGGCCGCCGCCTTCGATGAGCAGGAGCTGCTTGGGGCCTGGAGCGTGCGAGTAGAGGTCGCGCGACATGGCGGGAGGGATGGTGATGTCGGCGGTGCCTGCAATGACCAGGACGGGCATCTGGATCGAGGCGATCTTGTGGATGGAGTCGAAGCGCTGGTGCACTAAGAGGCGAACGGGAAACCAGTGGTAGAGCGGATCGACCAGGGCTCGATCGGCGACCGAGGTGAAGGTGCTCTCAAGGATCAGGCCAGCGGCGTCGCCATGGCGCTTGGCGAGTTCAACGGCAACCGCGCCGCCGAGCGAGTGGCCGTAGAGAATGATGTGCTTGGGCTGGACTTGCTTGGTGGAGACCACATATTTCCAGGCGGATTCGGCGTCGGCGTAGATGCGGGATTCGTTGGGGAATGGGCCGGAGCTCCGGCCGTAGCCGCGGTAATCGAAGAGAAGGACGTTGCAGCAGGTACGGGCGAGCCTCGCGGCTTGCTCGGCATTGGATCCGACATTTCCGTAGTTGCCGTGGAAATAGAGGAGCGTAGGAGCATCGGGAATCTTGGACGGCAGCCACCATGCATACAGCTTCGAGCCGTCGTCGGCTGGAATTGAGAGCTCGGTGAATTCGGCAGAGAAGTCTGCTGGCGTACTCTCGATTACCGGCTGCGGAAAGTAGAGCATCCGAGCCTGAAAGATTACGAGCAGCAGGCAGGCAAGCGCGTAGACGATCAGCAGGATCCGGACGATCTTCCAAATCCATCGCAAGGGCTTGCTCATGCTATTTTGCGGGATCGTATTTCTCCAGCCACTTCAGTTCCTCGCGGACCTTGATTTTTCCGTGCCAGGGATTCTTGCCGAGGCCGTGACCTTCGCCAGGGAAGACCAGCAGGGCGTTGGGAATGCCTAACGTCTTTAGTGAGCGCTCGAGCAGGTAGTCTTCGAGGACGGCGACGCGGATGTCGTCGCTGCCGGCGACCATGTGGGTGGGCGTCTTTACCTTATTCATCTGGAAGAGCGCTGCTTCTTCGGCGTACATCTTCGGAGCTTCCCAGGGAGCGCCGCCGAGGTACCAAGCGTCGTCGAGAGTGGTGTCGTCGTTGCCCCAATTGGCGGCGTGTTCAACGGCACCGGCGCCGGTGATGGCGGCCTTGAATTCGTTGGTCTGCGTGATGAGCCAGTTGGTCATGTAGCCGCCGTAGCTATAGCCGCCGACGGCGAGCTGGTTCGGATCGGCGATACCTTCTTTCACCAGGGCGTCCACGCCTTCGAGGATGTCGCGACCGGGCTTGGAGACCAGGTGCGGGGAGATGCCCTGCTCGAAGGCGTCGCCGTAGCCGGTCGATCCGCGGTAGTTGGGGCGAAACACTAACCAGCCTTCGGAGGCGGCGAAGATTGCCCAGTCGTACCAGTCGGCGCCGAAGTGGTCGCCATCGGCGTCGATGGGGCCGCCGTGAATGAGAGTCAACATGCGCAGGTTCTTGGCGCCGAATTTCCCGGGGGGATAGATCAGCTCGCCTTCGACGGTGACGCCATCGTCGGCCTTCCATTGATACGGCTTCCCTTCGGGCAAAGCGCGCTCGGTGAATAGACGGTTGAAACTGGTGATCGGCTTGGCGTCGGCGAGGCGGTCGAGACTTTCGGCGAGGTAGAGCTCCAGAGGTTTATTGACACGCGAATAGGCGAACGCGACGCGCGGCGACGTGGCGGCAACGTTGATGTCGGCGTACGTGCCGGGCCAGGTGCTGAACTGTTTTGCGGGCGCGGTATTGCCGGCGAGCCTGTAGAGCAGGGTTTGTGTGCCAGACATACCGGCGGTGAGCACCGAGCCGTCTTGAAGCGGGGTGTACTCCGCTAGATGACCTTCATACGAAGCGGCCCAGCGCTGGATGGCCGCGCTGGTGGCGTCGATCCAGTAGATGCGGTTCTGGGTGTCAGCGTACTTCTGGCTTTCGACTGAACCCTCGGAGGATTGAAAGAAGATGTGGCGATTGTCGGCGGCCCAACGCAGCTCGGTTTCGATTGCACTGTTGTTGGTGAGCCGACGAGGCGTGGCGGGCAGGGTGGAGGTAAGCTCCGCAACATAGATCTCGAAGTCGGCGGCACTTTCTTCGCGTTCGGATATCGAGGAGCTCAGAAACGCGAGCTTGGCGTTATCGGAAGAGATCGCCAGTTGGCGGACGCGGAGTGGCGTGCTCGCGACGACGACAGCGCCTGGTGTTTCCGCGGTTTCGGATTCCTTCTCTTTTTCTTTCGCGTCTTTCTTGTCGCCTTCGGCGACGAGCGTGACATGGCGGGCGAGGACGTCGGCGATGGCGATGCGAGCGATCACGTCGCCGCGCTCGGAGTTGCGGTACTCGATGGTGTCCTTCCACTCGTTCTTGTAGGCTTCTTGCTTTTCCTTGCTCCATGGGGTGCGCGTCGCGAAGTAGATGCTCTTTGAATCGGGTGCCCACGCGTAGGAGTGGACTTCCTCTTCGCCGCGCGTGACGGCAAACGCTTCGCCGCCATTGGCGGAGATTACGTAAACGTGCTCGATCTCCTTAGACTTATCTTTGTCATCGTCGTCCCCGTCTTTGCTGCTGCCACTGTCATCGGAGCGATCGCTTAAGAAGGCGATCCATTGGCCGTCGGGCGACCACTGCGGGCTGGTGTCGTGCCCGGATTGCGTAAGAGGCAGAAGGGCGCCGGAGCTCACGCGGTAGAGCCAGAGATCGTCGCGGAAGCGCTGACCGTCCCAGTCGGGGCGCTCGGTGGCGAAGACGACCGCGTTGCCGTCGGGCGAGATGCGCACGTCGCGGTAGTAAACGGCGTTCATGAATTCGTCGAGGGTCAGCTTAGGTTTTTGCTGGGCGAACACGGATGGTGCAAGGCACACGGCGACCACGATTAATACGATTGAACAGTTACGCATGCATTCCCCAATCAGCTTTGATTTCGGATGGCAATTATAGCGACTCGGATTCGGCTGAGAAGGGAACGAGGGCCGAATTGGTCCGCGAGCAGAACAAATTCAGCTGTGGGCGCTTGCTTTTGATAGGCTTTTGCGATGAACCACGAACGCAAAGAGCCGGACTATCTGTTCAGCGAGAAGCAGGTCGCGGAGAAGAGTTCGATCGCCCGCCGCTTCCTGGATACGCGCACCGACCTGAACGAGGTTGTGACCCGGGCGGACAATTATCTCGTCAAGCGGTTCTACAACATTGACCACAATACGTACCTCGAGGGCGTGATTCCGTCGAAGTACAAGGAGTTGATGGGGTTGGTTATCTCGGCAGGTTTACGTTGCGATGACTGCATCAACTATCACATTATTCAGAGTTACCGGCTGGGCGCGAACCGGCAGGAACAAGAGGAGTCGCTCAATGTTGCGCTGGTTGTGGGTGGCAGCATCGTGATTCCGCATTTACGACGTGCGTATGCGTTGCTGGAAGAGTTATATTCGTATTCGTAGCCTGCATATGAAGCGATTGGTCCAGATTCTCGCTGCGCTCTGCCTCGGTGCCGTGGTGGTGCCATTGTCGAGCTTCTCCCAGGATGCTCCGAAGATCGATAACAAGCAGATCAAGCGCGACGCGAAGGAACGCCAAAAAGAAGCGAAGAAGATGCAGAAGGAAGCCTTGAAGGAAGAGGGCGACCAACTGAAGGAAGCGAAGAAACAGCAACACGACGCGGCGAAGCAGGTTGCGAAGGACCGCACGGACGAACAGAAAAAAGCAGAAAAAGAAGCGCGCAATGAGAAAAAAGACGAGCGCAAGGACATGAAGGAAGCCAAGAAACAAGGGACGGCACTGCATGATCCGGTGACGCCGAAGGAAAACAAGAAAGACAAACAGAAGGACTCGAACCCTGACGGGCAACCGCCCAGCTAGGTCAAACGGCTTGTCCTGCGGAATATCCGGACGCCCACGCCCATTGGAAGTTGAACCCACCGCGGTCTCAGCGGCCCCGCCATTCTCCAAATCTCGTCCTATTGGTCACCCGGCGAAACCGTCTCCATTGATCTCGCTCCCGAGACCGACGTCACCACCGACCTTCGCGCGCACTCCTCC
>Ga0206868_10172_pt1 | contig 18532 bp, 14 predicted proteins | sample Alteio_BWOrgCont_38_FD_152901 | JGI IMG/M metagenome (GOLD analysis project Ga0206868, IMG submission 152901) | Enriched cells from forest soil in Barre Woods Harvard Forest LTER site, Petersham, Massachusetts, United States -... | ecosystem: Environmental > Terrestrial > Soil > Temperate forest >... | reverse complement strand
CGTCGCGACGTGGTTTGTCCTGTCGGCGTCGGCCATTTACGCGGACTCTATAACATTCACGGCTAATCTTACTGGCTCGCTTGAGGTTCCCGCCACCGGCTCGTCAGGGACGGGCTCCGCCACGGTGACGATAGATACAGTACTCAACACGATGCAAGTTAATGTGGCATTCAGCGGGCTTTCAAGCGGCACCACGGCCTCGCACATCCACTGCTGCCTGGCATCTCCTTTTTTGACTGGTGCCAACGTCGGGGTGGCCACTGCGGTTCCTACGTTTACTGGATTCCCCTTGGGAGTGACCTCCGGTACCTATTCGCATCTTTTTGATCTCACCCTCGCGTCGAGCTACAACCCCGCCTTCGTCTCCAGTTCCATTTTTAACCCGAGCGGGACGGTTTCAGGGGCTGAGGCGGCGTTGGTGGCGGGAATCGAGGCCGGAGACACTTATCTGAACATTCACACCACGAACTTTCCGAGCGGTGAAATCCGAGGCTTCCTGGTCCCCACCCCCGAACCTAGCAGCATCCTCTTGTTGGGGTCAGGACTGGTGGCACTCATTTGCACTAGGCGGAGGCTGGCTAGGAAAAACTAGACTGCCAGTTGTGGTCATCCAGTATTTGGCCATGTGTCCCCTTCTGTCGCACTAGCTTGCGGCGTCTACTTCCATTTTTATTGTCCGCGAGACTCGATCGATCGCTTCTCGAGCTTCTTGTAGGGCCGTATTCTTTGGCGAGGTCCATCGTCAGGAACTGCTTGTCACCGTGATGGATGGTTTGGGTTCGTCCGGGATGCTTGATCAGTGTAGTCACACTTCCAATAATCGTGCGCTTGCTGATAAAGCTCCATTTCGATTTCCACGCCTTTGTATACAGATTCACCTTTTGTTTTTAGCTCGCCGCTGTGAAGTAGCGAGCCGACGAGCCGGCGGAGACAGGCGCAGCCGAAGGCATGTCTACACTGAACGTTGTGGCGTACCAGGTGTCCCGACAGGACGGCGAGCAAAATCCCACGGTGTTAGCATTTGGGTCTTGAGTCAAGACCGCCTTTGGGAGAGGTAGTTCTTTACTGCAATTGCCACAGCGAATCATGTAGTTTTACCTCTGGAAAGACGGTATCAACCTCGTCCGTGGAAAACTGTCTCGAAGCGGACACCTATAGAAAACCTCTTGTATGCAAACTGTCCCGTAAGCGACAGCCGGCCTGGAGGCGCTCTAGTAACTTTTACTGGAGAAGCGAGGACACTGGAGAAAGCAAAGAGATGCCCCAATTGCGAAAGGCCCCAAGTTTCTCGACCGGGAATGCACGGTTTCCCCTTTACGGGGAACATCGTTTCGAGTGGTCGTGTTCGGCATGCGGTGTTTACGGCACCGTTGAAACATCAGACGATTCGGATTACAGCTCGGAAGCTATTAAGGCTCATCACACTTTGATGTCGCCGGACTGCCCGAACTCTTCGCACGCTCTCGAAGTAATTGCGTAGGTAAATTGTGACTTCGGAAGTCACATTGACAACTTCTGTCTAACCGTATCGCCAAGGAAAACGGAACGGTTGGACGCGTTTACGATTCGCGATGTACGAGGTAAGAGTTCTGGTTGATTATCGAGGCTTTTTGATCGGATCCAACGTCTCAGGTTGGGCTGAAGACTCTGCACCCGCGGTTAACCCCTCCGATGAAATCGTGGCTTCCGCCACCGAGGTGCCGGGAGTGATTTCATCGATTTGATATCGCACATCACGCCAAGTCATCGTGGATCGCCCAAGTAATCGAACGTTGGCTATAGCTTCCGACGAAATCTGAAGCCACATGGGGCCGGCACGGCCGTACTGAAGAATAATGCGCACATCCTTCAGCCACCATGATGGACTCTTTGAAGGTTCGCCTTCGATACGTTGAGGAAGGTAAGTGTTTGCATCAACCCAAATCGTGCCGCGCAGAAGGTCCTTGGAATTTCGCTTGGGAAGAAGTTGAAGAACATACCAGAGCTGCCCGTCAATCTCCTCTTCTCGAACTAGTTGAAAGTTATAATTGTCATTAGAATCTTAGGAAATGTGGTGTAGAGGGCGACCAGCAGTTTCTAGGAGCTCCGCCTAAGCATCGGTGTCCGGAAACACAGCAGATGAGTTTTGTGGGGATCGCACAAAACGAATAAACCGTAAAGGGATGCGATTAACCGACCTTTGCCTTCCGATCTTTAACGGACCGATACGACGTGAACAGCTCGTGCCGCCCTTCCGCTTGGGTGTAATTCGGATTCTTAATTTTGATCCATTTCGCCGATGAATCGTATCGGCCGTCACGATGCTTCGCGACAACGCCTTCCAAATTTTTCTCGCAGATCATCCGGAAGAAATCTGAGCCGTATTGATCGATGTGGTCGGCATAGAGCAGCATCGGGTTCTTGCTTTCAAATACTAGCTCCTTCAGCTGATCCTTCCGTCGTAGCAGAGGCTCCTTCCGAAGGTCGTGGCCGTTCAGCCAGAGCAGATCAAACACATAGAAATAAGGCTGACTTGTTCGGAACAGCAGCTCGTTGAACACGCTGCGCCCGTTCTTATCCAAGCAGACCAGCTCGCCGTCCAGAATGGCGTCGATCAGGGGCAGATTGCCCAGCGATTCAGAAAGCAGATTGAAACTACGGAAGCGATTTGAACGCCGGGAAACCAGACGGCAGCCGTCAGGATCGATATACGCGATCGACCGGAAACCGTCGTGTTTAAGCTCAAAGATCCAGTCTGGATGGTCAAATGGCTCGGTTTTGCGGATTAGTCCAAGGGGAGAAATCGTTGGCAAATGCTTCATCTGGTCAATCAGGTTGATGCAATCAGATTGTAAAAGGTCCACTGAATATAACAGCTACGGTGAACACCACCGGGAGTCGCAAAATCACATCGAATCGTCGATTTAAAGTATCGCTTCACTTTTCCGAGTAGGGCGTTATCAGGCATCACTTCCGTGAGTCGCTGTTTGCGTATCGTATCCTACTGTATGTTCACTCTTCTGGCGGCTGTTCTAAGCTTCAACACACAGTGGCACCAATCACTGTGACGGAGGTATAGCTGTGAACTCCACTTCGGTTTCCTCAGTCATCGGAAATGCATTGAAGGCGTTCGCTTTCATCATCCAGGACTACTCGCTGGTCACCTTTCATTCGGTCCGGAACATCTTTGCAGACATGCGGTACTTCGCCGACTTGGTCGAACAGATGGACTTGATTGGCGTGGGTTCGTTGAAGATTGTCGTCATTGCGCTTTTCTGCGTGGGCGGTTCGATTGTTTTGAACGCGGCGTCACAGTTTAGCCGTTTTGGCGAGACGGCTTTAACGAGTGACGCCGTTTCCCTAGGACTCCTCCGCGAACTTGGCCCGGTGTTCACGGCGCTTCTGATCGCGGGGCGGAACGCCACCGCGATGGCTTCCCAGTTGGGCTCAATGGTGGTTACTGAACAGGTGGACGCGATCCGGGTGTTTGGCATTGACCCAATCCGAAGGCTGATGACGCCGCGTGTGCTTGCTACGGTGTTAGTGCTGCCGCTGCTAGTGGCAGTGGGAGATTGTGCAGGACTGGTCGGCGGATTCTTGGTCGCAAATTTAACACTGCACCTTAGTGCGGAGCAGTTCTGGAGACGCGCCATCCATGCGCTGGTCTTTGGCGACCTTTGTATAGGCTTCACGAAGCCGATAGTTTTTGGATTCATCATCTCGACAGTGGGCTGCTATCAGGGTTTGCGTGTGAAAGGCGGGACGGAAGGTATCGGCCGCGCCACGATTACAGCGTTCGTTGAGTCTTCCGTGACTGTTCTCGTCGTGGATTTGTTCCTGAGTCGATTGTTACTTTACGCGTTCAATCTATAGGAAAAACAAAAATCGATTTCAGGGAGAACTGTCAGCAGGTTTTTGTCGCTGCTGTACGTCAGCGGGAAACAAAATCTTTGGGCGGAGAGAAAAATAGACCCCAGGAAGAGAATTTGCGCGAACGTCACCTCATCACAGGTTTCAGCCGACGAGCCCAATGCATGAATTGGCCCCCGCTATCAACGAGCGGATCTATCCCGAAATACTTGTGCAGTGCATTCCGCCAATTCAGCCGTGCTGGTCGTGGCCGCTTCTGCTGCCCCAGGACTGCAAACAGGGCAGCCGATGTCACACATTGAGCGCGGGGTGCCAACAAGCCGAAACGACGCATCGCGTGTCGGTAGCGGTCCGGCACGTGTACGGCCAGAGCGTCCACGAATTCCTCAATCAGGTAATGGGTCGTCACGACTCGCTTTTCCTTCAGATCTTTCGTCAAAAACTCGACTTCTCGATCCGTGATCTTCGTGAATCGATGCTGGGCAATCGGTGGTCGTCGAACGTAACGCGCCACGTATCGCAGGAAATGCCATTTCGACCTGATGGAGTCAACGTAGAGGTTCCACCAGCGTTCATATTGCGTTTCCAACATCGCTCTCAGATCTTCGGTGCTCTCCTCCGAAACAAGCAATCCTTTCTTCAGGGCCGTTCGAAGATACGTGATGACCGCATAGCGCCACATGTGCATGAGTTTGCGTCTATCGAAGCACAACGGACTAGTCCAGCAGACTCCCGACTCCTTCAGGCCACCGGCAGAGACCATAACGTGAAGATGTGCATTGAAGTTCAGATGTCGTCCGAACGTGTGGGGCACCACCAAGATGAGCACGCGGACACCGTACCTGGCTTTAACCCAGTGCTGAATCACTGCCGCCGCGAGTGCGGGTAAGTCGTGGAGGAGTTGGCGGTTCTGCCGAAAGATTGGCCATAATACGTCGGGCATCGTCAGGCCGATCCCGGTATAGGGGACGTCGGGAAGAGCGCTCCACTGCTCGCGTTGCCAAAGCAGAGTAGCCCGCTGCCCACAACTCGGGCACGATCTCGATTTACAGGTGTGGTAAACGAGCTTTTCTTCCGTTTCTGACGCGAAGACTTCGGCTCCCAGGGCCAGGGTCCCGCAATTTATGATTTTGCCGAAGTTGTCGCGCACTGCCGAGCGGACCTGGGGACGATCCCAGTGGGCTCGTGTAGCAATCAGGATCTGCTTCAGGGGTTGTCTGTTGTGCATTTAGGCATCGACTCCTGGTATGGTCGGAGGGATTGAATCAGCTCTTCAGTCACAAAAATCATCTTGCCTGAGGCCCGTATCACCGAAACCCTGACCGAGTTGCATTCATATGGTTCAAGTTCAGACAATCGCCTGGCTAGACTTCCCAGGTCTGGTGCGGTCCGCGTTGGCTTTTGTTTGTGCCGCGAAATGAGATCTCGTATGGATTTGTTAACGCCTCTCTCAGTTCGGTAGGTCCTCAGTACCTCGATCTGCTGATTTGGTGATTCCTTAATCCATCTCCACGCCCGGTGGATCGAAACCTCACTGCCGCGTAATGCCTCCAACAGTTCCGGATGCCCGATAGCTAGCAGTTGCTTGACCTTGGACACGTTGCCCACTGAGACTCCTGCGGCAGCGGCAATCTCCTTCCGGACATCCACCGTTGCATCTTCTGACAAATTTGACGAACCCTTCATCCGCCCACCGAACCGCTGGTTCGAAAGAGATTTTGCCTTGAGGCACGGCTCAAGATCCCTGGCGAGGAGTATCCGGAAAAAGTCATTCATGCCGTTGGATCGACAATGCTTTTGGAGTAGCCAACGAATGGCTTGCTCTTCGGTCAACTCGTATTCGATACAGGGAAGCGCCAGTCGCCCTTTCAGACGAGCCAGTTCCCAGCGAGCGTAGCCGTCAATGACGATGCGCTCTCGCGTAATCGCGAGCGGTTCTCGAAACGCTTGTTCACCCTGTTCAGCGAGTGCAGACAACTTGGAGACTGGGACGGTGAAACGAAGACGAACGTAGCTAGCGTGATGACGAAGTTCGCTCAGACGACAGATTATGGGCTGACCCGGATTATCGCGGTACGACGACTCAGGTTCGGGAACCCCAGGCGAAGATGGTCGGTCGCTTGCACGAGTGGACACCCCTGGCACTTTGGTCGCTGCATTCCCGCTACCGAGTACGTTCATGATCCACTCCTCGAATCGGGAGAATCTTGGCCGCGGAGTGGGCCGCACGCAACACGGTGATCGGACAGCGCGAGTGGAAATCTCTGATTGGTCAATCGTTACGCGGGTTTAGACTGGCAGAAGTTTTACTCGCGGGACGCGAGTTGCGCGAGTAGAGCGGCGGACCGGGACCATCCCGATCAACAGGCCGATGTGCTGGGCTCGACTCCGAATCGTGCTTCCTACGCCGCGCTTAAAACAGCCCCTTTGGTTCCTGTTCCGATGTAGCATCCTTTGCGATTGCAAAGCTAAAACTCCTCGAAAATCACGGAGTCTGCCATGGGTCACACGCGGCTGGGCACAATTCCAAAAACGCGCAAGTGGAATGAATTGGTTGAGCAGATTGCAGGGCCGGGTCGGACCGGTGATGTCGCCACTGCCGCGGTCAACATAGGTGCGATTGCAGCGCGGACGCTGGATGCGGCCCAGAGAAGCTTAGACAAGGCGGTCGATGATCCCGGTGTACGCTATACATTTTACCTCTTAACGCAGATCGCTCTCGCCTCACGCACATCCGACTGGCAGAGTGCGCTAAGTGAGCATGGCATCAGTCTGTCGAATGACAGCACCGTTTTCGACTTCACCGCCCAGGTGCAGGATGCCATCGACCGCTACCTTAGCCGGAATCCAGCCGGTGCAACCGATCTAAGTGAAATAGCCCAGCAATCAGCCGGTGAAGCCATCACAAGTCTCGCCGGAACGCGAACGGTCAGTCTGTTTGGCGGCGGTAGCGCCGACGTACGGAATGCCATCCGCTCCCTTTCGACTAGGAAGGGGTTCGGAGAGTTGGGGCAGCGTTTCTTTGGAAGATTTATTGCGCGATTCCTCAACTTCTACCTAAGCCGTTTAACTGCATCTGCCCTCGGAAGCCCGCGCCTGCCAGATTTGGGGGAGGTTGCCGAGTTTAACGACGCTCTTCGATTCCACTGCGATCAGAGTGCTCGTATCGTGCGGGATTTCTGCGGGGAATGGTACTCGAAGACGGAGTATCAGGAAGGAATCGATCTTGAGAACACATCGAGATTCTTAGCGGTCGCCCTGAAGAAACTGCGCAGTGAACTTGAGCAGCAGAAGGCAGCACAGTGATCGCCCCCCGCCTTTTCCTGTGCAGCGGCGTAAAGATCGGCTCCAGTGATTCTCTCACAGCCGGAAGGAAGCTGATCGACCTCGACTCTATCGGAAAGAGGGCTAATGTACACATTTGCTTCGAGAATGTGGCCAAGGTCTTCCATGAGCATCTTTCGCCCCGGCTGATCGATTTTCTTGAAATCGCATCTTACGTGTTTAGCGCAGACTGCGCGACAAACCGAGGGAAAGCCTGGACTGATGATGACGGCACGGAGCCATGGGGACGCGACCTTGCTTTTGTCATCCCCGTACGAGAGCCGGACTTCTGGAACTCTTCCGAGGTTGGGGATCTCATTACAGACGTGCTCACTTTTCTGTCGAATGACAAGTATTCCTTCACGTTCGTACCCTTGGAGCACGACCGCACAGATCAGCAGCAATACCTTGAGTACGGTGAGCTGGAAGACTGGCCTTTCTACGCCGCTAAGCGCGTCATCATGTTCTCGGGAGGACTGGACTCGCTTGCCGGTGCTGTGGAAACCGCGAGGGCCGGGGAAAGGTTAGTGTTGGTGAGTCACCGGTCTGTGGCGATGTTGGATTCCCGGCAGCGACAGCTTTTCAATGAATTGAAGAAAGAATTCCAAAACCAGTTGATCCACATCCCGGTTTGGATCAACAAATCTGACGAACTGGGGCGGCGAGAGCCTACTCAGCGCACACGTTCATTTTTGTATGCGGCGCTGGGCGCTGTCGTTGCTCAGTCTGTCCAGGCGGGCGGGGTTCGGTTTTTCGAGAATGGCATCGTGAGCCTGAATTTACCCGTCGCTGAGGAAGCCATCCGGGCACGCGCCTCGCGCACTACCCACCCCGTGGCGCTTCAACTCCTGAAGTCTCTGTGCAGTGCGGTCGCAGAGCGCGATCTTGCCGTTGATAATCCGTACATCTTCAAGACGAAAACCGACGTGGCCACGATCCTGTCAGCCAATAAGGCCGAGCGCCTGATTCCCTATACCTGCTCGTGCGCCCATTTGATGTTCAAGTCCAAGACACAGTGGCATTGCGGGACCTGCAGCCAGTGCATTGATCGAAGATTTGCGATCATTGCCGCTGGGCTTGTGTCCTACGATTCGGATGCGGATTACGTCTCGGATGTCTTCCTGGGACCGCGCCGGGACGGCACGGAGAAGAACATGGCCATAGACTACACCCGCCATGGAATTGAGCTAGGGCGACGTTCAGGGTCAGAATTGGCGGCTCGATTTAATGCTGAACTCAGCCGTGCTGTTCGCTACGAGGCGAAAAGGAGCGAAGCCGCTGAAAGAATCATAGCCATGCATAAACGGCATGGGGAGGTGGTGACCCGCGTCTTGAAGAAACAGGTTGTCGAAGAAGCGGAGAAATTGGTTGAGGGAACCGTAGACAATAGCTCACTTCTGTCCCTAGTCCTTGGAAAGAAGCACCTCAAACAGCAACCTGAAGAAGCTCCTCTGGCAAAGGTGGAGAAGCTTCTTGAGGCTGTTCTCGGCAGATTCGACAGTATTCCGGCACTAGAATCCCTAAAAAAGCCAAGGAAGAGGCGGAATCCAATAAAGCGAGATACGGTAATCTTCGCAGCCATCGTGGCGGGACTCAAAGGCACTGGATATTGTTCGTTTCTTGACAAGTATGGGATCAGACCGAAGTGGTCCGACTCAGGCCTAGCCACCACCTATCTCAAGAGCTACCAGATCGATGCCTCGTTGCGAAAGAAGATCCAGGATGAGAAAACACGCGCCAAATTGCGGATGCAGGGCTACTCCCGGCCCGAACTGGCTACTGCCATCAACGCCCACCTGCCAAAGGAGTTCGACAAGATCAGCCCGCTACTCGCGCAACTCGCATCCGGCGAGTAAAACTCCTCCCGGTTAAACCTCCCATAACGATTGACCAATTCGAGATTTTCACTCGCGCTGTCCGGTCACGGTATTGCGTGCGGGCCCACTCTGCGGCCAAGATTCCCGCCAGAGAGAGCCAGATGAAAACCTCTGCCGTAGAACTGAGTAAAAGAGATCTGAAGTTGCCAGAGACTCTGTTGACCGTGCAAGAGATTGCCAACCATCTTCGATTGAAGCCCAGTTGGGTTTACGAACACGCCGACGAACTGGGAGCTTATCGGCTGGGTAAGTATTTGCGATTTGCGTTGTCGCGGGTCATGGAAAGGCTGGAAAGAGGGGGAATCGGCTGTCTGGACGTTGGGCCTCCAACCCGACGACCTGTCCCAAGTGAAGCAAAAGCTGGAGGTTAGAATGAACGACGAACAGAGAGAGAACAGATTGACAAATGGTGTTTCTGACTGTACAAATACATCCTGTATGGGAAGGCCGCCTAAACCGACGCATTTGCGACGAAGTGAGCGGTTTTTCCTTCGGCTAACGCCCGGCGAGATGGCTGATTTAGAACAGGCATCCCGCAAGCTGGAGGAACCGGTCGCCGCTATACTTCGGAAGGGAGCTGCCGCATACATTCGTTTGAAAGGCAAAGGCGGGTCGCGAACGAAAGGAGAAAACCAGTGACTCGTCAGTCATCGTATCAACGGGGTTTCGTCTCAGATCCCATTCGCACACGCCGCGGGGTCGTATTCAAGATCCGGTATCGGGTACGGAAGGCAGCAGGAGGTTGGAAACAACGATCGGAAACTCTGTATGACCTGTCAGGGAAGAAAGCCGCACGCGAGGTTTTGGATAGGCGCATCGGAGATTCCACCACGATAAACTTCGAAGCCGGCGAGCTAACGCTTCGGGACTTCGTGGTGAACTACTGGACGCCTTCTCTGGATCGCAAGGGTCTGAAAGCTTCTACACGGGAGTCGTATGATTCTGCAATGGAGCGTCATATCTTGCCCGCCTTCGGAGACTATCGAATTAGGGATGTTGCACCTTTGCACATCGAGCAGTTCACGCAGGCCAAGTTGCGCGTTGGTCTCTCAGCTAAGACCGTCCGCAATTTACTGTTGGTCTTGCAGGGAATTTGTTCGCTCGCAGTGGACAACGACCTAATCTTGAAATCTCCGATACGGAAGAGTCACAAACCCGTCTGTCGACGCCGGGAGAAGCCCGTCTGGGTGCCAAAGCAGGTTCTGGCGATTATTCAGGCAGCTCCTCAGGCATATCGTGCGTTCTTCTGTTGTGCAGGATTGACGGGCCCGCGGCTTGGGGAACTACTTGGTTTGCAATGGAAACATATCGACCTCGCTGGTCGAAAATTGCGAATTGAACAGAGCCTCTGGCACGGAAAGCTTGTTCCGCCGAAGACTCTTGGAAGCGTTCGGACGATATACTTTGGGAACGCGCTTGCGAATGCATTAACGGAGCACTTTCAACAGGCGTTCTCGGTTGGGCCAGACGACTTTGTATTCTGCAAAAGGGATAGCTCTCCCTTACATCCCGATGTTCTCCGCAAGGATGTGCTTTACCCGATTCTCGACAAGTTGGGAATCAAGCGTAATTCGGGGACTTCAGGTTTTCACACCTTCAGGCACTCGGCTGCTTCCATTCTCAACGAGCAGACGGGTAATTTGAAGCTTGCACAGAAACTGTTGGGACACTCCAACATCGATATGACCGCTGAGGTCTACACACACACCTCCGCGGAAGCTGAACGCGAGGCCGCGCTCGCCATAGAACGGGCGATTTATGGTGATCTGTTCCCAGTTGTTCCCAATTTGGGGAACAGGAACAACTCGGCGGCAATAAATTAGAAAAGTGGATTAGTACAGGTTGGCTTGTAACTGAAATAAAAAAGGGCACTTCGAGGTTTTTCCTCTAAGCGCCCATGGTTGCGGGGGTTGGATTTGAACCAACGACCTCCGGGTTATGAGCCCGACGAGCTACCAGGCTGCTCCACCCCGCGTCCTAGATACTACGTGAGCCGCCGATGTTTCGCAACAGCCCCCGTAATAATTCCGGTTTTCTTTCTTCAGTTTTTTGGGACGCACCGTTAACTGGCGCCTGCCAGTTTTTGGACGAACTCAAGCGAAGAGGTCCTGAAACAACCGGTGGCGGACGCCACACACGTGCCATTCCTCTCGGGTGCGTTTGACGGCGCCCCCACTATCGCTCGCGGTGAGACGCAGTAAAAAATGTATTGCATATTTAGTAGCGAAAGCGATATATCAGGGAGCACAAAGGTGAGGGGAAACGCCTGGCTAGCTGCCGTGATTCTGTTTTAGTGGGGCGAAACCACGTTCGAAAATAGAACGTCCAACGGATCACAAGCTTGGCGCTGACCCATACTTGAATCGCGAAGTGGGATCGCATCCCGGAGGCAAAATATGTTTCGACGCACGACAATCATTGCAGGGCTGGCTGCCATGCTCTTATTCCCCATGGTCACCACGCCCGTTCTGGCGCATCACAGCAATGCGAACTACGATGAGACCAAGACCGTAGTTCTGAAGGGCACCGTGGCCGCGTGGGACTGGGGCAATCCTCACGTGCTGATGGTGTGGGACGTAACAGACGAGGCAACGGGCAAAGTGGTGCGATGGGAGTCTTTCCTGGCGTCGGTAGAATCGGAACTTTCTGACGGTCTTACGAAACAGTCCTTCAAACCCGGCGATCCGGTGATCATGACGGTGCACGCAGCGAAGGATGGCTCGCCCCATTCTGTAGCCTATGAGGTGCAGAAAGGGGATGGAACGATTTTGTGCGGCCCCTGCGTGGGCAATAAAGGGCCCCGGCAAAACAAGTAGAAACCGATCCGGCGGATAAGACAGTTTTTGGGGGAGGGCCAAGGAGTAAGAGGCTTTCCCTCACAAATTTGGATCGAATCCCGGCCAAGGAGCAAACAGATGCGAAAGATTGTAATTGGAGCGACCGTTTTATCGGCCGCGCTACTGGCGTCGTTCTTCGCGACGGCACAAAAACGTGTGACGGGGCTGGACGTCCCTGTCGTCACTCCCGGCCCCGGCTGGAAGGCATGCCCGCGATGCGTGAACCAGGCTCATATTGATGACGATCGCGCGAAAGCGGAAGTCGACACGCGGCAGTTCGACAAGCACGATATATCGGGCGTGTGGGGCGACAATGGCGTCGAGCTCGACGTGAAGTCCGTTCCTCCCTTTACTCCCGAAGGCCAGAAGATGTTCGATGCGACCCTGACCAACGTGCCGGGCGTAAACGCCAAAGATCCCATGAACATTTGCGATCCACTCGGCTTTCCGCGGGCGTTCGCATACAACTATGGGATGGAGTTCATCCAGGTACCCGGGCGCACGCTCCAATTTTTCGAGTTCCAGCATACCTGGCGGACCATCTGGACCGACGGGCGCAAACTCCCCACCGATCCACCGCTTGATCGCTACTTGGGATACTCGGTGGGACACTGGGATGGGGATACGTTCAAAGTCGAGTCGAGCGGCTTTGACACAAGATCGTGGCTCTCCGAAGACCGCAGAAAGCGAGTCCACGGTTTCGCGCATTCCAGCGACCTGCGAACCGAGGAAGAATACACGCGGATCAATTACGGAAAGCTGCAGATGACGCTGAGAATTATCGATCCTAAGGTATTTACAAAGCCTTGGGTGACAACGGCGGTCGAAACGCTGCGTCCCAACAATGAGCTCTCAGAATACTTCTGCGTGCCATCGGAAGAGACGCAATTCAATAGCTTTTCAACTCTGCCAACGGCGTCGGGATCAAAGGCGACAGGATTAGGCCCCGACTCCAAATAAACAAACAGAGCGCGCACCTGGCCACGCGGCGACCCCCTTATGGGGCTGGCTGCGTGGCGGTGACGGCTACGTTATCGCCCTTGTCCGGTATTCGAAAGTCACGATATACAAGCTGCGGTGGCCCCATCCGCACGCCAGGTTTTGTCCAATAGACCGCTGATCCTTCAAATCCCTTAAGGACAGTTACCGCCGGCCCGTGGCCAGGAAGTGTGATCACTTGTGCCGGCGCGCTGCCGGCCAGCGTCAAGGTGTACGTCTGCTTCTCGGCAGCCTCAATGCGCGGCACCTTCCAGACTGCGACGTCTCCGGATAAATCGTCCTTCACGCGTTCCGGCAATTTCGAGGGATCAAAGCGACCAGGGGTAATTGCCACTGCGACCGGCAATCCCAACTGCGCAAGAGGCTGCACGCCTTTGTACCCGGCACCCGTCGCGCTTACTACTTTCGATCCTGGGGGAATTCTGATGAAAATCGTGAGGTCTTCGGCCGTGAGGCCTCTCTCCACAACGCCATCGTTGAAAACCGTGAGCGTATAGGTAGTATTTGCCCCCTCTGGCGCAGCGGCTGCGAGTGACGCGTTGACCGGAGCCCGCAGTCCAGTGTCCAGCATGAATTGGTAGATCTTTCGCAGAAGAACTTCCGGGAGCCGATCCTCGGAAAAATTGCCCATTCTTCCCATGGGATATTTGTCGGTGTGCCGGTAAATCTGCTGAGCGAAGTAGGCGAAATCGGCGTCTTTGCCGATGCCTCCCACCCAGCGGCGCGGGATTCCCAGCTCCGGCTCATGACATTGTCCGCAGCCGAAGGCACTCTGGAGGCGTTGCCCTTCCGGCGCGTCTGGCGGAGGGCTTTGCCAGCGCCAAGGCCCGAACTGTGCCCCCTTGGGCAGAGTATCGAAGAACGCCTGAAGATCGGCAATGGTCTGGTTGCTGACCTGTCTCTCCGTGTAAGCGGGCATCAATCCCCACGGCTGTCGGAGAGCATGCTCAATTTCCGCAGCGGTTAACCCGCGCCCTGCCAAATCCGGTCCCCATGCACCTTGGGCCTGCTCGCCGTGGCAGTACTGGCACATCTGCGCATCCCAGAACTTTTTCCCGGCGTCTACGCGCCCGGTCTGCGCCGCAGAGGTCGGAGCGAATCCAGCTCCAAAAAATAAGGCGCAAACAAAAATACAACTATTGAGAGCAATCCTTGCGGCAGAGATACGACTACTCATCGCCACACTCCTTTTGGACCTTTTGGGGGCATGAGCGTTGCCTCTCTCGATTGCCGGATGCAGGGGCTTATCCCAGGGGAGGCATTCCTCCGACGGGTCCGCTGGTTCCCTTCCAATGAATTCCCCATGTTTGAGCCCCCAAGATGAGTGCCGGGTCGCGGGTGGCACGGATGGTTGTTTTCAGCCATTTGCGACGTATTCCGTTCGACACGAGTGTCGAGTGGAGCGCACGAATTTCGAACTGAGGTCCTCGGCATGACTTGCGCCCCTGCGAGGGTCGTAAACCTGCTTCCCCCCCGGACAGCGTAGGGCTTGATTGGAGCGCGGCAGAGCGGCCCCGCGCCTTTGCCTGGCGCCGGAGATCCCTAATTGTACAAGCGAATTCGTCACGAGACGACGGTAGCACGGGTTTGCAACGCGTCAAGGATGTGGTTCGCGTAGATGGGCCGCCACTCCATGGGCACCTCTCTCTTTGTCCGGCAACCGAAAAGTGATGACGCTTATGACCGTCGACTGCATTTGCGCCGCAAATCGGTTATAGACACGCAAAATCGTGGGCACGCCAAAAAAAAACGGCCCCCGGTTTAGCCGAGGGCCGCGGTCTTTTCTTAATTTAGAAGTTGAACCTCATACCCAACTGGATGTGGCGCGATCCGCCAGTGCCCACAGCAAAGTCGCTGGATGCCTGGTCCGGAGTAATGCAATTGCAACCATAAGTGGTAGTAGTGGTGGGGACCGTAAACCTTGCGTTCGTTCCGACGGTAATCGCAAAGATCGGATGGTTGATGATGTTGAAGAAATCGGCCCGGAACTCGAGCCCCATGTGCTCTTTGAATTTCCAGTTCTTGGTAACGGACAAATCCCAATCACCAAAAGTTGCACCGCGGAACTGGTAGCGTCCCACGTCGCCGTTGGTGCCAAGAGCTGCCGGGAACAAGACGGAGTTCCCTCGGATGTAGCAGCCAATCTGATCCATGGTGGCAACGCCGATGGAACCAAAAGCCGAGGCCGCAGTGGTGCACGCCGCTGGCGCTGCATTTCCTGCCCCCATGCTCCCTAAGGCGCAGCTCTTGAGTCCTGCGGTAGCAGAGGCGCCGCCCCAGCAAGGAATCGGAGTGAGATTAGAATTAAAATCCTGTCGGTTCCCGCTGAAATTCCAGAACTGGCCAAAGGTTCCCGGGTTGGACACTTCTCCGTTGCCGGCGAGGTCGTTCGTCAAATCGGTGGGACCCCAGGGGGCTCTGCTTTGATAGGTGATTACGTTATTGAGACCCCATCCTTCGAGCAATTGCCCCATGCCCTTCCGTCCAGGAATTTGATAGTTACTCGTGAACGTGAAGCGCTGCCGATAATCATAGACGCTGGTGCCATAGTTCAGGTTCGGGTTCTTGCTGTCTGCAGGAACGTAAGCAAGGTTATAGCTCACATCGTCATCCAACGCATGCTGCCAAGTGTAGCCGGCCAGGAAGGTGAGACCGTGGGCGACGCGCTCTGTCAGCGTGACCTGCAGAGCATTGTAGTTTGAGCGGTAAGGATTCGACAGTTGGTCGATATAGGACAAGTATGGGAACTTGCTATTGAACGGCCGAGCTGCCTGTTCCGCGGCCGCGCTTCTCGTACCTATTGCCGGGGCGGACGTGGGAGCATTCGAGCTGGGGTCTCCGCAGCCCGGACCGGCGTTGGCGGCAAGATTCGCTGTCGCACTATAAGAACAGGTGAGCGCATTGCTAATGCCGGCAGCTGGATTGGGCACGAACCCCGAGCCCAGAGCCGGTTCGTTGATATCGACGTAGGCCGCTTCTCGATCGCCGTGAGTGCCGACATAACTCACATCAAGAGATAGGTTGTTGGTGATGGCTCGCTGCAAACCCATCGTCCAAGTGATTACGTAGGGATTCTTGAAATTTGGATTGATGCTCGGCGCGACGCATTGGCCAACCGTCTGGGACTTTCCCGCGATCGTGTACTTATTGCCGTCGCCGCACTGAATGTTCAGCGCGTACTGCGGAACGATAGCGCCGCATGCCGTAGTTCCACCCGTTACACAAGCGGCAGTCTGGGCTTGCCAGTTTGCTGTAAGGTCGGCGGAAGCCGGGACCACCTGAATCACGCCCATATTGCCAGGACCTGGAACACCGCCGGGGGTAGCCGCTGTGTAGAATGTAGCACCCGTGGGAACTTGTGAAATTCCGATCAACTGACCGCTGGCAACCAGCATTTGAATCGGGACATTGGCATACATAATGCTGCCGCCCCCACGCAATACGGTCCGGCCGTTTCCGAACATATCCCAGGCAACACCGACGCGAGGCGAGAAGTCCTTGAAGTCACCGTTATAGGCACTGCCGATCTGCTTGCCAACCTGCTCCAGTCCCACATTGGGATCGAAACGGCCAAGCAGGTTGTTATCTTCCTTCAGCACCGTGGTGTATTCCCAGCGCAGGCCGAGGTTCAACATCACCCTGCGAGTAACGCGCCAGTCGTCCTGGGCAAATAAAGCGTACTGCTGATTACTCAGGTGCCGGGTAGGATCACCTGCCAGATAGGCGTTGCCACCGGTAGCAAAGGTGCCTGTCAGGAAACCCTCGAGATTCGAGAAATTAAATTTACCCTTACCGTTGCTGTTCTGGTAGGCGGTCATCTTGTTCTCAATGAACTCGCCACCAAACTTAAAGGAGTGATTGCCGTGCAAAATCGTGTAGTGATCGAGCAACTGATACGTATTGTTCGGCCCGATAATCTTTTGCTGTCCACCCCCAAAGCCGGGGGTGAATCCCGTGATGGACACGGTTGGAAATCCGAAAATTCTCGGATCGGTTGAGCCAACATTGACGCCATAGGCCAAGGGATTTACGGTGTGATCGTAGGATTGGTAGTCTTGATGGAAGTGCTGATAGCCAAACCGGAATTCGTTGACTCGAGTAGAACTCGGCGTCCAGTTCCAGGCGCCTGAGCTGAGCAAAACACGGGCTCCATCGTCTCCGGCAAAAGGAGAATAGCCTTGGTTTGGAAGGCTTAGCACTGGGCCGCCGTTTTGGAGACCCTCGCCATAAAAGAACATGCCATTGACCGTGCTGTGGTCGTTCACCCGGTAATCGATCTTGGCAACACCATTGTCCTGGTGAGCGTTCGTGATGGGATCGGTGTAGATAGCCGCGCCGGTCGGGTTGGCCGGATAAAACGATTCGCCCGGGCCGGGTGTGAAGTTTTGAGGCGCGACCGCGCATGTGGTTGTGTTGAGTCCGACAATCTGCGCGCTGAGCGGGCTAATCGCGGTATGTTTAGCGTTCAAGTCCAGACAGGCATTCACCAAACTGGTCGCAACGTTACTTGAGGTTTGTCCGCCGGGCAAAAGGCCGGTGGCCGGAGTCGTGAATGGGGTGATAACACCGACGCTGTAGCGCTGCCCTTCATAGTCTGCAAAATAAAAAAGTTTGTCTTTCTTGATCGGGCCGCCGATGTTTCCACCGTATTGGCCAAATGTCAGAGGAATCTTTGCAAGATTCGTCGTGTCGAAATAATTGCGGGCATCGAACTTGTCGGAGCGTCCAAAGCCGAACGCTGTTCCATGGATTTCATTTGTGCCCGACTTCAAACCCATATTGATTACCGCGCCGGGCTTCCACCCGTTCTCCGCTTTGGTGTTCGCCTGGTTATTCATTTCCTGAATGGCGTCGACCGGCAGACTGGTTGGACCGTCACCCAATGGGGTGGGCGAGTTGACGATACTGCTGCCTGTGTAAGGTTCGTCGGCTTTTACACCATCGATCAGATAGCCGAGATCCTCGTTTCTGGTTCCGTTCGCTGATACGCCGGGGAATGCGCCTGTGCCGCCCGGCGGCACGACAATCCCTGGCCGCAGCGTCATCAAGTTTCTGAAGTTCCGGCCATTCATCGGGAGTTCCGCCAGCACTTGCTGGTTCAGGGTTCCGCCAACGGTCGAGTCCGTTGTATTGACCGTGGGAGCTTCGGAGGTGACGGTCACGGTTTGGGTCTGCTGCCCGGCTGGAAGAACCACGTCGACGCGAACGGTTTGACCGACTTCGAGGGAGATATTTGCGTGCTCTAGGGTCTGAAATCCGTTAGCAGTTCCCCGGACCGTATAGGTGCCGGGAATCAGGTTCGGCGCGACATACGCGCCCGCGCTATCCGTGGTCAAGGTGCGTGTCACGCCTCTGGCGACGTCAACCACCGTAACTGTCGCGCCCACAATGGCGCCGCCGCTCTGGTCGTACACACTGCCCTGAATCGTGCCTTGGTTAGCTTGCGGGAATGCCGGAACTGCAACCAGCAAAACCGCCATGACTGTGGCGAGGATAACCATCGCCCGTCTCAGCTTGAGACACACTACTCCATACATGCTTGTTGAGGAATTCATTCATGCCTCCAAAATATCGTTGAAAACCACCCCATACAAAAAACAAGTTGAGGAGGATTTACTACGATTCCCTTACGAAAGTCAAGGCGAA
>Ga0206868_10171_pt1 | contig 18569 bp, 22 predicted proteins | sample Alteio_BWOrgCont_38_FD_152901 | JGI IMG/M metagenome (GOLD analysis project Ga0206868, IMG submission 152901) | Enriched cells from forest soil in Barre Woods Harvard Forest LTER site, Petersham, Massachusetts, United States -... | ecosystem: Environmental > Terrestrial > Soil > Temperate forest >... | reverse complement strand
AGGCAGAGCAAGGGCTCGCTATTAATTGCCGATCCATGGTATATCCAATCCTGTGGGTTCATTACACGATTATCGTGAATAAAAAACATGATAGCACATTGCTTGAGTAACAATGTATAATCCCTTCTTCTAACAAGGAACAGTGGCACAGGAAATCGTATGCCCCATGAGCTCAAGCTTCGCGCTATGTTGATGACTTCACTTCTGGTGAGCATAACAGCATGCAGCTATAACCCTTTTAATAATAGTGACCACTTAACTGGCAGCGCCGTAGGGGCGGGAACAGGTGCCGTGGCTGGCGGCACGACCGCTGCTGTCATGGGAGAATCGTCTAAGCCGGTACTAGGGCTCGCTGCACTGGCCGGTGCTAGCATCGGTTATTATGTTACATCACTGCGCTTTGACTCTGCAGGGATTGTACAAGCCGGCGGCCAAGTCTATACACTCGGCGATTATGCTACGATTGAAATTCCATCAGACAGGCTCTTTGAAACCAATTCTTCTGACTTATTACCACAAGCCGATGCCATTTTGAAAAGTGCTGTCGCTATCCTCAATCGTTACGATTGCAATAACATTATGGTATCAGGCAACACCAGTGGTTTTGGTTCGGCTCGTTTTGAACACCGCCTATCAGAAGACCGCGCCCGACAAGTTGCTGGATTTTTATGGGCCAATGGTGTCAGTGGCTTGAAAGCACAAAGTTTAGATTCGCGCAAATTGACTTACGTAGGTTATGGCAATTATTTCCCCGTGGCAAATAACATTACTAACTCCGGCGTACGCGCCAATAGCCGCATTCAAATTACCGCTTACCCTACTAAAGACCAGCTATTGATTAACAAAAAACAAATGACTTTTAATAATGTCGGCGATCTACATGAACCTCATCTGCCCGTCACCTCTGATTCGCAAAATGCAGACAGCGCATTCTCTTCTACCAGCAAAACATTGTCAGAAGAAGCCAGTAGCAACGCTGGGGATTTTAAAGATGCGTTTCCTGAAACATAGAATTATCTGGGAATAATTTACTCATATCGTACTTGTTAAACACAAATTTTCCTTTTCTATCAAGATCCCTAATAACCCGAATCGCTTCTAATTTCTTCATACTAACATCATCTATGTGTACAATTTCACTATATAATTATAGTATTATTGCACACTTATCGGTAAACGTCTTGTGGTTTGAAGCGGGAAAGTATCGCAGGAATGGTTAAAATATCTTCCGGTTTTCTTGCAATATAATGCGGTTGATGTTGCAAAAGAATTTTTTCTGAATTAAATCCCCATGTAACAGCAATAGAATACACATCACATTCTTTTGCTGCATCTATATCACGAGTTTCATCTCCAATATAAAACACTTGTGACTTATCTATTCCGTAAGCTTTAATAATTTTTTGTAATATACGCTTTTTCCCAAAATAGCTAGACTCAATATGAATGAATTTAAAGAAATGCTGAATCTTATTACACTCCAGCCATGCCGTTACGTTTTCTAAAGAGTTAGAGGTTAAGATTCCCAGCGTAACGTTCATATTATGGAGTGATTGCAGCGTTTCGAGAAGGTTCATGAAAGACGATAATTTTATCATTTCATTGCGCATATATTTTCTTGCACAACGTAATACGGTGGGAATTTTATAAAATGGTATTTTTAAATATCTAATTAACTCTCTCGATGTTAAATCCCTCAAACTATCTATTTCATTGCTATTTATTTTCCGGAAATTAAATTCATCCACTATGATGGGAGTTTACAGAGAAATAAAACCCCGCGAGAAAAGCAAAGAAAAGAAATTGTTACGTCCGGCATACATAGCAGAAAGGTTAGTAGGCCTTATGTTGTTAAACGTTAGCGAGAAGAGCAAAAAGCTATGTCCATCAAATTAAGTTGCATAACTGGCATATTATTTTCCGCCTTATTAAATTGCCAGGGGATATTTGCCAAAACCACTAATACCATTGTTTTTTCCAACTTAACCAATCAACTCGTTAAACAAACACAAGAACCCTATTTAGACAATTTTAGTTATTATTCTAGCGATTCAGATTATGAGTTTATTGCGCCCAGTACGGCTATCCAGCCTGCAACAACAAGCACCGCTTCTGTGTCTTATGATTGGCGGTATAATTGGTTTAATATTAGCCAGTTTTCTTATAATTACCCTGACCGTTCGGCAGAATATGGCTGTTTTGTAACAGAAATTGGCTTAAGCCGGCTTTTTGGAAGCAGCTATCATATTGTCATTAGCTCTTATCGTGCAGATCCCTCTCATCCAAACGATTATTTAATTTGTCATGCTAAACAAGCTTCCACTGATACGTTTACGATCGATTTTGTTTCTTCACAAGATGCAAGCGAGAAAAATGATGCCCAGCTCGATGATAGCAAGCGTTACACTGTTGCTGGTGATGGCTATGAGTTGGCACACACAAGTTATTTTAATATTAATAAACCTATTCCATTAAACCCAAATTTATTACAACCCAAACTCTTACTTTACCCTGATCAACTATACCCTTCTACCTTCAATAACAATTATACTCCAGTATCAGGTTCTCCAGAGCATATGTATGAAATAACTGTGATTAACCATGCAAGCGTTCCTGTCATAGAAGGCCCGGCTCCGCTGCTAGACAAATTTAGTCAGTTTAGTAACCAATACTCTTTTGAAATGCCTGCTACTATTCTGCCAAATGAAACCGCAAAAGTGAGAATTGGAAATCCTTATAATCCAAGCGATTTTGATCTAGAACGATTTAGTTATCATATAGCGGGCTATGCAGTCGACAGCGGCTGTTTTATTACAACCGCTGAGCGTTGGGTAACATCTCCAGTAACCTCGTTTTACTTTGATTCTCTTCATCCAGAAAAAAATCTCTATTGTCTAGTAACAGGCAGTAACACAGTTGAAATTTATGATGACACTGAATTAGCACAGCTTAGCGCACACGGCTGTCAAGAAAGCGATTTAAAAAATTGCATTTCCACCCTTAATCGCTTTTATAAAGACGGAGAAACTCTAGAAGGAATGAATTTTAAATACCCAAAACTTCCTTTGGCACCGAATGATTTTCAGCATTATTTAAAAGTGTCTCCTGGTGACATGAATCCCGCGCTATATTATATCCCTCCAGCGTAGCTTTGCCTGAGTTAGCGAGCTACAATGAATTTTCCTACCATTTGATTAAATTAGCTAAAAAACTCTGCTGACTCATTTCGGCGGGGCCAGGCTTGCACAATTGCACTTTCAATTTTTGATGAATCCAAAATACAATTGTGCAAGCCTGTTACCATACTAATTGGCTTTGCTAATACAAGCATTTTCCTGTGAAAAACCGCTAATAACTATACGCGCAGCAACGGCGACTATATCATCGTGGTGGATCGCCTCTTTTTTGTTTTGCACAGTGTATATTACTAAAACGATAGGCGCACAATTTGGCGGCCAAATAATAGCAATATCATTGGATACTCCATAACTATCCCCAGAGCCTGTTTTATCAGCCACTATCCATCCCTTGGGCACACCCGCCCGTATTTTAGTATCGCCTGTCGTATTGCCCTTCATCCAAGTGACAAGTTGCTCTCGGTATGATGAAGCCAAAACAGTGCCAAGTATTAAATTTTTTAAACTGTCCCCCATCGCTTTGGGAGTAGAAGTATCGTGTAAATTATTTGGATCCGAATTTAATTCAGGTTCCCAGTGATCGAGTCGGAATGTATTATCACCCATAGAGCGCGCAAAAGCTGTCACAGTAGTAGACCCGCCTAATTTCTTCATAATGAGATTGGTTGCTGTGTTATCACTGTACATGATTGCCGCGGCACATAACTCAGAGATAGTCATACCAGTACGGCTATTTTTCTCCGCAATAGGCGACCAAAAAACTAAATCTTCTTTTTTATAGTTTATTTTTTGTTGAAGTAAATGAGTATCGCTAGCGCTTTTATTTAAGATAGCAGCCACCGCTATCACTTTAAACGTACTTTGAATGGGAAAACGCTCTGATGCGCGGTATTCAATTTTTTGATTATTTCCTGTATCTATCGCATAGATACCAATTCTTCCGTTAAAAGAAGCTTCCAATCTTTCTAATTGTTTCTTGATAAACTGTAATTTATTTTTTTCTATACTAGAGAAGCCTGTTGCAGAATAACTACCCATGATAAGGATAGCTAGGTAAAATAGAATTAATTTTATTGTTTTCATTATTTTTCCCTAATCAGCACGCCAGTAATCAGAACCGTTATTTAATCCAAATAATCATGGAATGCATGCCTGATGCCAATAAATTTACTGACCTGTGTCTAAAAAAGATAATTTTAGAAATTATCTAAAATTGTATAATAAGCAAAATTTAATCTTTTTTGAGGACTAATGCTTCCATCTGTTTGTTTATAAATATATAACCCAGACTTGTCATTTTCGGTATTTAATAATAGAGTGTAATCCGTTTTTTTATCATCGTCTATTTCGTGGCATGCAATAAGAGCTATTCCATTATGTTGATCCAATACCTTATACGTATAATTTCCTTTAATAATTTTTTGAGTGCTAACTACCTCATAGGCATATGTATCTTTACCAAAACGCATAATAAAAATTTGGTTAGCATTAGGATTATTTTTATCTTGGATATTAGCTGCCTGAAATAAAAACATTTTACCATCTATAGTCGCAGGCAAGTTTGCTCTAGCAGAGACAGTTGTTATCATGAGGCATAGGAATATAATATATTTTAAAGAAAATTTTTGTTTCATGGTTAATCTCACTCGATACCCTCAGTAGTTAGGTGGCTCGACAATGCATAACAATTTCTCGCACACACGCTTGGGGCGATAATAATAACAATCCGCGAACTACTTGTAAAATATCATCTGGTTGGGGTTGTTATATAACCCAGTTTCCTTGTTGGCCAGGGGCATGTTTCATTGAAAATATAACGCGGATGGTAAAATTTTTCTAGCAACCGTTCCTTGGAACAACTAGAGCATCAAGAAGTTATTAAGGGTTATTAGCTCTGATAATGGCAACTGCTGTTTAATATTAGGGGCTGTTGACAATTCAGCAGCGCTGTCATCCTGAGCGCAGCGAAGGATCAGATAGAAGTTTCATGACAATTTTTCCTGATCCTTTGCTACGCTCAGGATGACAAGGGCAGTGTAAGGGCCCGAATTGTCAACAGACCCTAGAAAGTAATAGCATAATCTGCGCGGGACAAGAAAAGCTTTTTAGCTCATGGAGACTGGGAGATGTGCTTGATTTAGATATTAAAATATAGTTCTCTATAATAGAACGATCGTACTATTATAGAGTACTAAGGTTATCTCATGATTGAAGCTTTATTTGGCAATAACACGACAGAAAAGGTACTGCTTTATATAGCTAATTATGTAGAAGGTCATATTTCTGGAGTTGCAGAAACTTTTAAGATATCCAAATCACAAGTACGCAAACAGTTTCTCCGCTTAGAAAATGGAGGAATCTTAGTTGCTCGCGATAAAGGTAACCTTAGGTTATATACATTTAATCCTCGATGCTTTTATAAAAATGAATTAGACAATTTATTAAAAAAGGTTCTTGATCAGTTACCTCGAGACGAGGTTGAAAAATATTATCGGCAACGTCAGCGTCCACGTCGCACAGGAAAACCTTTATGAAAATATCTAGAAAAATGACTATCGGAGAATTTGCAGCAGTGATAGCTTCTTATCTTCGGTCAAAAAGTATTTCAGCTATACTGACAGGCGGCGCAGTTGTTCCTATTTATACCGAAAATAAATATTATCAGTTCTTAGGAATTTATATTCCCCAAGGCTGCCCAAACAGCCGAGGGGGGTAAGGTTGTAAAACAAGGTGGATTCACCAAGTAATTTTTTCGATCGCGATAAGTGCACTCTCGGCCAAAACAAGGGGCACAAGGAAATTCCACCGCCAAATGCTTTTGCGACTGCCCTAATGCACCCGTCAATGCGGGATTGGTTGGGCCATACAGTGAAACGGTAGGCACATTGAGAGCCGCCGCTAAATGACCCAGACCCGTATCCACTGCAACAACTGCTTTTGCATTGGCTAACACACCGGCCATCTCTACCAATCCTTGCCGCGGTAACACTTCAGCTTGCATACAAGCGGATGCAATACGTTGAGCCCGCGCTTGCTCAGATGCATTACCCCAAGGTAATTTAATTTTCAGTCCATTGTTACTTGCCATTTTAGCTAACTCGATCCAATATTCTTCAGGCCAATGCTTCGTTGCCCAGGTAGTACCATGCAAAAAAACTAAATAATCTTGGCCGTCTTTTTGCATAAAACGCCTTCGATCCACACCGTAATCGGGCACTGTGGTAGGCAAAGGATAACCCAATGCCTGACTAAACAAATCCCGCACACGCATCACTGCATGCGCTTCTTTCACTTTTGCTGTTCTCGCTTTGCGATAATAAAAAAGTGACGCAAAAGGATCGCGCGCCGAATGAAAATCAAAGCCACAACGTTTCCCACGCACATGCAAGGCAAGAAATACACTTTTTAATAAGCCTTGCGCATCGATCACTAAATCGTATTGCGTTGCACGCACTGTTTCATAAAAAGCACGCCATTCTTGACGCGTTTTTTTTGAGAAAATATTTTTTCGCCAATGACGCAATCGGACAGGAATGACTTTGTTAACACAAGGATGCCAAGCAGGTATTTCAGAAAAATTTTCTTCCACAACCCAATCAAATGAAATCGATGGAATGGCTTTGCTCGCATCTGTCAATGCGGGCAATGTATGAATGATGTCGCCCATGGAAGATGTTTTGATAATTAAAACACGCATGCTTGATCCATGGATGCTAATACAGCGGCTGGCGTTAACTCACGCATGCAACGATGATGCTGCAGTGGGCAAATTCGCTGAAAACAAGGTTGGCAATCAAGCTTTAGAGAAAGCACGTTTGCTCCTTTGTGCAATGGCGGTGTAAATTTGGCACTCGTGGGCCCATAAATTGCAATCAGTGGTTTATGTAATGCGGCACCAATATGCATTAACCCAGAATCATTACTCACAATCACACTTGCTAACGATAGCAAATCGATTGCTTCATCTAATTTCGTTTTTCCTGCTAAATTGATTGCACGTTGCTCCGTTGCTTGTGCAATACGCTCAGCAATTTCGTTATCTTTCGCAGAACCAAAAATCCAAACAGACCAGCCTGCTTCTAATTTTGCATTGGCAACCGCTGCATAATATTCAGCAGGCCATTGTTTCGCTGGGCCAAACTCTGCGCCTGGACAAAGCGCCAACACCGGCTGAGTTGGATGCGCCAGTTGATGATTGGTTAATGCTGCCGCACTCGATACGGAAGACACCTGTAATTCAGGCAAAGGATAGTCAGCAGGCAATGCTTCATCACGATTCAAACCGAGTGCCATGAAGCGCTCAATCATCAATGGGTATCGATCTTTATCGAGACGACGCACATCATTTAATACCAGATATCGCATTTCACCGCGCCAACCGGTGCGACGCGGAATCCCCGCCCACCACGGCACCAATGCTGATTTTAAAGAATTGGGGAGAACAATAGCCTGATCATAATGATTGGCACGTAAGCGCTTGCCTAGACGATATCGCTCGCCTAAACCTAACTGGCCATGCACCAATGGCATCACAATCGACGCAGATACCTCCGGCATGCGCGCTAGCAATGGCAAGCTCCACTGGGGTGCAAGCACATCAATCACGGCATCGGGATCACGCTGTTTCAGCAATTTAAAGAGACATTGAGCCATGACCATGTCACCGACCCAAGCTGGCCCTACAATCAGAATTTTTTTACTCATCTTTTAAAATAAACTCAGCATCGCAGTAAGGACAAATTACCCGCCCTTCTGCTTCAATAGATAAATAAACACGCGGATGCGCATCCCAAAGACGTTTATTTCGAGGTGGACAACATACCGGCAAATCCGCTCGTGTCACTTCGTAACGCTGTTGGGTGCATCCCTGAGGGTCAGTATTTTGCATTGGATTATTCACCGTATCAATAGATGGCCTAGAGTATACCCTATTTCAGCACAGTTGCGTTGTATTCTCGCGTTTTTCTTGGTACAACGTGCGCAGTTTTTGGCTTATATTTTAGAACCTATTCACTACAGCGAGGGTACCACTGACCTAGTCGTGCCCGTGAGCGGGCACGACTAGACCTGCTATAAACGCTGAATAGTTACAGTTATTGTAGCTCTAGTCGTTGATATCTTTCATCTAGCAGGTTGATATATTTTTTTCGCATAGATTCAGATAAAAAACTGACTTCAATCAATTTCTTCCAATGAGGAAAAGCTTGTTCAATTTGTTGTATTGCTTCAGAAATGATAGCTTGATTTAATCCTAATCGTTCTATTGCAAAATACCTTAAAAAATCATTTTTTTTGAGATTATTTTTCTTTCCATTTAAAGATAAGGCCAGTTCTTCTTTAGCATTTTTTTGAGCGATAGTTGAATTCAATAAATCGTAGGCAGGAGATAAGGTAACGATTTTCCCACGCGTGATCACAGAAAAATTTTTTAAATGCATGTCTTCGTTGCCAATAAGAAAATTAAATAGTGTTAATTTGAATAGTTTAACAAATTCAATTTTCGGGAATGTGCAAAAATTTGAGATAGCTATGATTATTTTTTCCATAGAGCTTTCATATTTTGCATCTCGACCTAAACCGAGTAATTGAGAAAAATCTTCTAATGCTAATTTTTTATTACGCCCTATTCGATCAAAACGCTTAATAAAATAAGTCATGCTGTTGTCTCTAGAATAGATTAATCCGTGCAGAGGCACTTCAATTCCTATTTTTTCCGCTAATGACATGGTAACAGCTTCATTTTCTGGCAACTCAGGGTAATGCTCACTTTGTGGTTTTAAAATAAAATGCCCATGTTGATCGACAATCTGAAAGCATTCTTCTTTTATTTTTAATTGAGCGCTTAATTTTGTTTGGACACCTTGTATAGACATTTTTCCAACACGTGCCACTGCCTCCATACGTTGTTCGGCAGCGCTCAATTCTAAAGGGTTAAGATTTTTTAATTGTGGAGAAAGTAGATGCAACCCAAACGTTGAATAATTTTCATTATTCTTAATGATGTCATAGGTAATAGGGCAGTGCTTCATTTTAACTCCTCAACGGTAATTGCACCGACTAGATCCTGACCGACTTTCAGTAATTGACCGAAATAATCATTCTTATCCAACTTATATTTACGCAAAAGTGCTTCCAGCATGATCCCTTCAGGTAACAACCCTTCAAAAAAAGCGGGGAATTTATCGAATTCATACATTAGCTTTTCTAAAGGCATCGTAAGCGAGATGGGTGGGCCTTCATAATGATTCTCATAACTGAAGCGATATAGATGATGATCGAACTCTTCCAACACGCCAGCAGGTATGTTGTTTACTAAGATGCGTACTTTTCTCATCAATTATTTCCTTTTGATCGCGTAAAAGGTGTTTCCAGTTTTACTTGGATATTTAAAATGTCTAAAATCTTAAGTAAGCTGTTTAGCTGTACGGTTTCTTTGCCTTTTTCGATATCAAATACAACAGTTTTGCCAATGCCTGCGAGCTTAGCTAAGTCTTTTTGTGACAGCTCGCTTTGTTTGCGGCAATAGTGTACTATTTTTGCAATTTCATTCGGGGTCATGGTGTATTTATGCTCCTTAATCGATTTCCCGGTTATTTTTACTGTTATAGCAGTAAAAAGATGGAAATGATAGAGTTACATGAATACATTTAATCAAAATACGATTAAATTACTGCTATAGCGGTAAAAAGGTTTATTCAACAATGGCGCTCAGGATAACAGTCCTGGAATAAGTGAACAAACACCTTGCGCTAAATCGATTGTATAACGATACCCCAGACATTTTTCTGCTTTCACAATAGATGCGTATGATTGAGCGATCTCCCCCACTCTTGGCGCAGCAAATTCAATCTGTGCTTTCCGCCCGCCTGCTGCCTCGATATATTTCACTAGATTCAACACCGTTTCTGATACACCTGTTGCAATATTGACTACGCCACAATAATTACTTTGCACTGCTTGCCAATTCGCCTGCGCTACATCAGCAACAGAAATAAAATCCCGTGACTGCTGGCCATCACCAAAAATCGTCACAGGTTCGCCTTTTTGATAGCAATCGAGAAATTTAGAAATCACGCCTGAATAAGGCGAATTTGGCACCTGCCGCGAACCATACACATTAAAATAACGCAATCCCAGACTTTTTATGCCAAACAACCGCCCGTATAAATCGGCATAACGCTCATTATTCGCTTTTTCTAAAGCGTAAGGAGAAAGCGGTTTAAGTGGTAAAGGCTGCTCATCTGAGCAGGGTAACTCTGCATCTGCACCATATACCGCTGCGCTAGAAGCATAAATTAATCGGATATCTCTTTTACTTTCACGGATTGCTTGCAGCACATTCAAAAAACCTAGCGTATTGACCTGTAAAGATTGGATAGGATCAGCAAGAGACTGTACAACAGAGGGTAAAGCCGCCAAATGTACTACCGCATCACTGACTGCCACTTCTTTCGCTAAAATCGCGTAATCCAGTATATCCGCTTGTACAAAACGTAAGTGAGGATGAAACAAATCAAGATGCGTGACCTTTCCTGTGACAAGATTATCCAAGGCAATCACTTGTACGCCTTGCCGCAAAAACAAATCCGCCGTATGCGAACCAATAAATCCCGCACCGCCGGTGATCAAAATACGTTTCATCTTCTTTAATCGTGCCTTAAAAGTGTCCATTGTTCATAGGTTTGAGAAGAGTGTCAAGATTAAAAATTATGTATTTCCATGAACGGCTACCACAACCATAACCAAGCTGTATAATGACCTCCTCTAAATTTTTAAAACGAAAGGATTGCGATGAAAAACATTTCTCCGCTCAAGCTGAGCTGTGAATTTTTCCCTCCCAAAACATCTGAAGGATTCCAAGCGCTAGAGCAAACTGCCAACGTGCTCTCACAAGCTTCTCCCGATTTTTTTTCAGTGACATTTGGCGCTGGCGGTGCAACACGCGAAGGTACGTTAGAAGCAGTCACAAAATTACAAAAAACGGCTATTCCTGTTGCCCCCCATTTGGCATGCGTTGGATTAACACGCACAGAAATTATTTCTCTCTTGAAAACTTATCAATCCATAGGGATCCAACGCATTGTTGCTTTACGTGGGGACATACCACCTAATATGGATAAACAAGGAGAATTGTATTTTGCTAATGAACTGGTCAAACTAATACGCGAAACAATGCACCATTCTTTTCATATCGAAGTCGCTGCTTATCCCGAGATACACCCCCAAGCAAAAAACGCTTCAGAGGACTTGCATCATTTCAGACAAAAGGTCGAGGCAGGCGCTGATAGCGCAATCACTCAATATTTTTTTAATCCAGATAATTACTTTTATTTTGCAGATGAATGTATAAAACAGCATATATCCATCCCCATCATACCCGGCATCATGCCTATTACCCATTTTGATAGGCTGGTACGTTTCTCCAATCAATGTGGCGCAGAAATTCCACGCTGGATATTCAAGCGGTTAGAATCCTATCATGGCGACCCAGAATCTACCCAAGCGTTTGGGATAGAAGTGGTTTACAACCTGTGTGAACGTTTAATTCAAGGTGGCGCCCCTGGATTACATTTTTATACGCTTAATCATGCAGATACCAGTCTGAAATTAATAAAGATGCTTTCTGCGGCCCGTTGAGCGTCTCTGATAAGCAAATATCCTAGGATCTGTTGACAACTATCCCTTGTATTTATGCCTATAATGCAATAAATTCACGTACGACACAGCAAAATCTCAGGAGAATATGTAAATGACTATTACGAAAATGTCTGACCTTAAATTAAAAAATAAGCGCGTCCTCCTGCGTGAAGACTTAAATGTCCCCTTAAAAAACGGTGAAATCACCAGTGATCTGCGTATTCGTGCCGCTATCCCCACGATTAAACAAGCTCTGCAAGCAGGCGCTATTGTGATGATTATGTCCCACCTAGGGCGTCCCGACGAGGGTAGCTCTGACCCACAATTTTCATTGGCTCCTGTGGCGGCTTGTTTATCAAAGTTATTGAAAAAAGAAGTGCCCCTGATCCAAAATTGGATTAATGGTTTTGAAATAGGCAAACATAACCTGGTATTACTCGAAAATGTCCGCCTTTTACCCGGCGAAAAAGAAAATAAACCAGAATTAGCAAAAAAAATGGCTAGTTTATGCGATGTATTTGTCATGGATGCATTTGCCACAGCGCATCGCGCCGAAGCTTCGACTTGTGGAATTATTGAGCACGCTCCTCTTGCCTGCGCTGGCCCCCTAATATTAGGAGAGCTAGAAGCACTTCGTCAGATTATGCACAAGCCTAAAGGCCCCGTCGTTGCTATCGTAGGCGGCTCAAAAGTATCAACCAAGTTAGGATTATTAGACTCACTTTCACAAAAAGTCGATACGCTGATTATTGGTGGTGGTATTGCTAATACTTTTATTGCCGCAGAAGGCTATACCGTTGGCCGCTCTCTCTATGAACCGGATTTGATTGATGAAGCAGAGCGACTCACCCTGAACGCAAAACAACGCGGCGCAGAAATCCCCATCCCAACGGATGTTATTGTAGCAGACAAACTCTCTGAAGATGCCGAAAGCTCTCCTCGCCTTATCTCTCAAATTGATGACAATGAAAAAATTTATGATTTGGGCCCAGACACTATCAAAAAATATGTAGGCATCATTAAAAAAGCCAAAACAATTTTATGGAATGGCCCTGTTGGTGCTTTTGAAATAGAACAATTTGGCGAGGGAACCGAAGCCATTGCGCAAGCAATCGCAGAAAGCAAAGGTTTTTCTGTTGCAGGCGGAGGAGACACATTAGCCGCCATTGAAAAATACCATATTGCCGATAAAATTGATTATATCTCCACGGGTGGCGGCGCCTTCTTATCTTATCTGGAAGGAAAACCATTACCTGCCATTAACGCCTTGGAAAGCCATACACTAAAACGAGAGAAAGTAACATGACAGCCCCACTACGTCGCACTAAAATCGTTGTCACCTTAGGGCCGTCATTAGACGATCCAGACATGCTAGAACGAGTCATTATCGCCGGTGCGGATGTTTTTCGCGCTAACTTTTCGCATGGCTCTATTAAAACACACGAAGATAGAATTAACAGTGTCCGCAACATTGCAAAAAAACACGAAAAAGTAGTTGCCATTTTAATCGATTTACAAGGCCCCAAAATTCGCATTGGCCGTTTTAAAAATAAAAAAGTTCAACTACAAGAAAGTCAGCATTTTATTTTTGATACAAGGCTAGGCCCCGATGATGGTACTGAAGAAAGCGTTAGCTTAGACTATAAAAATCTACTGAATGATGTGCATCCGGGCGACACCCTCTTGCTAGATGATGGCCGCATTGTAATGACTGTCGAAAAAATAAAAGAACAGTGCATTCACTGCATAGTCGTCGTAGGTGGCGAGCTATCGAATAACAAAGGCATCAATCGATTAGGTGGTGGCTTATCTGCAGAAGCATTAACCGACAAAGATCGCGCAGATATCATAGAGGCTGTGCGTCTTCAAGCAGACTATCTTGCGATTTCTTTTCCACGCAATGCAGACGATGTAAAAGAAGCACGCACTTTACTTAAAGCGGCGGGTGGCAATGCAGGTATTATTGCAAAAATAGAACGCGCTGAAGCAGTCGCTAATATCGACGAAATTACAAAAGCAGCTGATGGCATTATGGTTGCACGCGGCGATCTCGGTGTAGAATTGGGCGACGCCGAGCTACCTGCAGCACAAAAACATATTATTCACACCGCGAGAGCATTGAACAAGCCTGTCATTACAGCCACTCAAATGCTGGAGACCATGACTTACAATACTATTCCCACGCGCGCTGAAGTATCGGATGTAGCAAATGCCGTATTAGATGGTACTGACGCCGTCATGTTATCTCAAGAATCAGCTATAGGTAGATACCCTGATAAAGCAGTCGCAGCACTGGATCGTATTTGCTTAAGCGCGGAAAAAAATCCTATTGCTAAACGATCACGTCATCGCATGGATATCCAATTCAAATACGTCGATGAAGCCATTGCCATGGCAACCATGTACACCGCAAATCATTTGGATATCAAAGCAATCATTGCCTTAACTGAATCAGGCACAACACCGCTTTGGATGTCGCGTGTTCGTTCTAGCATTCCGATTTACGGGTTAAGCCGGCACCCTTCCACTCAACGGCGCATGGCTCTCTATCGTGGCGTATATCCTATCTCTTTTGATGCCACTCACATTGACCGAAGAATCATTAATCAATCTGCTGTACATGAGTTACAAAGTCGAGGCATTATCGCAGATGGCGATTTAGTCATTATCACCAAAGGTGACTTGATTGGCATTCATGGCCGTGCTAACTCCATGAAAATTGTAACTGTAGGAAGCTTACCTCCTATTTCCACACTATAATCGCCTTTTTAAACGATGCTCACACATGATACAAGATAATTTTAAGATACTGATGCAATACCTAGTGCCCCAGCGTGCACTCTCGTGGCTTTCTGGTGTACTCTGCAATTGTCGCTGGCGTTGGTGGAAAAATTGGCAAATTAATTTTCTTATTAAGCAGTATGGTGCCGATCTGCAAGCAGCAAAACTCGAAAATATAGATGATTATCCTACTTTTAACAGCTTCTTTACCCGCGCATTAAAGCCAGAGCTCAGACCCATTACTCAAGGCAATCATCAAATTGCCTGCCCTGTGGATGGTACTATTAGTCAAATAGGGAAAATCGAACATGATTTATTGCTGCAAGCAAAAGGATTTTATTTTAACTTAACTGCACTACTAGGCGGTTCGGAAACACATGCAAATACTTTTCTTGCAGGCAATTATGCAACCATTTATCTAGCTCCTAAAGATTACCATCGTGTCCATATGCCCCTTACTGGGACATTACGAGAAACCATTTACATTCCTGGCAAACTCTTTTCTGTCAATCAACTCACTAGCCAACATATCCCACAATTATTTTCACGAAACGAACGCTTGGTTTGCTTATTCGATACAACAGCAGGGCCCATGGCTATTATTTTAGTCGGTGCAATGCTTGTCAGCGGCATTCAAATAGCCTGGTCAACAGAAAATGTCTACGCAAAAACCATCAAAAGCACCCGCTACCCCAACCCTATTACAATAGAACGCGGCTCAGAATTAGGGCATTTCAAAATGGGATCAACGGTCATTGTATTGTTTTCTAAAGGGATAGCAGAGTGGTCTAGCCAATTGGAGCCGGCAACAGCGGTTAAAATGGGGCAGCTACTAGGGACAATGTAGAAATAGGGACAATCTTGCGATCGTCCCTACCTTTTCATAGCCTGGGCATCCCAGCCCTGCCTACTTATCCCTAGTAGACGATCCTAAAAATTAAAAGCACCTATCTCCTTGTGCCGGTCCTTAACTCTTCCTTGAACTTGGAATCATAGCAAAAGTATATTGATGGCCGATCATTGAACAGCTGTTGCATTTAAGAGGGAGAAACTGCTTTTTATGTCATTTATTATATTTTTCAACATATTACGCATAAATAAAAAGTCAAAAAACAAGCAGCTAACGGTATTGTCTTAAGCACATCATAGGATTAAGCTTACACGTGACTCTGCACTAAACTTAAAAATTCTGACCGCGTCGCTCGATCTGCACGAAAACCACCTAGCATAACCGAGGTTGTCATCACAGAATTTTGTTTTTCTACACCTCGCATCATCATACATAAATGCTTAGCCTCAATAATCACGCCCACACCCCAGCCACCTGTTATCTGTAACATGGTTTCTGCGATTTGCTTAGTCAGTCTTTCCTGCACTTGCAAGCGTCGCGCGAACATATCCACAATACGCGCCACTTTAGACAATCCCACTATTTTACCGCTAGGGATATAAGCAACATGACATTTGCCAATAAAAGGAAGTAAATGGTGTTCGCACAACGAATATAATTCAATGTCTTTTACAATAATCATTTCGTCATTGTCGGTTTCGAATAATGCGTCATTAACAATTTCTTCAACAGATTGTCCGTAACCCTGCGTCAAAAACCGCAAAGCTGCTGCTGCACGTTCTGGCGTATCTTTTAATCCGTCACGCTCAACATCTTCTCCCACTGCCGCAATAATTTGCTTGAAATAATTTTCCACTGTGTCACCTATGTTTATATTGCCCTTGTCATCCTGAGCGCAGCGAAGGATCAGGAAAAATTGTCATGAATTTCCTACCTGATCCTTCGCTGCGCTCAGGATGACAGCAGACCCTACCGAATTTAAGCCTAGCCAGGTGGCCATGTTAAACGACGACCACCTAACAAGTGTAGATGGATGTGAAATACTGTTTGGCCAGCACCGGCGTTACAATTCATCACTAAACGGTAGCCTTCTTCAGCTATCTTATTGTCTTTTGCCAACGTCTTTGCCGTTTGCACCATATGCCCAATTACTGCGGTATCCTCTACAGCCAAGTCATTGAGCGTAGCAATATGCTGACGAGGAATGATGAGCAAATGGCGTGGTGCTTGAGGATGAATATCATTAAAAGCCACAATTTTATTATCTTGATACACAATATCAGCAGGCACAGTGCCTTGAGCTATTTTACAAAACAAGCAATCCATATGGACTCCTTTCTTTTTTAGAAGGGATAGCTTACAGACTTGTGCTGAAATTTTCCAGTAGATACCCCCACAGAGGAAGGTGGCCAAAGGAAATAGTCGCCAAAATTTGACGTTTTTGCCTTTCTCAAGTAAAGTGGGCGCTCTTTTTTGATCTTATATCTGCCACAAAGTCTATGCAAATACTGAATATTGCAGGTTATAAATTTATCGCCTTAGACAATTTATCTGCGTTACGCATTGCCTTGCTTGATGCATGCGAAGCACGTCAATTAAAAGGCACTATTTTATTAAGCCCAGAAGGCATTAACATAGCCTTAGCAGGAAAAAAAACAGATGTTACTGATTTTATTAACACCTGCCTCACCACCGATCAACGCTTCAGTGATATGACATTCAAAGAAAGTTATTCGATCACTCTTCCTTTTAAACGCCTTAAAGTAAAATTAAAAAAAGAAATTATCACATTCCGACATCCAGAAATACATCCAGAAGCACAGCGCGCACCAGCGATTTCACCTCAACAATTCAAGCAGTGGCTGGATGAAGGCCGTCAATTAACTATTGTAGATACCCGTAATCAGTATGAAGTTGAGTTTGGCACCTTTGAAGGAGCAACCCAATTAAACATCCAAGATTTCTGTGAATTTCCTAACGCAACCGAAAAGCTATCCACCGACAAGCCCGTTGTTCTATTTTGCACGGGTGGTGTACGCTGTGAAAAAGCAGGCTTGCATCTATTAAATAAGGGGTTCTCTGAAGTTTACCAACTAGATGGCGGTATTTTAAATTATTTTGCTACCGTAGGCGCAGAACATTATACTGGCGCTTGTTTTGTATTTGATGAGCGTGTGGCACTGCAACCAAACTTACAACCTGTTACTTTATAAAAAGGAAATGCAAATGAATCTAGAACAATTACCCGCTGGCCGCCAAGTGCCTGATGATGTGAACGTCGTTATTGAAATTTCGTCGCATAGCGATCCAATTAAATATGAAGTCGATAAAAAAAGCGGTATGTTAATGGTGGATCGATTCATTGCAACGTGCATGCACTACCCTTGTGATTATGGTTTTATTCCACATACGTTATCCGAAGATGGAGATCCTGTGGATGTGTTAGTGGTTGCACCTTTTTCATTAGCACCCGGTGTCGTCATCCGTTGTCGTCCTGTGGGAATGTTATTAATGACAGATGAATCTGGGGTCGACACCAAAATCCTAGGCGTACCGGTAGATAAACTCTCTACCCGATATCAACACATTCAAAAACCCGAAGACTTAGGAATAGAATTTCTTACATCGGTTGAGCACTTTTTCCAGCATTATAAAGATTTGGAAAAAGGAAAATGGGTAAAGACAAATGGCTGGCAAGGTGCAGATGCAGCAAAGAAGGAGATTTTGGCGAGGATTGAGCGGTTTAAGAAATAAAACGCTTGTGTGTCATCCCGCATAATAGCTCAACCCCTACCCTTGTCATTGCGAGCGAAGCGAAGCAACCCAGGCTTTTGAGAGCTGATTAGTAACAGCTCATCCTATCGCTGTCATTGCGACTGCGAGCTTGCGCGGCAGGAAGCAACCTAGGCTTTTCAACACTGCTTCTGAGTCTCATGAGTTTTAATCAGCTCTCAAAAGCCTGGGTTGCTTCCTGCCGCGCAAGCTCGCAGTCGCAATGACAAAGATAGGGGTGAGCTATTACGCTGATTAGCATAGAGTTCATGAAACTCGGAAGCAGCATCAAAAAGCCTCCTGACTTCTGCCAATTAGTGCGGTTTCAGGACGTTAGCCAGCCCACTGCTATTGTAATCGATAAGGTTCGTTTGTAGCGTAATGCGATTTCT
>Ga0206868_10125_pt3 | contig 18692 bp, 13 predicted proteins | sample Alteio_BWOrgCont_38_FD_152901 | JGI IMG/M metagenome (GOLD analysis project Ga0206868, IMG submission 152901) | Enriched cells from forest soil in Barre Woods Harvard Forest LTER site, Petersham, Massachusetts, United States -... | ecosystem: Environmental > Terrestrial > Soil > Temperate forest >... | reverse complement strand
TGAGCAGTACCCGTTCGGCATTTGGATAGGTGCGCTCGATCAGGTGGAAACAGGGGAGAGCAACAGTGGTATCGCCGAGACTACCGAGGCGGTAGATCAGAACCCTCTTTACCGCTGGGTGTTGTGGCAAAAAGCTTTCTCCTCAATCGGTTAGAGGTTGTTCTTATAGCAACACCTGAGCTTCGAGACGGGAGATCAGAACTTCCGCAGCTCCACAATCGCCCGTAGAATATCCTCCGGCTGGGGTAGAATCGCGTCTTCCAATACCGGCTGATAGGCGACAAAGCTATCCATCGCCGCAACCCGCTTCACCGGCGCATCGAGATCCTCAAAAAGCTCGTCGGCGATGCGCGCGGCAATCTCCGCGCCATAGCCCCAGCTCTTCGTATCCTCATAAGCGACGATGACGCGGCTGGTCTTTTTGACCGAGGTGGCAATCGCCTCCCAGTCATACGGGCTCAGCGTGCGCAGGTCGATCACTTCGGTCTGAATGCCATGCTCCCGCTCGGCCTTCTGCGCCGCCTGGAGGGCTCGTGGCACCAATGCGCCGTAGGTGATGATAGAGACATCGGTCCCGGCGCGTGTAATGGCCGCCTTACCGAAGGGGATCATGTAATCCGGACCCGGGTACGGTGCGCGTCCGTACGGCTCGCGGTAGAGCCGCTTGTGCTCCAGGAACATCACCGGATCGTCGCAGCGGATAGCCGTACGCAGCAGTCCGTTGGCGTCCAGCGCGTTCGACGGGAAGACCACCCTCAACCCAGGAATATGGGTAAAGATCGATTCGCCGCTCTGCGAGTGGTAGATCGCGCCCCCGGTCAGGTAGCCACCAATGGGCACGCGAATCACCACCGGCGAACGGAAGCCGCCATTGGAGCGCCAGCGCATCAGAGCCAGTTCATTGCGAATCTGGTGGACTGCGGGCCAGATATAGTCGAAGAACTGAATCTCCACCACCGGCTTCAACCCGCGCACTGCATACCCCACCGCGCGCCCTACGATGTTCGCCTCGGCAAGCGGCGAGTTGAAGACCCGTGCCGACCCAAATTCAGCCTGCAGGCCGGCAGTCAACTGGAAGACACCGCCCTTGCCCTTGACTTCCTTGAGGGCCTCTTCGCGAGTTGCGTCTGCAACGTCTTCGCCATAGACCACGATGCGCGGATCGCGCCGCATCTCGTCGCGCAGGCAGGCATTGATCATGTCGGCCATCGTCTTGTCTGAACCGGTCTTGTCAGATCCGGTTTTGTCGGACTTCCCGCCCTTTTCAGCCTGCTTCGGCTCCGTCGCCAGCTCCGCGCGCGTTGGATCGAAATCCTCTGAGTAGATATGCCGGGTGATGCTCGCGACCTGCGGAACCGGCGCCGCTACCGCGCGCAGCGCCGCAGCGGCCACCTGCTCGTCAATCTGCTGTTCCAGGGCGTTGAGTTCGCCGGGGCTCAGGATGCCCTCGCGCAACAAGCGCATCTGCAGCTTGTGCAGCGGATCGCGCATGGCGTCTGCCTCGCGCTCGGAGCGCAGGCGGTAGTATTTGTCGTCTTCAGAAAATGAGTGCGAATAGACGCGCACACAGTGGCCATGCACAAACGCCGGGCCGTTGCCTGCGCGGCAGTGCGCAACAGCGGCGGCCAAGGCTCCATAGCTCGCCTCGGGGTCGGTGCCGTCGATCTCGGCAAAGTAGAAATTGGGGAAGTTCGCCACCAGCCGGGAGATGTTGCCGCCGGGTGTATTTGCCTCGACGGGAACCGAGATTGCATAACCGTTGTCTTCGACGAGAAAGAGGACCGGCAGCTTGCGGTTCGAGGCTGTATTCAGCGCCTCCCAGAACTCGCCTTGCGAGGTTGAGCCTTCACCGATGCAGGTAAGCACTACCTCGTCGCCGTGAAACTGCACGTCGTGAAAGGCGCGATAGTCGCCTTCGGAACGCTGCGCGGCTTCAGGAAAACGCGCAAAGTAGCGGCCTGCTTCGGCGATGCCGACAGCGTGCAGCACCTGTGTCGCGGTGGAAGAAGAGGTGCTCACAATGTTCAGCTTGGGGCTGCTCCAATGCGAGGGCATCTGACGGCCGCCGCTCGATGGATCTGCTTCAGCTCCAACCGATTGCAGCAGCATGTCCTCAGCCGTCATGCCTAAAGCCAGACATAGAGCGCGATCGCGATAGTAGGGTACAAACCAGTCGTAACCGGGCCGCATGGCCATGGCTGCCGCAACCTGTAGAGCCTCGTGTCCCGCGCCCGACACCTGGAAAAATATCTTCTGCTGGCGCTTCAGCATGATCTCGCGGTCGTCGATCCGGCGCGAGGCGTACATCAGCCGGTAAAAATCCACCAGTTGACGAGTACTCAGCGGACCTTCGTCGGACGTGGATTCCGACTCGCCGTGAATCGATGTAGCTGACAGCTCCGCCTCGACAACCTCTTTGGTACCGGAAGCCACTCTGCCCATCTTCGCAACCTCCCCGGCAACCCGCCTTCGCCCGCCTGGCGGGACTGAGCCCAATCGATTGTAACAACCCGACCGGCTGTGGAAAAGATGTCCACCCTCTCCGTGGTGAGACGGTTGGTCTGGAACGTATTGACGATTGAATTGTCGCCGTGTTTCTATTCGTCGTACCGTGATGACCGGATTATGCCAAGGACTTCGGGCCCCTGAGACAAGACTTTTCCGCCTCAAGCTCCTATTCCCTGCTGCCGCAAAACGGCATGGCCGGCTTCAAATCTCAGGAGGAATACCCCCGAATGCCCGTATCAATTGCAGGAACCGGTGCAATGCTCGCCACGCTGGCCGCCCCACTGGACGGCAGCGCTTCAAGCAGCGACACCCTCTATTTATGGATTGCCCTTGCAGCTGGAGTAATTGCACTGGCCGCCGCGCTCCTTTTTGCGCGCTCCGTCCTCTCCGCTGACACAGGAACTGCCGAAATGCAGCAGATTGCTTCGGCCATCCGCGAAGGCGCGGAAGCCTTCATGGCCCGGCAGTACAAAACCATCGCCATTATGGCCGTCGTCCTGGCCGCTGTGCTCTATGCCGGCTATAGGATGTATGCGCCTACCGCGCCTGTTGCCCTCCGGGTCGTTTTCAGCTTCCTGGTCGGCGCGGCCTGCTCGGGAATCTCCGGCTATACCGGCATGTTCGTCTCCATCCGCGCCAACCTGCGCACCGCGGCAGCCGCCCGCACCAGCATGGCCGGAGCGCTCAGGCTCGCCCTGCGTGGCGGCGCTGTCACCGGCCTGATCGTCGTTGGACTGGCCCTGCTCGGCATCGGTCTGCTCTTCCTGCTCTTCGGTGGCCTGGACAGCCCCGCAGCCGCCCAGGCGGTGCCTTATCAACTGGTCGGCTTCGGCTTTGGAGCATCGCTCGTCGCGCTTTTCGCCCAGCTCGGCGGAGGCATCTACACCAAAGCCGCGGACGTGGGCGCTGACCTTGTCGGCAAGGTTGAGGCTGGCATCCCCGAAGACGATCCACGCAACCCGGCCGTCATCGCCGACCTGGTTGGCGACAACGTAGGCGACTGCGCCGGCCGCGGAGCCGATCTCTTCGAGTCCTCCGCCGCTGAAAGCGTGGGCGCCATGATCCTTGGCGCGGCGCTCTATCCGGTCTTCGGCATCAAAGGTATTCTCTTCCCGCTGATGGTCCACGCCATCAACATCGTCGCCTCCATCGTCGGCGTCACCTCGGTCCACGGCAAAGAGACCGACGACCCGATGCACATCCTCAACCGCGGCTTCTACATCACCAGCTTCCTGGCCCTGGGAGGCTTCGCTATAGGAGTCCATTTCCTGCTGCAAGACCGCTGGTGGCTGCTGGCCGCCGGTGTGGTCGGCATCATCACTTCATTCCTCTTCGTCTCCATCACCGAGTACTACACCGAGACGCGCTTTCGCCCCGTGCAATCCATCGCGCGGGCCTGCACCACAGGCCCGGCGACCAACATCATCACCGGTCTCGCCGTGGGCATGGAGACGCCTGCGCTGCCGGTCATCGTCATCAGCGGCGCGCTGCTGTTGAGCTATTACTTCGGCGTCAAGGGCCTGGAGGACGCCACCGGCATCGCCGACTACGCCAAGGGCATCTACGGCACCGCAATTGCCACCATGGGCATGTTGTCCAGCGCCGCCTACATCCTGGCCATGGATACCTTCGGGCCCATCACCGACAATGCCGGCGGCATTGTCGAGATGAGCAACCAGCCGCATGAAGTGCGCGACCGGACGGACAGGCTCGATGCGGCGGGCAACACCACCAAGGCGCTGACCAAGGGCTATGCCATCGGGTCGGCTTCGCTGGCTGCCTTCCTGCTCTTCTCCGCGTATCTCGAAACCATTCACAACATCGTCAAGCACCGCGTCGAGGCTGCTGGTTTCGTCCTGCCGCTCGACTGGAGCTTCTCCAACGTCAACCTGGCCAGCATTCCGGTCTTCGTCGGAGCGCTGCTGGGAGCGATGCTGACTTACCTCTTCTCGTCGATGGCCATCAGCGCCGTGGGCCGCGCTGCCGAGAAGGTCATCGAAGATGTCCGCGCCCAGTTCAAAGAGAACCCCGGCATCATGAACGGCACCAGCAAGCCTGATTACGGCCGGTGCGTCCGCATCGTAACGGGCGCGGCGCTGAAAGAGATGGTGATGCCCGGCGCGCTGGCCGTGCTCATGCCGGTGGTGATCGGCGTTCTCTTCCGTCACCTCAGCACGAAGTTCCACTTGAAGAGCAGCACCGACCTGCCCGCTGCCTTTGGCAACATCGTCAACCTCTCGGGAGCCGAGGCGGTCGCGGCCTTCCTCATGGTCGGGACCATCAGCGGCATCCTGTTGGCCATGCTGATGAACAACGGCGGCGGCGCGTGGGACAATGCCAAGAAGTTCATTGAAACCGGCCACTATGGCGGCAAGGGCTCAGAAGCGCATAAGGCAGCGGTAGTCGGCGATACCGTCGGCGATCCATTCAAGGACACTGCCGGACCGAGCCTGCATGTACTCATCAAGCTGCTGGCCACGGTAACGCTGGTGCTTGCGCCACTGTTCGTCTAAAGCGGAAAATCAACCTGCAAGGCAGCACAGCCCGCCAATCGGCGGGCTGTGCTGTCTAAAGATCATGGCGTAACGGAATTCGCTCTAGTTGACCAGGGATGCCTTCATCTCATCCTCAACTTTGTGCGCCAGTTTCTCGACTGCCTCGGCTTTTTTGATCACGCTCAAGGAAAGCGTGTCCTTGTTGCTCTTATCCATCTCAGCCTTCAGTTCGTTGGCCAGCACCTGCAGCTTGGCGGTATCGTCGGTGAGCTGTTTCTGCTTCGGGCTCATCGGCTTCGTAGTGTCAGCGTTGGCAGCAGGCGTTGCGGGCGCCACTTCGGCAGCCTGTTGCGCCGGGGCGCTCGGTGCCGGTTGCTGCGCAAAACATAGCCATGCCCCCGCGAGCAGGCTCATGCTCAGGGTACTTCGGACACTACGACTCACCTTGTCGTTCTGAAATAATCGAAGATGATTGGGCAGCTTTGTCATCGCATCCTCTGGCCTAGTTGCCAACCGTCGCCTTCATCTTGTCCCGTACGCTTTTCGCCAACCTTGCGATCAGCTCCACCTTGCGCAACTCAACAACCGTGAGAGAGTCCGCAGTTGCTTTGCCCGTTTCCGCCTTCACTTCGTTGGCCAGCCTGACCAGTCTCGCCGTTTCTTCCGTCATTTCTTTCTGACGCAGCAAATTCAACAGCTCCATCCGTTTCCGGTTTTCTGGAGTTTGCATCGAATCTTCCATGATCCGGTTGGCGTTCGGCGTGCGATTGGCGAGTGGACTGATCGGCGGAATACCAGAGGGGTTGCGCTGTGGAATTTCACCATCGGTCGCGCTCTGCTGAGAATTACCGATCGTACATGGGATTGCAACGAGCACAGCCAGGCAGAGGAAGCCCCGCGCCCAAGACTTTGACTTGAGTGGCGGGCTCTGCCTGAACGCATCGGGGAAATTAGCCCTTATTCTCATGGGCATCAGTATAGAGAGAAAAAGGAGGAGTTGGAATGTATCTTTTTGCAATGTTGATCCGGTCGGGAATATTCGCGGAAGGCCGTTTCCTGGGGAAAATCCTGGACGAGTGGATTGTGGACGCGCAGGAGTTTGTCCATACCAAGCTACCCCATCTCGTCGTTCTCTTCGTTATCGCCATTATTCTTAGCAGGATCATCGCCATCGTCACCCGCCGGATGAGCGGTCTGGCTCGAAATAGAGGCACCAGCCCAAGCCGCAATTCTCAAGTCCAGACTTTTGCCAGCGTCCTGCGCACCACTCTCAATACGATTGTCTGGGGTCTTACCGCGCTCCAGGTACTCACCGTCCTGGGCGTCAATCTTGGCCCGCTGCTGGCCTCGGCAGGCATCGCCGGCGTAGCCATCGGCCTGGCCGCGCAGACCATCGTCAAAGACGTGCTGAACGGCATGTTGATCATCGTCGAAGACCAGTTCAACGTCGGCGACACCGTCCGCCTCACCGGCATGACCGGGACTGTCGAATTGATGACCCTGCGCCGGACTGAAATTCGCGATGGCGACGGCACCCTCTACGTCGTTCCCAACTCGCAGATCACCACCGTCGCCAACCTCAGCCGCGACTACTCCGTGGCCACGGTCAATGTCTCGGTCGACTTCTCCGCCACACCGGACAAAGTCATTCCCCTGCTCACCTCGATCGCCATGGACATCCGCGAAGATCCGGCCTTCTCCAATCTCTTCCTCAAAGATCCGGAGGTGCTGGGCGTCGACGCCATTACCGGCTCCCAGGTCGTCTACCCGGTCATCTTCCGCACTCTTGCCACCAAACAGTATGGGCCGATTCGTGAATTCCGCCGCCGCGTCCGCATTGCCCTCGAAGAGCAGTCCATGCTCCCGGGCGACCCGAATCGCATCTTCCGGGAATTCACCACGACCGCATCGGGTCAAAAGCAGCTTGCCGGCACGGCGGCTGATGCGGACAGCATGTTATCCGCCAAAGAGCCCAAAGAAAAACCAGCCATCGACCCTACGACCATACCGGCAATCACCATCAATCCTCTGACCGGCGAGTCCTGATCAAGCAAATAAATGCCCGGCATGGTGTTTCGTGCTAGGCATTTATCTTGTTTTCAATCACATGGAGAGACTAGTTAAATTTTTACATCCAGAGCTTCCAGCAACTGATTCTGGCTGATGACGGGCGGCAGGCACGTCCTTCCCCGGCATACCAGGGCCCACGCCTTGGCGCCTTCGGGATGCGGCACATGAATCAGTGTTTCGGCCAGCGCCTCGGGCAGCATCTCTGGCGTAGTTTGGGTCAACTGGCGCGCTCCCAATCGAATAACCGTCTTGTTCACCGCAAACCGCGCCGTCGCCAGTGCCTCCAGCTCGCTAGCCTCCGCGCCGCGGCCCACCACGACTACCTGCACGGGGTCCAGCCGCAGCCGGGTCAACGCCAGCGCATACGAACCGCCATACAGCCCGAAGTGCTCCACGATGCCCGCAAAAGAGCTCAACGTATCCTCGGCAATCTCGCGGAATTCCTGCTTGCCCGAAAGCGCCTCCAGCCGCAGCAGCGCCGAGGCTGCCGTTGGGTTCCCTGCAGGCGTCGGAGAGTCCTGCAGCGGCTTTCTACGGGCAGTCAATGCTCCCAGCTTGGCGTTATCCTTCCGATCCAGCGGCGTGTCTACAAACGCTCCCGCCGTCCGGTCGAAGAATCGCTCCACCATCGCCCCAGCCAGTGTCATGGCCGATTTGTAATAGGCAATCTTCCCCGTCCCCAGCCAGGCATCCACGCAGGCATGAACGGTGAAGGCATAATCGTCCAGATTTCCCTCAACGCGCTCATGCGGCCTCTGGGCATCGGGATCGTCCGGGTAGGCAATCACATGCGCCAGATCCGATGCTCCATCCCACGCCTGCACTAGCAAACGGTCCAGCGTCTTGAGCGCAAACTCCCGCACCTTATCCAGCCGCAGCACGCGTGCCGCTTCCAGATACGCCGTCACTGCCATCGCATTCCAACTGGTGTACATCGTCCGGTCGATGAACGGGGTAGGACGCAGTTGCCGGGCCTCCAGCAGCTTGGCACGAGCTGTCGAAAGCCGCGCCACGGCCTCTTCCAGCGTGATCCCTGCCTCTTTGGCCACATCGCCGACATTGAAACGCACATGCAGCACATTCTTTTGCGGATTGTGGTGCATGTCGCCCAGATCGCCAATATCCCAGTACCGGCTCGCGACCGCCCACTCTCCGGGTGTCAGAACGGCCTGCGCTTCGGCCTTGGTCCAGGTGAAATAGTCGCCATCATCGTCAAGATCGATATCCGCATCCTGTGAGCCGTAGAAGCCACCCCGCTCGCGGTCGGTCATCGTCCCGTCGAACCAGCCAACGATCTCCTTGGCTACATGGGCAAACTCGGGCTGCACAAAACTCTGGTAGGCATGGACGTAATTGCGCAGCAGTTCAGTGTTGTCGTAGAGCATCTTCTCGAAGTGCGGCACCACCCAGCGCTCATCCACCGAGTAGCGATGGAAGCCGCCGGCAAGCTGGTCGTAGACGCCGCCCTTGCTCATCCTGGTCAAGGTCGTGATCACGGCCTCGCGTGCCTTGGCGTTACCCGTCCGCGTCGCCGCCTCGATGAGCAGGTCGATGGCTCCCGGATGAGGAAATTTGGGCTGCGATCCGAAGCCGCCATTGCGCGCGTCGAATTGTTTGAGAATCGACTCGACGATCTTCTCCACCAGCGCCAAACTCAGATCGCCGCCACGCCCGGAGAAGCCTTCATTCTGCTCTACCGCAGCCATTACGCTGGAGGCCGACTCCAACGCCTCTTCACGCCGGTTGCGCCACACCTCGGCCATGGTCAGCAAAACGCGCTTGAATCCCGGCCGTCCATAGCGGTCATCCGCCGGAAAATATGTCCCGCCAAAATAGGGATGCCCTGTCGATGTCAAGAACGCCGTCAGCGGCCAGCCACCCTGCCCACTGATCGCGGACACTGCTGCCTGGTAGCGCGCATCCACATCCGGGCGCTCATCCCGGTCCACCTTGATGGCTACGAAATGCTCATTGAGAATGGCCGCCAGTTCGGCATTTTCGTACGATTCCCGGTCCATCACATGGCACCAGTGGCACCAGACCGCGCCAATATCCAGCAGAATCGGTTTGTCCTCAGCCTGCGCCCGCGCAAACGCTTCCTCGCCCCACGGATGCCACTCGACCGGCTGATGCCGCGCCGATCGCAGGTAAGAAGAAGCGGATCGACCAAGCAAATTTACGCCCTGATTTGCCGCAAACGCATGTGCAGATTCGTGACCAGCCATATCACCAAGGATACATCGCCCCAAATTTCGATAAACGTAAAGAGGGTAGTCCAGGTCTCGACCCTAAAACCTGGGAATCGGACCTGGGAATCTCCGATTCAGCCAACTTTTTCTCGATGCCGCGAACCTTTAGTTCAACGTATGAGGCCGCGCGTGCCGGCTGCGCAGAGCATAGGTCACGCCCAGCGTGACTCCTTGCGGCTCCAGATATTGAGCGCCTTGAAAGTCTTTCCAGAACTGATACTCATACTGCGCCCGGAGAGCGACATGGCTCGAAACCTGAAAATCCAATCCAGCGCTGGGCGCGCCCACGCTGTACGAGTCGCGGGTGTACTTGGGATTGTTCGAAGGAAATTCGATGACGCCGATACCTGCCGCCGCTCGTACAAAGGGTCGCATGATCCAGATGCGCGGCCCTTCATAGTAAACGCCGCCCAGGAAAGTGCTCTGCTGCATTCGCGTCAGATCCAGCGGCGTATTCATGAAAATAGACCGCGCACTGGCATCGATTCCGAGACCGTGGAAAATGTTCACACTGGCCCACGCAACCGGCCCTTGCATCCGCCGTCCCGGCCCATAGTCCAGGTAGTAGTCGGAGATGCCGACGCCGAACGTAATCGGTATTCCGGTGATTTTGGCAGCCGGCGCCACCTGTGCATGCGTAACGGGAGTTCCGACAAAAAATGCCACCGCTCCTGCCACAGAAAGGGCAGTCAAAATAGCTTTCAATCGCATTCCAATCCTCCTGGGGGATGCCAGCCTGCGCTGGAGATAAAGAGGAACTTCGAACTGTCTCAAATCGCCTGTCTCAACTTTGGACTGTGGCGAAATTCTTTAAGAAACAAGATGGTTTCGGCAAAGGCCTGTTCACCGAATCTGTCTCGGAGTTTACAACGCCGTCGCCTCATAAGGACGATGTCAAGAGCACAGCCGGTACTGCTAAAGTCAACCCAACGATCTCGCCCGGCGGCATTCAAGCAAGCAGGCGCTTCGCCACTTCGACGTATAGATCTACTGCCTCCAGCAGTTCGCGCTTGGCCAGCTTTTCATGTGGCGTATGCGCCACATGAATCGATCCCGGACCCAGCAACAGCGGCTCGCCCCAGTTGCTCAACTGCGGAATATCGGTGGTGAACTTGGCCACCATGGTCGGGAAGCCTTCAATCGAGCGCAACCGCACAAAGGGAATCTCCAACGTGAACTCGACCTCGGCCAGCCCCGCCGCGCACTCTTCGATCGCCGCCCGCGTACTCGCCGAATCTCCAACCAGGCGAATCAGCACTTGAGCTTCGGCATGGTCGGCAATGACATTCGGCGCGCGTCCGCCCTCGATCTGCCCGATGTTCAACGTGCTGGGCCCAATCTCTTCCTCGACCGGCAGTTCAAGAGCCAGTACACGCCCCAGCACCTCAACCAGCTTGTGAATCGCGCTCTCGCCCAGCTCCGGGTATGCGGAGTGGCCCATCTTACCCTTCGCGGTAAACACCGCCCGCAGCGCGCCTTTCGAGGCCAGCGCAAGACGATTGTCCGTAGGCTCGCCATTGATCAGGAAGCGGCTGCCCTTGGCATCGTCGTTGGCCACTTTCGCGCCCGCCGAGTCGCGCTCCTCGCCGGAGACGAGAAGCAGCCCCACTGCATAGCCCTCAGCGCGTAGTTTTTCCGCCGCTGCTACTTGCGCAGCAATAATTCCCTTGGCGTCGCAGACCCCGCGCCCATAGATGAACTCCGCATCTTCGCTGAATGGAATATAGGGAGGCACAGTGTCGATGTGCGTCGAAAACACCAGCACAGGTGAGCCCTCTGCCGGCCCGGCATACACATTCCAGCGCGGATCGGAACGCCCACTCTCGGCTGGCTGCGGAACGGCTGTCTTTTCGACCGCCCAGCCGCGCCCGCGCAGAAACTCCTCCAGGAAATCCCCCGCAGCGCCCTCATGGTAGGTGGTGGATTCGATCTCCACCAGTTGGCGCGTAAACAAAATCGGGTCCAACTTTGAGTCCAAACTTGCTTGAGCCACCATTTCCATCCCACCAACTGAGCCGGCCGCGTCCAAAGTCGCCATCGTGAAGCCAGAATACCCCACGCGCTATGCTTATATGGAGATCAAGCATGACGGCAAGCACCGACAAATCGGTTTTCTCTGAGGCAAATGCTCCAGCCGCGCCGTCAGCTATTCGCAGTTTCTACCTTCAGGGTCCGGCTGGCCGTCTTGAAGCTTTGCTGAACGAAGGCCGCCCCGATGCTCCATTTGCCACGCTGATCTGCCACCCGCACCCGCTCGGCGGCGGCACCATGCACAACAAGGTTGTCTATCACGCAGCCAAAGTCTTCAGCGGCTTGGGCTGGCCGGTTCTGCGCTTCAACTTCCGCGGCACAGGCCTTAGTGAAGGCAAGCATGACGGCAAAGCCGAGGCCGATGATGTGCGCGCCGGACTCGATTGGCTCAGACATGCGTACGGCAAGCCTATCGTCGCTGCGGGATTCTCTTTCGGCGCTGCGATGGGGCTGAAAGGCTGTTGCGGAGATCCAAACGGTCCAAATGATCCGGGCATTCAGGGCTTCGCCGCTCTCGGCCTGCCTACCCACGCCGATGGCCGCGACTACACCTATCCGTACCTCGCCTCCTGCACCTTTCCCAAGCTCTTCCTCAGCGGCGATCGCGACCAATATGCGCCCGCGGCCCAACTCAGCGCGATTGTCGAGTCCGCTCCCGAACCAAAGCAGTTCGTCCTGATCTCCAATGCGGATCACTTCTTCACCGGCCACCTGCAGGCCATGCAAGCCGCGCTCGGCCAGTGGCTCGACAGCACATACGTTTCAGCATCCAATCCAGAAAGCCACATAGCATGACCGCCAACGAACAAGCCCTGGAATCTCTCCATCATGTTGCCACGGATATTTTCCTCCAGGCGCTCGACGCATGTAGCATCGAATCGGCCTTCGACCGCCGCATTCGCTTCGAAGGCACCCAGCTTCATCGCCTCATCTCCGATGGCAGCAGCCCTGCCAGCCTCGATCTCAAAAGCTATCGCAGTATCTACGTTATCGCCATCGGCAAGGCCGCGGTGCCTATGCTGAACACCCTTCTCAGCCGCATGAGCCGCCGCCTTGGTCTGCGCGGCGTTTGCTGTTCCGGCGAAATTCCTGAGAAACGCAACTGGCGCGTCCGCTACTTCCAGGGCGGCCATCCCCTGCCCAACGAAGACTCCTTCGCGGCTGCGCGCACTACGCTCGCCCTGCTGCGCAAAGCTAACAAGAGCACCCTGGTGATCTTCCTCATCTCCGGCGGCGCATCGGCTCTTTTCGACCTGCCGCTCGATCCCGCGATCACCCTGGAAGACACCATGGGGCTGCACAACACGCTCATCTCGAGCGGCGCACCCATTACAGAGGTCAACACCATCCGCAAGCACTTCTCCGCTGTTAAAGGCGGACGGCTGGCCCTCGCCGCAGCCGAGGCAACCAAGCTCTCCATCCTGCTGCCCGACGTGCCTCTGCGCAGCCTCGACACCCTGGCCTCAGGCCCCACCTCGCCCGACCACACAACCGTTGAGGAAGTGCGGGCCATTCTCGACAAGTACGATCTGCTGGCTAAATTTCCGCCGCGCGTCAGCGCCTTTTTCAACCGCGCCGATCTGCCCGAATCTCCCGGCAACAAAAGCCGCCGCGCACCTTTCCTGCCGCGTCTTCCCTGGGCTGACGGCAACGCCGCCATGCTGCGCAAGGCCGTTCAAACGAGCATGAAGGCAGAAGACAAAGCCTTTCGCGATTCCATGTTTGAAGTCCTGCTCTCCAGCCACGACCTGGTTGAGAACGCCCGCACCCTCGCCCAGCAAGCTGGCTACCATGTCATCGTCGACAACTCCTGCGACGACTGGGACTACGCCGACGCTGCCCGTTATCTGCTGCAACGTTTCAACGCTCTGCGCGCTGAGCATCCCCGCTGCTGCCTCATCTCCGGCGGCGAAGTCACCGTGACCATCGATCGCACTCCGGGCGCAGGCGGCCGCAACCAGCAGTTTGCCCTGGCCTGCGCACTGGAGCTGGCTCAATTCGCCGGCCAGCATCTGATCGCATTCAGCGCCGGATCGGACGGCATCGACGGCAACACCCGCGCCGCAGGCGCCATCGCCGACACCACTACCGTCCGCCGCGCACTGGCCTTTGGCTATCAACCGGCAGAGGCGCTTGCTGCCTTCAACGCCTGTCCGCTCTTCACTGCACTGGGAGATTCTGTCGTAACCGGACCCACCGGCCACAATCTACGCGATCTGCGCCTGCTCATCTCCAATCCTGCATAGGCATCCGAATAGAAGAGTTCAGACAAAAAAAGGCGGTGGCCGAAGCCACCGCAATGCTCTCTGCTCTGTGTTGCTGTGAGGAACTCGCCGGGGTCTAAGCCTCATGTGCGAAGTTCCTCTTTTGCCGCGCCAGTCCCGATCACGTTACCGGCGCGTCAAACTCCAAACCCAGAATTACTCCATCTCACCGGGTCCATCGCCACCCGGACCATCCGCGCCCGGTCCGCCACCAGCAGGAGCACCCGCTCCATCTGGCGGAGGAGCACCAGCCGGTCCACCAGGCTTGCGCCACTGGTGCCGCTGTCCATCCGGGCCGGGGCCAGAACCAGGCCCACGTCCATCGCGGCGCGCCGCACGATCCGCAGCTAGTTGCTTCCACTGCTCTGGTGTCAGTTCCTTGCGAAGACCCAGCAGCATTCGCGCGTTGGCCTTTTCCAGCTCAGCACGGGCCTGCGCCACGCGGTCGATCTGCGACAGAATCTTGCCCTCATCGGGCTGGTCCGCCTTGATCAGCGGCTCCATCTCCAGCTCTTGTTTTTCGAGCGTGGCATGAAGATCGACCAGTGTCAGCCGGTGCTGCTGGTAGATGTCGTCCATCGCCTTGCGCTGTGTATCCGTCAGCTTGTACTTCTCCACCAGGCGGGTATCGTTCCACCAGCGGCCATGATCGCCATGTAGTCCACCGGGACCCATGGCCCGTTCCATCGGCGGCCGGTGCGGCCCCATACCCGGACCACCGTCTCCACCCGGCCCCTGCGCCCACACTGCCGAAACTCCAAGACAAACGACAGCCAATGCCGCCGCTACTTTTCCCAATCCAACCCGCGTTGCACCCATGGCCCCTCCCAAACTTTCAGTTAATTTCGATCCCGTACTGTTTTTTTACTGCCCCGTCGTATCGCCCATCAGACTGGCCAGCGGCTCCATCGCATCCGGAGCTGCCTGCGCAATATCGCTGTCCACATGCTTCAGCAGCTCCTCGTCGTCCATGGAGTTTTGCGCCAGCCGCGCCGCCGCTTCCGCCGCCTGCCTCTGCTGCTCCTGAATCGCCGCCTGTCGCATTGCCGCAACCTGCCGTACGTGATGCACGCTGACCGGAACCGTAACCCCGGTCACAACCAGCACACCCGCCAGTCCCCAGCCCAGCATCGGAACCGCCATCAATCGCATCCATCTGCTCGCTCGCACCGGCTGTACCTGGCGAGGACGCGCCATCTCCTGCTCGCTCCAGGCATGAACACTGGCGCGAAAGTTCTTGAGCGCTGCCTGCACATCCCGATCTTCATTCTCAAAATTCATCGCTTGCCTCCCAACTCCGTACGCACCCGTCCCATCGCGCGGGATAGATGCGCCTTGACCGTTCCCTCACTCAATCCAATCGCGCGGGCTATCTCCTGAATCTCCATCTCTTCCACATGCCGCAGCATGAAGACAGTGCGCTGCCGCTCGCTCAGCCCCTCGACCGCCTTCCACACAAGGCGAACCTGGTCCTTGGCCACCGCCTGCTGCTCCGGCGAAGACTCCCCACTCGGCAGCCATTGCCCGGCATCGTCCGCGTCAATCCGCAGCAGCCACGTCATCACACTGGATTCACCGCGAAAGCTGGCCCAGTTGCGATGCGCCTTCAGCAGACAATCCTGGGTCAGCGTCTCGGCCGCATCGGGGTCCCGCAGCGATGCCAGCAGAAACCGGAAAATCTGCGGCCTATACCGCCCTGCAACCTCCGCAAACTCCAGTTCAGGCGCGGCTGCCAACGGCTTGCCCATACTCTCCAATACTGTGGTCATGGTTGCCATCACCAGGGTAGACGGCAGTTCCCGAGCCAAGTTTAGATCGGCAACCAAGTTGCTACTGCGATTCGCGGAGTTTGGGATTCCGGAGTCGCGTGGTCCGTCTTCTGGCTCGGGAGAGCTTCTGGCCAATCGGTCGAAAAGAATCCAGCAGCTTGCTACATGGCCACACCGGCCGTCAGCTAATTGATGACGAGCGTAAAACTGGCCGTCTGGCTTGTAGAGCCGCTGGAATCTGCCGCGGAGATTGTGACCGTCGAGGATCCAGTGGGCGCCACGGGCATCGGTTGGGCCGCGTGTCCATTGCCGCATCCCGAGAGGCTGCCGGCAGCATAGACGAGGACAAAAGCGAGGACCATGACCATCCAGCGCCTGCGCCGCCGTATGGGAGCGCTGCTCACGAGCAGCAGGCACGCCGCGAAGAGGCCCGCTGCGGTGGCGGACAAGCCGCTGTGGCGGGCAGAAGTGGAGGACTGCGCGGAGGTATTCACGACCAGGCTCACGGAGCCAGTCTTGCCTGCCGTGATGGCAAGGGAAGAGGGAGAAAAGGTGCAGCTGGCATTGGCAGGGAGTGCGCCACAGTGGAACGACACAGCTCCGTTGAAGGCGGCATTGGCGGTAACGGTAAGGGTCGCGGTTCCGCTCTGGCCTTGTGCGATTGTGAGGGTGCTGGGGCTTGCCGTGACGGTGAAGCCGGGAGCGAGCGCTGTGACGGTGATGCTACCCGCCGTGGCCGAGTTGGCATTAGTGTTGGTATCTCCGCCATAAGTCGCAGTAATAGTATGCGAACCCACCGAGAGACTGGAGCTCGCAAAGCTCGCCATGCCGCCGCTAAGGGAACTCTGCCCAAGCATAGTCGTTCCGTCGTAGAACGTGACCTGGCCCGTCGGCGTCGGCCTGCCAGACATGGACGGTGTAAGGGTAGCTGTTAAGGTCTCAGCGTTGCCCGACATGATCGAAGCAGCCGATGCAGTAAGGCTCATTGCCGAGCCGCCGAGTCCCAGAAACAGCGCAGGACCTCCCGGTGTTCCGACCACAAAGTCCGGCGCATTGTCCGCATAGAAGTTTCCCGGCAACACAATATTGAAATTGTCAGAGGGGATAATCGTTTGGTTGCTCGGCAGGAAGGTCGAAATCGGGTTGGAGAAAGTGCCGTCTCCAACTCCAAGCAGCGTCGCTAATCCCAGAAATGAGCCTACCGAAGGCTCGAAGTTCTCTTGCGCCAATGTCAAGTCGGGAATGCCATCTCCGTTGACATCTTCGAACGCGCCGGTGGAGAAGAAGTTCCCTGCGGCAATGGTAGTGAAATCGCCAAAAGTTCCATCTCCATTGCCCGGCAAGAGCAGGACGCCCGCCGTCGTAAAGTTGGGAGAAGTCACACTCACACCTTGATTGCCTGCCGTCAACAGCATCAGGTCCATCTTCCCATCCTGATTGAAGTCGCCGGCAATCATCTGGCTCACCGCATAGCCCGTGGATACTTGCTTCGCCTCCGTCTGGAACGTACCGTCCCCGTTGCCCAGAAACAGGGAAACGCTGAAAGTACCCGATACATTGAACGGCGTATCGTTCAGCAGTAGATCGAGCTTTCCATCTCCATTGAAGTCTGCAAGAGCAGCTGAATAAAGCTCCGAGCCCAGCGGGCAGAACATGGTCAGAGTAAAGGTCCCATCGCCTTTGCCCAGCAGCACGAATACTCCAGACGGCATACTGCCCGAGCCACCGCACGAAGCATCGCCAGGATACGGAGCCACGATATCCATCTTCCCGTCGCCATTCAGATCGCCGGCCGGCGAATATGTCACCTCGCACTGTAACGCCGGCAGCCCAACCGAAACAGGATCGGCAAACGTGCCATCACCCCGCGACAATGCCACGGACAGCGTGTTGTCAGCTCCAACAAAGAGAATGTCCTGTTTGCCGTCGCCATTGAAATCGGCAGTCGTCGGCTCGATGTATCCCAGGTTGGCATTGGCTGCCGTTGAGAGCGCATGTTTGTACGTAAAGTTACCCTTGCCATCGCTCAGCCCCGTCACCAGATCGTTCTGGTTGGCCGCAGGAAAATAGAAGGCAAGTGAATTGTGACTATCATTCAGAACTACATCTGTATTGCCGTCCCCATTGACGTCGCCTGTGGCCATCAGCTGAAATCCTTGGGGCGGCGTCATTGGATCGGCACCCCACGCGAGTAAGGGTGTTCCAGCCAGCGTTCCGTCTCCGTTGCCCAGCACCACCATCACGTCCTGGTTGAAATTATCAACGTCATTTGTGAGTAGGCCAACATTTCCTAACCCAGCGATGTCGAGTTTTCCATCCCCATTGAAATCGGCCACCGTCGGGAAAGGACCATTCAAAAGTGCGTAACTGCCTATCGGATCGAAGGTTCCATCACCAACACCGTCAAAGACACCGACAGAGTTAATGTAGCCCACTACCATATCCAATTTGCCGTCGTTATTCATATCGGCAAAGGTAATCCCCAGCAAGGAGCCGGTACTCAGGACCGCCTTTTGGCTCTGGAACGTTCCATTACCATTGGAAAACGCTGCATAAACGATTCCATTGAAGCCCATCACTATGTCGGGGTTGCCGTCGTTATTCAGATCCGCAATATGCACCCTGGTGTCATCGATTTCATTCAGAGTGTCAGGAAAAGGAACCGAGATCACGGGGTTCGTGCTCGCGCCCAGACCGCTGAATGTTCCGTCGCCGTTACCAGGGTTAAAAGAAACTATCATGGTCGACTTCACAACACCTGGGGTCGCCTGTACTGACTCCTCTCTCTGAATGGCAAGGTCTAAGCGGCCATCGCCATTCAAATCCCCGAGCGCGACAGACCAATCGTTGATGCCGGGTGGAACACTTACGATTTCGATGAGAGGCGAGAGAGACGGGGTTGCGAGTTTCCCCCCTCCCGTTCCGAGAAAAGTGACAACGCCAATCTTGGGTCCCGTTTCATTTGAAAAATAAGTAACTTCGACCACATCTGGAATGCCATCTCCGTTCACATCTCCAACCGCAAACTGATAGGGGAGATGAGTGTCATGAAAATCATTGGGATCAAGCAGTGTTACTTCCCCCGCCTCAATAACTCCCTTGAAGGTTCCATCTTTTTGGTTGAGGTAGACAGCGATCTCTGTATCCCCACCCTGCCCTTCGTCATTGTTGATCAAAGCGACGATATCTGGATATCCATCGCCGTCCATGTCGGCGACAGTCGCGTTGATGACGGTATTGAAACCCAAAGACCCGATGTTTGAGATGTCATAGTTCTGAATTGGAACCGCAAATCCGCCGTTCCCG
>Ga0206868_10041_pt1 | contig 18752 bp, 17 predicted proteins | sample Alteio_BWOrgCont_38_FD_152901 | JGI IMG/M metagenome (GOLD analysis project Ga0206868, IMG submission 152901) | Enriched cells from forest soil in Barre Woods Harvard Forest LTER site, Petersham, Massachusetts, United States -... | ecosystem: Environmental > Terrestrial > Soil > Temperate forest >... | reverse complement strand
GAAAGCCAGAGCAGACGACCTCTGCCAGACTCCGTAGGAATGAGCAGAGTCCTGCCGTGTCGAACATTTGCTGCGAGCTCAGGGTTTTTATCGAGCATCTTTTTCAGATTTGGCCCTGAAGCCATCCACTGCCGAACAAGACTCTGAAACTCCTCCCGCAACGCAACCGAGTAAGCACGGAGTTCTAGCGACGACACCGGAAGCCCACGCTTGAAAGCGGATGGAGGTCAGATGATCGCTGTTTTACCTGCTGAGGATGAGAACTCGGAGGAGTGATGCGAAAATCGAAGGGCCTAAGCCATATTCGAAGATCTGAGAGCTGTCTGGGTTTCGTGAGGCAAGATCTTCAGAATAAACAAGAACGCGCAGATTCTGACGCAGGGCTGCGGATACGCTGGGCGCGAATCCACCCGGCGATATGAACTCTGTCAGTCATCTTGAGCATCTTGTGTTTTGGAGTTACGCCGGCGCGCGCACAGTATCCTTCAGATACAACGGCGTCAGTGCAGCAAGTTTCGGACCCTGCTCAGCCAGAGCAGGCATCAGCAGACATAGCGAAGACGGCGCAAAACCCAATCGCTCACGTAATATCGGTGCCCTTCGAGAACGACTCTTACCCGCTGACCGGCGTTCACAATTGAGAAGAATACGTCCTGGAAATGAAGCCTGTTGTCCCGATTCCGTTATCGAAGGCCCGGAATCTAATTACGCGGACCATCATCCCCGTAATTCAAACGCCAGAACTTGCGCCCGGAATTAATGGGATGAGCGGGTTAGGAGACATTCAGGAGTCTTTATTCTTCTCCCCCAACAAATGGGCTTCGCGCTGTATCTACTTTATTGAACCAGCAAAGAGACCGCGCTGCCGAGCCATGTGGTGTTTCCGGGCGACTTCCTTGCCGTCAGTCAAAGCGGTTCCACTGGTCATTTTCAATCAGTTGCTACGAACTGGATTCCGTTTCCTCTGCGATCCATGAGAAGTCAGCGTCCTTGGCGGCTATGTGGATGAATGAGTTCCAGTCATGAACGTAGAATCGACAGCAGAAAGCATTTAAAGATAGCTTCGTCTTCAAGTGCTCGAATAGCGGAAATTGTTTCGGATCCTCGGAGTAGCCATTAATCTGAATTGCCCGCCACGGATACCAAAGACGCTCGATGTCGGGTTGATCTATCGAGAAGTAGTAAAATCCGTGCAAACGCAAGACCGCAATCTGATATTCTTGCGCATTGGGACTGTCCGGTGGGTTTCTTCGCAGATTTAGCCGCACCTCGGCCGATCGATTCTTATAGTTGATAACTAAGCTATCTATGTATGCATCAGCGAAGCCGTTTGGATAAAGCGCATCCAATTCTTCAAATGTCATGTTGTCCTTCCCTGATTTCATTCATCGGCCGCCAAGCTGAACGCCTGAAATAGCCTAAACGTGATCGCCGCGGCTGTTCCCCAGAAACCGACCTTCACGGTTGTCCTGAGAATGGCGCCTGGATCCATCTGCGGACCTCTCTGGCCACCTGGAGGAGTGTAATGCCACCCATCCTTGCCGCGATCCGCCGTTGGCGGCCATGGCCCTGGACGTCCTTGGTTCCATTCGATCTTCTCACCGGTTTTATCGTTAACGTATTCCGCACCGTTAGGATTCTTGTATTTCGGGTTCTTTTTCCAATCCGGCCCGAGTCCTGATGGGTCTTTCGGAAGCGGCTTGGTTTTATCCCAAGAAGGCGGCGGCTGATTAGGATTACTCGGTTGATTTGCTTGGCCGGACTGGTTGTTCGGTTGCTGAGTCGAATTGCCGCTCTGTTGCCCGCTATCAGAGCCGGGAGTCTCGTCCATGTCCCGGCCAATAATCCAATCATTATTACCGCTGTTGCACTCCCTTAACCCGTGCCCGTTGATCATACACATATGGCCGTCTGGGTCGATTCCGGTTACAGGGTTGTTCGAGACATAGGCGTACAAGTTCAGCGTCTGCGGCAGCGCAGTATTCGCATAAGGAATCGCCTCGGGCGACGCCGCCCAATCTGGCGTCAGGAATCGTGCGGTCGCTGACTTGTAAAAGCGCGCGCCGAAATAGTCGTTACCGGTCTCGGTATCCCGCTCTTTCCCCGTGAAGAGGTAGTGATTGGGATCGTTCCCGGACTGCCAGTGCAACTCGCCGTAGGGAGCATAGTCGTACTGCTGCTTGATGTTGCCCTGGACGTCCGTGAGCACGGCCGATGAACCTAGATGGTCCTGGAAGTAGTACGTGAGGAGACCGCTGGGCAGATCGCGCCGGGCCAGAATCCGCCCGAGGAAGTAAATATATTCCGCAGTTGGATTGCCCGAGTTGTCGGACTCAATCAACGCGTGACCTGCGCCACCGCCCCAATAACTCTCGCCACTCGATTTTTGGACGCGCTCGCCTTGGCCGTCGTACGTGTAACTCTCGCCTAGGTTAGTGATCGCGGAGATCCGGTTTTCCGAGTCGTAAGTGTAGGTGTTGCCATCCCCGGAGAGCATATTCCCGTTGGCGTCGTAACTGTATCCTGTTGCGAACTGGTTTGCGTTCGTTGCCCCTCCGGTACTGAACGATTCGCCACCATATCCGCTCATCACTGTCTTGGCGGTCAGGTTGCTCCAGGCATCGACAGTGTATTGCACGCCCCATATCGACGAGTTCGGCGTGTCATATTGCGATACGCGATTATAAGCATCGTAATAGTAAAATTTGGAATGGCCAACGTTGTTTGCGTTATTTAAGTAAATCAGATCGCCGTTGTCCCCGTAGCCTTCACGCCACGAATACCCGAGGCTCATGACGCTCGGCAACGAACTATCGACTGGAGTGGCGATGATGGTCGAGGGCTGTAGGCGGCTGTTGTAGCACTCGCCCACAGTAACCCCGTAGTTCTCCAAAGTTGGCTGATATCCGACGAGGTAAGCCTGGGGCAAATTGGCGGCGGTGTATTGAACGCTGAGCGCCTGCTGGCCGCACGAGGATACCCGATTCGGCCCGGTGACATAGCTCAATCCTCGAGTCGTGTCGCTAATTCCTGCGACGCGACCGGCATTATCATACCCGTAAGAAACGACGGTGCTATCAGGGTAAGTGATGGTTGTCGGCAGTCCGAGCAGGTTATACACAGTGCTGTTGCTTTTGGTGATGGTGCCGATGGTACGCTGCTCAACTAATGGACGGCCCAGCGAATCGAAACTCCAGGCAGTCACACCCGTAGCGTCCGACATTCCCGTGTGTTTATGTACGCCATACGTAATGGTCAGACCGTTGTATGAGGTCTGATCGTAGCCGTAAGTGACAGCGTGATCACCTGCCGAGTATGTCTTCCCGGTCACCCGGTTCTCGGCGTCGTAAGAGTAATTTATTGTGTGGCTCTTGGCGTCTGTTTTACTGGCGACGTTGTTATTGGCGTCGTAGGTCCAATTGGTATGCCCAGTCTCAGGATTGTATGCATCCTTCAAGCGTGAGAGCGAGTCATAAACGAACCAGCGGGCGCGATACGCATTTGTCGAGGGATTGTAGGGACTCGTTCCTGTAGGACTTGCGGGGCACGCTGTTCCACTCGTCGCAGTGCCCTTTTGGGCAACGCAGAACATGTTGCTTAGCGCATCGTAGAAATAGTCAGTCTCAAGTTGTGGATACGCGATTCCATTAAACGTGCCCAGGGATGGATTTTCAAAGACCTGTACCAGTCGACCCAACCCATCAACGGCTGTTTTATGAGTTCTACCAGTGTCATCCGTGTAGGTCGTTAATGCTCCCGAGTATCTCGTCTGGATGTTATAAGTCGACGTACCGTCCTGCGGAATCTCCACGACCTTCCGGCCAAGCCCGTCGTATTGATATTGAGTGAAATACTGGGTATCTCCGGAGCGATAGGGGTTTGAGACGCTCGACACCTTTCCGGTACCGTAATAAGCCGTATCGGTGTTCGCGGCGCCCTGAGGATCGGAATTCACGATAGTGCGCACCACATGCCCCGCCCCATCCCATGCCGTCGTCGTGCTGAGATTGTGGCTCGAATCGATTTTTCGTGTCGTCGTAACGTTCGGCGTATTCGCGCTGGTGCTATACGCGGCATCGTTGAAGCAATAAGTCGTCTGGCCCCCATCGGGCAGATCAACCTCAGTCAGGCGATCAAGTCCGTCAGCGTACGAACAACCAGAAGGCGTGGTGTTGTACTTGTAAGTCGTCGTCTGGTTGTTGGGATCGAGCACACTCGTGAGATGGCCATCAAAATAGCTGTAACTGAATTTGGTGATGTGGCTCAACGCATCGACAATTTTCGTGACGTAAGCATTTGTCAGCCCCGTCGGCGTCCCGCTTGAATAATTATCGGCGTAAGAATATGACGTGATGTGCGATGTGCCAGTCATATCCGAGCAGGTTGCGTTTCCGCAGGGATCTTTCACCGACAAGAGTTGGCCAGTTTCGTCATAAGTGAAGGTCGTGACCGGGGAGGTTCCGTTATTTGACCATTGTGTCTTCTGAGTAAGGTTGCCCCGCGATACGGTGCCCGAAGAGCCGTAATGAGTTTCGTCATGCGTCCCGGCGACCAGTCCGCTCACGCCAGTCACGGACGGTGTACCGGCCGTGCCGCACGCCGTGCCGGTGCTTCCGTTATCATAGAAGTAATCAGTTTCCGCGAAGCGGGTGTTGTTTCCGTCATACACGATCGTCTGACACGGCGAACTAAGCAGCGTAGGGGTAGGAGCGTAAAGTTGGTTGTATAGGGGATTGACCGGAAAGGTCTGATAATTCGTTACGGTCTCTCGCAGAACAGGACCAGGTGCGCCATTGCCGAAATCGGATTCCGTCTTCTGCGTTACAGCACCACCGAACCCGTACTGGTAGGTCACCTGAGATGTTGAGCTTCCGTAGCTCGTTTGATCGCTTTTCAGATTAAATTGGTCGTACCACTGCTTTGCGTCCGTCCGAAGCGGAGTGGTGTTGTTGCTCCAATCATAAGATTGAACTTCGCTCTCGACTGCAATCTGGGTGGCGGCCCCACCACTGCCGAAGCCGTTCGACCAATTCTGGTTATATGGAGCATATGTATAGACAACCTGCGATGTCAGATTAGTGACGGCGTCTGTCGTTTGCACTGTCGTTGTCTTCGACGTCCATAAATTGGACGTCGAGCCAGAGCCCCACACAGTGTTATAGCTGAACGTTTGCGTCAGGATCGGCGTTGTGCTTCCGCCGAAGCCGACGCTGCGCGTTAGCACAACCGGAGTGCTATAAAGTGTGTTACAAGAAGCGCTGAGCTGCTCCCCTCCTTGACCCTGTAGGCCAGAATAAAGGGCATCCTGGGTATAAACAGGCTGAGAGTTGTTGGTCGGGAAACCCCATGTGTACTTCACCCAACCGCCGTCGGGATAAGTGATCTGACTCAGCAGCCCGTATGAATTGTTGTAGGAGAAGGCGTACTGCTTTCCATTTGGCAATGTCAGAGTTTTAACTGCGTTTGTCATCGAGCCTGAAAACGTCGTGCTCAAGCCGCAGATGAGGTCGGGTGGAGGGGTGAATCCATCTGGCGGCGCGACGAAAACCGAAGGGATTGTGTAATTGAGGGAAGGAGCCGGGGACTGATAGGCCAGCGTGTACGTCATTCCTCCAGCGGCTATCGTTGAAGGACTTATTACGTTGTCCATGGTGAGCGTCCTGCCAGCTGTGTCTGTGACCTTCACTCCTCCAGTTCCGTATCCCGTGAATAAAATCATGTTCCCGTTGCGGTCTTCAATCGAGTCAGGCCAATAAGCGACCTGCTGAGGGTAGCCAGGGGTCGCGCCTCCGGCTGGGTAGCCAATAGCATTGTCCTGGAGTGAAAAGCTGTATACCGACCCGGCACTGTCCATTACCTTTACTGGCGGGAGGGCGTCATTGCACTCTGGTCCTTGACCCGTACCCCACAATCCGTCGCCACACGTCTCGGTGAATGTTGCGTTCACTTGCGAGTCGCCGCCAGTGTACTCCGCAGAAAAACTCGGAATTCCTGAGCCGATATCCGAACAATTTTGATATTGAACGGGCGAAGGGGAGTCCGCAGCTAAATAAAGGCTGTGCGACCGACCAATCAGGTCATAAAATTCATAGCCCGTTGAGAAGAAGCAGTTTCCGGAGTAAAAAGGTATGGCGATGGATGAGCTCGTGAATCCCAGGAACGGCAGCGATGTACCCCACCCGTATGAAAAAAGTGGACCACTCGGAACAAATCCAGCTTGCCCGGGCTGATTTGCATAGAAGTGGAAGATTGCCGCTGAATTGTAGGTCAGGGAAAAGGGCAAGGAAATGCCGCGACCTGCAGGCATCGGAACCTTTATATCGAGGCTGACCGATCCGTCGGCTGGGTTCACGGTTTCTTCCAACATATGAATGTAGTCGTGGCCCGCACCAGAAATGGGTTTTTGGGCTATATCGGCCGGACTAACGACTTGGGCCAGCGCTAGTGAGGTGGAAATAACGTAGCAAGACGCCATTAAAAGAGTGAGCAACGCGTTCTTTATCCAACGATCCATGCGCTATTCCTTCGTCGTAGTGCAAATTGAAAAGGTGAAATCTTTTCTGGTGAAGGTACTCGAGGACGTATTCCGCGCTTTGACTGCCGGCCATACTAACCGTGCGTTCAGAAATTAGTAAAGAGATTTATGAACTCAAGTTCCGAGGATGGGAGGATTCCGAGTTGCACTACGGGGCACGTACGGATCCTCTGGAACGAAGCGCCAATGGTTCATAGCCACCATTGTGCGGCTAACTCTTTAGCAAAGATCCATAAGCGTCTGATCGTTACTGATAGGTTATGGCAGCGTCCAACTCATAGGTCACTCCGCCGGGATTGGAGATTGTGATACCTGCAAAACCAGCCGGCATCGGTGGCGTAATGAACTGGAGCGTCGAAGAGTCAATGTAGGTCGTCGTTGCGTGAACGGTTCCAACCTGCACGGTGCTCGTCGGTTGAAATCCACTCCCGCGTATCGCTGCTGATGATCGCGTTTCCTAGAACGCGATTCGGCGTTTCGCGCCTGACGACATCCAATTACTCTGCCATTATCGTCTCAGCAGAACAGCGATTTTTTAGCAGTGTAACGTGAAATCCTGGAAATCCTCAACCGAGCAGACTGCAATACCCCGCTGTTCTCGCGGTATAGATTCGTTCGCAGAATGTGTTTCAATCCCGCCCCGCCAGCTTCGTTCCTCCCTAGATGGCAAGTCATAAACTGATCAACCAGCGGTGCCTCAGCGCGGCTATCGAAGCCGGATCTGCAACTACTTGGGATGAAGAGGCCGGCGCAATTCGGCGCCGGCCGGACGATTAGTCGCGCAAAGTCGATCCAACTATCCCCTCGGGAACAGAAAGTCAGGGGAGCGAAACTGTGAGTCTGTTAGATCTTCCCCTCCATTCCTATAAAGGTTGCGGGGAGTTGGAGGGAGGTTTTTCATCATTTCATTTTGCTGACGGCAAAACTCAATTAACGCTGGGCGGGTATATTGCCGACTCTTGATCCACTTCAATGCTTGAGATACGCTGTCGACTTGGTCATCGAACTTTCCCTTAGGAAACGCCTGGAGCTCAGAGAGAAATTCATTAAGCCACGGCGCCTTTTCCGGAAGGTGCACGAAACCGTTTTCGATCATGCCAGTGCCCGCGTCCATCCTCATGATCTTTTCGCCTTCGGGCTCAAATCGCGTAACGCCGTAAACGCCTTCATGGATTAGTTCCTGGATCAACTGCGTGCCGCTGGCGCGATCCTCTATGAGGATGTGTTTTGGCTTGTAAAGTAGGGCGAGCTCGACCAACGTTTTCTTAAGTGCTGGGTACAGCATTTTCTTCCGCAGCACGTGTAACAGATAGAGGTGATGATTCTTCACGCCCCAGGTCGTGCAGACACAATAATCACTGAGTTCGTTTGCTTTATTGGCGGTATCCCAACTCTCGAAAATAAACTCGAACTTCTCAGGTTGCTCCAGGTCACTGAAGCGCTTAAACCATTCGGTTTTAATCATCCCTCCTCCATGAGGAGCCGGCGCCTGTTGGTATTGTGCGGCGAAATGATACGGTCCTAATGTCTGCCGAATGTTCTCGAGCACCTCAATAGGTTCGCGCGCCGGATGGAGTGCCTCCCCTTCTTTACGCTCAACCGTTCTCGTGTCGTAGGCAGTCTTAATAACGTGAATTTCGTTTTCTTCGGCAATAGCGGGAAGTCGCAGAAGTGTCCAGTTTTCTTTGCCCAGAACGTGCCCGACGATGTCGTCTTCATGGAGCCGCTGCTGGATCATGATGATTGAGCCGACCTTTTTATTATTTAGCCTGCTTAGGAGCGTGCTGTCGTACCATTCGTTGACGGCCGTTCGCTGCGCTACGGACAGAGCTTCGTCCGGCTTAAGGCAGTCATCCAGGATGATGAAGTCCGCTCCGCGACCGGTCAGCTGTCCGCCTACTGAGGTTGCGAGCCGAACACCATTCGCCGTCGTGACAAACTCGGAAGCTGCGAGCTTTTCCGCGGACAAACGAGTTGGAAACAGCTGGCGATAGCGGTCGCTGAGCATCAGCTTCCGACAGTCGCGCGCATGCTTTTCGGCGAGGTCTTGCGAGTAGGAGGCGCAAATGATTTGCGCTCCTGGATTGTGCCCGAGAAGCCATGCAGGAAAGCTCACGCTTGCGCAGATCGATTTCAATGATCTCGGCGGGACCGTGATGATTAGCCGACGAATTCGGCCGAGTCGACAATTTTCTAGAACTTCGCAGATCTTTTCCAAATGCCAGTTTGGCAAGAAATCGGCTGGCACCAAGTGCCGAAAGCTGAGCTCAACAAATGCCATGAAATCATGGCGAATTAGGGCATCAAGTTCACTTCGCGTCATCCGCATCTTCGGTCTCCTTTAGTCCTCGAGTGAGTCTCCACAACAAATTCTGCTTGATCTTCTCGTCGTCATCTCCGAGTGTGAAGTCGTCAGTCTTCGGCTCGGTAGCTGCGCTCTCGTCGGCAGAACGTACGAGCGCGTGGAGTTGCTTGAGCGCGATCATGTCGCCGGCCGCCGCTTTATTGCACACTTGGCGAATCGCAGCCTCGAGCTTAGTTATCACCCTCCTCTCGCCTTTTTCGACAATCACGACCTTTAGATGGAGTTCGCGCTCGAGAATGGTCGCTAAACTAACACTCCCCTTGGGCCGTCCCGCGGGATTGCCTGATCTTCCCTTTTGGAATTGGCGATTCTTTGGCGGCTTGCCAAATCCCACGTCATACTCTTGGTCGTCAGCCATTGGCGCGCTCCGTCTCGACTGCAGGGAAAGCCCGGCCTGAGTCGTTGTGGATCGCTGTCTTCCCGGAAAATGTCTGCCAGCGACGCACGACCGTGTCCACGTAAAGGGGATCAATCTCAAGCCCGTAACAGACACGGCCGGTTTTCTCGGCTGCGATCACCGTTGTGCCGCTACCTAGAAACTGATCGAGAACGATGTCGCCGCGTTTTGTGACATCCAAGATCGCATCGGCCACAAGCCGAACCGGTTTGACCGTAGGATGTAACGCAAGCAAATTTCCTTCTTCGCCGGATCGAGAGAATGAAGTTGCGCCGGGGTACTGCCAGACATTAGTCCGATAACGGCCGTACTGCCCGAGTTCGAAATTATTCCTGTGAGGACCATTGCCACTCTTGAATACCAGGAACAATTCGTGTTGGCTTCGGTAGAAACTTCCCATGCCGCCGTTATTTTTTGTCCACACGCAAAGATTCTTGACTTCGGTGAACACTTTTCGACCAGCAGCCAACAACTCGCTGAGATGCCTCCAATCCATCGCGACGAAATGGATCGCGCCGTCTCTGCTGAATTTCGCGCCATTTCCAAGAGCGCGCTCCAAAAAGTCCGCAAATTCGGCTTCGCTCATTTCTCCGGACGCTTGCGCGAATTCGCGATGCCGGATCTTACCCAACCCTCCGACGTGTCCATTGATTCGCAAATTAAAGGGCGGATCTGTGAATATAGCCGCCGCTTTCCTGCGGCCCATCAGCCTCGCATAAGCCCTCAAGTCCAGTGCATTCGCGCAACTGACGAGGTGCTCGTTCAATCGCCAGACATCGCCTGGGACGCTGACCGGCGATTGATCATGCTCGGCTGGCAATTGATCGGCGCGATCAGCATCATCTTCCGGCATGTTTAGCCCCTCAACGAACATGTCGATCTCGGCGGTTTCAAAGCCCGTGATCTCAAGGTCGAAATTCAAATCGGCCTCAGACAATGTCGCGAACTGCTGAGCCAACAGATTCTCGTCCCAATCGGCGTTCGCGCTCAGCTTGTTGTCGGCGATCATTAGCGCCCTCGATTGCAGCGGCGTGAGATGGGTGAGTGAAATCGTCGGCACCTCGCGCATTGCTATTAACTTGGCTGCTTCAAGGCGACCGTGTCCGGCGATGATGCGCCGTTGCGCATCGAGAAGGAGAGGCACCGTAAAGCCGAATTCGGTAATGCTGGCAGCTATTTGCCGGATCTGCTTATCAGAGTGGACGCGCGGATTGCCTGGGTCGCGTTCGATGTGGTCGATTCGCACATACTCAACCTGTAGCGGTCGTGGTTTGTTCCGTGGAGATTTTGGTGTTGGTTTAAGCTTTGGCAACGATTTTCTCCCAAGAATTCATGAAGGAAAATCGCACGAATGAATGGAAGAATCAGTAACGGGAGCTCACTTATTTTGGGCGACGAACGTTACCACGACGAATAGAGGCCTTGTAACGCGAAATCAGCGCCTTCAATTGAGGTTCGGATATCACCTCGCTGTACGCAGCGCTGAGCAACGTTGCCAACTCGCGATAGTGGGGTTTCCCAGTTTTGCGTATCATGTCACTCACAAGTTGGGGGACATACTGGGCAGCAGTGTAACTTTTCGCTCTGCTGGGTTCGGCGATCCATTGTTGCAAGCAGTTGGAAATGTCCCTCAATTTTCTTGGTAGCTCGTGCGGTGGAATTGGCCATTCTCCTCCTTTGCGACAAAACATCATCGCGTGACGATAACGCTCAAGCGTTTCCGACGCGGCAGCCAAATCGGCGACTACGACTTCAATTTGCTTTCTCGCACGCGCTGTAATAGGTTTTTCCGAGCGACCCCAGGGAAGAATTGCAACGACTGCCAAAGCTTTGAACAACAACTCGGCATCGCAGCCATGCTGCACGAGTCGTTCAAAGCTCTGTCCCACCAATCCCTTTTCGGACAGACGTTGCAGGAACTGCTCTCGCTGAAAAGGGCGACCGTTGCACTCGGATTTTCGTTTCGCATCCCGCATATGACACTTATGATGCGATACACGTCCTTCCATCGGCAAGTATCCCCGTTTCCTTCTCGTTGGTCTGCGGCACTGCGGGTTTTCGCGAGAAAGAGAAGGGTAACAACCAGCGTTGATTGCGCTACATCAGCCCAAGTTTGGATTGGTGCTTACGTTTAATCTTGTAGATCTTGGTATTCACCGAGCCGGCAAAGACGGCGACATAGAATTCCCCGTTCTGAGCTGCCGCGCGCACTTGTTGGACGTCGCTGAGTAGGAATTTCGCTCTCAGCGACTCACAATAATTGGAGGCTCCAAAGCCGTTTCGCCACGTCGAGCCGAGCGGTTCGCTCAAGTACGCTTCCTTCTTCACCGTTCCCGCAGGGTCTGACAGTAGGACCACGCGGGTAATCGAGTCACAGCCACCTTGGACAATCTCTGAGACAAATCCGGCGGCTACTACCATCAGTGCCCTTTTCCGATCATCTTCGGTCGGCACATAGGACATGAATTGTTTCTTCGCGGTCTCGCTGCGGATCGCGAGCACCGCGTCTGGCAAGAATAAAGTGATCGACGGGGCTCGGGAGCCTTGGTGTGCCATTAATCCAGCATCCTCAATGTTGACCCAATGATCCCGTCCCGCTCCGTTCAATGCGGCATTTACTTCCGCATCCGGCAGCTCGTCATTTGCAGACGGGTTCGGGCTCGCCGCCTGGAGGTTCTCCGTGGCTTTCGGCGTGTCGAGCGTTTCACCCGGGGCAAGTTCAAGATTCTCGGCCAATAACTTCGGCCCTATCGGCGCACAGGTATCGAACGTCGCGCCGTCTTCGAATTGCAACACGAGAGTGGCGGCTTTTTGTTCGTCCAATAAGATGTCCCGCATACTGGGAGCCATGCGATCCAACGTTGACTTCGATACGGGAGGAAGATTGATTGCCTTGGCGGAAATCACCTTCGCTTTCATCCCCGCGTGTTCGAGATCGGATTTGAAGGTCCCAGGCTGACAGAGCGGCAGGCGATGAACAATGACTTGCTTGCCGACCAAGAGGCCAGAATTCTGCAGCGTAAGGAGCTGCTCCTGGCCGAAAGTCGAAACCGGTAACAGAAGAACTGCCAATACCGCGGTGATCCGCATGATCCTCATCGCAACTCTCCCTAGAGACTGCAATCGTGCAGGCCGGTCCATCAAGGTTCTGCGATGGACTCGTCGCCCAGCGACGTACATTAGCACATTGTTGCGTAAACACGATTTGTTGTTTTAACCCGACAGGCGACGATGACCGTGTGGAAGCAGACCTTCTCGTTCGACTCGGCAACCGGATTCGTAAGCTCCGGGGGCAGCACGGCTGGACTCAGGCCGAAATGGCGGAACGAGTGGGCATTGACCGCAGCTTCCTGGCCGATGTTGAGCGTGGAAAGCGCAACATCTCTATCCTCAATCTGGCGATGATCGCCCAAGGTTTAGGGGTCACGTTAGCGCAGATGTTTTCCCGTCTCTGAGGACAGCAGAAGTATCAAGTTGTGGGAGGACTTTCGCTTGACTTCCTCGGCGTTCAGAGCGTGAATGTGCTGTCGGATGGTTAAACGCTGCACGCCCGGAAATGCCAGGAAGCTGACTCGAGCCCACCTGCGTGCGGAGCGGCACTTTCGAAAGCTAATCCATGCATTGGACCGGTTAGCGGAGTTGGAAATTCTCGACGGTGAAGGGCTGGAGCATACACGGCTGATTCTCGAGCACCGTCGCGCTCGGATCGGTCTAGACGTTGCGGAATGGACTCAGCAGTTCGAACTTGAGAATTGCAACACGATAGATTCTAAGCTGAGATCCATCGAACGCCGTCGTGGCGATTGACAATCTCTCGCTGTTCCTTTGCTCCGGCTGAGCCGCCTTCCGCAACATGACCAGCTTCGCTCTGGGCTGTGGGGCGCTATTCCGCTACAATTCACCCCCATGGACATCACTGCAATTCTCAATGAACTTCGGGAGCAGCGCGACCAGTTGGAACGGGCGATCGCTGCTCTTGAGAGCACAAATGGAACATCGAAGCGAGCCTACAACCGTAAGTCTGGAAAGCGGACGATGAGCGCCGAGGCGCGCGCAAAGATCGCAGCCGCGGCAAGGAAAAGATGGGCTGCCGCGCGGAAGGCGGGCAAGACGACTCTGGCAGCGTAGTCGCCTGACACGAACTCACGGGAATTTTCCAAGGCAACATTGTGGTACTGTGTCAGCGAATCGCTCACCAACCGAAAGGCCGCCATGGCACTACTTGCAGAGGAGATCGTGGAGGAGTGGCTGAACCGCCAAGGCTATTTCACGATTCGCGGCATTAAGCTCGGAGTCCACGAAATCGATCTGCTCGCGGTCCGGCATCATGCAGCGGGACCTCCGGAATGCCGCCATTTGGAAGTGCAGGCCTCGATACGCCCCATAAGCTACATCTCGCACGTGCCAAAACAATCGCAGTTATCCGGGCGTCCGGCCAATAGCGCAAAGCGCTCCGACAGCGAACTTGTCGAGGGGGTTACTGAGTGGGTGCAGAAGAAGTTCAGGCATCCCCGTAAATTGGCAGTCATGGACATGCTCTGCAGTGGTTGCTGGTCGTCTGAGCTGGTCATCAATAACGTGAAATCGCAGGATGAGATTAATCTGCTCAGAAGTCATGGAATAACCATCCTGCACCTAAGGGACATCATCCAGGCGTTGGCCGAGCGGAACTTTCCACTTCAAAGTGCGGCAGGATCTGATTTTGTCGAATTGATTCATCTCGGTGCCTCTGACCCTAAGGGTGGAGATGGAGCCGCTCAACGACCAGTTCTAAAACATCGTTCCGCAGCTGCGGGTGAACCGTAGATTGGTTAGCTTGAACAATCCTGGATCAACTTCAAGAGATTTACACTGTTGAAATCTGCAAACAACTGAATCGCGATATCCTTGCGGAATCCTGGGCCCTCGAATCCTCTTTTTCGAGATTGTGCCATGCCTGTCGCGAATTCCTCCTCTGCTTCTCCTCCCCTCTTGGCAGCGCAGTATCTGCGAATGTCCACTGAGCACCAGCAATACTCCACCGAGAACCAGAACGAGGCGATCGAACGGTATGCCCACGCGCACGGCATGCAAATTGTGCGGACGTATTCCGATTTCGGTCGTAGTGGCTTGAACATCGCCGGCCGTGAGGGCCTGCAACAACTCCTAGCTGACGCGAAGGACGGCACCGCGAATTGTTCGGTTGTGCTCGTCTACGACGTAAGTCGGTGGGGGCGTTTTCAAGATGCGGATGAGAGCGCCTACTACGAGTACGTTCTGAAGTCGCTTGGCATCAAAGTGCATTATTGCGCCGAGCAATTCGAAAATGATGGCAGTCTGCCATCAGCACTTCTCAAGACGATTAAGCGCACGATGGCAGGTGAATACAGTCGCGAGCTTTCTGTCAAAGTGTTCGCGGGCCAGTGCCGACTGGTTGAAATGGGATTCCGGCAGGGCGGACCAGCAGGATATGGACTGCGCCGAAAGCTGATCGACAGGGACGGCAACGACAAATCCGTGCTCGCGCGGGGAGAGCGGAAGAGTCTTCAAACCGATCGCGTCGTCCTCATACCTGGGCCAAAAGACGAGATCGGAATTGTCGAAGAGATTTTTGAACGATTCGTAAATCGCGGGGAGAATGAGTCACACATCGCAGACGCCTTGAATCGCCGGGGAGTCCCATCAGACCTCGGGAGGCCGTGGACGCGGGGTTCCATACACCAGATCCTGACGAATCCGAAATACGTCGGAATGAATATCTACAACCGACGCTCCTTCAAACTAAAGCGAAAACGCGTGAAGAATCCCGTTGAGATGTGGATTACGAAACCCGGTGCGTTCGAGCCGGTGATCGCAGCAGAGCTTTTCGTTAAAGCCAGGACGATCATCGATGCCAGGCACGTCCACCTTACGGATGGCGAACTACTCGTCAGGCTCAAACAATTGCTGGAGCGATTCGGGCATCTCTCAGGGTTCTTGATCGATGAGGCGACCGACATGCCATCAAGTTCTGCATACGCCTCCCGCTTCGGAGGTCTGCATCGCGCTTACGAACTTATCGGGTGGACTGCAAACCGCGATTTCGCCTATATCGAGGTGAATCGACGGATCAGAAAACAGCACCCTGCGACTACTCAGCAAATATTGCAGTCGCTCAGTTCGATCGGTGCATCGGTGTTTCAAGAAGAGGCGACCGGCGCCCTGACAATTAATGGGCAGTACACGGCGACCTTGGTTTTAGCCAGGTGCCTTCAAACCCCGGCCGGAAACCCACGCTGGCATCTTCGGTTCGATAAGGGTCTGTTGCCAGACATTACCATCGCCGCTCGCCTAGCACCCGACAACGAATCCATTCTCGATTACTACCTCTTCCCTGCCATGGACGTGATCTGGAGACAACTGCGTGTCGCCAGGGACAACGGTGTGGTTCTGGACGCATACCGATTCGACAATCTCAACTTTTTCCTCGAACTGGCAAAACGCACTCCCGTGGAGAAAATCTCGTGACCGAACAGCAAGTGACCCAAATACCTATCAGCGACATACGGATCGTAAACCCTCGCACGCGCAACAAAACGCGCTGGCACGTGATTCTTAGCAGCATCCGGGCTGTTGGCCTGAAGAAGCCCATCACCGTGGTGCCGCGCCACGACTCAGGTGCGGATCGAACGTTATATGACCTCGTTATGGGTCAAGGAAGAATGGAGGCGATGGCGGCGCTCGGAGAGTTGATGATCCCGGCCGTCGTAATCGAGGCGACTGAAGAAGATCGCCATCTGATGAGTTTGGTGGAAAACATTGCTCGCCGGCCGCCCTCGACGCGGGCATTACTGGGAGAAGTGCGATCGCTGCGGGGAAGGGGTTACTCGATCGACCAGATCGCCGAGAAAATCGGCCTTGAGCGCTCATACATCCACGGCATCAGTCATCTAGTTGATCGGGGCGAAGAGTTGCTCATTGCATCTGTTGAATCAGGCAAGATCCCTCTGACCATCGCGATCGAAATCGCTTCGGGCAACGACACAAGCGTGAGTCGGGCACTGAGCGAAGCCTACGAGAAGGGCGAATTAAAAGGCGCGAAAGTTCGCGCCGCACGGCGAATCATTTCTCAGCGGTTGGCGAAGCAACGCAAGACCGGGAAATCCTCGACCGAGCGCAAGCAGCTGACGGGCGAAGCATTGGTACGAGAGTACAAGGCGAAAATCCAGGAGCAAAGCAGGCTCGTGAAAAAAGCTGAACGGACGCGCGAAAACCTCATCCTGATCTCGTCCGCAATGCGAACGCTTTTGAACGACGAGAACTTCCGAATACTCCTCAAAGCCGAGGGTCTACAGGAGATTCCATCAGAGCTCGCCGCACGTCTTCAGTAGGAGGGGTTATGCCGGTACGTGCTGCTTTTCGTGACGGCGTCATTACGCTGCCAGTTGGCTCAATCATCCCGCAGCGGGTGGTGCCTGCCGATGTCTTACGAGGCAATATCTATCGCCAAATTGTATCTTCGATCCAGGAGATCGGGCTCGTGGAGCCGCTCGTCGTATTCCCACAGGACAAAGGGTTTCTGCTGCTTGACGGACACTTACGCCTTGAGGCCGTGAAGCAGCTGAGCCTTACCGAAATCAAGTGCCTCATATCCATCGACGATGAGAGTTGCACGTTTAATCAACGGGTGAACCACATCCCTCCCGTGGCGCAACATTTCATGATTGTTGAGGCCCTCAGACACGGCGTAACGGAGAAAAGGCTTGCAGCGGCTTTGAACGTAGAGGTCAGCGCGATTCGTGACAAAACGAAGATGCTGGATGGCATTTGCGAAGATGTTGTGCATATCCTTCGGGACAAACACTTCTCCCCATCAATCTTTTCAATATTGCGCAAAATGAAGCCGGCGATCCAGATCGCGACCGCGGAATTGATGAACTTGCGGAACGACTTTTCGGTCACGTTCGCCAAAACCCGACTTGCCCTTACTCCGCCCGATCTGCTGGTTGAACAGGCTTCTGACCGCAAAGCGAAGAACCAGATTTTCGCCTCTAATGCGATGCTCGAAGAGGACACGCAGTTGTTGGTGAGAACGCTGAAATCGATCGAGGAATCATACGGTGCAGATGTCTTAACGCTGACAGTTTGCTGCACTTACCTCGAATCTCTTCTTGCAAATCAAAATGTCTGCCGCTATTTGCAAAAGCACCATTCCGGCACGCTTACTGCGCTCCAAAACGTCACGAAGGCTACCCAAACATCCACCTCCAATTAGGCCCACGATCCCCGGCCGCGGCGATAGTTCGCTTGACTGTTCGCCCGAGCAGAGCGGTACTGTCGTCAGCTAGTGCTCTCCGGAATCGCGGGGATCTGGCCGACAACTATGACCGACAAATGCGCGCAAACACTCAAAGAACTGCCCACCATGGACCGGCCGGGGCTGCAGCAGTTGTGGCAGGAACTATTCGGCAAACCGCCGCACCCCAAACTCCGCCGCCAGCTCATGGTCCCGATCCTTGCCTATAGGGTCCAAGAGAAGGCCTATGGCGGCTTGAAGTCATCCACCCGCAATTACCTCCGAAAGCTGGCTGCGCAGTTGGAGAGCAGCAAGGGAATCCCGCAACCGCAGCGGATTAAGCCCGGGACGAAGCTTCTCCGCCAGTGGCACGACGAAACGCATGAAGTCGTCGTCACGGAACACGGATTTGTCTATCGCGGCGAAGAATACAAAACCCTTTCCGAGATCGCAGGGCTCATCACCGGGACGCGCTGGTCGGGACCACTGTTCTTCGGGCTGAAGAAGCGCAGCAGAGAGGTGGGTGCGAAATGACCTTGAAGCGATCCATTCGCTGCGCGATCTACACCCGGAAATCCTCCGAAGAAGGCCTCGATCAGTCCTTCAATTCCCTCCAGGCCCAGCGCGAGGCCTGCGAGGCGTATATCGCCAGTCAGAAACATGAAGGCTGGCATGCGATCAGCGCCCACTACGACGATGGCGGATTCTCGGGCGGTTCGATGGAAAGGCCCGCGCTCCAGAGTCTGCTGGCAGACATAGCAGCCGGGAAGGTCAATACCGTCGTTGTATATAAGGTGGACCGCCTGACTCGCTCGCTCGCCGATTTTGCCAAGATCATCGAGGCCTTCGACGCCAAAGGCATCAGTTTCGTCTCCGTCACCCAGCAGTTCAACACCACCACATCAATGGGACGCCTGACGCTAAATGTCCTCCTGTCGTTCGCCCAGTTCGAACGGGAGGTGACCGGCGAGCGCATCCGTGACAAGGTGGCCGCCTCAAAGAAAAAGGGTATGTGGATGGGCGGGTTTGTCCCCCTCGGCTACGACATCAAGGATCGACAGTTGATCATCAATCCCGACGAAGCAGAGATCGTTCGAGAGATCTTCCGTAAATACCTGGAACTCGGGCGAGTGAGCGCTCTGAGACAGTACCTCAAGGAAAATGCCATCTGCAGCAAACGGCGCCCGGGCTCATCGGGAGT
>Ga0206868_10157_pt1 | contig 18869 bp, 13 predicted proteins | sample Alteio_BWOrgCont_38_FD_152901 | JGI IMG/M metagenome (GOLD analysis project Ga0206868, IMG submission 152901) | Enriched cells from forest soil in Barre Woods Harvard Forest LTER site, Petersham, Massachusetts, United States -... | ecosystem: Environmental > Terrestrial > Soil > Temperate forest >... | reverse complement strand
GGCAGTGCGGTCTTGGCCGTCCCGCCCGCGAATGAAGTTCAGGACGGGCACAGCATTTTGTTCGTCGGTTATGAGGCGAACGCGAAAGCACCGGGCGGCGGCGTTTTCATTTTCCGCAATAGCTACGGTCCGAAATGGGGCAATCAGGGCTACGGTACGATGTCGTTTGCGTATGTGAAGGCGTATGCGAATGATGCACTCTGGCTGCAACTGGAACGCCGCGGCGCGGAGACGCCGATCGAACGCTTCGAAGCGGAGGACTTGCCAATATTGGCCGCAGTGCGATGCCAAGCGGCGCCCCAGGACATGAACTACTGGAGTGGCGGGCTGTGGAGTAATGGCAAACAGCTTTTCGCCAAGGGCGAGAAAGGCGGACAGGTCGAAGTCACGTTCGAGGTAAAGCTCGGTCTGACGTATCGTTTGCGCGCCTTGGGAACGTGCGCACCGGACTACGCGATCGTTCACGTGCTTCTGGACGGCAAGCGTGTCGGACCGAAGTTCGATTTGTATAGCGGACGAGTGTCGCCGGCGGGTTCGCTCGAATTGGGGAATTTCGAACTGACGGCCGGCCGGCATCGCCTCCGCATTGTCGCGGAAGGGAAAAATCCGGCCTCGGATGGATATTTCTTCGGCATTGATGCAATCGACTTGTTGCCGGTCAAGTAGCGAAATCGTCAGCGGGAATCGCGGCCGCTGGAGCGGTTCGGCATGATAATCGGTGGCGGAGTCAATTCATCGGGACCGATGAGGAACAAAGTGCGCCGGCCCGGAAGTTTATCGGCATCGATGAAGACTTTATCGCGATTGCCCAGCGTCTCGCCGAGCACTTGCCATGTCAGCCGGAAATCGATGAGGTACGCCTGCTTTTCGAGCATTCGGCGGCGGCGCAATTCATAGTCGGCGTACGCGGATTCATAGGGCTGGCCGGCTGCGATGTCACCCAGGAATTCGTTCGCCAGACGGGCTTGGTTCGCGGGCGAAAGCTCCGTCCGCAAGCGGTAATAGGCAAGGAAGGCGTCACGTTCGGTCTGGGCGGACTGTGTCGTACGGACCGCGTCGGCCTCGGCAGTGCGCTCGGTCTTCAAGGCTTCAGATTCGGCGTTGCGGCGCAGAATAAGCGCATCGGCTTCAGCCCTCTTGACTATCTGATCATGATGCTCGGCGGCTTGTGCTACGGCATGGAAGGCCGGCACAACGGGAGGCGGCGGGTGCAAGTCCCGCATGCTCAAGTCCTCCACTGCGATCCCCAGGCCCGGTTCACCGTAAACTTCCAGGCGCTTTTTCAATCGAGCGAGCGCCTCGTGTTGAAATGCTTCGCGCCGCGCCGTCAGCAAATCGAGGAACGCCTCACCGGCGATGCCTTCGCGCAATACCGCTTCGAGGTTGGCGCGCACGATCTCGTCGGGCGATTTCACTTCGAGCAAGTAGCGGCGAGGGTTGGTAACGCGAAACTGCAATACCGCGAGCATTTCTACGAGGTTGCCGTCACCGGTCGGCGCTTGGGCTTCGTCGGCGATGAAGACGACGCCATCGCCTTCGTGGGCGCTCGACCAGGTCGAAGCCGGACGGACAGAGTCGCTTCCCGGCGTCTCGCGCACGATGCGATAGCCGACCTCGACTGTCCGTGCTTGATTCGGCCGAATCCGATCGACCGTCTCGATCGGCGACGGCCAGCGCCAATGCAATCCGGGGCCAAGGTCGTCCGGCAGGGGCCGCCCGAAGCGGCGCACGACCGCGACTTCGTCAGGTCCGACCTGCGTCATGCCGCTGGCCGCGTAGGCCGCAATCAACACAACCACAGCCGCCACCGCGATCGGTTTCCAACGATGCGAAAGTCCGTGAAGAATCTCGTCTACATCGGTCAAGCGAGCGAGCGAGCGATCCAGCCTTTGCAGAAAATCCTGAAATCGGGCAGAGGATGCCGGTGCGAGCGATCGCTCGAATGCCAGGAGGCGCATCGAATTCAGCAGCACCAAGAGCGAGCCGATCTGATGATAAATCACTCCCGCGAGCGGTGCGCGTTCGTACCATTCCACCGAGCGAGCGAACAGCGGCCACAACCAGCCCACCGCCACAATACCCACGACATTCACGCCGATTGCAAACACGACGATGTTCTGACGAATGATTTCCACCGTTCGGCGCGAAAGTCGAATCAACAACGGCAGCGGCCGCAATGGTTCGCGCATGAGGACGACGTCGCCGGCCTCCGCGGCGATCTCCGCGCCGCCGCCGACCGCAATCCCGACCGCCGCGCGAGCGAGAGCCGGCGCATCGTTGATGCCATCGCCGACGAAGGCGATCGCGTGCGGTGTGCTTGCGGTCTGAGGGATCGCCGAATCGCCAGTCGTCGTGCCATTGCCTGCAACCGATTGGCCGTGCGACACGAATTCCGCTTTCTCATGCGGCAAAAATTCGGCGCGGATCGAGTCGATTCCGAGTTCCGTCGCGACGCGGTTCGCCACGGCGGCGCGGTCGCCGGTGAGCAGAGAAATATCGGACAACCCCACGCTCCGAAGTTCGACGAGCACGCCGTGGGCTTCGGGCCGGATTCGATCGCGTGCACCGATCACACCCAGAATTCGATTGTCTGCGGCCACAAGAAGAGACGTTTGGCCTTCGGCATCCAATCGCGTCAAAAGTTCGTTAGTTGCGGCGGAGATTTCCACCGATTGTTCCGTCAGCCAGCGTCGCGTGCCGACGAGGATTGACCGATTGGCGGAGCGGACGCGAACGCCCGCACCGGGCTGAGACGTGAATTCATCGACGGAATCGAGCTGTAACGAGCGGACGCTCGCGGCTTGCATGATCAACTGCGCGATCGGATGTTCGCTGCGTTGCTCGGCAGTCGCGGCGAGGCGCAGCAAATCGTCGGGCGAGTTGGAATTGTCGAGCAAGAGGATGTCGCCGAGCTCGAGCTTGCCCTCAGTCAACGTACCCGTCTTGTCGAAAGCGATGGCGTCGACGCCGGCCAGTCGTTCGAGCGCCGCGCCACTCTTGAGCAGCACGCCCGTGCCTGCCAGCCGGCCGAGCGCCGCGATCATCGCGGCCGGCGTCGCCAAAATCAAGGCGCACGGGCAGGCGACCACGAGCACTGCCAGCGTCGGGTAAACGCTCATTCGCATCGCCGCGCCCAGCGCAAGCCGCGCCGATTCCGGCCGGAGCGGGCCCGCGTACCAGATGACATTGCCTAGAAACGTCAGCGCCGCGATTGCGAGCACAATCGGAAGAAACCAGCGCGCCATGCGATCGGCTTGCCGTACGATCGGCGCTTTCTCTTTCATCGCCTGAGCCGTGAGTGCGATGACCTGGCCGGCAACGGTGTGTTCGCGGACTTTTCTCGCCTCGACAGTCAGCGCGCCGAATTGATTGATGCTGCCCGCCAAGACTTCGTCCCCAGCGACTTTGTCTTGCGGCAAACTTTCGCCGGTCAGCGCACTGACATCAACCGCGGAACGGCCGTCGCGCACGAAGCCGTCGACTGGGATCTTCGCCCCCGGCTTGACCACGACGATGTCGCCCACCTGCACATTCGCAACTTCGACGCGAACCTCCTGGCCGTCGCGCAAAAGCCAGCATCGAAGTGGGAAAAGCTCCGTCAGTTTGCGAATGGCGTTTTGCGTTCGTGCAAAGGTGAAGCTTTCGAGGCATTCGCCGATCAGGCCGATCAGCACGACCTCAGCCCCAACCAGCGGCTCGCCCACGGCGATCGCCGCGACGCAAGCAATGGCCAGCGCGAGATCCGCCCCCAGCTTTCCCTCCGCTAGCGATTCCAGCGACGAATAGAGGACGCGCCCGCCGCCGATGATCGCGGCGATAAGTGCGTAGCGAATGCCGAACAGCCGATTGCTGCTAACCGGAAGTTCCGCGCCGAGTCCATTCAACCATCCCGCCAATTCCGGCCAGAGGTCGCGCAAAACAAGAGCCAGCAGCAATCCGGTGAGCAGATAGAGCGACGCCACCCGAGGCGGCCGAAACGCCTCGTCGACCTGCTTCAATTCACGGTGCATAAACTCATTGTGATCCGCTCTGCATGCTGTTTCAAGCCGCAGACCAACGAGTGCGGCGCAAGAAAGGCTTTGAAACGTCGAAAAAATGTGCAGCGCAAGAATGTCGGCACCAACTCCACACCCGTTATGAGCTGGCGCACACTACTGGCGAAATTCGGCGATCACTGATTGCGCTAGCGAGATGCCACGGGTTTTTCATTGACGGCGCTCAAAATGTGCCGTACCCTCATCCCATTAATTAAAAAGGTATTGGCTCCAGCTATCACCTCGATTTGCCGGATTGGTTCGTTCAATTTCTGATGGAGGTTTTAATTAATGAGTTCGCCTGCAAAACCACCGCGCGCGACGCACGAAAAGCCGGGTACGCCGCCCAAAGCCACGAAAGGCGGCTCGCTTCATGCGGCAGCGCCGCCTGGCAAAGCTAACCCGAAACACAAGTCGCGCATCAACAAGGTATATCCGTTTCTTTGGAATGGAATGAGCGATTCTCCTTGCTATTTCGCGGTAGACTACACCATCGCAAATCCTCCCGTTACCAGTGTCCACATCGAGTTTACTATTCACGTCGGCTGCAAAGTCTTTCCGGACACTATTTGCAAATTCACGCCGTATCGATATCCGGGATCGACCAGTCCCAACCATCTTCTTCTTGTTGTCCGATGCGACCGCATTCCATCGGCGATTGGAGACCCTCATTCCGGCAGCATTCGGATAACGGTAATGGAAAGGGCCGGCGACGGAGCGGTTTCTAAAGCCATTCCGATTTTCTTCGGAGCGGCGGTGTGAGCTGGAATGGCCGATGACCTGGGGTTGCCAATCGTACGAGAAAGGAATCCTAGGCGAATTTCGGGAAGGATCTGATTGTCGGAACGGTGTTTATCTAATCTTGGAGCGAGACCAATGGCTTCCACCGTAAATGGTATTTACCCCTATACTTGGAACGGCGATTGTTCGTCAATTATGGGATGCGTCGCGGTTGATTTTACGGACGAATCGGTGACCAACCCAGGAAACGATATAGTTGTTAACGTGACATATCCGAGCGCCCCAGGCAGCGGATCTACTCAGCCTGATTTCGCGCAAGCAGGATATCCCAGCGTTAGCAATCGCTATTATCTCATTGTCCCGCTTGAATATCCGAGAACTTGCTCGAATCTCGGCACCGGAAATCTCACCATTACCGTAACCGATAGCGACAACACCACTACGAGTCCGCCGTCCGTCATCCCCATCGTTTTCGGCTCCACAGCTCCGCCTTGAGCCGGCGTTGGCTCACCGATTTCTCTCGTTTCGCGCATCCTTGAGTGATTGATTGTCGTCCGCGTTGTCGGGGCAGGCTGCGACTGCTGTCGACAACGCGGCAATGGCTTTGTCGAACCATTCGACAGCGCTGGTCTTGTCGTGCGCTTGCCGGCCCATTTCCAGATAGGTCCGGCCGAGGTCTCCGCATAAACTCATTACTTTCGGAAACGAGTGGACTAAATTTTCCTGAATCTGACGAGAGTTGTCAAAATCTGCGCGGGCTTTTTCATTCTCGCCCAACTTCGAATATAGTAGGCTGCGCACTTGATAGCCAATCGCCAGCCAATTGCCAAACTCGGGCCTCCGATCGAAGCCTTTGACAAGATTCGTCAGTGACTTTATCGCCGAGTCGATCTGCTTGATCCCTTCGATCCAACCACTTTCATTCCACAGCCCATAGGTCCGGCTGCATTCGATGACAAAGCAGGCCAAGTAAAAATTGACGTCAACTGGATTTACAGCCAATGATTGCGCATTTTGCAACGGGCCGAGCATATTGATTGCCTTGAGGTGCAGCGCGATCGCCTTATTGATCTCTCCAGATTCGCGCTCGGCCTTGGCGGCGTTGTTGTAGGCCGCGGCCTGCATCACCGGGTCGTAGGCGTACGGTTTTCCTCCCGCCAGTTCGGCAAACAGTTCCGCCGACTTGATTGCGGAAGACTTGGCTTCCTTGATCAATCCGCGCGACAATTCATTCGCCGATTGGTCGAGCAACGCCACGGCAATGTCGCGCTTTGCCCACTCGTGATTCGGATCCTGAGTTAGCACCTCTTCCAATAGTTTGATGGAACCCGCGAGCGTCTTTCCGGCTTCACGAAGTTGCCCCCGATTGTCTTGCAGCGCCGCATAATCGCGCCACGTCTCGGCAAGTTTCACGAGGAAGTTCGGCTGACCGGGAAATTCATTTCTTAAACCGTCGTAGGACTCAACGGATTCGTGGTAGAGCGAATCCGCGTTTTCTAGTTGGCCATCCAAGCGGCAGACATTGGCCAATAAACGATTGACGTGCGCCGCTTTTTCGCGCAGGTCGGGATTATCGGGGTCCTTTTTGAGATACTTCCGGAATGTTTGCGACGCGGAGACAAGCAACTCTTTACGCAGTTTTTGCAATTCAGGACTGGAAGCGAATTTGGCTTGAGCCGATTCGAACATCTTCAAGCCGTCGATGCTGGCGACTGTGGCGAGGTTGAAGTTTTCCAGAGACATTTGTTTCTGTTCATTGGCAAGTTTCTCGTTCTTTACGGCTTCTAATCGTTGTTCGTCGGCGAGTTTTTCGTTTTTCACGGCGATTTGCCGCTGCTTTTCCGTGTTGGATTGCTCGCGCCAAATGAGCGCCGTGCTGGTGGAAAGGGCGATGACGGCGCAGATCAAGAATACGCTGGCGGCAGCGGCGGCAGTGCGGTGGTGGCGCAACCAGCGGGCGGCGCGTTCAGGCAATGCGGCCGGGTGAGCGGCGACGGGTTCGTCGGCGAGCCAGTGGTTGATGTCGTCAGCCAAATCGAGGGCGGAGTCATAGCGGTCGTGGGGCTGAAGCGACATCGCTTTACGGCAAATCGCTTCTAAAGCCCGCGGCGCGGTGGATTTGATTTCGCGCAAGGGTGGGAAGTGGCCGAGCTGAACGTCCGAAAGAACCTGTCCCGCGTCGCTGGCATCGAACGGTTTTTGACCGGTGAGCAAGACGTAAAGGATGACGCCCAAGCTATAGACATCGCTGGCCGCCCTCAATTCGCTCAACCTGCCGGCGGCCAATTCCGGGCTCATGTAGGCGGGCGTTCCCACAACGCTGCCTTCCCTCTCCTCCAAGCCTGGTCCGCTGATGGGCTGAAGCATTTTTTCGGCCGCGTGATTTGATTTTCCATTGCCGTTTGTCGCGATGCTCGCGCCGTTCATCGCGACTCCTGGTTTCGCCAAGCCCCAGTCGACGACGAGCGTTTCGCCGAATTTGCCGAGCATGATATTTTCGGGCTTGAGGTCGCGGTGCAAAACGCCGCGGTTATGGGCATAGGCAATCACGTTGCAGACGTCGCAAAATCGCCGAAGCAGCTGGTGTAGCGCCAAGCTTCGTTCGCCGGCGTCGCGAGTCGGCGTATCGGCGGTATGGAACCGCTGGATCGCTTTCGCGAATGTTTCGCCGCGAATGAACCGCATGGCGTAATACGGCCGTCCGTCCGCATAGGTTCCAAGCCCATAAACCGGCACGATTCCAGGATGTTCCAAACCGCCGGTGATTTCCGCCTCGAGAACAAAACGCCGATATGACGTGGAGTCGCACGACCATCGCGATTGAACTTCCTTCAGAGCGACCTCGCGGTGCAATTCGCCGTCTTCGGCCACGAACACTTGGCCCAAATTCCCCTTGGCGTGCGGTCGCAGTATTTGGAAACGGCAGCCGGGGTCGTTAGCTGTGTACGCGTGAGTCGCGCCGTTCAGGCCGGCCTCTCCGAATTCGGCAAGGCTTACTTGCACTTCCGAGTCCTCGACGCCCTCGAACATTGGGGCGAGCGAGGCATGCGTCGAAACCGCATGTAAGCTCGATTTCGGATCGTCGTCATGATCGTGAACGTGAACCTCAAGCAATCGGTCGAGCGCTTGCAGTTGCTCGGGCGTTAGTCGCTTCTGCTCCAAGAGAATCTCACCCAGCGGCCTCTTTTTGTCCAATGACCAAGCCGTCATCGCAGCTACGAGAGCTTCGCGATTGATAAAGTCCAATTGCACTGCCAACACGCCAAACAGCAAGTTCCTGTCAGCGACCGATGACGAGGACATGGACCGGCTCCAATACAAGTTTTCGGCTCGACAAAACCAATACCAAAGAATTCATTTTCCTAAATCAAGACGTCGCGGCACGGATCAGCTAACTCCCCCGAACGCGGGAGATGACCAGCAGGCCGCCATTCGGATTGCGGCTTTCAGCATAATTAGCTCCGCATAGGTAAGAGACTTGATTGTCGCCGAATTTGGTGCATAGTGCGAATTCTTTTTTCGCGTGCAGGCAAATGCAGTCAGCTCGAAAGGACCCGTCGCTCTGATAAACTGACGATGTCGCTTCAGGGTGCGGATATGACTCAGAGCTTGCGGTGCCCGAATCCGATTTGTTCGCATATCTTCGGCGAGTCCGAGATCGCTGGGGCTTCGTCGTTGAGTTGCCCGGTTTGCGGGATGATCGTGCAGATACGGACGCCGGAAGCACAAGCCGCGATCCCGCACGACGCGCCGACCGTATCCGCTAAGCCCGCACAGCCGGCGCGCGTGCCGATGGCTCAGCCCGTACGGCCAATTCCGATGGCTCAGCGCGTCGCGCCGAACCCCCCGATGGCCCAGCCGATCTCCCAGCCCACTCAGCCCACGCCCGTGCCTCCGTCAATCGCCGACGAATTGCAAACGCCGATCGTGCGCGCACGCTACTCGCGCTCGCGCGATTGGCTCTCCTACCCGGTCGCTTTCGGCGTTTTCTTCTTGCTGTGCGCCCTCACGGTCGTTGGTTACTTCGTCAGCCAACGCACATCGCGCGGCGGTGGTGGCCATGATGGCGGGTACAAGCACAGCGATTACAATTTTTCCTTCGATCCGAAGAGTTCGAAGTGGCAGGAGAATCCTGAACTCAAGAGTAAGATCGGCGTCAGCCAATTGGCCCTGCAGCGCTCCGCCCCCAATGGCTATTTCGCCGTTGATGTCATCGATTTCCGCGACCACAACCCCACGCCGCGCGAACTCGACGACGATGCCCGCAAGAAGCTGAAGGAACTTTTCCCCAAGAACGTCGAGACAGAACCGGCCAAGGACGCGCCGCCGCAATCGACCGATAAAGTCGCCGGTCAGGAAACGTACCGGATTGTCTTCGAGGCGCAATCGGACGATGAGGCTTCGTCGGGCGAAGTGGTGTTTTTCGCCAATCAGGGCCTGGGTTATTGGCTTTACACCTGGGCGCCGACGGCGGCGGCAAAGGAATTGGTTGAAGAGTTCAAGGGGCTGCGAAAAAACTTCACGTTGCTCGGTGAACGGCCTGCCTGGAAGCAGACGGAGCAACATCGCGAAGAGTTTCCGGGCGACAAGATCAAGGGCTATCGCGTGATCGATACGACCGGCCGCTGGAAAAAGGACGAGGACCCGAAGGCGCACGATCTGGAGGCGGACCTGGCGTTGCACATCGATCCGCCGAAGCCGGGTACGCCCGCACAGGGCGCGGATGTCATTGTGATGAGTCTTCCTGCCGGGATGGACCCGGTCGAGCAGGCGCAAAATCACATTTTCAAGAAGCACGTCCGCGAAGGGTTCCCGGACACCAAGATCGACGAGGCCTATCTGCCCGGCGAAGGTGCGAAGGACCATGTCGGCGAGGCCAAGGGGCATCTGGTCGAGTGGCGGATTGACAATGGCAGCGGCCGCGAACGCTTCGCCGTCGTCGGCATTATCCCGCGCGCGAGCGATACGCTGGTCCTGTACGGCGAATGCGATATGGCCCGACGCCCGACCTGGGAATTGCCGATGCGGAAGCTGATCGAATCGATTGAATTGAAAGACTGACGACCAACCTGCGGAGAGGCGCGATGGAATACGAAGATCGTGAAGAGAGCAGCAACGTTGAAGATCGCCGCGGCGAAAGCGGCGGTGGCGGCTTCGGCGGAAGAGGACTCATGATCGGCGGCGGTGGTGCCATCGGCATCGTCGTCGTGATCGTCTGCTTGATCCTGGGCATCGATCCTCGCCAAGTGATGGGCCCCGGTGGGCCCGGCGGCCAACCCGGTCAGGTCATGCAGGATCCGCAATTGAGCCAGGAGGAATCAGATCAGCTGGCCCATTTCGCGAAAATCATTTTCCACGATACCGAAGTCATTTGGAGCGAGCAATTTCGCAAGCTGGGCAAAGAATATATCGATCCCACACTCGTCCTCTACTCGGGCGTCACCCAAACCGCTTGCGGTACGGGCGAAGCCGCGGTGGGGCCGTTTTATTGTCCTGGCGACAGCAAGGTTTACCTCGACCTGTCGTTCTTCAAACTGTTGCAGCAGAAGCTGAACTCTCCAGGTGAATTCGCGCGCGCTTACGTGATCGCTCACGAAGTCGGGCATCACGTGCAGCGGCTACTTGGTTACTCGAAGCAAGACAACGGGATTCATCGCGGCGACACAGCCAACGAACGCTCGGTCCGACTCGAGTTGCAAGCGGATTATTTCGCAGGCGTCTGGGGGCATTACGGTCAGGAGAAATACAAGTTTCTGCACACCGGCGAACTGGAGTCGGCGCTCAACGCTGCCCAGCAGATCGGCGACGACCGTCTGCAAAAGCAGGCGCGCGGCTACGTCGTGCCGGAAACGTTCACGCACGGCAGTTCGGCGCAGCGTAAGAAGTGGTTCCAAGCCGGCTTCGACACCGGCGACGTGCCCGGCGCGAAGAAGCTATTCGATTTGCCGTACAACCAATTGTAACTCGTCGTCAATTCCGCGCATCGTTTAAGAATTTGATGAACGCCGCGGGATTGTTGATTTTCGCTTCGTCGTAGACGCCGCGCATGAGAACTTTGTCTCTTGTCACTTCCATGACGGCATAGAGCGGCAACTGCTCTGTCCCGAATATTTCCGGGTCGCGCTGAAACGCCAAGTTCGCTTGCGCTTCGTTGACTCGGCGCTCTTTGTCGGCGCCCTGTGGAAAGAAAGCTTCCGGCACGGTGTCGGTATAGTGTTGAACGAGTCGGAATTTGAGCAAGAGTTCGTGAACATCGGGTCGGGTGAAGACCGTGCGCTCGTTGTATTTGCAATTCGTGCAGGTCACGCCGGTGCAGTCGAGCAGGATGAACTGCCGTTTCGCGCCCGTCAACGCCAAATCAGCTCGCGCTGCGTCGATTGTGCCTTTCAGGTTCGCCGACCAAGGCAGATCTTCCTCGCCCGGCTCCGGCAGCAAAAAGGAATCGACCCAGGAATAGACGACGCCCGCGGGTCGTTGGTTCTCACCTTTGCTGTTCTTGAAGATCGCCGGCAAAAAGTAGACGCCGAGCGAAATGAATATCAAGCCGATCAGCATGCGCACGACACCGATATGTTCAATCGGCTCGTCGTGGTGAAGGCGAAAAACATTCAGTAGGTAAAGGCCGCTGATGACCGCCAAGGCGATCCAGATACCCAGCACCAAGTCATAAGTGAAGTACTCCGTGTGCGGCAACAGCCGAAGTTCCGCGGTCCGGAAGAACTTCAAGCACGCCGCGAGTTCCAGAAACCCCATTACCACCTTAACGCTGTTGAGCCAGGAACCACTTTGCGGCAACTTCTTGATCATGCTCGGGAACAGTGCCAGTAAGAAGAATGGCGCAGCGAAGGTCGTCGAAAAGACCATCGCGCCGACAAACAACTCGAATTTTGAGAATTGACCGGAAGCAGCCATACCACTGAAGCCGCCCAAAAATGGCGCAACGCAGGTGAAGCTGACAATGGTAAACGTCAGCGCCATAAACATGGTGCCCGCGACTCCTCCGCCGCCTTCCCGGGACGACGTGAACGCAGTCAGTTTGGATGGCAGCGTGATCTCGTACATGCCAAAGAGGCTCAACGCGAAGAAGACGAACAGCGCGCCCATGGCGATGTTCATGATCGGGTGCACGCTCAACTCTCGGAAGACGGCGAGCAAGGTCAGAGCGGCGACGCCAAGAACGATGATGATGGTGCCGCAGTAAATCAGCGCCATCTTGATGGGCCGGTGGTGCTCGTGCTCGGATTGATGCAGAAAGAAGCTGACCGTAATCGGGATCATCGGGAAGACGCACGGCGTGACGAGCGCCACCATCCCCCAAAAGATCGCCGCCAAAACGAAGCCCCACAAGCCACCAGAGCCGCGATCAGTCAGCTTTTCAGATATTACCAACTGCGCTTTGACCGATTTGAGGTTCGCTTCATGCTCCTCGAACGAATCGGCGGGCGGAACAATCTCCGGCTTCTTCGGCTGGCCCGGCGAAACGACACCAACAGCTGGCGGAGCGACTGCTCCACCGGCTTCGTTGCCCACCTTTACTTGATTGTCCGGATTCTTTACTGGCTTAGGCCGTTCCTTGATAGGGAATTCCGCGACAGTCGATCGATACTTATCTTCGACCGGAACCGGCGGGTCACCCAGTATTTCGAATTCCACGGTGGGCGCGCTGACCTGAGCACAATTTTGGTCATCGCAAGCTGTCATGAGCACGTGCAACGGCACCGTATATTTGCCCGGTTCAGCGTCCGGATGCACGACGAATCGCCACTCCCACTTCCCGTGGCCCCTAATAGCCGAGGCCTTCGTGCCTTCAATATCCTCGAGCGCTCCTCCGGGAGGACCGGTCGGAGATCCGACAAACACGAACGGACCAAACTTCGGCACGACAAGGTCCGTAATAAGGCTCGGGTCTTTGGAGTCAGGAGGCTGTTGAAGTGGGTACGAATGATATTGCGGAAGTATGTTCGTTGTCATCTTCCAGATGACGGTCTGGCCGCGGCGAGCGCTGTGTGGCGTAACATCTATCGTGAATTCCACGCGCGTCGAATCCCCGGCCCAGACGCCTCCCGCGCCCAAAAGCAAGCCGCCTAGGGCTGCGGCCCAAATTATCGCAAATCGCATCGCTTACTCTCCCAATCCCATTATTCGCCGTTCCTACTTTGCCGGCGATTGCAGTTCTTTTTGATATTTTGGATCGACCGCGACCGCCGGCTCGTCGCTGATCGTCAGTTCGACTTCGGTCGTGATGGTTTTGGGCGGCAGGCAGCCGTGATCGGAGCAGACCAGGATGGTGATGGGAACCTTGACTCGGATCTTGCCCGGCTTGGCGTCGGGGCGGATCACAATTTTTCGCTCCCAGGTCCCCGTGCCTTCGACCATCGTGACCCGGCTGCCATCCTCATCCTTTTGCACGCCGCTCGGCTCCTTGAGGTCGCCGACGAAGACCGCGCCGGATTGTTCGGCGAACTTAAGCCGATTGACATACGAACTTGCGCGAGAATCTTCTTGACGAGTCGGGTAGGTATGCCAGCCCTCGGTGATGTCTACGGTCAACGTCCAGTTCACGGTTGCGCCGCGCTTAACGACCGCGGGTTCGACGCGCGCTTGGACATTCTTCACGGCATCCTGAAAGCTCCCGTTCTGCGCCAGCGCCGTCGTTGGCAAGAACGGCGCGACAGCCAGAGCGAGGATGGTTCGGCTCATGATTCTCGACATGGACACACTCCGTTGCGTTCGGTTCGTTCGTGAACGAGTAATCGAATCTGGTATTTTGCTCATGACCCCGCTCATTTCGGTACGGGCGGCACACCCGTCAGCTGTAGCGTCGTCACGGCTTTCGTTTTCAAATCGACGATGCGGATGCGATGGGCGTTGGTATCGGCGACGTAGAGTTTGCCGTTGGCGTAGCTGAGTCCGCCCGGTTCGTTGAAGGTCGGGCCATTCGGCTTGACCTCTGGTTCGCCGCCAACGAACGTCGTGCATTCGCTCGTGCGCGGGTCAAGCACTTTGATTTTGCTGTTGTAGGTATCGGCGACGTAAATCTTGCCGTCGACGTATTGCACGGCGAGGGCATGCTGCAAGAGGACCGAAGAGCCTTTGCCGTCCTGGTCGCCGAAGATGAACAAGCCCAAACCGACGATCGTGCGCACGCTGCCTCGTTTGCCGAAAGGCATGGCGCGGACGCCGCTGACTTCGCTATCGGCGACAAAGAGTTCGTTGCCGTCGGTGGTCAGGCCGCTGGGCTGAGCGAAATTGGCCATGCGGAGCGAATCGTCGAGGATATTCTCGCGTCCGCTGCCAGCATAGATGTCGAGTTTCCTGGTCGCCAAATCGAGCGTCCAAATCTGGTGGTCGCCTGCCATGGCGATATAGAGCAAGCCGTCGGGACCGAAAAGCACGTCCCAGGGACTGTTGATGCCGGTCTTGCGCGCCGGGGCTGGTTCACGCAAGAAGCGGTCCTCGCGGTCCTGCACGCCGGTCCCGGCCACCCTGTCGACGGTCTTCGCCCGCAGGTCCAAGGCGCGGATTTCGTGGTTTTTCCGATCGGCGACGTAGAGAATCTCGTCCTTGAGCGCCATGCCTTGCGGATCGTTGAATTTGGCGCTCGCAAAAGGACCATCGACATTACCGGGAGTGCCCGCGCCGGCGATGTCGATCTTGTTGCCGTCGAGATCGGTGATGACGATGCGGTGGTTGGTACTGTCGGCGATGAAAAGGCGATTCGATTTCGCATCGGCAAGGACCTTGCCGGGGAAATTCAGCGGCTGCTCGAGTTCGTGTTCGAGCGCGAAGTGCAGCGGCTTTTCATCCAGCGTCTTGGCCTTGCGATGTTTTTCGATCAGCTTGCCGATGACGGCGTCGAGATCTTCGTAGTTGCCTTCGCCCTGATAGGCGTTAACGACGTTGCCTTCCGGATCGATGACAAAAAGCGTCGGCCACGACTGGCAGCCGTACAAATCCCAGATCTTTTGTTCTGGGTCGTTTACGACCGGGTGGCGAATCTGGTAGCGCAACACAGCTTTGCGAATGTTGTCGGTCGATTTTTCTGCTTTGAATTTAGCGGAGTGGACTCCGATCACGACGACCTGATCCGCGTATTTCTTTTCGATTTTCGCCAAGTCGGGCAGCGTGTGTATGCAATTGATGCAGCAGAAGGTCCAGAAGTCGAGGACGACGATCTTGCCCTTGAGGTCCTTGTGGATCGAGACCGGTTTGTCAGTATTCACCCAGCCCGCTCCCCCGTCCAATTCGGGTGCTTGCTGCGATTTGCCGTCTTGAGTAAAGAAAACCGGCCCGGCCGGCGCTTGCGGCCGAGGCATAAACAAATACGCGACCAAAAGCGCGACGGGCGCGCCGATGATCAGCAGTCGAAACCATATTCCGCGCTTGGCGGTTGGTGCGTCATACATCGGTGAAGTCTCCCCCCATCCGAGCGATTGGTGCCAATTAGCGAATATGATAGCGAGCGACGTTCCCCGCGCGAATCGCGATTCGCCAATGTAATCCTCACGCTCCCCTAGATGAACCCCCACGCGGGGCGTGACGACTACTCTATTTGACGCGACCCCGCAGCCGGCAATTCACCCCGTCATCAAGGCGCGGTGACGACTCGGACTTGAGTCGAGAGCGACCACGACATGCCGTCGAGATCGTATTCGACTTCGCCGTAGTAGGCCAAGTAGCCTTTGGCAGGGGGGGCGACGAGGCAGAGCGCAAGCTTGCCATCGGCGTCGAAATCGACGGGCTGCGATTTCCAGCGGCTCTTGCGGAAGTCGCGCGTGTCGGAATTCGCAATCCAGACACGGGCCGACTTGGGCTGGACCGAACTTTGAATCGACAGACACATGCGGCCGTCTTTGTAATCGCTGTTTTCCCATGTGAGCTTCGGCATCGGCTTGCCATCGATCTGCATGCGCGTGAAGGCGGAGACCGCGTTTAGCGACTTGGTCCGCGACTTGATCAGGTCGGGCTTGCCTTGCTCGGGCATCTCTTGCAAGTCGTGGCCGGCGTTGGGCACGATGCAAATGTATTTATCGCCCTTCAAGCCATCCCAGTAGAGGTTAAGCGCATCCACGGTCCAGTATGGATCATTGGCGCCGTTGACGATGAGCTTGGGCATGGTGATCCGGTCGCGATAGAAGTAGGGATCGACCATTTTCCAAAGGCGATGTGCTTCGTCGGTGTCCGGCATCGGGATCAGTTTGCGCTCGACGTAGTCCTTGACCATGTCGCTTGGCCTGCCGTAGCACTGTATCTGGTGCAGCATCTGCGGGCCCATGTTTAGCGTGTCGATCACCATCGGTGCGATGGCGCGCACGCGCGGGTCGGCCGCCCCCGTAAGCCAACTCGTCCAGCCCCGCTTCGACGCGCCGGTCACCACGAAATCCTTCAACTCGACGTTCCACTCGCGCTTCGAAAATTCCTGCAGCGCATCCATCGCCTTCACCACGCTTTTCACCATCGGAAACAGCAGCGGCCAAGAATCGTCCTGCCCCTTGCCGTCGAGGAAGCGAACGAACGTCTCGGCGATCAGCGCGTCTTCCTTTTTGCCGTCGAATAGCGGCTGATTCGGAATGCCGAAAAGCACCGCGATCGGGGAGCCGATGCGTTTGGTGAGTTCGAGGGCGATCAACTGCATTCCGAGATTAGGATTGCCGCCGGTGTTGATGAGAAGCATGGTCGAAGCCGGCTTCACGTCCTTGGGCTGAAGAACCAGCAGCTTGTGCTTCCACTCGATTCCTTGCCAGGTCTGCGAGACAAGGTCGATCGTGTACACGGTGCCGTTGGGCAGCTTGTCGGTCTTCTCGAGCTTCCATGCGAACGCCGGTTCGGGCTTCTGGACATATTCCGGCAGTCCGGCAGAAGATCGAGCGATAAATGCGAGGCCGGCGAGAAGCGAAAGACAAACGGCGCGAGAGATCGTCATGCAATCCCCGGACAAAGCGGACGCGTGGGTTAGGCAAAATGATAACGCCGGGTCATTATACGACCGGCGCGCGGCGGGCGAAATGCGAAGTGCGACGGGCTATTTCAAGAACTTGACGCGGACTTTCTGGTTGAGCAACGGCATCGGTTTGCCGGCGTCGAGAGTGATGCGGCATTTGAGTACCGGATCTTGCGGTTGCTCAGGTATGCCAGGAATTCCACCTTGATCGCGTTTGTTTGTAAATTTGCTATCAACTTTCGTCACTTGGCCTTGCCAGGTTTGTTCGCTGCCGCCTGCGTCCTCGACGAAAACGCGCTGGCCTTCCTTGACGGCGCTTGCCTTCTCTTGCGTAACCTCGGCCTCGACGATTAGGCCACCCGAATAAAAGTCAAACGCGGGCCGCATGGCCTGGTCGCCGAATTTAGTGCCGACGGAAACGTATGATTGCAGAATCGTGCCGTCTTCCCGCGCTTTAAGCTCACATTCGTCAAGGGCATACTTGGCAAGCTTACGATCGGCCTCGGCTGCCTGAAGGTTCGCATCTGCTAATTTAATTTGGTTGTCAGCGGCTCGTTTCTCGTCGTCGATCGCACTCAGTTTCTTCTTTTCCAATTCCACCTTGATGTTTGCCCCATCCAACACCATCTTGGCGCTATCGTAAACAGCTTGCGAATTTGCCTCGATCTTTTTGTCGGCGCGAATCTTGTACTCATCCACCAGATGCTGTTGAATATCGCGCTCGACGCCGGCACCTTTGATGATGTCGAGCTGAATGCTCGTTTTCGTTTCAAGCGCCCCCCGAGCATCCTTGGCAAATCCGAGCTTGGCCCTAGCGGCCGCCACGGCGGCATCCGCTTTTTCGAGATTGCCGCGCGCCAAGCGATCGTCCATCCGCAGTAAGACCTGCCCCTTCTTGACGCGATCGCCATTCTTTACCAACACTTCCACCACCTCACCCGGTCCGCTCGGGGCTAACCGAACTATTTCGCCTTCGTGCGTAACGGTGCCCGTTGAGGTCGCCCCATAACGTTGACTGCTTTCGCCATGCTTCGATTTACTTTCGCTACTGGGTGGTTGTCGATCGAAAATACCATTCGGGCCCTTCATGATCTGGTTGGCGCCGAGGAGGCACCCAATCAGCAAAAGCAGAGCGAGGATCCAGGAAATCTTGACGTGGCTCGCAGCCCATTTCATGACGAAACTCCAAGCGGGTCGTCGCGGTGATGGTTGGTACCGCCGACGGCATCCGGGGCTGTCAGCCGGCCGTCCTCCAGATGGAAGACGGTATCGACGAACGGCAACAAACGATGGTCGTGGGACACGACCAAAATCGTTCCGCCGCGCTCATGGGCGGCGAGACGCAACAACTCAATCACTTGCTCGCCATGCGCCCAATCGAGGGCGCTCGTCGGTTCGTCCGCGAAGACGAACTGCGGGTTCTTGATCAAAGCTCGGCCGATCGCGACTCGCTGCTTCTCACCGCCCGAAAGCTGGGCTGGCAGGAGTCTGCTTTTCTTGGCGAGCCCAAGCAAATCCAATACCTCATCGGCACGGTGCGAGGCGTCGCGAGCATTGGCTCCCTCGCCCCAACGCAACACGATTTCGAGCTGCTGCCGAGCGCTGAGGGCTGGGAATAGATTATAGCCCTGAAAGATAAATCCGCACTGTCTCAGGCGGAATTCCTCGCGTTCGCGCTCTTTGAGCGTCCAGACATCGACCAGCTTTTGGCCGTCGTGGGCGAGCACTTTGCCGGTATCGGGCTGAAGAAGGCCGGAAAGGACGGCGAGCAGCGTTGATTTGCCGCTGCCGGACGGCCCCATGAGAAGCGCGAGCTGGCCGCGCGCCAGTTCGAGCGTCACGCCATGCACGGCGTACGTCCGCGACTCGCCGTCGCCGAAGCTGCGGACGAGTTCGATGCCTTTCAGCACTGCATCGTCGGACACGCTCATGCTGTCGTTCTGCTCACAATGTCGTGGTTCATCAATCTTCAATGCTCGCCGCGCGCCTACTAGCGCAGCAAATTCACCGGTTCAATTTGCCGCAATGAACGTAACGCAATAACGCCCGAAAATACTGCCATCACAAGAGTTACACCCGCAGCCGACCCCATTAACGCTGCCGGCAACTGTGGCTTTACGCCCATTTCCTTTGCCAAAGCACCCATTAAATAC
>Ga0206868_10149_pt1 | contig 18951 bp, 19 predicted proteins | sample Alteio_BWOrgCont_38_FD_152901 | JGI IMG/M metagenome (GOLD analysis project Ga0206868, IMG submission 152901) | Enriched cells from forest soil in Barre Woods Harvard Forest LTER site, Petersham, Massachusetts, United States -... | ecosystem: Environmental > Terrestrial > Soil > Temperate forest >... | reverse complement strand
CTGATGAGCCTTGGCGAGATACAGAAGGTGCTCCAACAATTGCTGCGAGAGCAGGTGTCGATCCGCGACCTGGGCACAATCTTGGAAGCACTTGTCGAAACGGCGGCGGTGAACAAGAATCCTGTGGTTCTCGTCGAAGCAGCCCGGCATTCTCTCGGGCGGGCGCTGATTCGACCGCTCCTCAACGACCTCGGCCAGTTGAAGGTGGTCACGCTGGATAGCGCGCTTGAAGAAGAATGTGCGCGCACTTCTTCGCAAAGCTCACAGCAGTTCGCTGGTGGAGCACTGCAGATTTCCGTGGCGCACAGAGTTCTTGAAGGTCTTCGGGGTATGCTCGGCGAACAGGTCACGATGGCTCCTCCTGTGCTTTTGTGCTCTTCGCCAGGCAGATTCTATTTGAGACGATTGCTGGAGCCATTTATTCCCAAAATCGTGGTAATTTCGCCGTCTGAAATACCACCGATGACACAAGTACAATCGCTGGGTTCGGTTCGATGAGGAAACTTGATACCTACGGGTTTAACGAGGTGAAGATATGACGTCAGCTGAAGCGGCTTACAAGACGAGCGCGGCGGGCGAGGACGATCGCAATGCTCTTGTGATGCAGGAGTTGTCCCAGGTTTATTACATTGCAGCGCGTATATGCGAGCGGCTTCCGCAGCAGGTCGAACTGGAAGACCTTGTCAATGCTGGGGTAATCGGCCTGCTCGAAGCTAGCCGTAGCTTCGATAGCTCGAAGAATACTCAGTTCAAGGGATTCGCCAAGTTCCGCATCCGGGGCGCCATCATGGATAGCCTGCGCGAATCGGATTGGGGATCGCGTTCGCTGCGCAGAAGGGGACGCGAGATCGCAGAGGCAACTGCGGTCCTTGAGGCAAAACTGGGCCGGCGTCCGATGGAATCCGAGATCGCAGCGGAGATGCAACTGGAAACGAAGTATCTGCAGAAGATCATCCAGCAGCTTGATGGGCTTCATCTCGCGGGCCAGCAGGCAGCGGTCTCAAACGATCGCACGGATCTGCTGGACGTAATCGAATCGGCGCCCAATCTGGACGATCCCGATCCGTTCGATTTGTGTCTTGAAGGCGAGACTAAGGCTCATTTGGAAGAGGCGATTTCAAAACTGAGCGAGAGGGAACAACTGATTATCTCTCTCTACTACGTTGAAGAACTCACCATGAAGGAAATATCGGAAGTGGTGGGTGTTGCGCTTTCACGCGTGTCGCAGATACGTCAGGCAACGATGAAAAAACTCAGAGTGTCGCTCGCACATCTTCGTGAGCGGGTGTCAACGGGCGATGCGTTAGAAGGAGGATATCTTGAGCGAGCTTAGTCAAGCAGAAGATGAGGTTACGGTCGAGGCCGCACGACGACCGGCATCCGGTAAAGCAGGCGAGAAACCGAGATCGATCCAGAACTGCAATTTCAGGTCGGCAGGACGATTGTCGAATGAGAATGCACGCGCTTTGACCGCGATCTATGAGACCTTTGCACGTCACCTGGCCAGCAATCTGGATGCCTACCTGGGGACGGGCCTCGAAGTGAAACTCAAGTCGCTCGATCAGCTTCCTATGAAGGAGCACATAGCAGGCATCCCGCACCTCAGCTACATCGTGCCATTTTCTCTCAGTGCTACGCCAAGCACCATGATCGTGGAGTGCGACATCGACATTGTATTTCCGATCATCGAGTTGCTTCTGGGTGGAACTGGCCTGTCTTTGAACGATGCGCGGGAGCTTTCAGAAATTGAAGAAGAGATCATGCAGGACGTAACGGCACTCATTGCGCGGCAGGCTGAACAGGCGTGGCATCTTCCAAAGTCTTCCCTCGTAGCGAGCCGCCGTATCAAGTCGTCGCTCTTGCACCAGTATTGCCCCCCCAGTGAAAAAGTGACGCTGGCCAAATTCGAAATTGAGATTGCCGGTACGACGGGATCGTTCCAGTTGGTCTTTCCGGCCGCGTTTCTCAATGTTCTTCTCAATCAGATCAAGCTGGACCAGCCGCAGAGGAAAGGCAGTCTTCACTATTTCCCAATGCGCAGTATTCGCGAGCGCATTGTGGATTGCGACTTTGCGGTTACCGCCAGTCTGCCCAATCTGAAAGTTGCAGTTCGGGATCTGATTGCGCTTCAGCCGGGATGTGTTCTGAAACTTCGCGCGCCGATTCGGACGCCCGGCATGTTAACCGTCGAGGGGCAGGAGATTTTCGAAGCGGCGCCAGTTAGAAATGGCTCGCAAAAGGCGGCGCAACTTGGCCGTCGAGCTCAACGATCAAGTCTGGAAGGGGAATAAAAACCGTGGAAACTCAATCCAACAATCAAGCGGCGCGTGTATTTGCCAGCGCCTTTGCAGAATCTCTCGCTCAATCGCTCATCCAGACTCTAGGAACTACGTGGACGCTTGCGGTTCTGGATGATCCGGATCTCACAACCCGGCAAGGACAGTCGGTTCACTTTCGGTTGACCGTCGATGGTCCACTGCGCGGCGAGTGCTTCGTTGAATTGTACGAGTCCCATGTGGCGGAGCTCGCTTCGAAGATATTGGGTCAACCTCTTGCGGCCTACAGCAATGCGCATAGAGATGCGTTGGAAAAGGTCATCTTGTCGTCGATGCCGGGAGTCAGCGCGTCTTTGGCTGCCAGGTTCGGCGCCCTTACGTTCAAGGTCAATCATGTGGAGGGTCTGGCATTCGGTGGGATGTTTGTTGTTCCTCTGAGTGCTTCAGGAGGTGAGCAAACGGATATACCGGTGCTGCTCTACTTCGACAGCCCACTGCTGGCAGCATTGTCACTCCAGCAGCCTGCCGGGAATGCTTCGGAAGCGGGAGGCCGTCCCTTCGATCCGAGCAATCTCAAGCTTGTCATGGATGTAGAGCTGAATGTCTCGCTTCGCTTTGGCCAGCGCCAATTGCCGCTCCGCGAGGTGCTTGAACTGGCAAGCGGTTCCGTAGTCGAGTTGGATCGCCAGGTCGATGACCCTGTCGAATTGCTTCTGGACGGCAAAGTAATCGCTCGCGGTGAGGCCGTGATCGTTGACGGCAACTACGGCCTGCGGGTTACGGAAATCCCACAACCCATGGCGTCCCATTTTGTCCGTTAACTAAAAAGGAATGAAGCTCGATGAAATTGTCCCTGAAATTCTTCCACACTGCCGTCGACCGAAGCTGGAAAAGCATGCACGCCGTGTGCGGATTGCCCACTTGCCCGAACACGCTGATCATGCGCAGCGTGGGCCAGAGTCAGGTCGGCATCCGCGTTGGGCAACTCTGGTATTGCAGCGTCGATTGCTTTGCCGGCGGCGCGCTTGCCCGAATTTCCGCGCTTGCGAGCAACCGCGTCGTCGAGATGCCACACACACCGCGCATGTCCATCGGACTGGTGATGTTGCAAAAGGGCTATCTTACCGATGAACAGCTTCGGTTCGCTCTGACGCAGAGCCAATTGCATGGCGAAGAATTGGAAGCTACTTTGGTTAGGCTTGGCCTGGCGAATGAGTGGCAACTTACCTCGGCGAGGGCTGTGCAATGGGGCCATCCGGTACTCGGCCAGGATGGTACGGGCCAGCCAGTTGAAGCTGACATTCCGGCGGCTTTGCTGCGCGCATGTTCGGCAGCGCCACTGCACTACTCGGTGGCTGCAAAGCGCTTGGTTCTCGGCTTTGTCTATCGTGTTGAGCACAGCCTGCTCGACTCGCTGGAACAGATCACCGGTTGCAGGGCCGAGCCATGCTTCATTACCCCGACGGCATTTGGGGAGCAGATGGCGCGCCTCACACCAGCATTGGGATACGAAGAGGTAGTCCTCGAAGATCCGCTGACTCCGGCGCAGATGGCCAAGGCTGTCGGCGGTCTTGCGGTCGAAGTTGGCGCCAAAGAAGCCAGCTTTACCAGCTACCGAAACTACATTTGGACCCGGCTGACAGGTAAACGGCGGAAGATCGACGTGCTTTTTCGGGGTAAATACGCTGCTGAAGCCACAAAAAGACGAAATTTCTCACTTTTGGATGAAAACATTAGCTCTTTAGGCTGAAACCTTTGGCACAAGTTGCCGATAACTGTGCAGGTGGTGCACAGTGCTTAAGAAGGCAGTCTTCCGAGCTCACGCAGGTTTCAGCCCAGTTGCAGTCCATCAGCCCTGGCACTTTGGGGCGCTCAGTGAACTGCCCGCAGTCCCTGTCATGCCGGAAACACTGCTTCTCCTTGACGTCGAGACGCAAGAGCACTCGGTCGATCTTCGAAGGATCTCGCAGCTGGTGCTAGGCGACCTCGGCGCGACGGTGCAAATATTGCGACTGGCTGGGCGGGAATACGGGGATGCCGAGGGTCCAAGCCGCATCGAAGATTGCATTTCCGACCTTGGTGTTCGCGCTTGCATGGAAGCAATTTCGGAGCAGGTCACACTGCGCGATAGCCACTATGATCCCATCGCGAGATTGTGGGCGCACTCCAGAGAGATCGCGCAATACGCAAAGCTAGTTGCGGAAGAAATACCGGATGTAAACCCGGAGCAAGCCTATCTGGTAGGCCTGCTACATGCGATTGAATCCCTTCCCGCAGTTCTCGGATGGGGCTTGAGCGAGACCGGAATGTTCGACAATGAGCTCACAGGCTTGAAGATGGTCCGGGAATGGTTTTTTCCCCGCTTCGTAGTGGAATCTTTCGATGAACGGCTTCCTGCCGGCCGCGCAAGTCGCTGGGCAGAGATCGTGGGAACGGCTCATCGCTATGCAACCAGATCTCCCGTTGATTGCCCATTTGAACAAGGAATTCGTCCCACACTCTATAAGGGTATTCAGGCTTCGTTCAGCCCGCATCTTGCCCTCACTCCGGTGTTCGAGGCAGCCGTCTCCTAAGAGCGTAACCCGATGCTCTTGCTGTGGATTGTCTCTCGATGAGGAAAGCTGCGCATATCCGCAGGATCAATCTTTCTCTCACCTCGCCTCTCATCAATTCCTCATCAATATCCCCATTTCATAGTGATTTTTAGCTGTTTTCGGGCAAACTTTGCCTACTAAGATGGCCCCTGAGATGCATTGTCTTATGACCAGAGGCCCCTATGGACAGTGGATACTACGCCGCGTGTACAGCTATGGTTGCGCGCACTCAGGCGTTGGATACGATTGCCAACAACCTGGCCAATGCCAGCACCGTTGGCTTTCGTGCGGAGCATAACGTATTCAGTTCGGTGCTCGCGGCCGTGGGTACATCGTCGACTTCACCGCTCAATGATGCAATCAACAACTTTGGAATTCTGAGCGGAACCTCGATGGACCTGAGTCAGGGCGCCATGCAAAAGACTGGCAACAGCCTTGATCTGGCGATCCAGGGGAGCGGCTTCTTTGAGGTTCAAACAGCAGGCGGCCCGATGTATACCCGCAATGGCAGTTTTCAGGTTTCCGGCAAAGGGCAGCTGGTTACCGCTTCGGGAGATCCAGTCATGGGTGACAAAGGAGTCATTCCGATGTTGCCGGGCCCTGTTTCAATCGGCCCGGATGGAACCATCTCTTCGAATGGAGCAGTGGCGGGCAAGTTGAAGCTGGTGAAGTTTGCGGCGACAACGAACTTGACCAGTGTTGGCAACAACTACTATTCCGCGCCCCCGAAAAGCGAGAAGACGGATACCGATTCGACCGTGCAGCAGGGTGTGCTCGAAAGCTCCAACGTAAATCCCATTTCCAGCATGGTTGAACTGATTACTGCGCAACGATCCGCTGAGATGATGCAAAAAGCGCTCGCAATGTTCAATTCGGAAATCGACAAAACTGCAACCCAGGACCTGCCTAAGATCGGCTAAAGGAGTACGACCATGTTTCACGCCCTCTATACCGCGGCTAGCGGAATGACCGCTCAGCAGCTCAATCTGGATAACATCGCGAATAACCTGGCTAACTCCAGCACTGCAGGGTTTCAATCGCGTAGGGTGCAATTTTCCGATCTTCTCTATCAAAGCCAGATCATGCCAGGTGCTGCAGCGACGCAGCAGACGACGGTCTCTTCGGGATTGCAGATCGGACTCGGTACTCGGCCCGGCAATACGGAGATCGTGCAGACCCAGGGCGACTTAAGCAGCACTGGCAATCCATTAGACCTCGCTATTCAAGGCACCGGCTTCTTTCAGATCCTGCTGCCCAACAACCAGATCGGTTACACGCGCGCAGGTTCCTTTCAGCCCGATGCGCAAGGCAATCTCGTTACCGCAAACGGCAATGCATTTCAGCCGGGAATCACCGTCCCGCCCAACGCCACAAACATAACTGTTGGCAGCGACGGTACAGTAAGTGTTACGCTGCCGGGTCAGACCCAGGCGGCGCAGGTCGGAGTTATCCAGTTAGCAAGTTTTTCCAACCCCGGTGGCCTGAACAGCGTTGGCAACAATATCTATCTGGCCACCACTGCATCGGGCGATCCCGTTGTCGGAACCCCCGGAGGTACAGATGGTTTGGGCACGATTCAGCAGGGAATGCTCGAACAAGCCAACGTGAACATCGTCGACGAATTCGTGAATATGATCCTGGCCCAGCGTTCGTATGAGTCGAATTCGCGCGTCATCAAGGCCGCGGACGAGATGCTTCAGGGATTGAATCAGCTAGCTCAGTAGGGTGATCGTGCGATGAAGACGTGGGATTTTATAACGACACTGACTCTTGGCGCCGCAGTGGCATTGCCCGCTGCGGCCACGCCCGGTCGTGACCCTATCACGACGGCGCAAGTAGCTGCGGCGATCAGTGGCACGGGAATGCAAACATCTGCGCAACAAATCACGATGCTAACCAATGTTGTGGCGACAACCAGCGTCCCTGCGCTTAAAGTTCAATCCATGGAGCGCTGGGGCGATCACGGGATGAAGGTTCGCATGAGTTGTGCAAGCCCAGAGGAATGTCTGCCGTTCTTCGTCGCCGTTCGCGGCAATGGCACAAACACGGCGTTCTCTGCGGATTCAGATCGGTCATCGAATGCGATTGCCCCGGTGAAGCATGATCCTAAATCTTTTGTCGTCCGGTCCGGCACACCCGTGACCCTTCTGATTGACAGCGAGCGTGTGCATATAAAGCTCTCTGTCGTCTGCCTTGAGAACGGTGCGCCTGGGCAGACGATTCGAGTTGCCAGCAAAGATCATAAGCAGACCTACATGGCTGAGGTCGTAGACGGATCGCTCTTGAGAGGCCGCCTGTGAAGACGACAATGAAAATGCAGTGCCGGCAGCATCTATCGATTGGAATCCTGCTTCTCGTTACTATTTCGCAGGGAGCCGGGGCGCTGAGCCTCAAGAAATCGAAGACCACGCCCGCCCAATTGAGGACGGAGTATTTGGCGAAGCTCCAGGAAAAAGATAGTGGGGCTGCAACCAACAAAACCGTAGGCAGCCTCTGGGTATCTGGAGGCACACTGGGCGATCTCTCGACCGACTTCAAAGCGCAAAAACTGAATGACACAATCGTCATTTTGGTTGCGGTTCAGACCACTGCCGCCCAATCCGGAAATTCAAGTTATCAGCGAGCCTTCCAGACCAGCTCCGGGATTACCGGCCTCCCCGGAGGTCTCAAGACCACCGGAGTAAACTCGCTGTTCAATGCCAACTCCTCGACCGCACTCAAAGGGCAGGGAGCAACGAATTCGAACACTGCCTTTTCGACGAGCCTGACTGGGCAGGTGATTGCGGTATTGCCGAGCGGCAACATGGTAGTCGAAGCGCAGCGCAAGATATTCATGAACAACCAGCACGAGGATGTGACCATCCGCGGCGTTGTGCGACCTGCCGATATCGGTCCGAACAATACCATTTCTTCCGCGTCGCTCAGCAATCTCGAAATAGAGATGAAGGGTAAGGGCATCATCAGCGATAGCACGCGTCCGCTCAACCCGATCACTAAAGCAATTCTATGGCTGTTTGGATTCTGACATTGATGAAGTTGAATCGTACGACCTCAAATCCGGCGCATCGTCCCATTGCCATTAGGGCTGTGGCGGTGGGCGTTGTTTTGTCTTTGTTCACCCAGTGCGCCGTCGCGGCTGAGCCCAATCGACAGGTTCTGGTGCGCGATATTACCAACGTTCAAGGTATTCGAGACAACATGCTGGTTGGTTATGGCCTGGTTGTGGGTCTGGCGGGTACCGGCGACCGGCAGCAGACCATTTTCACTGTGCAAACATTGGCGAATGCAATGCAGAAGATGGGAGTTCTGATCGCGCCTGGCGCTGTCGTGGTGAAGAATATTGCTGCCGTCTTCATCACTGCATCCTTGCCGCCGTTTGCTCGTCCCGGCGCCAAACTGGATGTTACCGTCTCTTCGGTTGGCGATGCCAAAAGTCTTGAAGGCGGCGTGTTGCTGATGAGCGCACTCCACGGCCCAGATGGGCAGGTTTATGCCGAGGCTCAAGGGCCTCTCGTTCTGGGCGGATATTCGGCAGGCAGTGGCGCCAATGGCAAGCAGGTGAATGCAACCACGGTTGGTCTTATTCCCGAAGGTGCAATCGTCGAGCGTGACACCTCCGTTGACCTGAGCGGCTTCAAAACTGTATCGCTGCTGCTGCGCAATCCCGATTTCACGACCGCTGCGGCGATTGCCGATGTTGTGAACGCGGAGTTCCAAAAGCCCATCGCCTCTGCTCTCGACAGCAGCCGCGTTGACGTCAATGTAGCCGATGCATCCGCAAAATCAGTGCCGATCCTGATCTCGCGCGTGCAGAACCTGATGCTCAAGGTTCACACGCCGGCAAAGATCGTTATCAACGAACGCACGGGCACAATCGTAATGGGCGGCGATGTGAAGCTTTCGCCGGTTTCAGTGATCCACGGCAGCCTCTCCATCCAGGTCATCACTCGGTATGAGGTTTCGCAACCTACTGTGGCGCCATTTAAAGGAAATGCGGGCCCGCCGGTTGTGGTTCCGAATACAACGGTGAATGTGAATGACGCGCCGGCCCAGTCGATGCGCTTGGACGAGGGCGCAAATGTAGAAGAGTTGGTTGCCGGACTGCACGCGATCGGAACAACAGCTCGCGATGTCGTTGCCATACTTCAGGCCATTAAGGCCGAGGGCGGTTTGCAGGCTGATTTGGAGGTTCAGTAAATGGGAACGAGTATGGGTCTTGGCTCATTCAACGCGCAGGCCAGCCTCTTGCAGTCGAGAGAAGAGAGCATGGTGCAAGGGGCGAAGGCCTCAAAGGGCGCGAACGATGACGCCAAAATCGAGAAGGGCTCCCGAGACTTCGAAGCAGTCTTGGTGGGTAGCTGGCTACAGCAGGCTGAACAATCATTCGCTACCGTGCCAGGTGCGGACGATGACGAAAACGCAGCTTCGCGGGATCAGGTGATGAGCTTTGGAGTGCAATCTCTGGCAACCTCTCTTGCTGCTTCGGGCGGCATCGGCATTGGTAAAATGGTTGCAAAAGCCATGCACGCAAGAGCCGATAAGGAGAATGGACAAGCTGCCGAGCCGGCAGAGCCCATTTCTTCCAAGATAGTTCACGAAAAGAGCGTTGAACTACACTAAAATCTTGCAGGCAAGATGCCGATAGTAGAAACGGATTAGAAGAAGGAGGTCGAAATGAGAATCGATCTATCAAATTCAACAGCCGCCGAGCTCGCGAGCGAACTAAGCTCCCAGCAAGTGTCTGCACAGAATACTGCGAAGGCAGACCAGATCGCCGGGGAAGATCACGCCACGCTGACGTCGGATTCGACGTCTGTCGGCTCGCTGGCCGCCACGGCTCTTAAATCGCCCGAGGTACGGCAAGACAAGGTGGACAATCTCCGGCTAGTCGTCGACAGTGGGCAGTACAAGATCAATCCCGGCAAGATTGCCGCGTCGATTCTCGACGAACAAGCCTGAGGCCTGGTGAGCGGTAGCGGATCCCAGGTCTACTGGCTTCACAGAGGGTATTAACAATGACTGTCGCCAGTGTCCAGGATCGAAATCAGCAGGCCGTGGAGTATCTCTACGTCCTGCGGTCTCTCGCCACGGAACTGGAGCGGGCGATGCAAGCCATCGCCCAGAATCGCCTGTCAGACCTTGAAGACAGTGTAGCCAATCAGCAGATGTTAAGCAGCAGGCTCGGCGAACTCGTTGGTGAGCTCTGCGTTCCACTCGAAGCCGATACTGCGGTATTCCAAACAGACACGGATGATGACCAGATGCGACAGATTTTCACGGCCTCAGCTGCGCTCCAGAAGCTGAACCAGCGATATGCCGCTCTGCTGAAACACTCCAGCCGTTCGGTTGCGCTGATGGCATCACTTTTTAGTTCGTTCAAGGGACAATTTCAGGAGGCTTCTGGCTCCAGGTTGAAACATCAAACCTGGTCTTGCCAGATGTAAACACTATGAGTGGCTTGAATACATCGCTCTCGATAGGCTTGCAGGCGCTGGAAGCAACTCAAGGTGCACTCGATGCCACCAGCAACAACATCGCCAATGCCAACACGCCGGGCTACACCCGCGAAGTGCCAATATTCAGCGAAGAAGGCGAGAACCTGTCTGGCGGTCAGGTTGTAGGCGGTGGTGTGACGCTCGATTCTCTGCAAAGCATCCGCGACGAGCTTCTTAACCTGCAGATTCAGCAGCAGACTTCTTTGCAGAGTAGCGCCGACACGGAATCCACAGCGCTCCAGCAAATTCAGACATCTTTCGCATCATCTTCCGGCGCCGATATTTCCAGCGAGCTGACTGCATTTTCCAGCAGCCTGGCACAGTTGTCCGCAGCGCCTACTAACTCCGCCGCGCGGCAAGGTGTCCTGTTGAGCGGCCAGAATCTAGCCAATGCCTTCAACTCGACAGCGAGTGCGCTGACCAGTGCGCAGTCAGATGCCGATGGCGTCGTGACGCAGTCGGTGGCACAGATCAACTCGCTGACCGCACAGATCGCGCAGCTCAATGGACAGGTGGCACATCTCACACAGCTTGGCCAGGATGGCGGTACAACAGAGGATCAGCGCGATGAGCTGGTGCAGCAATTATCTTCTTTGACAGGCATCGCCATTACCCAGAGCAGCGATGGAGAGACTATTACCACCGGCAACGGAACGCCGCTTGTGGTGGGCTCGCAGAGCTTCACTCTACAAACCGCTACCGGTAGCAACGGCCTTCAGAAGGTCTTGGATTCGAACGGCAACGATGTCACCTCTTCAATCAGCGGGGGACAGCTCGGTGGCGCTATCCAGGTTCGCGATACGACGATCCCAGCCTTCAAAACGCAATTAAATACACTGGCGACTCAGTTTGCCGATGCCGTCAACACTGCCCAGGCAAAAGGCTTCGACTCGAACGGCAATGCAGGTCAGAGCTTCTTTACGCTTCCGGCAAACTCTGCGGATGCCGCAGCAGGCATCAAAGTTTCCCTTACCGATCCCGCACAAATCGCAGCCAGTTCGGATGGGTCTGCCGGCAGCAATGGCAATGTCGCCAATCTTTCCGCTGCGCTAACCACGAATCTTCCGTCAGGTGAAACGGCAGCAGGTGCCTATGCGAACCTGGTGTTCCAGGTCGGCAGTGCAGCGACCACCGCCAGTACGCAATCTGCGGCAGTTGGCCAGAACCTGCAGCAGCTCCAGAATCAGCAGGGCTCCATCTCTGCGGTAAGTATCGATGAGGAGTCGACTAACCTCATTCGCTACCAGACTGCCTATGAGGCCGCCGCCCGTATCGTGAGCACGATTCAACAACTGAGCTCTGTGACTCTCAATATGGGCACCAGTGGAGGCTACTGACTGACATGCGCGTTAATCCAAACAATGTTCCCAATATTATCGCCGACATGCAGCAGAGCCAGGTGTCTCTCAACACGGCGCTGCAGCAGGTGTCCACTGGCAAGAGAGTAACTCAGCCATCGGACGATCCCTTCGCATCGGCGGCCATGGTCCAAAATACGATCGAGACAGGAAATGTAGATCAATACACGCAGAATGTGAGTTCGGTTTTGTTGACTCTGCAGTCGTCCGACTCCGCGTTGAGTTCGGTAGTTACATCCCTTACCAAGGCCGTTACGTTGGGAACCGAAGGTGCCAATGGCACGAACTCCGCGGCGAATCTACAGGCTCTCGCCACACAGGTGCAGGGGATATTGACCAGCGTGGTCTCACAAGCCAACACGTCGGTAGGCGGTTCCTATCTTTTCGGCGGAACTAGCACGGCGACTCCGTATACCGCAGATCCGACATCGCCGACGGGCTACACATACAACGGCAACAACGGCGTAAACTCCGTGGCGATAGGCGATCAGATGAACGTCCAGGTCAACATCCCTGGCAGCCAGATCTTTACCGATCCCAGTAACAACGTGCTCGCGTCCTTGAGTTCACTGGCCACTGCACTCCAGTCCGGAACCAGCGCGGACATTGCGACTGCGACCAGTGCTGTAACCTCTGCGATTAGTTTCATAGGTCAGCAGCGTGTTATCTATGGCAATTCCGAGAGTCAGGTGAATGCTCAGGAAACAAACCTGCAGCAGGATACCGTTACACTTGCGTCGCAAGAAAATAACCTTATCGGTGTGGATGAAGCCACAGCTGCGGTCAATCTAAGTCAGGCGGAGACTAACAACAGCGCCGCTCTGGCAGCAGCTGCAAAGGTTCTTCCCAATACCTTGCTCAACTATCTCTCGCCGCCAAGCTAGTAGCTTGATTGTTGTTTACGCAATGCTGGCGGGGTTTCCGCTGATTCCAGCTATCTGCAGTCATGTGCGTTAGCAAAGAGCCTCTCTTTGCCTTGCTGAGTATAGCTGCCTCTGGCTGCGTCTTACGATTGTGGCAACTGCGCGGAGTTACAGGTGAAAAGTAAATCGTCATTTCGTTCTTAGTATGAGGCAAATAAAAACGGTATCGAGATTGTCTCTCGATACCGCAAAATCGTCACAAATACGGCCGACGTATTCAAGTACGGATCGCATCAAATGATTGGTTCATCCTTTGACGCGACATCGGACTCGACCCTAGTCTACGCCGACCAACTTAATGTGCTCCGCTCAAAGTGCTGTTCAGCACCCCCCGGAAACACTTGAATCTGGGCCCATGCCGGAGTTTCTGTGTTGGAGGTATTGCGGGCTTCCAATTCGTGCCATGTTCTGCGAATACTCAGCACCAGTGTCATCTGCTGTTCCAGCATCACAGCTGACCTTTTGGCCTGTGCCTCGATCATCAAGCGGCGTAGGGAAGCATAGAAGACGAGCAGTTGATCTGCGAGCTCTCCGCCGCCTCCGCGATGGACCCAGTCCTCCAGATGTGCGATCACCAGCAGTGCATGGTTCACTTCCCGGCATCGCTTCTCGATGTTGTTGCCGCGTTCGGCCTCGGCAGCACGCCGCAGGTCGCCGGCAAGCGTGTCGTAGAGAGCAACCAACAAGCCAAAGCCGCTGGCGCCCTGAGTTGCCGTCTTCCGATATGCCAGTTCCATTGCGCTCATGTTCGTCTCCGGTTAGCTCTTGGACGTGTTCATGCCCAGTTCCGCATCGACATTCTTGATTTCGTTTGGCAGTTGCTGTAAGGCGACTTCGGCCTGGCTGAATGAAGCCTGCAATCGCGTCCGAAGGGGAGTGATGATATTGGTTTCGAAATTGTTGATGTCGTCTTGCAAGGCGGAGTATTGAGTGCTGAGGCTCTTCAAATCCACAGTGAATGCGCCATCTGAAGGGCTGATGAAGTTGGTCAATTGCTGATCGAGAGAATTGGCAAAACCGTTCAGCGCCGCTCCTTGAAAGAAGTTCTGTACGTCGCCGAAGTTATTCTGCAGCGAGTTACTCAGCGTCGCGCTATTCACGGCAAGCGTACCGTCGCTGTTCACCGTAACGCCGAGCGACGATAGGTTCGGTACCGTCGTTGTGGTGCCAGTTCCTGGTGTTGCCGTATAGCTTAATGACTGCAAAAGCTCACTCTGTAGATTGCGCACGCTGGGGTCGGATGCCAGAACTCCTTCGCCTTGCCCTATGTCGGTATATTGCGTATTCAATTGCCCGAGCAACGTGTTGTAGTCGGTTACGAACTTGTTGATGGCCGTCGATGCCTGAGAAGTGTCGTGCGTGACAGATAAGCTCACTTGTGTGCCTGGGCTTGCACCCAGCAGATTGAGTGTCAAGCCGGGAACCGCCCCAGTCACGGTATTCGATGCACTGGCAATCGGGATTCCATTGACAGTCAGCGAAGCGTTAGCGCCGGCCACCGCCTGCGTAAGGCTGAAGCTAGGATCGCTGGATGTCACAGTGAAGTTGGTAGCGCTCCCCGAAGTGTTGCTGGTGATCGCGAGACGAGATCCGTTGGCATCGTTGATGACGCTTGCATTCAAGCCAAGGTTTTCGCTGTTAATGGCTTTGGTCAGATCGTCCAGGGTATTGATGCCATTGCCTGTCGTGATCGTAGCCGAAGCGCCGCTCGCAGTTGTGATAACGAAGGTCTCTGGCGGTAATACTGTGGTTTCAGTTGCGAGGGTATTTGAGGACCATGACGCGGTAGTAGCAAGACTGTTCACCACGACTACATCATTGCCCACGGCGCTGCCGGATGCTGCAGATCCAGTGACAAGACTGGAGTTCGAAGAACTGACCAGCGTTGCAGACAGTGGACCGGTCAAGCTATTGAGTGCCTGTACGTCATTGTCAAGGGTGGTTGTAGCAGTCTGGAGCGAAGTCAAAGCGTCGGACTGGCTCTGCAGGGTGCTCTGCTGATTTTCCCAATTCGTTTCAGGAGCCTGAGCGGCGGTAACGGAGGCATTCACCGCTGAAGTGACATCGATGCCAGAGGAAGACGATCCTGTTGCGGCTTCCAAGATGGAACTGATGTCGATGCCTGATGTCGATGAGAGAAGCGAATTCAGTGAGGAGACTGAGCTCATATCTATTACCTCTTCCTTTGCTCGAAGCGTTAATCCTGTCGTACTTCCGAGCCGGGACGATTCCAACCGCACAACAATATCGGCACATTCAGCTTCTGCGTTCATAGGTAAGGCCAAAAAAGATGGCGTCCCGAAGGACGCCATCGCGTGGGGGAGGGTGAAAAGCTTACTGGATCAGCTTCAGGACGTTCTGTTGTGCCTGGCTGGACTGCGACAGAGCGTCGAAGCCAGTCTGTTCCAGAATGTTGAACTGCGTCAGGTTCGACGTAGTAGCGGCGATGTCAGCGTTCTGAACGTTGTTCTGGGCGCTGGTCAGGTTTTGCACTTCGGTGTTTTCCACGTTCGTGTCCGCCGTCAACTGATTGACAGATGCGCCAATGGCGCCGCGATTCGCAGAGATGGTGCTGATTGCGGCGGTGATGGCGGTCAGCGCCGTTTGGGCAGCCGCCGAGGTGAGCAGATTTCCGGTCAGGCCCAGAGCGGCGGGTGTAAGTGCAGCAATGGCCGTGGTGGTAGTCGTGGCGCCGGCTGTCGTGCCATCTCTGGTGAAGGTGGTTGCGCTGGTGCCGAACACCGCAGTCCCGTTGAAGTTCGTGGTCGCGCCAATCTGTGTGATTTCCGCGAGAATCGACTGGAATTCTGTGTCCAAAGCCGTTGACTGGGCGGTCGAGAGGCCGCCGTTGCCGGCTTCGGTCGCAAGAGTGGTGGCGCGGTTGAGCTGCGTGGTGACCTGTGAAAGCGCACCGTCAGCAGTCTGCAGCAGACCAATACCGTCTGAAGCATTCTGACTCGACTGGCTGAGTGCTGCAATGTTCGCGCCCAGACCGTCAGCGATGGAAAGACCCGCGGCATCTTCCGAACCGGAGTTGATCTTCAACCCGGTGGACAGTTGCTGGAGGGTGCTCTGCAGGTGTGCCTGCGTGTTTGAAACTGCGTTCTCCGCGATGAGCGAAGAAATGTTGTTGAGGACGCCGATGCTCATTGTTGTTGCTCCTTATACCGAATTCCATCCTGCACCGAACCCGTTCTGTATCCTTCACAGTCCAGAATCGATAATTGGAGCAGGTGGTTGATTGTTACGGGCAATCTATCGGCATTACGTTTTGCGAATTCTAGTCGGCTTCGAAAAAATCTTTGTGCCGAAGATGTCCGATCAAGTTCTCTTCGATCGAGCAGCTCACAAAAATGGCGGGTAAACGAAAGCAGTATTGACAGCAAGGGAATGGACACAAATGCATCGGAAAGAGCGATCCGCGATGAGGTGAATGGTGGCTGTATAGTTCTCGGAATCATTCTGCCGACGTGGCCGGCTTTATTTTTCGATCGAAGATGGAAAAATCGTGCACAGAAGCAACTGAGGTATATTGACCGTAGCCGAGAGAGCGAAAGCAAGAGCTTGTTGATTTGTTGAAGCGGCATATTGTTGTCGATGAACTCGCTCTTAAGGTGGCTGCTTGAATCGATAAACCTCACATGCACTGCGTAATAGTTTTCGTTTCTGTTTACTACTCGTTGCACACGCGCCGCGGACGCAGCAGGCCGCTCTTCGAGGTAGCAGACTAGGCTACCGGCTGCATTGCGGTGCTGTATAGCGGATGTTTGTTTAGAACTATCTCTGAAAGGTGATGGAATATGCGGGCTCCGATTGCATGTACGTTTTCACTTGTCGTTACGGCGATGCTTGCCGGATCAGTTCTGCGTTGCTTCTCGCAGGTTCCCACGCCAATGTCTGTGCTGGGACATAACCCGGGCGACGATTACTACCTCGCGAACTACGAGGAAGAGATTCAGTACTTCCATGCACTGGCAGCTCATTCTGACCGCATGAAGATGTTCACTGTCGGTAAGACCACTCAGGGCCGCGACATCGAGATTGGCGTGATTTCGTCGCCGGAAAATCTCGCCAAACTAGATGAATACAAGGCTGACACGAAGCGGCTATCGATGGTACAGGGATTGGACGATGCTTCGGCACAGGCGCTGTCACAAACTGCCAAGGTAATCGTGCATATCGATGGAGGTCTTCATGCCAGCGAAGTAGCTGGGCCGCAGCACTCGATGGTGCTGGCCTACAAGCTGCTTTCAACTCAGGGCGATCCGGAGATCGATAGGATTCTCAGCAATGAAATTCTTCTGCTCTATCCAACGCTCAATCCCGATGGGCAGGACATGGTCGTGTCCTGGTACCGGAAAAATGTAGGAACGCGCTTTGAAGTGAGCCCGATGCCCTGGCTCTTTCAAGACTACGTTGGACATGACAACAATCGCGACGGCTACATGCTCAACATGAAAGAGTCGCAGGTGTTCACCAAGACTGAGCTGGAATACAGTCCGGCTATCTTCTACTGCCAGCATCAGACGGCGCCGTTTCCAGCACGCATCTGGATTCCGCCATTCTCGGACCCGATCTCTTCGAACATCAGCCAGTATGTGCGCAGTTGGTTCAACGTGGTGGGTACTGACATGACTGCGTATCTCAACGGGCACCAGATGCCAGGTGCGATTAGTGAATCGCAGTTCGACAACTGATATCCAGGCTTTGTGGACTATGCAGGATCGTTCCGTAATGAGATTTCGTTCTTCACCGAGACGGCGCTCTACCGTTACGCAACGCCAAGATTTTATACAGTCGATGAGTTTCCCAAAGACCGTCAGGATCTGAAGGCGCTGACGATGTACACCACTCCCTGGCAGGGCGGATGGTGGCATCTCAAGGACGCGGTGGACTATATGGTGGCGGGGTCCATGTCCGTCCTAGACACCGCTGCGCGGTACCATGAAACGCTGCTCTACAACCAATACCAGGCAGCGCGGGACACGATCAAGCGATACGATCAGGAACCACCATTCGCATACGTGATTCCCAGCGTTCAAAGGGATGTGCCTGAAGCTGCGCAACTGGCGCACATCATGTTGGAGAACGGGCTGAAGATCAACGCGACGACCTCAGGCTTCAAAGCCAACGGACGTGAGTATCCTGTGGGTTCGTGGGTGATCCTGATGAACCAGCCTTACGCGGGATTAGCCAAGGAGCTGTTTGAATTGCAGCATTATCCAGACGCTATGGCAGCCGGAACAGCGAAGGCAGTCGATTTGCCGTATGACGTAACGGGCTGGACACTGCCGTTGCAGATGGGTGTGCAGGTAGACGCTATTTCGGATCCAATCATCCCAGAACAATTGAGCGATCTGAAGCAGGTTACTCAGATTGATTTGCCTGCGGCCAAGGTAGAAGGTGCGGGAACGACATTCATGCTGAGTCATGAGTCAAATGCGAGCTTCCGCGTTGCGAACGAAGTGCTAGCGAATGGTGGATCTGTGGGCTTTGACAGCGATCAAGCAAAGACGCCGCAGGGCATGGAATCTGGCGCTCTCGTAGTGAGCGGCGTGAGCCGCAACACGCTCGTGGATTTAACCGGAAAGTATGGAGCTTCAGCACTGGCAGTCGAAAAGACTCCAGCGCACGAGATGGCGATTCATCCGGCTCGCATAGGTCTATACAGACCGTGGGATGCCTCGATCGATGAAGGCTGGACGAGGTGGATTCTAGAGCAGTACGGATATAAGCCGATCAGCCTGTACAACGCAGATATGCGCTCGGGCGGCCTGAAGGATAGGGTCGACGTGCTGATCCTGCCGGATATGCGTGAACGGGCGCTGGTGAACGGCTTCAATGTCGGAATTGTGCCGGGAGAGTATGCAGGTGGTTTGAATGATGAAGGGCTAGCGAGCCTGCGTGAGTTCGTGCGCCAGGGTGGAACGCTTGTAGCCTTTAATCAGACTGCGGCTGCGCTGATTCCTCTGCTGTCCCTGCCTGTCAAAAACGTGCTGGAGGGATTGAAGAGTGATAAGTTCTTCTGCAGTGGCGCACTGCTGCGCGTGGACCTCGAATCGCGCGAGCGGCCCGCGACGTTTGGGTTGCCGGGTGAAGTGTCGGTGATGTTCGAGCAGGGGCCGGCGTTCGAAACGCAGCCCGGCTTCAAGGGCGCAGTGCTGGCACGGTACCCGAAGGATACGAACCCGTTGCAGAGTGGCCTTCTACTGCATCCGGAGGCGATTGAGGGAAAAATTGCGGCGCTCGAGGTTCCTTATGGACAAGGACGCATCTTCCTCTACGGATTTAAGCCGCAGTGGCGA
>Ga0206868_10168_pt1 | contig 18996 bp, 10 predicted proteins | sample Alteio_BWOrgCont_38_FD_152901 | JGI IMG/M metagenome (GOLD analysis project Ga0206868, IMG submission 152901) | Enriched cells from forest soil in Barre Woods Harvard Forest LTER site, Petersham, Massachusetts, United States -... | ecosystem: Environmental > Terrestrial > Soil > Temperate forest >... | reverse complement strand
CTCCCCAAGTCTTCGTGGAAAACGAATCGTCCAGCGCAATGGAAATGGCGTTTGAAACAATAACGTCTTGACATTCACAAATATCGATGCCGTCATCTTCACCCGTGTTCAAATGGTTGAAGATCTTGAGATTTCTAAAAGAGAGATTAGAGGATCTGGTAGGCGTAATCGCCCACGCGCCGGAATCCCGATAGATAACGCCTTCTGAAATAAAGTTGGTGCAGCCAATGGGAACCAGGAGGTTGTCTCCCATGTTTTCTCTGCGTGCCATATAATATCCATTACCATCGACTGTTCCCCGGCCATATATTTTTATATTGGTTGCATTGGTAGCCGTGGAAATGAACCAGGTCACAAACCGTTTTTGGCTCACTTTGTAGTAGTCGTAAGTGTAGTCTTCAATATCGGCTGTGGCCCGCAAAACTGAACCTCCCGCGAGATAGAGCGCAATGTTACTTTTCAGTTTTAGATTGCCTGTCAAATAGACCCCGGCCGGCACATAAACAATCCCTTGCGTTGCATGGGAGCTGCCATAAGCACTCGCGTCATCGATGGCTTCTTGAATGCCAGCCGTTGATAAATTTAAACCCATAGTGTCTGCATTATAGGGGGCATTGGTAACATTATAAATTCCAGCCTTGTCAGTTGTGGGCGCATCGAGCTCAAGTGGATCAATCGCGATGACCAGTCTTTTCAAGTCATCGATTTGTACGATGAGATATTTTGGCGATGTGATGGCAAAAGCCAGTTTGTTGCCGGTTGTTGTGCCGGTCAAACCAAGCTTAAGAGGACTGATACTATAGGAGGCTATGTTCGTCCTGACTAGTGCAGTTATTTCTAAATTAATCGGCCGGCCTATTGTGGAAAATTCCGCATAATCATATTCACGCACATAACTCACAAGGGGAATATTTGTGCCGTTGACTTTCAATGAATAAACAGTTGATGGTTTGTAAATGGAGGGCAACGGATATGAGTTGATCGCTGATGATGAGGCTACCGCGGGAACACATACTCCTGTTAGGATCAAGGCATAAAGCAACAGCGCCGCCGTTCCGAATGAAAATGCAAGTCCCGCAGCCGGTCGGGAGGATTTCCGTACCGAAATGGTCTGACGTCCATAGTATTTGTAAAGAATCAGAACTCCAATCGGATACAGGCAGGAACATGCTATGAACATTGTGTCGTAGCCGAGATGATCCACAAGCGGTCCAGCCACAAAATTGAAAACAATGCTCGAAATGCCGCCGAGCGCGCTCATGACCCCGAAGGCGGTCGCGACGGTGCCTTTGGGCGCGACCTCGGTTACCAAAACATTCACCATCGTCAACCAGCAATTGGCCATGACATAACAAAGCACAATGAGCGCGAGTACGATAACTTTGCTACCGATGGCAAACGGCGCGAGGGCAAAACACGGCGCGAGCATGGCCAACCGTTGCAACGCAATCCTACGTGCCGTTGGTGCGTGACCATTCTTCCGTAAATGCTTGTCAGACCACCAACCGGCTAAAATGTTAGCGAGAGCTGCAAATGCAGGCGGCATCCACGTCCATCGGCCAAGGTTGGCCAATGTCCAGCCTGCGCGTTCCTGCAGGAAAGAAGCCTGCCAATAAATTAAAAAGAACCACGCGGGATCGGTAATAATGCGCACCAGTACAACTCCCCGTAACTGAGGCGTAGTCAGCACAAATTTCAAGCCGCCGAAACCAGGCATGCCGATTGGCTTTACATCGACTGGTGCGGCCAGTCCAGGGTTTCGGTCACCCAAATACCACACTAATGCCAGCGCAAAACTTAATGTGCCCGGAATCAGGAACGATGTGCGCCAGTCGTATGCAAGAGTGAGCGTCGCGACAAGAGGAGGAGTCATGACCGGGCCAATCGATTGGATTGCCTGGTGCATCGTCACCACAAATCCGCGCCGTTCCGCGGGAAAGCGTTTCGTAATCATCACCATGATGGATGGCACAACACCAGATTCAGACAAGCCGAGCATGATTTGCGCGACGAGCAGTTCGTGAAAATTACGAGCCAAGCCGCAGCCAACTGTGGCTATTGACATGCCAATAAGAAACAGCACCGCGCACCGCCGTGTGCCCCAACGGTCGATTAATTGCCCGGAAAACAGGTAGCCCAAAGTGTAAGGCAATAGGTACGCCATGATGAGCGAACTATAGTTTTCGTTGCTCATCGCAAATTGCCCTGAGATTGTAGATTTAAGGATAGCCAGCGTTTGCCGGTCGATGAAAAAAAGGACCGAGGCCATCACCAGCATAAGCAGCAGCGCCCATCCAGCCGCTGAAATTCGTGGGGGCGCTGTTGATTCGGGCTGCGTATCCATAAAATCAACTCAACGGTTCACACGCTGCGATCAGGTCATCCACATGTGCGGTTGCCAAAGCCACTGATGTGTCGGCCGCGCCGTAATATAACTTGACCTCGCCAGAATCCTCCAGAATCAGGCCGCAAGGAAAAATCACGCTCCCACGAAAGCCCTCCAATTCGTAATCCATTTCTGGTGTTAAGAGAGGCCGTCGCATAAACCCGATGATGTGAGACGGGTCGTTAAGATCAACGAGCATCAAGCCGGCATAATAGGTTTTGAACCAACCTTTCGGCTCCCATCCTTTGAGACGCCTGTTTAAATCGCGATGAACTGCGTGGATGGTGACAAGCCAGCCACGAGGCGTCTCAATCGGTGGCGCAGCGGGTCCAATCTTGGAATTCGCGTAAGGCACCTGGTCAACCCCGAGTACCGGTTTGTTTCGTCCCCAATAAACAAGGTCTGAAGAATCAGCGCACCAAATTGGAAAATCCTCCGGATTGTCCCGCATATAAACAGGCAATGGCCGCTCGTAGCGGACATATTTTCCGCTAATTCGGCGAGGGAATAAAACCATGTTTCGATTGTCAGGCACGCTCACACTTAACCAGGTGAATTTTTGAAAATCCTCGGTGGTTGCAACTCCACCGCAGATTCCGTGCGCGGTATCCACTGCAAAACACATATAAATGCGGCCTTCAATGACGGTTAACCGCGGGTCGTAGATTCGCTTTACAAAATCAGGGGTGTAGTGATGCCCCATCATGCGTTTGAGTTCTACACGCACACTTTCTTCGGCCAATATGGGTTTCGGCTCAACGGTCCAGGCAATGCCGTCCTTGCTGCTCGCCAGCCCAATATTTGTGCCAGCGAAACGGCCTTGGCCATCGTGCCCGTGGTCATTGCGAAAGACCATCAGGTAACGGTTTTCATAACGTATGACGCCAGCATTAAACGTCAGCGATGAAGGATACGGAACATTACGGGCGGACAAGACTGGGTTTTGAGAATAGCGAACTATGAGATCTTTGCTGGTGTTCATTCTATTATTTCTGCAAGTAAATTAGCTCTAAGGAATGTCAACGATCAATGTTATTGCCTGATCAAAAATTCTTTGGCGCTCAACTCAATAGCCGCGGACGTTCGTTATAAACTTTGAGGATAAATTCGCCGAACATTGTATTCGCCCATGCAAACCAAGGACGAGTAAACTTCTTTGCGTCGTCCTTGTCGAATGATTCGTGCATGAATCCCGTCCCGACCTGCGTGCGTTGAAGCGTGTCCAGGCAGTGACGGATTTCATTGTCGTCAGTGCTGGTCAGCCCCTGGATGATCAGCCCGAGCGGCCATATCATGTTTGGACCGCTGTGTGGGCCACCCAACCCCTCCGCAGCCTGTCCTTTGAAATAGTACGGGTTGCGGGGGGAAAGAGCCCAATCCCTTGTACTTTGGTATAACGGATCCTCACGGTTCACCACCCCAAGGTAAGGCAACGAAACCAAGTCAGGAACGTTTGCATCGTCCATGCAATTGCTCTTTCCATAACCATCCACCTCAAAGGCGTACCCCGAACCCGCCCCGGGCAAGGGGACTATTGCATATTCTCGTAACGCCTTTTCCACCTCGTTGGCCAAGGCACGGCATTGCGAGGCTGAAAAACGGTCTTGATGAATTCCTTCCAGCATCTCCGCCACTTGGCGCAGGCTTACAACCGCAAAGAAATTGGAGGGGATCAGCAACGGATAAAGCGTCGCGTCGTCGCTGGGGCGAAACATGGAATAGATCAGGCCTACCGGCCGCGCCGGATTGCCGTAACCCTCTGCCGTCAATGTGTCAGACGGCGTATCGGTTTGACGCTGGAAATGATAAGGACCATGCCCATGCTTGCGTTGTTGCTCGCGGAAGGTCTTCAGTGACAGCAACACCGCTTGCCGCCAAGTTGAGCCAAAAGGCGAAATATCGTGGGTGGCCTTCCAATAACCATGTGCGAGACGCATGGGATAGCAGAGTGAATCAATTTCCCATTTACGCTCGTGAACCCCAGGCTTCATGTCCGTCAAGTCGCTTTTCCAAGGGCTGATCTTTTTCGGATCCTTGTAAAAAGCATTTGCGTAAGGATCCCTTAAGACGCACATGACCTGTCGGTTAATCACGCCAGCAATCAATTGCTGCAAGACCGGATCTTCTTTCATGAGCGGCAGGTAGGGCCAGACTTGCGCTGAACTGTCCCTCAACCACATCGCGTCGATATCCCCGGTGATGACGTAAGTATCTGGGCGACCATTGACCATTTCAAAATTTACGGTCGTGTCCAAAGTGTTGGGAAAACAATTGCCAAACATCCAAGCCAATTCCCGGTTTCCCATGCCAGCCTGGACACGCTGAATTATTTGCTCCACCGCCAGACTTTTAAATTTCCGCCGGGATTCCGGAACCCGCACCACCGGGAAGGTCGAATCACCCGCCCATCCCGTAGGCGCTAATAGGAGGCTCGCAGCAGCAAACGACGCCCCTTGGATAAATTGTCTTCGGTTCATAATTTACAGTCCTGATAACAAAAACTCATGCCGATGGCATCAGAGACTTTAAAACTGACAGCTAATGCACAGGGTCACTTGAGTATGAATGCGTCAGAACGATTGTTGTTTCAATTGAATAATTGTAACATTTGTTGTGCTTTTATTTAAAGATATTCACCAGTATTCATCAACCGAGCGCCTTATTCGCAACAAATATACAATAAAAGATATATTTTTCATGTTGCTGGCTATTCCGAATAGAGCGAGTGTATGTAATGTGCAACCCGACGCCTCCGTTTGAGAAAGTGAGTTTATAAACCCAGTTAGAATAAAAATATTGTTGAAATTTTGGTACTGGATCAGCTTTAGAGCGTTAGGCTGATTTAGCACACCAAACAAAAACAGAAATTAATATATGAACCACGCAATTCTCGGAATGTACATTGGTGTCAACGAGCTAATATTCTTCTCATTTGCTATCGTCTGGATTTGGACTTTGGTAGAGTGTGTAAAACGTAAGCAGTATATTTGGCTGGTCGCCATCTTGCTCACCTTTATGTTGGGAGTCGTTGCACACTGGTTGTTTGGACGTGGTTCGCAGCCAGCATCAGTTTAGGCGCGACTCATCGGCCTAACCACGCGCCGGAGCCGAACTAATTTCAAACTGAGCCACTACCGAAATTTTAGTAAAAATGCTACTACTCCATATCTCCCGGGATATTAGTTTTGAAAAGAGGCTCATATTTTTTCTAGTTTTTGCAGCGATTGTTTTTTTCTTAAATCCAGCGCAGGCAAGCGTCGTGACATTAAAAGCCAGCGATGCTTCTGGTACTACCAGTTTTACCGGCTCAACGAATTGGTCGAATAATGCCAGCCCGTCATCTGCCAACAACTACCTGGATAGCGGATTTGCTTTGCGCACGCCCACCAGTGGGAATGCCACTTTCGCCGGCGGCTCATTGACGCTATCCAATAGTGCTACCCTGGCCTTCAAAACCAGCGGAACGATCACCATAGGCACTAGCACCGCAACCGGTCTAGCTTTAGATAATTCGACCATCGGCGGCTGGAATGCCAGTTCCTCAACTTTGGCGGGTTATCTAAATCTCTTCAATGACGGTGGAATAATAGATCCGCAAATATACTCAACACTTTACTTATCGTCCGTTATCACTGGAGCGGGGCCATTGATAGTAGAGAGCACAAGCGGCCAATATGGAGGCACTGTAGTTCTCACTTCCCCCAATAGTTATGCCGGAGGTACTGAGATTAATGCAATTGACACCCTCCAGCTTTCCGGTTCCGGGACTTTGGGTTCAGCCAATGGCGGTTTGACGATGAACGTCATTCAAGGTTTACCCGGAACCGGCACACTTGATCTCAATGGCACGAGTCAGCTCATCGGAAATTTAAGCGGCAATGGCAACTCCTCCATAGTTGATAACGCAGCCTCCACTGACAGCACCTTGACCATTGGTAATGGCAACATAGGTGGCGGCAATTTCGCAGGCACTATCGCCAATGGAAATGGCACTGTCACTTTGGCCAAGCTAGGAACTGGAACAATTACATTATCCGGAATGAATAGTTATTCAGGAGGAACAATCGTTGCGAACGGAACGCTCCAAATGAGCAGCATTTCAGGAACCTTTTCAGGTGGTGGCACAGTCGTCCTAATGTCCTCAAGCGCACAAACGGCACAAATAATCACGGGTGGCGCGAGCCAATTTTCAGGCCAATGGATTATTGCGGACGGTTGGCTCGCGAGTACTACTAATGGTATTGGCACGAATAGCATTACTGTTGACCCAGGCTTTACTCTCGATCCATCAGCCGGTAATCCCGTTCTTGCTGGAAGTGCCATGTTTGAACCTCGCTATGACTTAAACAGCGCTGGTGTGCTTATATTGACCAACGGCGGACAGATGATTTTGCATCAGAATTGCGCGTTTTCCGAGGTTGTTGTCGAAGGCGTACCGCTTGGCGTAGGTACTTACACATTCGCTCAATTGTCGGCGGAATTCCCAAACAATTTTACCTCCGGCGGGGCCGGATATATCACCGTTCAACCTTATGGCACGCTCCCCCCCCCCACCTCCTCAAGCGCCGCAATTCACTTCGCAACCGGCATCACAAAGCGCCTACGTTGGCACCACCATCCAGCTAAGCAGCTCGGCTTATGGCAATCCCCCCCCCTCCTATCAATGGGAGGCCGGCCCCGTAGGCGGCACTACTTATTCAAATCTCGTAAACGGCGACCAATTTAGCGGTGTCACCAGCCCAACCTTGACCATCAGCAATGTCACCATAGGCAACACGGCAAATTATATTCTGGTGGCATCTAATACGAATGGTTTTACTAATAGCGCGCCCGCAGTGCTCAACGTCGTACCCCCCGCAACAGTAAGCGCTTACTCCATGCCTTCTATCTATGCAGCTTCATCCGTGTATAGCCTGACAGTAAACGGGGTGGCCATTCCCGTTGTTAGCTATACCGGCGACTACGACTATGCGACCTTTTCTTCATCCGGTGGGCCAGCGTCTTTTCAGATCTCAGCCTTGACTCAGTCCAGCATTACTTCTTATGGCATCAATCCTCTGAAACTTGGGTTGGCCGGCTCCACGAGCGGCAACAAGCTGACTTTCACGATAACGACAAATCAATATCTCATCGTCCAGATCAACGGCCAACGACGGCTGGTTATCGCCGATGACGCGGCGGAAACGAATGCCCCACCTCCGTCCGGAACTGGCATATTTAATGTAACGGCTTCGCCCTACAATGCAGACGATACTGGCTCGACCAAAACCAGTGGCGCCATCCAGGCTGCCATCAATGATGCCAGCGCCTATGGAGGAACCAACGGACAAGGCATTGTCTATGTGCCCTCCGGTGTATATTTGTGTGGCAACCTGCAATTAAAAAACAATATGGCCCTTTATCTGCAGGGCGGTTCGGTTATCCGGTGTACAGGCAACCCTATTGACTATACTACAAACGAGACGTTTGGGCCTCTTTCCACAGGCTCGTGGTTTCTTTATGCCACAAATTGTTCAAACACAAAAATATATGGGCGCGGAACAGTGGATGCCGATGGTTATTATATGGTTTACTCCAAGAATTTTGGCTTTAATGTTCTGCTGCCAATCAGTTGCACAAACTTCATCGTGGACGGCATCACCTTCCGGGATGCCGGTGGCTGGACAATTATTCCCTGCATCTCGACAAACGTTGTAATCAACAACACTAAGATTTTCAACCAATTTTCTACTGGAAATGACGATGGCATTGACGTCAATTGTTCGGAAAACGTCATGGTCACAAATTCCTTCGCCATCGGGCTCGACGATTCTTTTTCGACAAAAACATACACGAGCATTCCCTGGCCTGGGGCCGATATGGAGAACAGCAACATCGTTTTCAATGGTTGTCTCTCATGGACCATTTGCTATGCCTTTAAAATCGGCCAGGGGGTGGAGGACAACCAGGTTGGGATCACTTTTGAGAATGGCGTCGTTTATGATTGCGCCGGAGCTCTGGGTATTGATCACAAATACGGGACTAACACAGTAATGAACGTGACCTATTCCAACATCGACGTGGAAAACGTTTCCCAGGTTAACGCCGGCCATGGTGCCTGGGCAGTATTTCTTGTTGAAAACGGCGACGGCGAAAGCGGCGGTCCAGTTTCGAATATTTGGGTCAGTAACATCACCGTCCGCAATGCAGGCTCAACCGGGGGGTTTATTCAAGGAATAAATAACTACGGCTCCATCAGCAATATTGTTTTCAGCAACATCTATATGCCTGGCAGCAACATCCCCGCTTCCAGCTTATATCAAATGGGTATCACCAACACCGCTTACTATGGCAACGTAACTATTCTGCCCGTGCAAACGCCTGAACCGCTGCTTTTCTTTACTCAACCAACGTCACAATCGCAATATTTTGGGCAAACAGCGCAATTCAACGTTTCGGCATTTGGAAGCCAACCACTGCTCTACCAATGGCAAGTACAATCAAACGGCACTTATGTAAACATGGTTGACGGCGGCAGAATTTCGGGCTCGCAGACAGCTACTCTCACAGTTGGCAATTTGGTTGCATCTGACGGAACAAATTATCTTGTCACAATTTCAGATCCATATGCATCAACTAACAGCGTTGTGGCAAAATTGACTGTAGTGCCACCCTTGGGGCCTCCAACAAATGCGACGATGTCTTCAATCGAACCAAACGTCAGCCCAGCCGATGACTGGAATACTGCAAGTTTTTGGAGCAATGACTTATCTGCTTCTAATACAGCAGTCGCTTACGCCGGCAGCACTTTCGAAATACTCCCTGGCGGAGGTATGCGCACACCGTATAATGTCTCATCGGCAAATTTCCTCGGAGTTAGTTTAACCTTAGACGGAAATGGTGTTTGGGGCAACACGGCAAACATCGGCCAGATAATGCTGAAGAACTCCGACGGCGGGACTGTTTATTTCCCGAATCTGGTAATGAAAGGTGGTCAAATCAATAACTATGTCGACTCTTCCGGCAATTCGACTATTACCGGAACGATAAATGTTTTATCCAATACGCCAGTTGCGGCCGGGAACACCGGAAGCGGTGGATCAATTCAAATTGCAGGACAATTAGCGGGCAATGGCAACATCGAATACCATGCTTATAGCAGTTCTTCATTTCAGCCAACCTGGGTTTGTGACCTGAACACCTCGGGAAATAACAATACTTATTCCGGAACATGGAATGTTGTCACCGGAACTTTGATGGCTTCTGGAACAAACGCTTTGGGAACCAATAATATAACTGTTGGCCCAAATGGCGCGTTACAGACAACCTATAACATTTGCAACCCCAATAGCGTTTTGGCGCTAAATGGAAGGATGAACCTCACTCAAAACAACATTTTTGGTTCCGTAACAATCGGTGGAACAGCGCTTGCATCAGGAATTTATTCTTTCTCACGATTAAACAGCATTTATCCTACATACTTTCCGTCAACCTGGACTGCTCAACCAGGTAGCAGCGCCACAAGCGGCGCAGGCAGCCTTACCGTTTTGTATACTCCACCTTCAGGCCCAACGCTTCTGGTCGGCATATGGAATGAAAAGAGCCTGATCTTGGTTTGGCATGGCGGCGGAGTTCTGCTACAGGCAACAAATCTGGCAGGTCCCTGGACGACCAACAATGGAGCATCATCGCCCTTTTCAGTTATCTTAGCGACTTCTCAAATGTTTTATCGCATTAAAAGTCAATAAATTCCCTTAACCTACCGGTCTGTCCGCCCTAATGGAACTCGCCTCAAATAATGAAAAAGCTCGTAATCCGCGCGTCTTCGGTGGCGGCACCAATCCGGACGACGCGGCGTCCGTAGCTGGCTTAAGCGGTTTGAAGAGCTGGGAATCTTGCTTGATATTGAAACCAATCTTTAGGACGCAAAATGCGTAAACGATATTCAATTGCCAAACCATTTGCACTGGCCCAGGAGCGTTACGCCGCCATTGGCGTGGACGTAAATCGCGCGCTAAAAACTCTTCTGCAAATTCCGATTTCGTTACACTGCTGGCAGGGAGACGATGTAGGGGGTTTCGAAAACTTTGGTAGCGCACTTGGCGGCGGATTAGTGGCCACTGGAAATTACCACGGCAAAGCACGCACGCCAGATGAATTACGCATGGATCTGGAAAAGACCTATTCACTAATTCCCGGAAAACACCGCTTGAATTTGCACGCGTTTTACGGCGAGTTTGGAGATAAAAAAGTGGATCGCGACGAAATCGCGCCGACGCATTTCAAAAATTGGATTTCGTGGTGCGGAGCAATTGGGATTGGCTTGGATTTCAACCCCACGTGTTTCTCGCATCCGAAGTCGGCTGATGGTTTTACGCTATCGCATCGCGACAAAGCGATTCGGCAGTTTTGGATTGAGCATTGCATTCGCTCGCGCGAAATTGGTGAAGCCATCGGCAAGTCACTCGGCACTGCTTGTGTTACAAATATCTGGATTCCAGATGGTTATAAGGACGTACCGGCTGACAGAAACGGGCCACGCATGCGGCTGGTTGAATCTTTAGACGCTGTTTTCAAAAAGCCGATTTCGCAGAAATTCAATTTGGATGCAGTCGAGCCGAAACTATTTGGCATTGGCAGCGAAAGCTATGTTGTGGGCTCGCATGAATTTTATCTGGGCTATGCCGTCTCGCGAAGGAAATTGTTGACGCTTGACGCCGGCCATTATCATCCGACCGAAGGCATTGCGGACAAAATTTCCAGCGTGATGCGATATCTGCCGGAGATACTGCTGCATGTCAGTCGCGGCGTGCGTTGGGACAGTGACCACGTCGTGATTCTTAACGATGATTTGCTTTCCATAGCCCGGGAAATAACGGCCAACGGATTTGAGAAGCGAGTATACATCGGATTGGATTACTTCGACGCGAGCATCAATCGTGTTGCGGCCTGGACGATTGGTGCACGAAACATGCTAAAAGCGTTGCTGATTTCCTTGCTCGAACCGCCGGCAATTAAAACCGCCGAGGCAAATGGTGATTTTACCTCCCGTCTTGCGTTGCAGGAGGAAGCCAGAACGCTCCCGTTCGGCGCGGTTTGGGATTATTTCTGCGAAAGCAAAAATGTTCCAATCGGTGATAAATGGCTGCTGGAAGTGAAGAGCTACGAAAAAAATGTCTTGAGCACACGAAACTAAGAACAATTCCAAATGAATCCATTCTTTGGCGTATTCTTCCATTGGCTAGGCGGCTTAGCCTCCGGAAGCTTTTACGTACCGTATCGGGGCGTCAAAAAATGGTCATGGGAAACCTACTGGCTTGTCGGGGGTTTTTTCTCGTGGCTTATCTGCCCATGGCTTCTCGCATCGATCATGACTGATAATTTGCTGGGGGTCTTGAAGCAGCAGTCCGTCAGCACCCTCTGGTGGACATATTTCTTCGGTGCGATGTGGGGCATCGGCGGATTGACGTTTGGATTGACGATGCGCTATCTCGGCATGTCGCTAGGCATGGGCGTGGCTCTGGGATATTGTGCAGCATTCGGCACGCTGGTACCGCCGATTTTCAAACAGTTTATGCCGAACCTCCCGGTTGGTTCGAGCATCGGTGAAATTGCCACTTCAACATCAGGGCAAGTCACGCTCGCAGGCGTAGCGGTTTGCTTGCTGGGAATTGGCATCGCAGCACTGGCAGGCTTGAAGAAGGAAAGGGAGATGCCAGACGAACAAAAGAAAAAAGCCATCGCGGAATTTAATTTCAAAAAAGGCATTTTGGTCGCGACCTTTTCCGGAATCATGAGCGCCTGTTTTTCGTTTGCGCTAACAGCGGGCAATCCGATTGGCGATACTTCCAAGGCTGCGGGCACGACAATCGTTTGGTCGGGTCTGCCAAAACTCTGTGTCGTGCTTGCGGGAGGATTCACGACTAACTTCATCTGGTGCGTACTGCTGAACATCAAAAATCACACCGGCTACCAATACTTTGCGTCACATTGTAAACAAGAACTCGCGTATCATGGCCGCCTTGACCGTGGAGAGAGCGCGGCAGCGCAAATAGCTACCGCAGGAACAGTCGCCAATTTGAAAATTCCGGTCTTGCCGAATTACGTCTTTTCGTCTTTGGCCGGCACGTGCTGGTATTTCCAATTTTTCTTCTACACGATGGGTGAGACGCAAATGGGTAAATTCAGTTTCGCATCATGGACGTTACACATGGCTAGCATTATCATCTTCAGCACAATGTGGGGCTGGATCTTGCATGAATGGAAAGGCTCCAGCAAAAAGGCACATCGGCTCATAGGTAGTGGCATTGCCACACTCATCCTTTCGACCGTCATTATTGGATATGGCACCTACCTGAAAAGCAAAATGTAGAGATACTTCAACAGCAAAATAATTATACCCGGGCCTTTGTGACAGATCCCGATTCAAAATCACCACGATTCCTTTTGGTTTGTTTCTTTTGCGAAATTGAATGCCAAAATATGTAAACCATAATTTACGGATTATAAAATCCTACTGTGAAGCGCTCGCGCGCATAAAACGTACCAAAAAACAATAATATGGCGAGACGAAAATATCTATATATTAAGGCAGTTATTCTATCATCCCTTCTGTGGGTTTTTCCTGTCAGTGCTGGGGTGATGGTGTCGGGGCTACAATGCGAGTATTTAAGCGATCCTCTGGGAATTGATACGGCCACGCCCCGCTTTACCTGGAAGATATCCGATACGGCGAATAACCGAGGACAGAAGCAGACGGGCTATCAGGTGCTGGTGGCCAGTAGTCCTGTTCTCCTCGATGAAGGTACAGGCGATATTTGGGACAGTGGTCATGTTCGTTCTTCACAATCCGTGCTGGTTCCTTTCGCCGGAAACAAATTGAATTCCGGGGAGGACTGCTATTGGAAAGTAATGGTCTTCGACAAAAATAAAAAACCGTCACCATGGAGTCCCACCGCCCGTTTTTCGATGGGTCTCCTCGATCCGAACGATTGGACCGGACCCTGGATTAAGCACCCGACCGCCCCTAAGGAAGAACATATTTGGTTTCGCAAAACCATTTCATTAAAAGAAAAACCAGCCTTGTCGTTTCTTTATGTTGCATCTGTGGGCTATCACGAACTTTATGTCAACGGACAAAGGGTTGATACGCGGGTTTTGGCGCCGGCGCTCACACGGCTTGACAAGCGGGTCCTTTATGTCACGTATGACATCACGGGCGCGCTACGGGCTGGTAATAACTGCATTGCAATTTGGACTGCCCCGGGATGGTCCCGCTACGATTTCTTTCAAACCGAACCCGCGCTAAGGGTTCAACTCAACGCAAAATTGATTAACGGCGATACGGTCTCGGTCCCATCGGACACGAGTTGGCGGTGCGAAGTAAGCAGCAGCGAGGATATCGGCGGCTGTCAATACCGCGATCATGGTGGCGAACTAATCAACGCGCAAAAATACGATCCCGATTGGAATGCGGTTGGCTACGATGACGAGGGATGGGCGCATGCGGCGACGGCATCCATTGGCGCGCTACTTTCAGCCCAAATGGTCGAACCGAGTCGAATCATTGGGACCATCCCGGCGCAAAGTATATCCGGGACAGGGCTGTATAAAGTTGATCTGGGTACGAATTTTTCGGGTTGGATTTCGGTTAAAATGAGAGACCAGTCCGCCAGAGATGTCGTGACAATCCAAGTCTCAGACAATCCCGGCACTGCCCAGGCTTTTGGACAAAAAAGCATTTACATATGCAAGGGAGGTCCATCTGAAACCTTCCAGAACCGGTTCAATTACACCGGAGGGCGATATCTTACTATCATTGGCTTGAGGAATAAGCCTGAACTTTCAGACATTGTGGGGCATGTGATCGGCACAGATCTGACACGGGTGGGACATTTCACCTGCTCCAGTGAATTGTTCAATAAAATCTATGAAACTGATTTACGGACCTACCGGGCAAACACCGTTGAAGGATATACGGAGGACTGTCCGCATCGCGAGAGATTGGGCTATGGCGAAGAGCAATTCGCCACCGCCTGGGGTTGCGGGATTGCCAATTACGATGCCGGCGCTTTTTATACAAAGATCGTTCGCGACTGGTGCGACGTGCAGAAATCAAACGGTTGGATTAATCAAACGGCTCCACAAGTCAACAGGCATTATGGGGGGCCAATGTGGAGTAGCGCGCCTCTCAACATAAGCTGGGAATTCTATAAGAATTATGGAGACACGCAGATTCTCACCGAATCTTACGCGACCGACAGGGCATGGCTCGACTTTTTAGCCTCGAACACGGTAGATGGGCTTCTACAGCCTTACAACACCGATTATAACAAAGGCGGCAATTTTCTGGGCGATTGGGCTGAGCCTTATCAAATGGGTGATCGATTGAAGGGAAAGGAATTTGGCAACACTCGTGAAGCCCTCCTTTTCAACAATTGCGTTTATGCACTGAACTTGTCCACTTTCGTTAAAATCGCCAAAACATTGGGGAGGTCCCATGATGCGGCCATCTATGGCAAACGACTGGAAGACCTGAAATCAAAAGTACAGGCATCCTTCTTTAATCCGGTTGAGAACACCTATCTGGACAGCCGGCAAATTCATCTGGCCTTTCCAATGTTTGCCGGCATCACATCGGATAATGTAAAACCCGAGGTCTATGCCAACTTCGAAAAAGAGATTCAGGAAACGCGTCCTTATCTTGACATGGGAAGCTCCGGTTTGCCGGTTCTCCTTAAATTCCTGATCGAAGATACAGAACGCAACGATATTCTCGCTGCGCTTCTTTCCAAAACTACCGAGCCGGGCTACGGTTATTTTCTCAGCCGCGGAGAGACGACATGGCCGGAATACTGGGATGATAATTGCCCAAGCAGAATCCATACTTGCTATACGGGCATTGCTGCGTGGTTTATCAAAGGACTCGGAGGCATTCGTGAGGACCCTGCCTGTTATGGGTATCAATCATTTATTATCAGGCCGGCACTGGTTGGAGATTTAACTTTTGCCGAAGCAGAGACTGCATCGCTTTACGGGACTATTATTAGTCGCTGGGAAAAGAAAAATGGCATGATTCATTTGAATGTTACGATCCCTGTTAACTCCACCGCCACCGTTTATGTTCCTGCAACAACCATCAAAAATGTGACGGAAAGCGGTATGACCATTCACCGAGCCAAAGGGGTGACATTTGTTAAAATGCAGGGGCATTACGCGGTTTTTCGCGTGCAATCCGGGACGTACCAATTTGCTTCAAAAGACTACAATTAATTCGTATTTTGGTAACGGATAAATTTAGTTAATTGTGATAAAAGCTCACAATATCATGAAAACCGAGTTGGAAAACTGATAACGATATCAACTAATAAACGAGCTTCAATTTATATCAACTTATGTATCCCAATAAAATAATTGCCGCTTTTGCCGCGGCAACCGGACTTCTTTTACCGGCCATTGCAATTACGTTTCCAGATCTGGAGGATGAACCATTGCCTATGGTTGGAACCGCTGGACACGGGCATACATACCCGGGAGCGACGGTACCCTTCGGCATGGTTCAACTCAGCCCCGATACCCGCACCAAAGGATGGGACGCTTGCTCAGGCTATCATTATTCCGATTCCGTCATTCTTGGTTTCAGCCATACACATCTAAGTGGCACCGGCGCCCCCTGCCTGGGTGACGTGCTGTTGATGCCCACCGTTGGGGATCTCCAGCTGGATGCCGGCACACCAGGGGATGGTTACGCTTCGAAATTTTCTCATGCGCAGGAGGACGCCACTCCAGGCTATTACCGTGTCTTCCTCCAAACACCCAAAGTCACCGCCGAATTGACTGCCACCACCCGTTGCGGCTTTCATAAATATACCTTCCCCAAATCAGACCAGTCCCACTTCATCCTCGACTTGGCCCATGGTATCGGGAACGACCCCGTTGAAGGCGCCGTGCATATCGAAAATGACCATACTGTCAGCGGTTACCGCATCTCCAATGGTTGGGGTGGCCGCCGCGTCATTTATTTCGTAATGCAATTCTCCAAACCCTTCGATTCCTTTGGCGTTGAACGGAATGGAAAGCGCCTTGACGGCCTGGGCGACGCTACGGGTCGCGATGTCAAAGCGTTCTTCAATTACACAACCTCTTCCAATGAAAAAATCCTCGTTAAAGTCGGCATCTCCTGCACCAGTGTTGACGGCGCCCGCAACAACCTCGCAGCCGAAATTCCGGATTGGGATTTCAATGACGTCCGCGAAGCTGCCGCAGCCCAGTGGAAGAAAATCTTCGACGCGGTCGAAATTAAGACCTTCGACTCCGCTATCCAAAAAACGTTCTATGCCAATCTGTATATGACCGCGGTGGCGCCGGTAATGTACAGCGACGTGGACGGAACCTACCGGGGTTATGACCAGCAGAGCCACTCCAACCCCGGCTTTCAAAATTATACCACCTTTTCCATCTGGGACATCTACCGCACCGAATGGCCGTTGTTGACCCTGCTGCAACCGGGCCGCGTCAATGACATGCTGCGATCCATGCTCGTCGAGTACAACCAACTCGGACAACACACCACTCCTATCTGGCCGCTGTGGGGCAATGAAACGTGGTGCATGATTGGTTACCATTCCGTGGACATGATTGCCGAGGCTTACCTGGAAGGTTTTCGCGGGTTCGATGCCGAAACCGCCTACCAGCAAATGCGCGATACCGCCATGCAGGATCGAAACGGTTTGGACTCCTACAAAACCATCGGTTACGTGCCCTCCACGCCCGGTGGCTGTGCGACTTCGAAAACATTGGAATACACCGTGGACGACTGGTCCCTGGCCCGAATGGCCGAGGCGCTTGGACACCAGGACGACGCCAAACTTTTTTATCAACGTTCAGCTAATTACTGCAACCTCTTTGACCGCACCTCGCAGTTCTTTCGCGGACGAAAAGCCAGTGGCATCTGGCGTATTCCCTTCACCCCCACCGGCCTGGTCAACGATGAATATACCGAGGCGGACGCTTGGCCCTACGCGTTTGCCGTTCAGCACGATGTTCCCGGAATGATTAACCTCTACGGCGGGGACCAGGGATTTATTGATAAGCTCAATACCCTGTTCACGACCAATTCGGACATCCAAACGCCTCTTCCCGATCAGACTGGCCGCATCGGCCAGTATGTTGGCGGGAACGAACAATCCTGCCACATTGCCTTTCTCTATAACTACGCCGGCGCCCCTTACAAAACCCAATATTGGGTGCGCCAGGCCATGACCCAATTGTACGGGGACACTCCCGCCAGCGAACCAGGCAATGTCGATTGCGGCGAGATGGCGGCATGGTATGTCTTTAGCGCGCTGGGCTTTTATCCCGTCAATCCCAGCAGCGGTATCTACATCATCGGCAGCCCGGTGGTCAGCAAAGCCGTGATCCACCTGGACGACGACAACTATCACGGCCATACCTTCACCATCATCGCCGACAATAACGGCCCCAATAACGTTTATATCCAATCCGTTACGTTAAACGGCAAACCCCTGACCCGGTCATGGATTACCCGAGACGAAATCACCGCCGGCGGCAACTTGCATTTTGTAATGGGCTACCAGCCCAATCCCCAATGGGGCAGTGCTCCCGCTGATCGTCCCCCCGCCACCATGCCCGCCGATTTTCAATATCCGCCTCTGCCCGACCCGGCCCCGGTCAGCCCCTCCGTCCATTTTTCATTGCCCATCCGGATTGTCTGCGGCAGCGATGATCCTGTCGCCGGGTTCCTCCCCGATCCCGATGTCGTCAACAGCGCCGAAAACAGCGCGGATGCGACTGTGGATACCAGCGCACCCAATTCCGCCCCCGCCGCCGTTTACAAAACCGAACGCTACGGCAGCGATTTCAGTTATACCATTCCGGTTCCCAAAGACGGCAATTATCTCGTGCGCCTCCATTTTGCGGAAGTTTTTGACAACGCCGCCGGCGATCGCGTCGAGAACATTTTCATCAACGGCCAACCCGCTTTGACCAACTTTGACATCTTCGCCGCCGCGGGAGGGATGAATAAAGCCGTAGTAAAAGATTTTTCCAATATCGCGCCCGATAAATACGGGAACATCACCATCCACATCACCGCCACACCGGACAGCCCGGATCAAAACGCAAAAATCAGCGCGATTGAGATTCTTAAATGAAATAAATTAAAAGTCCGCGGAACATCTTGAAAGCAAAAATTATCCGCGCATCCCCTTAAAATGCCCATCGATGTTTCATCCAGAATGGAAATTCGACTTCCGGGGAACGCAGTTGCATCGGGTAAATGGAGTCCATTCGTTTCGCAACCAACCCTTCAAACAGTTCGCAGCCGAGGCAGCGGTTAACCTCCTGCAATCGCTTCCACGCAGCCTGTGGGAATAAATCAGGGTCAATGACCGTCGCGCCTTGAGAGGCTTGGGCATGCTCATCCTCATAATGATAAGCGAGCATGAGTAATTCATTTTCAGGCGGTGGAAATTGTTCAAACGCCCATGATTTTGCCAAGCCGGGTTCGACGAAGGCGGAATAAAGATATTTCTGCCGCTTCGCCCAAGTTTCCGCCACTGGCGAATCCAAAATCACAAGAGAGTCTTTGCCAACTAGGATACGGCGTTCAA
>Ga0206868_10165_pt1 | contig 18999 bp, 17 predicted proteins | sample Alteio_BWOrgCont_38_FD_152901 | JGI IMG/M metagenome (GOLD analysis project Ga0206868, IMG submission 152901) | Enriched cells from forest soil in Barre Woods Harvard Forest LTER site, Petersham, Massachusetts, United States -... | ecosystem: Environmental > Terrestrial > Soil > Temperate forest >... | reverse complement strand
TTCAAAGCAGATCGAAGCGACGCGGACATTTACTAACCTCCCCAAACCGTTGTATTTCTCGGAAAATCGTTCACGTTTCGATAAGTTTAAAGAAAAAATCATCCACGTTGTCGTCGAGGATTCACCCAATGTTTCCGACGCATGGTATGTTGACAATTTTCAGCGCAATTGCATCGCGCGAGGATTGGCCCAATGCCGGCCGGATGATTGGATTTTGATTTCCGACCTGGATGAAATCCCGCGGCCCTCCCTGGTCAAAAGTGTCGCTGAGCAAAATCCATTTCCCCATGGCTTCGTGGCGGACGCCGTCTTACGCCCGCTGATTCGAGTTTTTTCGGCCTGGGGATTCACTCAGGGCGCAATGCGAAGAAGCAATCCTTTCATTTTTAAATTTGACCAGCGCCTCTTCCGGCATTTTATCAATTGCCAGGTGGTCAGTCCGCCGTCATTGGCCCATTGGTATGGCACGCGCATGTTTTATTATCGTGACTTTAGCTCGGCGCAGTTGATCCGCCACAGCGGTTATAAGGCGGTTGAAAATGGGGGATGGCATTTCACTTCCATGGGCGGAACGGGGCGAATCATGAAAAAAATCCAATCGTTTGCACACCAGGAATTTAATTACCCGGAATTTCTCGACGCGAATCGCATTAGCCAAACCATAAACGAAGGAAAGCCGCTGTTTAACCCGGAGGAAGAACTCAAATTCGTCCCAGTCGATGATTCCTATCCGCGGTATATTTTGGAGCACCCTGAAAAATTTTCAGGTTGGGTCAAGCCGGTTTAGGAGCGGCATTATTCCGGTCCGTGATGACTGCCTGCGTGCGGCGGGTTTCCTCGATAACATAACGGCCCAGCGCCTCATAGGTATGATAGCGCAGGACATGCCGGCGCGCGGCGCGTCCCATTTCAACTAATCGCGCCCGGTTTTGCAGGGCCTGGCGGATGCGGGCGGCCAGATGATCGCCCTCGATGTAATAATAAAGCACATGTTCGCCGTCCTCGTATGGCGCGTAGCGCTGGATGGTCGGCGATTGCATCAAGGGCACGGAACCCAATAGCCCCACCTCATAGTGGCGCAGGCATTCATAGCCGAAGCCTTCCGGCGACCAGACGATGTGGGCCTGGGCACAACGCCGGAAAAATTCCTCGCGCGGCAGTTTTCCCTCGACGATGTCGATGGCAAAGCCTTCCTTGGCCAGTCGTTCCAATTGTTTGAACCCTTCCTGGCGGTTGGGCCGGTTGGTCATGGCGCCGGCAAAGAACACGTCGGTTTTTTTGGGAACCTCCAGCGTGGAATATTGGCTGCTGATTTCCGGCGCGATTCCGATGGAAATGGGCCGCAATTTTTTCAGCCAGCGCCGGTGCCGTTCCGAATGCAGGACATTGCCGTTGCACTCTGTCTGGGCGCTGGTGTAGAGAAAAGAATTGCAAGGGTTCTGGAACAATTCACGTTTGAAAAAACATACGCAGCTATCGAGGATACCGAACCAGCGATTATCAATAATGGGCCGGTCATCCATGTCAATGCCCGCCAGCCGAGACCCGACTTTGTCATAAGGAAAAAGACCGCCGGTGAGAAGGCCGGGGCTACGCAATATGGCCCAGGCCACGTTGGCATAATTCGTTATCCACAGTTTCCGCGGATTGGGATAAGGAAAGGCATTATTCCCTGCAAGAATAAGTTCATATTTTCCGTTCAAGGCATCTTTGATTACATCACGCGCCGGACGCTTTTGCGGGACCAGAATGTCATCGCGCTTGTAACCGGTGTGAAGAAATTCCACGTCCGGGTTGGACAGGAAAATCCTCATGTCCAACCTGTCCACCACCGACCGGTACCAACAGAGGTTTCCAACGGCGAGAAATCGGGCCATGTTTTAATCGGTTAAATTCAAAGGGAGATGTTAAGAGCGGTTGATTTTTGTCCCAAGCAAAATCAATTCTTCCACGCTTTGCGGATTGGCCTGCGCCGCCCGATCTGCTTTGAAGGCCAGCCAGTCGCATTTCCAGCGCAAAAGCCGCGGCAACCGTTTTGGCGGGTTGGCACTTTGATATTGGAGACGCAGGAGACAACTCATCCGGAACATCGGCCGCGCGTTAAGCGCGGGACGGGGCACGCGGGAGACGGCAAAACCGCACCGTTCCATGGTCTGTCGCAGCGATCGTTCAGTGAATAAAACCAGATGCCGTGGCGTTTCCAGGCCGCGCCAATGACGTCCAAAAAGCACGCGCCCGGAAGCGTCATAGTTTGGGGTGTAAATAACGATAGCTCCGCCCGGCTTGAGGAGTTTCCAGCAACATTGCAAGGTGGCCACAGGATCATGCAGATGCTCGATAACATGTGATAGCATGATGGCATCAAAATGCGTTTCCGGAAACGATGCTTCGGGCAGATATCCCGCTCTGACATTTAGTCTGGCCGCCTGCGCCTGTTCGACTGACTTTGGGTCAGGTTCCACTCCCCAAACCTCCCAGCCTAAAGATTGCATTTGTAAAAGGAATGATCCGTTGCCGCAGCCGACATCCAAAAATCGCGCCCCGGCTCCCGGGAAATGCAGGTAACCCGCATACCGGTCGAAGCGCCTTTGCCGATTCATGCTCAAAGGCAAAAGACCCGGTAAAGCAGGTTTTAAATCGTAACCATGGTGTTTATTCAAAAAAGCATTCCGCTGCGCGATCCTCCTCCGCCGCAACCATGAGTTTCCTTTGACCTCCATTCCGCTGGTTTTTGCATGGGTGTAGTAGCTGGAGTAAGCAAGCGAGATGGTGGAAAGGGTCGGACGGGGATCAAGGTAAGCCGAGCCACAATCATGGCAACGCTGTAAAGTCCATTCTCCGGGCGCACACCGGAACACCTCATCTGACAACCCCGCATAAGCCGGCACGCACCGGTCACTGCCGCAAACGGGGCAACACGGCACGTCCTCCAAACCCTCGACGGGCCACGCAGTTGGCGGGGCAGGGGTGGTTGAAATCGCTGGCATGGCGGAAATATCCTTTTTCGCCCGCGCTTGTCAATTGCAATTGCCAGTTTCGGGACGTTCCCTCTACGCTATCGGGAATGGCCGGCCCCGACGCAGCAACATTTCTTCAGCGCACGCGCGATGCAAAAAAGGTCATGGTGCTGGACCTCGGCTTCCTCGGTGATACGATCCATTTGCTTCCCGCGCTGTGGATGGTTCGGCAGGCATATCCGCAGGCAGAATTACACGTCGCGGTGGCGACGCACATCACTTCCCTGATGGATTGCGTGCCGTGGGTGAACCGCGTCTGGGGTTATATGCGCTACCCGCGCCATGCGACACTTGGCGAGAACCTGGACATGGTCCGCCGCCTGCGCCGCGAAAGATTTGATGTCATGATCAACCTCAATGGCTCCGACCGGTCGAGTTGGCTGACGCTTTTAAGCGGAGCCCGCGAGCGTCTGGGCCGCATGCCCAATGACGGCGGGCCGCCTTTTTGGAAATGGATGTTCACCGCGCATGTCCAATCTTCCGGCGGCAGCGAGCCGATCTATTGGCAACGCTGCCGCTGCCTCGAAAAGGCCGGATTTCCTTTCACGCAGCCGGAATTTCATGTCGAGATTGCCGCTGAACATTTGCGCGCCGCGGATATTTCTGAAGCGGAGCAGAGAACCTATTTTCACATCAGTCCTTTCACGACCGCTGATTACAAGGAATTGGCGCCCCAACAACTCGTTGAATTGGCCGCTATGCTCCAAAAGAATTTTCCCGGGAAAAAACTGGCGTTGTCCTGCGCGCCAACGCCCCGCGAACAGGCGAAAATGGAAAAGCTGCTGGCGTTGCTGCCACAAAAACCGTGGCGGGTCTTTCCCGGCAACCTGAGCCTCGCGCAGGTCGCCGCCGTCATCCAAAACAGCGCGCTGCATTTTTGCGGCGACACCGGCACGTTGCACCTGGCGGTGATGACGCAAACGCCGGTCGTTGCCTGGTTTTGGCCCAATCCCGGCATGGTGGAATGGATTCCTGCCAGCGGGAAATGTCGCGTCGTTACCGGCTTAAATCCGCCCGGCGAAAATTTTCTCAGTGGCGTGACGACCGAGGCCATCGTTCAGGCCGCCGGAGCCGCGCTGGCCGCCCGTTGAAATTCCTTTTGTCCGGGCGCGCGGAAAGTTAAACTTTGCCCGGTTTATTTTGCCATGCCTGAACCCATCAGCCTTTACATCATTGCGTTCAATGAAGCGCATAATCTTCGTGAAGTGCTGCCCACGGTTTTGTGGGCGGATGAAGTTGTGGTCGTGGATTCCTTCAGCACCGATGAGACGGCGGTGGTTTGCGCGCAATTCAACGTCCGGCACGAGAACATCAAATTTGAAGGTTTTGGCAAATTGCGAAATGACGCGCTCAAACTGCTCAAATACGACTGGGTGGTGAGCATTGATTCGGATGAGCGCAGCACCCCGGAATTTGCCGAGGAAGTCCGCCGCACGCTCGCCTCGCCGCAACACGCGGCCTATCTGGTCCCGCGGCTGAACACCTTTCTGGGCCGGCCTGTGCGCCATGGCGGGATGTATCCCGATTACCGCCAGCCGCAGGTTTTTGACCGTCGCAGATTCCGCTATCGCCAAGACCTCGTGCATGAGGGCTACGAGTGCACGGGCAGCGTCGGTTATTTTAAGGCGACCATTTGGCAACACCCCTGGCCGACGCTCGCCGTGCTTCTTAAAAAAATGGATCGTTACACGACGCTGATGGCGCAACGCCGCTTCGAGGACGGCAAACGTTCCAGCGTGCTCAAAATGCTCTTCGCCCCGCCCATTGGATTCATGAGAAAATATATTTTTCAGCAGGGGTTCCGGGACGGGATACCCGGCTTCATCATGGCTGCGGAGCACGGCTGCTACACCTTCGTGAAATACGCCAAGCTATGGGAGTTGGAAGTGAACGCCGGGAAGAAATGAAAGCGCCTGTTTCACTTTCGCTCATCGTGAGCACCTTTGACCAGCCGCATGTGCTGGCCAAGACTTGCGCGGGCATCCAGCGGCAAACACAACCGCCAACGGAAATTTTGATATCCGATGACGGTTCGGCGGAACCCACACGCGAACTCGTCAAAAAATTTTCTGAAAGCTCATCCGTTCCGGTTAAACACATCTGGCATCCGCACGAGGGCTTTCGCAAGACGATGATTTTGAACAAAACCGTCGCCGCGGCCAGCGGTGATTACCTGGTTTTTACGGACGGCGATTGCGTGCCGCATCCAAAATTCATTGAAGAACACGCGGCACTGGCCGAAAAGGGCTTTTGGGTCCAGGGCCGGCGTTGTTTCGTGAAGGAGGAGTTTGTGCCTGAATTTGAAGCCGATCAAATGCCCGCCTGGGGCTGGATGCTCGCGGGAAAGATCACCGGCGCGTCCAAAGGCATCCGCTGGCCCATCCCCATCTTTCGCCGGGATACGCGGCAGCGCGGCATTATTGGTTGCAACATGGGTTTCTGGCGCGAAGACGTCCTGGCCATCAACGGGTTTGATGAAGATTACACGGGGTGGGGGACGGGTGAGGATTCTGATATTGGCACGCGGCTTTATAACTTGGGACGCCGCCGCAAATTCGTCTATGGCCGGGCGATTACATTTCATTTGGACCATCCCAAACTCCCGCGTCCGCATCATGCGGCCAGCCTCGCGCGGCTGGCTGAGACTATCGCCCAGCGTAAAATCGCGTGTATCAACGGCATCAATCACCATATCAACACCCCCAGCCTCTAAATGAAAAAAATTCGTATCGACTTCTGCGATTTCCACGAAAACTACAGCAAAACAAACAACTTTTTTTACAAGCTGTTGTCGAAACGTTTTGATCTGGAGCTATGTGACCAGCCGGATTTTCTGATCTATGATTGTTACGGGCATGAGCATCGCCTGCATTCCGGCGTGCGGATTTTTTATTGCGGCGAATCTGACATCCCGGACTACCGCGAGTGCGACTATTCCCTTGGCTCCTCAAAATTAGACGATCCGCGGCACCTGCGAGTCCCGCTCTACGCCATTTGGGGCGATCCGGAAAAAGTCATCAAGCGGAACGACGACCCGGAAAAAATCCTGGCGGCCAAAACCAAATTTTGCAGCTTTATCGTCAGCGGCTATAACCCCAAGAAAAACCACAATCGAGTGGCCTTTTTCCAAAAGCTTTCCCAATACAAACGGGTGGATTCAGCCGGCAAAAAATTTAATAACATGGGCGCCATTCTCCCTCCCGGTCCGCTCGCGAAGATGGATTTTCTCCGCCCATATAAATTCAACATCGCCTTTGAAAACCGTTCGCTGGCGGGATATACCACGGAGAAAATTTTCGAGCCTATGGTGGTGCGCTGTATGCCCATTTATTGGGGAAACCCCCTGGTCGCCCAGGAATTTAATCCCAAAAGCTTCATCAATTATTTTGACTTTCCCAGTGAGGACGCCGTTATTGAAAAAATTATCGAATTGGACAAAGACGATTCCAAATATTTGGAATACATGCGTCAGCCCTATTTTTACAACGATCAACCGAATAAATTCTTTAACCGGGAACGCATTTTAGATTTTTTCGAGAAAATCTTTACCACCAGGATCACTCCCGTGGCGCAAGTCGGGCGAAAAAGTTTTTCCTTTGGCCGCCTTTTTGGCCGGTGGAAACTGGCCAAACGCCATCACTGGCATCCTATGCGGCCGCCAACCTGGAGTTAAAGGCGCCCGCAGTTTCCCTATTCCAACGCATCATTTTGGTTAACGGACCAGCGTATAATGTTTCCGGTTAAACCGGACGCCAAACCACTGCTCCAGTTTCAACATCATCCGATGCTTTTTTTCGCGTGAACTCAACACATGGTTTGGATTGGCCTTGAAGATGCCATCCGCTTTCGGCAGCCAGTCCTGCACGACTTTCGGATGCGTGCCGGTGAATGATTTCAGGATGGCCGGGTCAATCTGGTCATAATGGATGGTGCGTGACGTGTTGTCCTCCCAGTATTTCAGGACTGCCGCCGATTTCAAATTCATCTGCGCCTCGCTACGCAACCAGCCGTAATGATACATCGTTGCGCCTGTGTGCGCCGCGCGCGGGTAGCGCGACCGCTTGTGATCTACCACTACATTGAAGTAAAGCGCCTCGCTCGACCACGCCGGAATCGTGTTGCGGATAATGCGCACCTCGCTGCGATACCACCCCGGCGACCAAACGATGGTGTTTTGATTGCCGTAAAAATGCAGGTAGTCAAACGCCAGCGCCTCCACTTCCGCGTCGTCGAGATATTTTTCCATCGCCCCGCGGATTTTCGGCAAATCGTTTTCATGGATGACCTCGTCGGCCTCCACATAAAACGCCCAGTCGCCGGTGCAATTGGCCAGTGCAATCGTCTTTTGCTGGCCATAGACATAGCCTTTGACGCTGTAATCGGGCTGGATGCGCTCGTTCCATTGCGTGGGGATGATGCGGATTTTAGCGTCACCGATAGCGCGCAACATTTTTCCCGTGTCGTCCTCGCAAGGTCCAAGCGCGATGACAAACTCATCCACCATCGGCAGGATGGAGCGGATCGACTCGACGAAAGGATATCCCAGCTTTTGACCGTTGCGCAAAAAGGTGAATCCGCTGATTTTCATCGCTTTGTTCTATGAAGTCGCCGGCCAAAGTTCGTCCAATCGTTTCAGGATGATGCCCACGCATTCGGTCACGCTGGATGTGCCTGTGGGCAATTCGATTTCCGGCTTTAACGGCAGTTCATAGGGCGCGGAGATGCCGGTGAATTCCTTGATTTCTCCCTTGCGTGCGCGCGCATAAAGTCCCTTGGGGTCCCGCTGCTCGCAAACTTCCAGTGGCGTATTGAGATAGACCTCGATGAATCTTCCCGGCGGCGCGATGCGGCGCGCCAGCTCGCGGTCCGCGCGGTAGGGCGAGATGAATGCGGCGATGCAAATGATGCCCGCATCCGCAAACAAGCTCGCGACCTCCCCAATGCGGCGGATGTTTTCCTTGCGATCTTCCGGCGAGAATCGCAAATCCGAGCAAAGCCCGCGCCGAACCACGTCGCCATCCAGGATATACGTCCGGCGTTTCAGCCGGAACAACTCGCGCTCCAATTCTTCCGCGATGGTGGATTTGCCTGCTCCCGGCAGCCCGGTCAGCCAGATGACACAGCCGCCATGGCCATTGAGCGTTTCGCGCTGGGTCGCCGAGACTTTGCCATGGTTCCGTGGAGGTTCTTTCGTCATGGGTATTGCAGGTCCGGCAAATGCATAAATCATTATGTTCCGCGGCGGATTTGCAAGTCCACCCTTTTTAATCTGCCGCGCCGGATTTCCATCGCCAAACGCCTGTCGCAAACTTAAAATTTCTCTATGCAACGGCTTGGACTGGTCGGCGGCGCGTTCAATCCGGTTCATCTCGGCCATCTGCTCGTTGCGCAGGCGGCCATTGAGGAACTGGAATTGGACCGGCTGTTCTTTATCCCTGCCGCGCAAACCCCCTTCAAACAGGAAACCAAGCCGGTGTCGGCTGAATTGCGCCTGCAATGGCTTCGTCTGGCTCTCGCGGGCAAAACCGATTGCGAACTCGACGACCAGGAAATCCGGCGCGGCGGCGTTTCCTATACCATCGAAACCGCGCGCGCTTACGCCAAAAAGTTCCCCCAGACAAAACTCTTTTATCTCATCGGCGCGGACAACGTCGCTAAACTGGGCGAATGGCGTGACGCGGGCGAGCTTGCCAGGCTGCTTGAATTTGCCGCCGTTCCCCGTCCGGGTCAAACGCCTGTCGAATTTCCCAAGCCATTTCACGGCAGGATGTTAAAAGGATTTCCTCTGGAAGTTTCATCTTCGGACATTCGGGCGCGGGTGAAGGCCGGTTTATGCGTTCACCATCTGCTCCCTCCGTTTGTGGCCCAGGCCATCGATGACGCGAGAGTGTATCTTTGAAAATTGTCATTCACCACAGACGCGGTTAGACTTCTCCTCCAACTATGGATTCAAAAAAGCTGGCCCTGCTCTGTCGCGAGTATGCAGACAATAGAAAAGCGGAAGACATCGTCGTGCTCGACGTGCGCGAACTCTCTTCTGTGACGGATTATTTTGTCATCGCTTCCGGCACGAGCGAACCGCACCTGCGCGCCATCGTGGAGGAGATCACCGGCAAACTCCGCGATGAGTATGACATCCGTCCCATCCGCACTGATGGTTCGATGCAGGCCGCCTGGGTGGCATTGGATTTTTTTGATGTCATTGTCCATGTCATGCGCGCTGACGCGCGTGAGCGCTACGATTTGGAAGGACTCTGGGGCGATGCCAAACGACTCAAGCCGAGGGCAAGAAAGGCCGCGGCAAACAATTAAACACCGGGCTAACGCGGAAGGGTGGATTTTACTCCGGCTGCGGCTCTGGCTTCTCACTGGCCGCTTTGACCATTTCGTCGAGGACCTTTTTAAATTCATCCAGGCCCGTTGCGGGAATGATGATGTTGTCCCGGCGGCCATTTACGTCTTCCGTGATGCGCAGGAACCGGCCACGCGGATTTTCCTTCAGGGAAAACAAAAACGTCTTGCGCTCGATTTGAACTTTATCGCTCTTAATCGTGTCTTCCTGGACTTGCGGCTTCGGCTGAGTGTTATACGAACGCCTTCCGAACGGCGATGGTCTTTCGTTTGAGATCATAAATGCCCGTAAACTGGACTTCCAGCTTGCCTTAAAATTCAATCTATATATCCGTTTTGTCAACTGGTAAAATACGACATTTTCATGCGGTTTTTGGCCAGAATAAGCATAAACATAACCATGACAGTAGCATAGCTTCTTGATTTGTGGATTGCTGAGGCAGGGGCTTTTTGGAATTTTGGGGAATGTCGAAAATCCAACGGGCGCTGGTTTCAGTATCGGACAAGATGGGATTGATTCCTTTTGCGCAGATCCTGGCGCAGGCGAACATCGAGATCCTGTCCACCGGCGGCACCGCCAAAATGCTCCGCGAGGCCGGTATCGCCGCCCGCGACATCAGCGAGCATACCGGCTTTCCCGAGATGATGGACGGCCGCGTGAAGACGCTCCACCCGAAAGTCCACGGCGGCCTGCTCTACATTCGCGGCAATGAGAGACATGAGGCCGCCGCGCGCGAGCATGGCATCAAGCCGATCGACCTGGTGGTTGTGAATCTCTATCCTTTCGAGCAAACCGTTGCCCGCCCAAACGTCAGCCTGCATGATGCCATCGAGAACATTGATATCGGCGGCCCTTCCATGCTCCGTAGCGCCGCCAAAAATCATGAAAGCGTCACCGTGGTGATTGACCCCGCCGACTACAACGAAGTGGCCCGGCAAATTTCTGAAACCGGCAACACCACGTTGGAACAGCGCCGCCGGCTGGCCGCCAAAGTTTTCGCGCGTACGGCCGCTTACGACGCCGCCATCGCCGCGCACTTGAGCGCGGAATTCAAGACGCAAAATTCAACCCTCCCGCCTTCGCTGGCTGTGTTGGCGCCGCTGGCCCAACCGCTGCGTTACGGTGAAAACCCCCACCAGGCTGCGGCCCTCTACGGCCGATTCAATGAATTCTTCCGGCAACTCCACGGCAAAGAGCTTTCCTATAACAACATCCTGGATTTGACGGCGGCGGCAAACCTGATTAGCGAATTTGAGAAAAATGCGCCGACGCTGGCCATCTTGAAACATACCAATCCCTGCGGCGTGGGGCAGGGGAGGAACCTGCGCGAGGCGTGGGACAAGGCGTTTGCCACGGACAAACAGGCGCCCTTCGGTGGCATCATCGCCGTCAATGAAACCCTTGATGCCGGCTGCGCAGAAGCCATTTCCGAAATTTTCAGCGAGGTCATCGTCGCACCCGCCTTTGCGCCCGAAGCGCTGGCGATTTTGCAAAAGAAAAAGAACCTTCGGCTGATCCAGGTCCTCAGATCGCCCCGCCAGGCCCATTCTTTAGATTTGCGCAGCGTCGGCGCGGACTCATTTTTATTGCAGCAATCAGACCTGAAAATGGCTGGGCCGGGCGATTTGAAAATCGTGACCCGGCGCCAGCCCTCGGAAGAGGAATTGCGCGCCATGCTTTTCGGCTGGCGTGTCGTCAAGCACGTCAAGTCCAACGCCATCGTTTATGCCGCCGCAGACCGCACCCTTGGGGTCGGCGCCGGGCAAATGAGCCGCGTGGATGCCAGTCGCATCGCCGTTTGGAAAGCGCAGGAGGCGAAACTTTCGCTCAAGGGCAGCGCCGTATGCAGCGACGCTTTTTTCCCATTCCCGGATGGCTTGATTGCCGCTGCGGACGCCGGCGCGACGGCCGCCATTCAGCCCGGTGGTTCCGTTAAAGATGCCGACATTATCGCTGCAGCGGATGAGCGGGGCATGGCCATGGCCTTTACCGGTGCGCGCCATTTCCGGCATTGAAACTACAGTCGTCTCTGTTTCAGGGATCAGTGGAGAAAGGCAAGGATCAGAATAAATTGCCCGATAGTGATGAGAATCAGCAGTGCCCATACCAGGTTTTCCCGCAAGGCCAGGCTGTGTTGCGGTACGGGCGCGAGCCAAAACTGAATTTTCGCCGAACCAACCGTGATGACATCTCCGTTATGGAGCCGGTTTTTTTCCACCTGCTTGCCATTGACGGCTGCGATAGCATGGGAAACCGTCGTCAGGTAAAAACCGTCTCTGGGTTGAAATTCCAGGACCAGATGCTGGTCCCAAACGCCATCGTCCTCCAATGGCAAATCGTTTTGGGGCGCACGCCCGATGCGAAATGGAAAATGGCTCACGACCGTCCGGCTGCCCGCCTTTCGGCCGGAGAGGACATGAAGATCAATCATTAGAAAATCCGCCGGTAAACTTCGATTTTATCGCCGGGGAAAACGGGGGGGTCTTGAGTCGAATCCCGAAGTGCTTTATCTACGTTCACTTTGATGCGAGTCCCGTCGGTGCGGGTAAGCCAGACTTTATGGCTGGCAAATTGGGTGAAATCACCGGCGGCCTGGATAGCGGTTGTCACGGTCGTCTTACCCATATAGACTTGGGGCCCGGGATGGTTGATTTCGCCGCCCAGGTAATAAACACGGCTTTGGCCGGATACAGTGATAGTGAGGCGGACGTAATATTGGGGAACATACAACTTCTGAATTTCGTTTTGCAGTTCGTCGGGAGTTTTGTTGGCTGCCTGGACCGGCCCGATGAACGGAAGCGTGATCGTCCCATCATCGCCGATGACATAAGGCTGGCCGGCTGTCGCAACCGGCCCGGGGGAATCGCTGCCGGTCGTGCTGGCCACCGTGACTGTTTCACCGGGGCCAAAAATCGCGGCATTCGCATCGTTCAAGGAGGTCGCATCATTCGTTGAAGAAGACCCGTTTGCAGGCGAAGACGTGGTAATCGGCGCGTTGGGATTATCCGTGAAAATTGGCGTTTCCGGGGAACTACAGCCTGGCAATAAGATGCCGGCAAAAACAGCGACGCACGCGAACAACCACAATTTCGATAAAAAATTCATGAGCATTTATCGTTACTGAATTGCGCCGTGGATGCAATCAATACTTTTGCTGGATGCCCATGCGGTCGTCACCGCCGGCCGGCTTGGCCGTGGCCGCCGCCTGCGAATCTTCGCTGCGGGAATAATCGTAACCACCGTAATAGTAATAGCTTTCATCCTGCGCCATGTTGATGTTGTTCAACACGATGCCCACGAGGTTGCCCCCTACTTTTTCCACCATTTGCTTGGCCCGGATGTTCATCAACTGCGGATAGCGGCGGTATTGGATGACCTGGATGGCCATGTCAATCTCACTGGCCAGCACCGATGCATCGCTCAATCCCATGATCGGCGGCGAATCGAAGAGAATGAAATCATAACGTTGCTTAAGCTCGCTGATTAAGCTCTTCATCTGTCCCGATCCCAAAATGTTAATCGAACCGCCGGGCAGTTTGCCACTCGACATGAAATCGAGCATCGGCACGCCCGTGTGCTGGATGACTTCTTCGAGCGTGTTTTGCTTGAGCAGGAAATTGACCAGCCCGATGTTGTTGGACAGGCGCAGCAGCTTGTGCAATGTCGGGCGGCGCAAATCCGAATCCACCACTAGCGTGCGCTGGCTGGCTTGGCCAAACACGGTCGCCAGGTTCAGGCACGTCGTGGATTTTCCTTCGCCCATGCCAGCGCTGATGACCACGAGGCTGTTGAAATTTTCGTCCTTCCGCGAGAAAAGAATGTTCGTGCGCAGCACCCGGTAGGCTTCCGCATGTGAGCTGTCCATGCCCTGGTCTATGAGTGTGCCCACGTTTTGCGGGATGACCCCCAGCACCGGAGCCTGGAAAACACGCTCGACTTCGTCAATGGTTTTCACGCTGGTATCGAGATACTCGATGAAAAACGCCAGGCCAATGCCTACCAGCAAGCCGAAAAACGCGCCCAGAGCTATGTTAAGCGTCTTGGTCGGGCGCACTGGCGCCACGCCAGGCTGGGCGGGGTTGATGATTGTCACCAGGGCGGACTTGGGAATAATGGCGTCCGCATTTTCCGATTCGATTTTCGCCGCGAGCAATTGATGCAGGGATTGCCTGTCTTGGAGAACAAGTTTGGCCTCCCAATAGGGCTGGCCCCGCACCGCTTCAGCCTGGTCATTCGACTCGGCCGACTGCACCTCCGCGTTCAATGCGTCCAGCGCGGCCTTCTCAGACATAACTTTGCTCTCCAGAGCGAACATCTGACCATTAACCCGTTCATCGATTTCCTGGTTCAGCTTGGCCGACAACGATAACATGGACTGATAATCCGGATTTTGGATGCCGATATAATTCGTTTCCGTGACATATTTTTGCTCGTTGGCACGAAGTTTGCCGAGCAAATCAGAAAGCATGTCGTCAGGACTGATCGTGGGCAGGACATCACGCAGCGCCTGGGGATTGGTCGCCTGCAACGATTGCAATTCGGCGAGTTGATTGTCTTCCTTCATATACTCCGCCTGGCTTTCCATCATCCGCTCATTGTAGCTCTCCATTTGCGCCTCGGTGAGGGTGGGCGTGGGCGTCGTTTCGTGGCCGGAATCGTGGATGCCCAGCGTGGCGCGCAAATAGTCCACGTTGCTTTGCATGTTATAGAGTTCCGTCTCCTCTTCGTCATACTTTGTCTGTAAAACAGAAATGCCGTTCAGCATCTGTGATTTGTGCAAATCCAACCGGTATTCCTTATAGGAGTCCACAATCTGGTTGGCCAGTTGCGCGGCTAACTTGGGGTCTTCGTTGTAAACCGTCACATCAATCAGTTTAGTGTTCCGATCCGCGTCCAGGCTGATGTAGTGCCGCAACAGCTCAATCGTGTCTTCGGTCTTCAGCGGGGAGCCATCCGGGTTGAATTTTTTGCCCCATTCGACGTTAAGGTTCAAGGCGTCAACGACTTTGGTTAAAACGACATCTCCCTGAATGACCTTGATTTCCGTCTCCATGAAATAGGGGTCATAAGGCGCGTTATCTCCCGGGCCGCTGTTGAACGTAGAAATGTCCGAAACCATGTCCTCCTCGATTTTCATCTCCGCCGTGCTGCTGTAAGCAGGCTTCATCATGAACGTCACCAGTGTGGCGATGATGGTGGTGATGAAGAAAATGGAAATGATGATGACCTTGCGGATGCGTATAATCCGCCAGTAATCCAGAAAATGTAGCCTGCTCTCCGGCGTTGAGTGTATCTCGGGCGAATCCATATAATTCAAAAAATAAACGGGGCCAAGGAAGATTTAGACGCGGCCCCTTGCTGCACGTTCAATACTTTTAATCAATAATTGGCTTTTTTGGCTCAATAAGAAGCGGTAAACCCGATATATTCCTGGTTGCGGGTATAGCTTGCAACCCCACTGCTGGCGGCCAAATAATCAAAATTATAGCCCAATTCAGCCGAAAAATGCTCGCTGATGCTGTAACTGAGATTCAGGCCGATATTGTAGAGTGACTGCGCGCCATTATTATATTGACCGCCATGCCAGGTTGAATACTGCCAACGTCCAATCACGCTGCCCAGCAAATAGGGGGTGATTTGCTGGTTTATCGAGCCATAGACGACTGTGCTCTCTTCATATAAAGTCAAATCGCCTGTATTCGGGTCCGGGTCCGCAATATCCGACGAATTTTCCGATTGAGTAAGTCCCACCTGCACATAGCTCCCCGGCAAATAAGTATATGTGGCGGCAGCATCAGCATAGGGCGTCACATTCCAGGTGCTTTGATGATCAAATGACGGAAGATTGTCGTTATCTGTGATTTCGGCGCCCACTTTGAGGGTCGCACTCAGGCTTTCATTGAAGGCATATTGCCCGCCAACATAAATATAATGGGAATCGCTGTTCAGGCTGCTACTATAATAATACGGGTTGCCCACGCCCGCAGAGTATGCCGGGATACTGAATCCGATCGGCTCATTGCCAATATAATCATTTAGCCCGAATTGATAGCCGACAAAAAGTGTCAAGTCCGGCGCATACATGTAGTTCAAATTCAGCCAAATCAAATGATCGTCCTGGTCCAATATACCAGCCAAACTGTTCCCTTTTCCGGTGCCTGGCTGCCCGCTAGGTGTGAAAAAAACACCTGGAGGGGTTGTTGGTGTCACATCCGCCTGGGTAGCTCCATGATTCTGGTATTGGATGTAGGTGTTTTGGTAGCCCAGATCCGTGCTGAACAACATGGTCAATTCCGTGTGCAGTGAGACCACTCCCACGTTATTGATATTGTTTCCCTCCACGCGAAAGGGTTCAGACGTGGCCTGGGACGTCAATTGCGGCTCTTGGGATACGGCAAAAGTGTCCTCGATTTTCCCTTCCACGCGTTCCGTGAACGCATGGTCAATCCACAAATCGGCGGTATGCGACTGGTCGATCGGGTTCTGTCCCAGATTTTCGCGGTCCTGGTAATAATACAACCCGTAGGTATAACGCAGCCCGATTTCGGTCTGTTGCAGCGGCACCAGGAAACTCAGCGAGGGACTGAATTCGAATCCCCAACTCGCGCGCTTGCCGTCGGCGTCGTTATGCGCCGTGGTGTAGTTGTCGTCGTAAAATCCACGCAACGTTCCGGACACGCTCCAGATTTTGGTGGCGTCCAGGGCGGTCACATCGGGCGCGTATGTGTCCGCCGCATGAAGCCCGCTAACGCCGATGACGGCCAATCCCGCAGAAACGAATATTCTTTTCATAGTGCCCTTCGACTGTGAATGTTGTGACGTTCTCACCACGCTTAGCGTTCAAACAATTATTGCCCCCATATTTATAAAAGAAACGGCATTTCTGTCAAATTTATTTTCCGTTATTTTTCCCTTATATCTACTAATCACGCATTCCGCTTGGCTTTTAGAGCTTTTAAGAGCGGCTTTAAATTCAGAGTGTTGACCACGTCCTTCGGTTCCAGCCACCCTTTGCGCGCGATGCCCGCGCCCAGCCGCAAAAATCCGGCATGCTCGTTCCGGTGCGCGTCCGGGTTGATGACGCATTTTATGCCCTTGCGTTTGGCTATCGGCCATAGCCGCCAGTCCAGGTCGAACCGATAAGGGTTGCTGTTCAATTCAATCCATGTGCCCGTTTCCGCGCACGCGTCCATCACCGCGTCCAGGTTTATGGGATAAGCCTCGCGCTCCAAAAGCAGCCGCCCCGTAGGGTGCGCGATGAAATGCACCCACTTGTTTTCCACCGCCCGCAGCATTCGTTTCGTATTCTCCGCCTCGTTGTTTGACGGCACGTGCAGGCTGGCCACCACCACGTCCAGTTCCGACAAAATGTCATCATCCAGATCCAATCCGTTTTTGACAATGTCCACTTCCACGCCTGCCAGCAGCCGGAACGCGTTTCCGTTTTGCGCGAATTGTTCATTGATTTTTTTGATTTCGGAAATCTGCTCGCGCAGGCGCTTGGCATCCAGCCCGTTCGCCTGGAACGATGCCTTGGAATGGTCCGTGATCGCCCAGTATTCCAGCCCGAGGTCATCCATGAATTGCGCGATGTCTTCAAGCCGGTTATGCCCGTCGCTCCACGTAGAATGGTTGTGCAGCGAGCCTTTCAAGTCCGTCCATTGGACCAGCTTCGGCAATTCATCTTTCTCCGCCGCGGCAAACTCGCCCAGGTCTTCGCGCATTTCCGGCTCGATATACGGCAGATCCAGTTTGGCGAAAATTTCTTCTTCCGTCCGGCACGGCACCAGCAGCTTCGGGTCCCGCGTTTCCTCTTTCGACTTGAACAGCCCGTATTCGTTAAGCCGCAGCCCCCGGGCGATGGCCCGCTGCCGCATCACGATGTTGTGCTCCTTATTGCCCGTGAAATACATCAACGCGGCCGGAAATTCCTTGTCGCTCACCACCCGCAAATCCGATTGCAGGCCGCCTTCCAGGATCACGCTCGCCTTCGTCTCGCCTCGGGCCGTCACTTTGATAATGCCCGGCTGCGAGCAAAAAAATTCGATCACCTCGGCGGGTTTTTTCGACGACGCCAGCAAGTCGACGTCCCCAATGATTTCCCTATTCCGCCGCAGGCTGCCCGCCGCGCTGCAACGGATCACGTCCGGGTGGTTGCGCAAATTCTCCAGCAGGGGCTCGGCGGCCAGCAATGCGTCGCTCAACAGATGCTTGCTCGCATATGTCCGCCGCCGTTCGATGCCTTCCAGGATGTTCTGCGCCGTTTTTTCGCCAAATCCGTCCAGCTCCGCCACCTTGCCTGATTGGCACGCCGCTTCCAGCTCCACGATCGTTTCAATTCCCAGCTTCTCGTGCAGGATTTTGACTTTCTTGGGGCCGACACCGGAAATCTCCAGCATCTCCGCCAGCCCCGGGGGGATTGAGGCCTTCAGTTCCTCGTAATACTTTAATTTCCCCGTCTGGACCAATTCCGTGATTTTCTTTCCAATGGCGTCCCCGATGCCTTTGACCTCCGTGAGCCGGTCTTCCGCGATGAGTTTTTCCAACGGTTCGGCCAGGTTCTCGATGGCCCGCGCCGCGTTCCCGTAAGCGCGGGTCTTGAACGGATTTTCTCCCTTTAACTCCAGCAGCATCCCGATCTCCACCAGGATTTCCGCGATCTTGTTCTTGTCCATGCCGGAAATATAAGTCCAAACGCCTCCGTTCAAAGTCCAAAGTGAGCCATGCCAAAAGCCGGGACCACGTCTCCGATTCCATCAACAATCGGCAATTAACCAACCGTTCCCGGTTTACTGATTGCCAATCGAGTTCGTATCGAATTCGCCGTGCTTCAATTCATACTTGAGCTGTGCGTCTTCGCCCTTGCGCTCCTGATTCACCACGCTTTGTTCTTCCCGCCGCGCGGCCAGGATGCTTGGGGATTGCACTTCCTCGTTGACCGCCTGGATGGAAGCCGCTTCCGGCGTCCTCAGCACCGTGGGGCGCATCAGCACCAGCAATTCATCCCGGGTCTTGTTGCTGGAGGGCGCTTTGAACAGCCAGCCGAGGAGCGGGATGTTTTCCAGGATGGGGACGCCGCTGCTGGATTTGTCCGATTCCGTGTCGGTGAATCCGCCCAGGATGATCGTGTCGCGGTCTTTCACCGCGACTTCGGAAGTGAAGGTGCGGTTGTCGGTCGTCGGCACATTGCCCACGCCGGTAATGCTTTGGAACCCGCTGATGTCATTGATCTGCTGGTTGATATCCATCACCACCAGCCCGTCCGGGTTGATGAATGGCGTCACGTCCAAGGAAATACCCACCTGCAATTGCGAGTAGGATGAGCTCGGCCCGCCGCCGATCCCGCTATCATAATAAACGCTGGTGACGTAGGGCACCGATTGGCCCACAAAGAAGTCCGCTTCCTTGGCCTGCGACGTTTGGATGCGCGGGCGCTGGATGATGTGCGTGCTGCTGTCGCTGGCCGCCGCCTGCAAGGCCAAATCCCAATTCGGGCCGATGTCGCCAAAATAGCTTAATCCGGCGGAAGGCGTGCTCGTGAAAATTCCCGGCCAGATATTGGATGAAGTGTTTTGGATAAAATTATAAAATGGCGCGCCGTTGTTGACGGCGCCAATCGTCGAAACGTTT